>Ga0114911_1001809_pt1 | contig 10643 bp, 7 predicted proteins | sample MalvireepMed_904_FD_89688 | JGI IMG/M metagenome (GOLD analysis project Ga0114911, IMG submission 89688) | Marine viral communities from the Global Malaspina Expedition - Malaspina viral metaG DeepMed_904 | ecosystem: Environmental > Aquatic > Marine > Oceanic | place: Mediterranean Sea...
GTATAAGAGCCTTAGAACATAAAAATGCTAAAAGAACTATAGAGGTTTCAACTAAGTCTTATAACAATTATTTAGATGATCTTGGAGTAAGAGAGAAATTAACTGCAATAATAAAACATAGGAATAAATGCACTGAATTAGCTGATGAATTATCGCCAGTAATAGATACTATCAGAAAAGCTTTAAAGATAGAAAATCATTACACTAATGAATATATCTATATACACGATACTACGTCAGCAAAAGATTGGGATAAAGCTTTTAAACAATGCTGTATGAAAGCTGCTCAAGATAATGAAGCTGTAACTCCTATAGGTAAGCAAATACTAGAACTTAAACAAAAGAAGAAACAAGCTGTAGATTTCCTATATGGATTCTCTGATGAAGGTGAGCTAAAACAGGGAGTTAACAGGATATTAACAGGTACTGGTATTTCATTATTACAGGAAAAGAATTAAGTAGGTTTTACAGCAATCTACTTTCTCACAGTTGGGGTGGAATTCCCCAGCAAATTTTAAACAATTTAACGTAAGTCAAAGATCGAGTATATGAGCTTCGGCAAAATGATACCTTTTATGCGATGCAGTTAAATTAGGTGTTGTATGGCAGAAAATGCCCTGACGAGGTTTTAACAACTTAATGAGAGCGAATGTACTTGCACAGCCAAACTCTCGCCTATTACATTGTGGAGGCTTGAAGAATTTTTCGTTGAAAAGAACGACAAGATGTGCTAACTTTGAGCCTCTACATTAACTTTAAGGAGAATAATGAGAGAAATTAGTAATGGATTCCTGAAAAAAGATAGTAAAGCTTTCAAACCAGATCCAGATACTGGAAAATGGAGAGGAAGAAAAACTAAAAATGGCTCTTTTGCCACTATAAAACCAGGATGGACATGCGATCTTATGATAGATAAACAACCTCATAAACTAGAAGTATGGGCTTTCAATACTAGATGGGGACAACAAAGTTTATTCTATCGATTACATCATAACAAACAAGCAAAGAAAGCAGAGGAGTTTCATGACAAATCAACCAAGTTTTGAATATCAAATACAAATAAGATATCCAGAAACATTGAGAAATTTTAAAAAGATTCAAAAAGAACAATTAGAACTATTTTGTAAAAAACAATTAGATTATGGTCCAAGCAACATTGGATTAGGAAAAGGTAAGGTAGAAAAACCTGAAGATATAAGGCTTTCTGCTATGGGGCTAGGTATACGTATGCAAGATAAGATATCTCGCTTTCTAAACCTATCTATGAACGATAAAGAGCCTAATAATGAAAGCTTAGATGATACTTTAATTGATATAGCTAATTATGCTATAATGAGTTTAATAGTTAGAAACAAAAAATGGGGGAAATAATGCCTAAGAAAACTAAGAAAAGAGATACTGATGGAGATCATTTAATAGAAAAAAAAGAAGAGACACTTACATCTAAAGATATAGATAATCTTTTGACTTTAATAGAAGAAATGCAAAAAAATCTAAATTATCTTAATGATAAAGTTGCAAGAATTTTAGATAGGATGGGATTAAATATATGAAAACAAAGCAATCTAGAAAACCTACATCTAATGAATTAAAAACTGCTATAAATAATCTTATTATGGAGATAGGATATATACAACAAGGGTTGAGAAGTCTTGACAATGTCTTATCAGCTTATATAGATTATAATAAAGACACAGATAAGTTTAGAGATTGGCTGAAAAAACAAATGGAGGAAAATGAATCAGGACAAAAAGACATTCAAAAGAGCACTGGAAGAAATAAAGAAACTAAACTTAGAAATATTAAATCTAAAGAAGGAAATAAAAACATTAGCTCCTGAAAAAGATATATGAAAGTCTAAAAAAAATCGAGTTCGATCTATAGATGAATTAACTAAAGGGAGAGAAGAAGCAATGGATAGATTTAGTATGAAATTATTCGGGAGGATTTATGCCAAGCAAGAGCAAAACTAAAGGAAATACATTTGAAAGGCTTATAGTTAATAAAGCTAAAGACTTAGGTCTTGAAGCTAAAAGAGCATGGGGGTCTAATGGTCAATCAATAGGTTGGCATGAAGAAGTAGATGTTCTTATAGATAATAGCTTTACTATACAAGCTAAATGTAGAAAAAAACTAGCAGATTTCTTGATTCCTAGTGAACATGTAAAATCAGTAGTTTTTAAACAAGATAGGGGAGAAACTTTAATTCTTCTAAGGTTTGATGATTTTCTAGAGAATCATTATATGAGACCTAAGGAGAGTGAGTGAAAAAAGGAAATAACCTAGCAGGAATAAAATCAAGTAAGGGATATCATGCAATATGGTTGTATCCTATTGGATTGGAAGTATTTATGAATAAACAATTAGAAATGTTTGAAATTAGTTTTATATTTCATCCAATTTCTTTTTGTTTCACTGTCAGAGATAATTTCACCTTATTTAAATAGAGTTTAAAGAATAGCGTAAGTGGTATCGATCTCCTCATTAGACTGCTTACGCTTGCCTTTAAATTATTCTCTTAAAAAATTACTTTCTAATAATTTTAAAGCCGCCTCAACATTAGGGCTAAGACCTTGTTTTCTTAAACCTCTTCTTGTTCCTGGTGTAGATCTTCCTGCTGAACCTCTTCCTGGTAGATATTTACCAGCTCCTTTTGTCCACCAAGAAGGATATAGTTTTAATGTATGTGTAGCAAAATCTCTTCCTAAACCACCTCTTTTATATGAGGGATATAATTTATTTTTTATAACACCCCATTCTGTACTTAACTGATATGCAGAGTACATTTCACTCATTTTATCAGCATCATCAGCGTAATCTACATTACCAAATAATATCTTTTCTAACGTAGATCTATCTACATCTATAATTCCACCCATTATCCCAAAATATTTTAAATGACCTAGAGTTGGCCCTGTAAATTCAGACATTAATCCAAAAGTTCCTTTTGTATCGCTATCATATTCTGTTAAATCTTCGTATACTCTATGAATTCTTTCAACTGTTTCATTTTCAAATATATTAAACAAGTTTATATTTAAGAACACACTCATAGCTCCTAAGAGAGAAGCTACTCCAGCATATCTCATAGCATATTGAATTTCTTCAGATTCTAATCCTTGTTTAGCTTTTAATGATTTTTTTATTCCCTTAAATGCAGAGAGATGAGTTTCAGCTAAAGACATAGGATAATGTAATAAATGAAAAGCTACTTCAGATATACCACCTGCAAGACCAGATGATTTTTTATATATAGTTCCATCCGCAAGTTTTTCATGAACTGTCCATTGCCCTCTAACTATCTTTGATTTAGCATGTGCAGCATACTCATAAGCAAACCCATTAACCATCCTAAGAGCCCAATTTTTTGCAAATCTTTCAGCTTTAATAGGGTCATATCCATTGTCTTTTAACCATTTATATTTTTTATAAAATGAAGTTCTGAACATTTGTTTACGTTGAGCATTCTCAGTCAATCTATGAAAAAATAAAGCTTTATCTAGAACAAATGAACCACCTTTTGCTATAATACCTCTAGCTTTAACCCAACCTTCTGGTTCTTTAAATTCAAATTGACCATTCTTCTCATTAAATCTAAAGTTACCCTTGTCTCTTTGCTCTTTTGTAATCAAACCTTCAGCATATAGTTCAGACGCAGCATCAGTAAACAAGAATCCAGCTTCTTTCTCTACTCTATTCATTACGGTTCTAAATTCTGAATCTGTCTTATAAGCCATTCTTTGGTCAATTCCTAATTTAACTCCTACTCTACTATAGAAATGCACAACACTTGCTCCATTTTTTATAGCACCTGTAATATTCATTCCCATAGTTCTAGCTGTTTGAAAAGCATTTAATGATGAAACTGCATTATTAACCCAGTCTGCTCTTGTTGCAGAACCTTCTGTAAATACAGTATATTCCTCATCTATAAATCGCTTCATTTGCTTAACAAACTTCATATTACCACTACCTAAACCTCTCATAGCTGTTAAGTAGGATAACTGTGTACCAATTAATTTATTAAATGATGCAGCTTGATTTCCATATTCAGATAGTACAAGCATAGGGTCCTGTTCCCAATAAAAATCTATATTTCCTCTTTTTCTAGTATGCTCTGGTAACCAATCGCTTTTATGCATTATATTATCGATTATATTCTGAAACTCAATATCTCTAGATGCCAGAGAACCTGCAAAAGCTTTACTTAAATGCTCCTTTATCGCTGTCATACTACCAAATTCTAAATGTGGGAAATATCCTTCTTTATTAGTTTTTGGATCCATACCCATTTTCATATCTTTTATAGTATCTTCAATTTTCGTAATGAATCTATCAACCTTTTTATCCATTCTTCTGGCTTCATTAATATTATGTTCGCCAGTATATTTAACAGCAATTAATTTTTGTAACATTTCAAGACCTCTAACTTGAACCTTTCCCATATCATTCAATTGTTGTCTTGCAACCTCAACAGCTTGGTATACATGTGAATTAAATGTAACTTCTAATCCAAAATCAGGATTTGGAGTTTTTCCATCTGTAAGAAATTCATTCGGATCTTTCCAATCTGTCTTTCTAGCATTCTTAAAGTCAGTGTTGCTTAAATGAACAAGTTTTATAAATTGCTTTATAGTCCTGCCTTCTACATCTTTTTCTGTAAAATATTTAATTGCGTCAACAAATTTTGCTTGAAGACCAACAGATTGTGGATCTTCCGCTAAATCTTTTCTTAATCGTCTTATTCGTTCAATAGCAGGACTTTCTGTCATTTTTAAATAATGTCCAGCTCTCTTCATTGTAGGATTGCTAACTTGATGCTCACTAATATATGCTTCAAGCATAAGAGAAGAAATTTTTGCATTTGAATCTATAATCTTATTAACTTGAACACGTTCAAAATTTAATATATTATTTAAATCAGTATAGAATTTTCTAGCTACAGGATCTTGCTTTGATATACCTTCTGGAGTATACCATGCTAAATTTTTAAAATTCCCTCTTAAAGCATCGGCATATTCTTGAATTTCAACCTTAGCTCTTCTAAAATGATGATCCCTTAATGGTGAATGAGGCTCCCAAGGAACTTCTAAATTATTCTGAAGAAGTCCTTTTAAAGCTTCAGCTGCATCTCCAGCTAAAAATCTTCCATTTCTATCAGTGAATCTATCAACAATAGATTGATGGTTTTGCGAAAAGTTATTCCAGACTTCATTCATCTGCCCTTCTCTCCATGATCTGTCCTGGGTTGAAACATTACATAATGCCATAAATTCTCCTGTTAAATATTAACAATCTGTACTACCTTCACCTTGTGCTATCTTTTGTCTTATTATTTGGAAATACTGATTATTGTAATCCTTATGACTATTATAATGGATTTTCTCTGGCCCATCTGGAGTTTTTACTTCATGGATTTGTTCAGTTGAAGTAGTCATATTGTCATCTAGAATTTTCTGTAAATAAGGATCTGCATAAAATATTCCATTCCATTTAGCTAAAAATTTAAAAGAACCTGCCATATCTCCGAATTGTCCAAAATCATATTTTTCAGTCTTAAATCTATCTAAATTACCATGATCAAGTTTAGAAGCTTTTCCAGAAGCATAGTTTTCCCAATTTGTCATTAATTCTTGAACATAATCCGTCCTGCCATGAGTTTCAGCATAATCTAAAATAGTCTTAAGAAGATGCATATCAGTTCTAAAAACAGGTTGGTCCTTGCCATCCTTTCCAATAGTAGATTTTGTAGGAATAAATTGAGGCTGTATAATATAATTTAAAAGTAAATCTTGTGCATTAGTAGTTCCTTTTACATGTCCTTCCCACTCTCTAAGAAATAATTTTATATTTTCAAATTCTCTTGCTGAACCCATTTCAAAAATATCATTCATTAAAACTCTTTGAGATAACCCTTTTTCTATAGTTTTTCTATAATCCATAGTAATTTGATTCCTTAAAGACATAACTCTTCTTCTAAAAGAATCTACTAAATCATGATCTAGAAAATTTTCAGGCTGTTTATGAGTGCCATATGTAGCGTCAAATAAAGCCTTAGAATATATCTCATCAACACTAGAACTAAGAGTTCTTCTATGAGGCCTATAATCTATCATATAAGTTTTATTTTTAAGCCATGTAATATTATCTCCATGCCTGTAATATCCTTCAAAATGCAACTGACTATAATCTATTCTTGGGCCATCTATTTCATCAATCCTATAATCATACATAGATATAGCCTTATCACCCTTTAAAGGGTCTACTCTTACATCTCCTGACACGCTATAAATAGCTACTTGCGATTTAGACTTCTGATAGCTACTTTTTAATCTAACTTTATCCTTTCTATATATTTGATTTTTTCCAAATTTAGGATTAAAAGGTTCTTGATGTTTTGATTTAACTACCATATTCTTAGCTATTTGAATATCCAATATCTCCATAACACTTTGAAGATTCGAAAGTCTTTGCTGTATTTTTTTAACTTTATTAGGATTTTTTGACAGTTCATGGGCCATATATTGGAGACTTTCCATAATTTTATTATGTTGTGTATGGGCTATATCTCTTAATACACCCCTATTTAAAGCTTCTCTTACTCCTTCTTTTCTTGCGTGCGGATTTCCAAAAGATGATATAGATATATCCCCTATATCTTGCAAAGCATTTATATCATCTCCAAACATTCTAGCTGTTTCTACATAATTCTCCATATTTCTAATAAAATATCCTGCAGCATCATAGATATCACTTCTTTGAGTTTTACCCTTAGCTTTGACTCCAGTATAATTTGCCTCCCAAAATCCTGGAGTAGAAATTAACTGTCTTAACATGCTGCCTGTTATAGAAAAATCAAATCCTATTTCAGGATTACCTGGAGGAATTTGTTTCTCATTAAAAGAAAAATCATGTGTAATAAATGAATCAGTCTTTCCCTTTATAATAGATTTATACAACTCTGCTCTTTGTGATAAATTTCTATATTCTGCATAGTCCTTCCCATAAAACATTTGAACATATTCTTTAAGAAGTTTGTTAGCCAAGTCTTTATTATCACCAAATGTTCTGTAATAAGAGATTCTTCTTCTCATTTTATCAGCAAGATACATACTTGGATTAGAGAAAAATCTTCTTAAATTGTAATAATCATTTGATAACTCATTTGGCTCTGGCTTTCTACTACCTGATTCGTCCCAAGTTTCTCCTATAATCTTACTTGGCTTTCTAAGTAACTTTATCATTTCATATACTATTTCCTGCTCAATAAGCTTTTTCCCAAAATCTGCATTTTGTTCACCAAATATATGATTTTTTCTATCTGTATGTACTACAAAATTAGGATCTCCTTCCCCATTTCTTACATCTTGATCAAGTTTATCTTTAAAACCTTTTTCTAATCTACCAAATAATAAAAATTGTTTTAATGCATCCCCTCTCTGAAATACATGGTGCACTCCATTATGAATATCTACAGAATTTTGAAAACTATCATATATTTTATTTAATACTGCCCAAGATGGATCGTTCATATCTCCAAATTTTCCGAAATTTTTAAATAAAGAGGTACCTTCAAACTTAATATCTAAGTTTGATATCCAAGATAATGCAGATCTCATACCTATCACTTGTCCTATAATTTTTTTAGCACCATATAGTTTAGATGCATAGTCTTGAAAGCCAATTTTATTTGATAAGGCAGCATCCCCTGCTACAGATACTTTTCTTTCATCAACAGTTTTTGATGTTAGGCCAAATATATTTATACTATTTAAATTCAACACTTCATCTGTATTGAACATCCTAAAATCATCCTTTCTACCATTTTCTCTAGCAAAGCCTTTAAATACTTCTCTTGGCATTAAAGTATGTAAATATAGGTGATCTCCATCGTTATCTCTTTGTAAAATAGTTCTTAAGTCATGAACATTCAGTTCAGCCAATCCATTCATATTCTCTAAAATCTTTTCAACTCTAAAAACAACTTTATCATGTCCTATAACTGGGATAGCATGTCCTAAACTAGCCAATCCAATATTTAATTTTTTAAATTTTGAACCCTTTAATTTCACACCTTTAGTAGCTCTATCTGGATTTCTACTATCTACTGTTTCACCTTTTAATAACCTAAAAACATCCTGCATATTTAAATCGTGGTCAACTACCTTCTGATTTAGTTCATTTAAAACAATCTTCAAATCCCTTATTTCTTTCTCAGTAGACTGTATATCCTTTAGTTTAATCTTTTTATCCTTACCTTGTGAATCTTTCCCCATTATAAATGAGTCTTTAAAGGTTCTCTCTGATTCTTTCAAAGAATGTTCAGCAATTCCATCTATGAAAAATTTATCATTTTTATCTAACCCTATAATACTCTCTATTCCTTTTGAATTTTCAAATATGAAATGTTCACCTAATATAGAATTAGATTGTGTTATTCCCATACCACGTTGTGCAGTATTCCTGCCTATTCCAATGCCTCCAAATTTTACAGTAGATCTTTGTCTTAATATAGGTAATGAAGTATTTATTCCTTTACTACGATCAAATTGTTTTGAACGTCCAAGTAAGTCTCCATTGTATATCTCACCATATATAGGGATACTTAAATCTCCTTTTACATTAGGAACTATAAATAGATCTTCTCCACCATTCATATTAGCAGAAGTTTTCAAATCTTGATAATTTTTATTTCTTAAAACTCTCCTTAAGGCAACTTGTATAGCGGGATTTTCTGGACTTCCTCCATAATGAAGTAATAATTTAAGTTGCCCAGCATCCCCTTTATCCATAGGATTACCTTGACTTGCATTTAAATCAAGTAAAAAGTTAGCTACAGCTCCTCCATCTGTATGTAAAGCATTCCAAGAATTCTCAATATTTGTCACTTTCTTTTGAAAATTCATCCATTCAACTGCTGCATCTGTCATTGGTTTGCTCTGGAAATCAAATATAGAAGGTGATATTGCAACTCCCTTTTGATTTTTAGACGTAAAGGATACTCCAATACTTTCGATAGGTAAGTCTTGCATATTGTGCTCTTGAGCATTCTTTAAATCTAGAGTCCAATCTTTTTTATTTGAAACATTCATAGGCTCTAATTTGACATTTTTATTAACAGAATCACCACTAAATGTTTTAGCAGATTCTGTGCTTATAACCATATCTACACCTTTAGGCATATTTTTTGCAACATCAGGATGATATATCATATAACCTTTACCTAGCATCTGTTCGTTGCCACCAACTGCAAATATAATTGTTTTTGCTCCATTTGGATCATTTTCAAATCCATTTATAGTAACTCTTCCTTTAGTTGCCATAACTAATCTCATTAAATCTAATGATACAAATTTAGCTCCATCTAATAAAGAATTATTTAGACTCTCTAAGTCACCTATTTTATCCTTATTAACATCTATAATTTGTCTTAAAATTTCTGGAGCTTTTCCACCAACAATATTTAAATTGCCAATTACTATATTTTTAATACTTAAAGGCCCTACTCCTTTCTTAGAATCATTTAGATATGTAACTCTATATTTTCCATTTTTCTTCTTACCCAATAAAGATTTAGCATAATCTCTAAGACCTGCATCAGGATACCCATCCTTTGATATAATCCATCTTAAGACATCTTTACTCAGATTCTGGGTAGTACCTCCATCAGATAGAAAACCTCGCTTAAACATGTTATTTTGGATCTTAGCAAGGCTCTTCTCAGTAGCTTTGCCTGACAATTCTTTTACAAACTTATCAAATTCACTTCTTTTACCATTATTAGTTATATAAGGTAACAAAAGCTTTAGATTGACTATTGCCCTAGTATCAGTAGCTTTATTAACTAATTCTCCAAAAGTATCCTTTAATTGGCGTGCTAAATTTGTTCCATCAGCTTTATCAAGAGCTTGATATCTTTTATAAGTTCTTTCATACCAGTTATTAAAATCAGTATTTAATGACTTTAGATTATTTTCAGTTCCTACAAATAAGAGTTTATTTCTAGGAGACAATCTAACATAGAAGAAATGATTAGAGAGAGCATTATCTCCACTACTTAACCCATCAATCAATTCTTTTATAGCTGCACCAGTTAACTTAGGATCTTGTGCTTTTAAAGCTCTTATTAAAGATTTTGAACTACCACTTTTTCTAATTGAATCATTTATCCATCTTTGAATTTGGTCAGGATCATTGTACTCATCTAAGCTAATATTTCTAAGTTTTCCATTGTTCCTAATATCGACACTAATAACATCATCTACAAAATGTACACTTAACCCTTTCTTTTTAAAATAACGAGTACCTGGCTGTCCAATATTAGGAGTGTTTGTATTAAATTCAACAAATCCTCGTGTTTTCCCTCCTACATCTATTCCAGTTAATCTAACTGTACTAATAGGGTGAGCATTTGTAACATTCATTATAAGTTCAATTGCATCTCTTCTTTTAAATTTTTCCCATTTGTTCGTAGCTTTTGTTTTATCTGTTTCTGCATCAAATATCTTCTGTTTTATTAAATCTAATCCAGCTACATTATCAGCTATGAGAGCATCCCTAAATACAACATCTATAGTGCCATCTTTTTCAAGAAGACTATGTTCTCTTAGAATATCTGTAACAGTTCTATGATGGTCTTCAAC
>Ga0114911_1001813_pt1 | contig 10623 bp, 8 predicted proteins | sample MalvireepMed_904_FD_89688 | JGI IMG/M metagenome (GOLD analysis project Ga0114911, IMG submission 89688) | Marine viral communities from the Global Malaspina Expedition - Malaspina viral metaG DeepMed_904 | ecosystem: Environmental > Aquatic > Marine > Oceanic | place: Mediterranean Sea...
GCAGCCAGGGGCTCAAGTTCGAATCGAGCATCGATGCGATCATCAAGGGGACGATGGACGGCATGCAGCTGTTCCTTGCCGTGATCGCAGTGATCATCGTGGTGTTTGCGCTGGTGTCGCTGGCCGACCAACTGCTGGCGCTGCTGCCCATGGTCGATGGTGAGCCGCTGAGCCTGAAGCGGGCCTTCGGCTGGCTGTTTTCGCCGCTGATGTGGCTGATCGGCGTACCCTGGGCCGAAGCGCAGGCCGCCGGCAGCCTGATGGGCACCAAGGCGATCCTCAACGAATATGTCGCCTATCTTGAGCTTGCCGCTCTGCCGCCCAGCACATTCGCGCCGCGAAGCCTGCTGATCGTCACCTATGCGCTGTGCGGGGTCGCGAACCTCGCCAGCATTGGGCTGCTGGTGTCGACCATCGGCACGCTGTGCCCCGAACGGCGTGCCGAAGTCGCGGGAATGGGTGTGCGCAGCTGGATCGCCGGCAATATGGCGACGGCGATGACCGGCGCATGGATCGGGCTGATCACCTGGGTTTGAGCGGATAGGATACGGCCATGTTCGATGCAAAACTGCGCCCGCTGATCGACCCGCCGCTCAACCGGTTGGGCAGCGCGCTGGCGCGGCGGGGGGTGACTGCCAACGCGATCACCTTTCTCGGCCTTGCACTGGGGCTGGCCGGCGCGGCGGCGATTTCCGGCGGCTACTTCGGCGCCGGATTGGGTCTCATCCTCGCCAACCGTCTGCTCGACGGGCTCGACGGCGCGGTCGCGCGGGCGAACGGCCCGACCGCGCTGGGCGGTTATTTCGATATCGTCGCTGATTTCGCCTTCTACGTGTCGGTGCCGCTCGGCTTCGGGCTGGTCGATCCGGCCAACACGCAGGCTGCACTGGTGCTGGTTGCCAGCTTCGTCCTGACCGGCGTCAGCTTCCTCGCCTACGCCGTGATCGCGGCGGAACGCGGCGCGCGGACCGATGCGCATGGCAGGAAGAGCTTCTTTTATTCGACCGGGCTGGCCGAAGGCGGCGAAACAATCGCCATCTTCATCGCCTTCGCGCTGTTTCCTGCGTGGTTCGTCCCGCTGGCCTACGCATATGCCGCGCTATGCGTGCTGACCGTGTTCCAGCGTAGCGCGCTGGCGATCGTCCAATTCAGCGATTGAGCCGTTCGGCAACGGCATCGCGCAAGGCGGCAATGCGCGCCGCATTCGCACCCAGATCGCTCACGCCCACGCGAGAAACCGAGCGAAAATCGATCGCACCATCGGCAATCCGCACGACCATATCGTCCTTGAAGCCGAACCAGAATGTTTCCGCGACCCCTTCGATCCGGCCGGTTTCGGCATCGGCGGTCACTTGGGCGAAACCCATTTCCTCCATCGCGGATACCACCAGTTCCGCGGCTTCGGCCGGGCTGGTCGAACCCAGGGGCAGCGGCGCGAGATCGGGATAGGCGGCGGCAATAACCTGCGCATGCGACCGATCGGCCAGCGGCGACTCGGATTCCGACCAGATTTCGAGCTCGCCCAGCGGCGTGGCGTAGTCATTCAGTGGATTGGCACCCGCAGCGGCACGTTGACCGAGCACGGTTTGCGAGAAGACAGGCGGGTTGGCGGTATCGGTCGCAATGTCGTGGATCGGCGGGATGTCGGCCGCCTGGCTGCGAATGGCGCCCAGAACGGCAAAGATGCCGACCGGGACCAGCAGCGCGATCAGCGACAGCAGCCAGCCCTTGCGGGGCTTTCGCAGCAGCACGACGATCAGCGAGATCAGGCCGATAAGCGCCACGATGCCCAGCAGGATCGGCCCGGCCTTGATGGTAAGGGTAAGCAGTCCGGTCCGCCAATCCCACAGGCCGAACTTGGTCCCCAGCGCGGCGATGGCGAAATACACCGGGAGTGCGAGCGCAAGGGCGAAGGCGAGGCGGCTGTGCCAGGGCGTTTTGATCATGCCGCATCGTAGCGCCAAGTCGCGGCGCTGCAATCATGCTAATCGCTGGATATGCAACAGCACCGCGGCAATGGCGTCATGGAAGGCGCGCGCTGGCGTAGGGCGGGCGCGTGTCAGCCGCCCGTCACGCTCATGTGGCGCGCCAGGGCAGGTTCGCTTTGCGCGGCATCGAAGGCATGGCGCAGCGGCTTGCCCGCGAGCAGGCGTTCGAGCGCCTCGTCGAGCGCGGCTTCGCCACCTGCGCGCACGATATCGCGCAGTTCGACCTTCTGGTCATGGCCCAGGCAGCCATAGACCGTCCCGGTCGCGGAAATACGGATGCGATTGCACCCGGCGCAGAAATTGTTGCTGAGCGGAGTGATGAGCCCGATCCGCGTGCCCGTCTCTGCGACGTCGAAGTAGCGTGCGGGCCCGCCGGTGCGGTGGAGCGAGGGGACGAGCGTGAAATGGCGTTCGAGTTCCTCGCGCACAGCGTCGAGCGGCAGGTGCGCGGCGGGACGATCGACCGAGACCTCGCCCAGCGGCATGGCTTCGATGAGCGCGAGGTCGTGCCCGCGCGCGCCGCACCATGCAAGCAAGTCGCGCATCTCGTCGTCATTCGTACCGCGCACCGCCACGGCGTTGATGCGCACTGCCAAACCGGCATCGCGCGCCGCGTCGATGCCGCTAACCACCCGCTCGAACTCGTCGCGGCGGGTGAGCTCGGCAAACCGGTCGCGCCTGAGCGTGTCGAGACTGATGTTTATACGCCGCACCCCGGCATCGAACAGGTCCTGCGCCATTTCGGGCAGGCGCGTCCCATTGGTGGTGAGCGTGAGTTCGTCGAGCCCGTGCGTGCGCAGCCGTGCCAGCCGCTGGACAAGTTCGAGCACACCCTTGCGCACCAGCGGTTCGCCGCCGGTCAGGCGAATCCGGCGGACGCCGCGGACCACCAGATGTCGCGCCAGCGTTTCGATTTCCTCGAATGTCAGAAGGTCGCGGCGCGGGAGGAATTCCATCTCCTCGGCCATGCAATAGGTGCAGCGAAGGTTGCAGCGGTCGGTGACCGAGAGGCGGATATAGTCAATCTGACGGCCGTGGGCGTCGCGCATGCGGGCCCCCTACACGAGGCGGGGCGAGGCCCAAACCGAAATCGGGCGTCGTGCCGGCAGGCGGTCAGCCCGCGTTGCGCAAGCGGCCGAACAGCGCGGGCAGGGGTTCGGAAGAAAGCGCCCGCTCCATGGTCCGGGCAAGCGTGGTCGATACGGTGATCTTTGAAACATGCGCGCGATCGTCGCTGAGGCCGACCGCGATCTCGTAAGTGCCTGCTTCGATCACGAAACTCCCGTCGGATCTGAAGTGGCCCAGCTGGTTGCCGCCGACTTCGAACAGCAGGCTGCGCGTTTCGCCTGCCATGAGCGAGACGCGCTGGAAGTCGGCCAATCTGCGCGCCTGCGCACCGTTCTGTCCCGGGCTGCGCACATAGAGCTGCACCGTCTCGGTGCCTTCGCGCTTGCCGACATTGTACAGCGTGGCGCTGACGATAATCCGGTCGTGGCTCAGTTCGACCGCGGTTTCGCCGAGGCCGAAATCGGAATAGCCCAGCCCGTGTCCCAAGGTGAAACCCGCTTGCCCCTTCTCCGTCAGCGGCAGTGGCAGGCGGCCCCGCGGCGCGAATTCGCCGGTCAGCACTTCGGCCAGCGCATGGCCCGACATGGTGCCGAGTTGGCCGGCATGCAGCACGCAAGGCAGCTCGGTCCCGCGCGCGTCGGGGTCGAGCGGCTGCGAGCCGAGGCTGATCAGGACGATGTTCGGATTGACCGCATGGAGCGAATCAAGGAGCGTTTGTTCCGCTTCTCCCACACGCTCGCAGTCGCCGAGCGTGACGATCACCGTGCCCACCCGCCGCGCGGCATTGCAGGCCATGCCGATTGCCATGTGGTCGGCGTCGAGCAGTCCGGCAGGTCTGGCATCGGCGCGGACCGCCAGGCCGGGGACGAAACTGTGCGCGAGGCCCAGTGCGTCGAACCCGTCGAGCAGGTTGGCGGCGTCGCCCTCCGCTCCGCCAGTCGGAAGCGCCCGGTCGGTTGCGGCATGCCCGACAACGAGGATTTCGCCCGATGCGATATCGAGCGGCAGCAGCGCGGGATCGTTGCGCAGCAGGACGATCGCGTGGCGCGCAGTGTCCAGCGCGACGGTTCGCGCGTGATCCGCCGACCAGTCGGTGGCAGGGGCGATATCGCGCAGATCGGCGCGGAACAGGCCCAGATCGTATTTCGCGCCGAGTACCTTGCGCACCGCGTCGTCGAGCTGGCGCATGCCGACCCGCCCGTCGCCCACCGCTTTCACGATGCTGTCCACTGCCAGCATTTGGTAAGGCGTTTCACCGGCCTCCTGTCCCGCAGACCGGCCGATCGCGACCCATTCGGCCAGGTCGATCCCGTCGAAGCTGGCGGGGCCGCCGATCGACGGGGCGCCATCCGCAGTCTCGCCGCGGTCATGCACTGTCTGCGCGAGTAGACCCAGCGCGATGCTCGCCGGGGGCGATTCGCGCAGCACGCCGGCCACCAGCCGGAGCTTGTCGGTCAGTATGTCGGGATCGCGCCGCTCGATCCAGCCAGGCGCGTCGGTGCGCAGGCAAGCCAGCACGCCGTCGCCATCCTGCCCCTCGAATTGCAGGCCGCGCACGGTGGCCGCGGCCAAGGCGCGCGCCAGATGTACTGAAGTGCCCCAGCTTTCAGCCAGTTCCTCCGTTTCGGTATCGCTCGTCAGGACGACCTGGGGCCCCATGAGCCAGTTCATCCCGTGCGCTCGCGCTTCCCCCGCCACGATCTGGGCAGCGCTTTCCACGATGTGCGGCGACCATGTCGCGGCCAGTGCAAGCGGGGCGGGCATGGTGACCGAGGTGCCGCGGCCGGGAACATTGGCCATCAGTAGCGGAATGCCGAGCCGCGTTTCCTCGACGGCCAGGCGTTGCAAGGGGGCAAGCTGGTCTGCGGCGCCCGAACCGAGAAGCCCGCCTACACGGCCCTGCAACATTTCTGCGCGCAGCGGGGCACCTTCGCTATCGCCGCCGGCTTCCGGAATGGGCAACAGGACAAGCTGCCCGGCCTTCTCCGCCACTGACATGATGGCGAGCAGGTCTTCGACGAAACGCTCGCGTTCGGCGGCGTGATCGGGCGGATGGCGGACCATTTGGGCGGTAGCGTGGTCCTTAGAGGTAAACATCCGGTGTGGATGCACCGATTGGTACGGCGCTGTTGCCGAACTGCACCGCAAGGCGGATTTACAGATATAAAAATATCTTTATATCCTCTTCGCAATGCGAACCGAACATCTCTTCCGCGCCCTTGCCGATCCGACCCGGCTCAGGATCATGCGCCTGCTCGGCTCGATGGAGCTGGCGGTGGGTGAAGTCGCGCAGGTGCTGGGGCAGAGCCAACCGCGCGTGTCGCGGCACATCGGCATCCTGTGCGACGCGGGTCTGGCCGAACGACGGCGCGAAGGCAGCTGGGTATTCCTGCGCGCTTGCGCCGATTCGAGCGAGGCGCCGCCGCTTTGCGCGGCTATCGGCGATCTGCTGGTCGATGCGGAGGCTGCCGACGCCGCGTTCGCGGAGCAGTGTGATCAGGACCGGCGCAAGCTGGCCTCGATCCGCCAGCACCGGGAAAGCGAGGCACAGGCCTATTTCTCGGCGCATGCGGACGATTGGGACGAATTGCGCCGGCTGCATTCCTCGGACGAGGCCGTGGAGGCCGAACTGGCGCGTGCACTGGGCCCCGAACCGCTTGGGCGCCTGCTCGATATTGGCACGGGCACGGGGCGCATGGCCGAACTGTTTGCCGAGCGGGCAGAGCGGATCGTTGCACTCGACAAGAGCCTGGCGATGCTGCGGGTCGCACGCGCCAAGCTGCAGCACCTCCCGACCGAGCGAGTGGAACTGGTGCAGGGCGATTTCGGGGCTCTGCCGTTTGCCGCGGCGAGTTTCGACAGCGTGCTGTTTCACCAGGTGCTGCATTTCGCGCAGATGCCCGGTGCCGCGCTGGCGGAGGCCGCCCGCGTGCTGCGTCCGGGCGGGCGTATCGCAATCGTCGATTTCGCAGCGCATCAGCGCGAGGAACTGCGCAATCGCCATGCGCATGCCCGGCTGGGGTTCGACGATGCACAGATGATGGGCCTGCTCAGCGATGCCGGGTTCGACCCGGCCGCGCCGACGGCACTGGAAGATGGAGAACTGGTGGTGAAGATCTGGATCGCGCCGCGGCGCGTCGATGACCGGAAGGCGGCATCATGAGCCCGACGATGGACCAGATGCGCGAAGCGCAGCGCGCACTCGAAGCGCCGCTGTTTTCAGGGCTCCCGGGCGATATCGACGTCAGCTTCGAATTCTTCCCGCCCAAGAATGCGGCCATGAACGAGACGCTGTGGCAAAGCGTCGAGACGCTGGCCCCGCTCGGGCCGCGTTTTGCCAGCGTCACATATGGCGCGGGCGGGTCGACCCGCGAGCGGACGCACCAGCAGGTCGTCCGCATCCAGAACGAAGCGCGCATTCCTGCTGCCGCGCACCTGACCTGCGTCGAGGCGACCCGCGAAGAGGTCGACGAGGTGGCGCGCCATTACTGGGATGAGGGCATCCGCCATATCGTGGCCCTGCGCGGCGACGCGCCCGACGGGAAATCGCAATATGCGCCGCATCCGGGCGGCTATGCCAACGCAGTCGAACTGATCGCGGGACTGAAGAAGGTCGCCAATTTCGAGATTTCGGTCGCCGCCTATCCCGAGGTCCATCCCGATTCGCCCGATCGCCAGGCCGATCTGGACAATCTCAAGGCCAAGTTCGACGCCGGGGCGACCCGGGCGATCACGCAGTTCTTCTTCGATCCGCAATGTTTCTTCGACTTTCGCGACCGGGCCGCAGCGGCGGGAATTGACGGCGAGATCGTGCCCGGGATCATGCCCGTGCTCAGCTTCGCGGCGGTGCGCCGGATGTCGGGGCTGTGCGGCACAGCCATCCCGCCGTGGATGGAGGGTCTGTTCGACGGGCTCGACGATCGCCCCGCCGCGCGCCAGCTCGTCAGCGCGACCATCGCGGCCGAACTGTGTCGCCGGCTATATGCGGGCGGGGTAAGGCAATTCCATTTCTACACTCTCAACCGCGCCGAACTGAGCTATGCAATCTGCCATATGCTCGGGCTGCGCGCGAAGGCAGGCCGATGACCAAGCGCGAAGAATTCGAAGCCGCCGCAGCCCAGCGGATCCTGATCAAGGACGGCCCCTACGGTACCGCGATCCAGCAGGCCGGGCTAACGGCCGAAGACTATGCCGCGGGCACCGATCTCGCGCAGGAGCAGAAGGGCAATAACGACCTCGTCAATCTGACGCAGCCGCAGGTGATCCGCCGGATCTGTGACAGCTACATCGATGCGGGCGCGCATATCCTCGCCACCAACACCTTCAACGCCAATCGCATCAGCCAGGCCGATTACGGCGCCGAACACCTGGTCCATGAGATCAATGTCGCCGCGGCGCGGATCATCCGTGAAGCGGTCGATGCGCGGAACGACGGCATTCCGCGGTTCGTGGCGGGCGCTGTCGGGCCGACCAACAAGACGCTGTCGCTTTCGCCCGATGTCGAAGACCCCGGGTTTCGCGAAGTGACATTCGACGAAATCGTCGCCGTCTATGTCGAACAATGCCGCGCGCTTGTCGCGGGCGGGGCCGATTTCATCCTCATCGAGACGGTGTTCGACACGCTCAACTGCAAGGCCGCTATCATGGCGGTGAAGCAGCTGGCCCGCGAATTGGACCGCGACATACCGCTGATGATCTCGCTGACGCTGACCGACCTTTCGGGCCGCAATCTGTCGGGCCATACGGTGGAGGCGTTCTGGTACACCGTGCGCCATGCCAAGCCGCTGACGATCGGCCTCAACTGCAGCTTCGGTGCCGAACAGTTGCGTCCGCATGTGCAATTGCTGTCCGATATTTCGGATACCTGGCTGATGGCCTATCCCAATGCCGGCCTGCCCAACGATCTCGGCGAGTATGACGAACAGCCGGAAACGACTGCGTCGCTGACGCAGGTCTGGGCGCAGAATGGCCGGATCAATGCGCTGGGCGGCTGCTGCGGCTCGACGCCCGCGCATATCGCCGCGATGGCCAAGGCGGTCGAAAACTGCGCGCCGCGTGTGCTGCCCAAGCCTGACCCGGACATGCATCTGGCGGGGCTCGAACCGTTCACGATCGCGGCATGAGCGGCGGGGGCCTCCATGGGGCGGTAATCCGCGAGGCGGGGGCAGCGGACGTGCGCGCGCTCGCGCTGGTGTCGGATGCCACCTTCCTCGAGACCTTCGCCGGGATGATCAGCGGCGAGGCGCTCGTCGCGCATTGTGCGGCCAAGCATGCACCCGATCATCTCGCCGGTCTGCTGGCTGCTGGTGCCCGTGCCTGGCTTGCCGAAATCGACCGGGCGCCGATCGGCTACGCGCTGCTCACCCGGCCCGAACTCGATGCCGCACAGGACGGCGATATCGAGCTCAAGAAGATCTACCTGCTGTCGCGCTTCCACGGCAGCGGTATCGCCGCCACGCTGTTCGATGCCGTATTGCGCGGGGCGCAGAGCCATCGCCGGCTGCTGCTGGGTGTGAAAGACGACAACCACCGCGCCATCGCCTTCTATACCAAACAGGGTTTCCGGCAGATCGCCACGCGCCGTTTCGATGTCGGCGGAACCCTTTATGACGATGTCGTGCTGGCGCGCGACCTCGACCGGAATTGAATTCATGAGCAATCTGACCACCGCCCGCTTCGTCAATATCGGCGAGCGCACCAATGTGACCGGCTCGGCGCGGTTCAAGAAACTGATCATGGCGGACGATTACGACACCGCGGTCGAAGTCGCGCGCCAGCAGGTCGAGAACGGCGCGCAGGTGATCGACGTCAACATGGACGAAGGCCTGCTCGATGCCGAGCATGCCATGACCACTTTCCTCAAGCTGATCGCGGCCGAACCCGACATCGCGCGTGTCCCGGTGATGATCGACAGTTCCAAATGGGAGGTCATCGAGGCCGGCCTCAAATGCGTTTCGGGCAAGCCGATCGTCAATTCGATCAGCATGAAGGAAGGCGAGGACGCCTTTCTCGATAATGCGCGCAAATGCATGGATTACGGCGCCGCGGTGGTGGTCATGGCGTTCGACGAGACCGGGCAGGCGGACACCAAGGAGCGCAAGGTCGAAATCTGCAAGCGTGCCTATGCATTGCTGACCGGGATCGGCTTCCCGCCGGAGGATATCATCTTCGACCCCAATATCTTCGCGGTGGCGACGGGGATCGAGGAACACGATCGCTATGGTCTCGATTTCATCGAAGCGGTGGCGGAGATCAAGGCGGTGTGTCCGCAAGCGAAGACCAGCGGCGGTCTGTCCAACCTCAGCTTCAGCTTCCGCGGCAATGAAACCGTGCGCCGCGCGATGCATTCGATCTTCCTCTATCACACGATCCCCGCGGGGCTCGACATGGCGATCGTCAACGCCGGCCAGCTCGACGTCTACGACCAGATCGATCCGCAGCTGCGCGAAGCCTGCGAAGACGTGATCCTGATGCGGCGGCCGGATGCCACCGAGCGGTTGATCGACCTTGCCGAAAGCTACAAGGGCAAGAGTGCGGCCGACGAAAAGGCCGCCGAGGAATGGCGCGGCTGGGACGTGCGCCGCCGGCTCGAACACGCGCTGGTCAAGGGCATCGACGCGCATGTCGTGGCCGACACCGAAGAGGCGCGCCAGCAGTTCGACCGCCCGATCGAGGTCATTGAAGGCCCGCTGATGGATGGCATGAACGTTGTCGGCGACCTGTTCGGCAGCGGCAAGATGTTCCTGCCGCAGGTGGTCAAGTCCGCGCGCGTCATGAAAAAGGCGGTCGCCCACCTGATCCCCTACATCGAGGCGCAGAAGGAAGCGGGCGCCCGCGCGAAGGGCAAGATCGTGATGGCCACCGTGAAGGGCGACGTCCACGACATCGGCAAGAACATCGTCGGGGTGGTGCTGCAATGCAATGGCTACGAGGTGATCGATCTCGGGGTCATGGTGCCGTGGTCGAAAATCCTCGAAGCCGCGAACGAGAACGATGCCGACATCATCGGCTTGTCGGGCCTGATCACGCCCTCGCTCGATGAAATGGTCACCGTTGCCGAAGAGATGAAAACCGCCGGGATGACCATGCCGCTGCTGATCGGCGGGGCGACGACCAGCAAGGTCCATACCGCGCTGCGGATCGACCCTGCCTATGACGGGCCGGTTATCCACGTGCTCGATGCCAGCCGGGCGGTGGGCGTCGCCAGCCGCCTGCTGTCCGACACGCAGCGCGATGAATTCGTCGACCGGACCGCGGCGGAATATGTCCAGGTCCGCGACACACGCGCTGGCAAGGGGCAGAGCGAACTGATGCCGCTGGCCGATGCGCGCGCGAACGGGTTCGTGGCAAGCATGGCCGAAAAGCCCGCCGCGCCGCTGCAGCCCGGGCTGCATGTGTTCGATGGCTGGGACCTCGCGGAACTTCGCGAATATATCGACTGGACCCCGTTCTTCCGGGCGTGGGAACTGCACGGCACCTATCCCAAGATCCTCGATGACGAGGTCGTCGGCGAAAGCGCCCGCAGCCTCAAGGCGGATGCCGACGCCATGCTCGACCGGATCGTCGC
>Ga0114911_1001815_pt1 | contig 10613 bp, 8 predicted proteins | sample MalvireepMed_904_FD_89688 | JGI IMG/M metagenome (GOLD analysis project Ga0114911, IMG submission 89688) | Marine viral communities from the Global Malaspina Expedition - Malaspina viral metaG DeepMed_904 | ecosystem: Environmental > Aquatic > Marine > Oceanic | place: Mediterranean Sea...
AGGAAGCGCATCGGCTTCCCGTTCACGGTCATGCTGGTCATGCGCGGCGCGGCCTAGTGAGGCTTCAGTGTTTCCAGCTGTCGTCGATCTTCGACACGCGGCGCTTCCACGCTTCGAAGTCGAACACGCCCGCGCCGCCCTGCGATTGCATCACCGACAGATCGCGCTGGTGCACATCGACGACTTCCTGCGAGATGACATTAGCTTCACCCTGGCTCAGCGTGGCGACCTGGATTTCGCAGGCGCGTTGCAGCGCCCACATTTTCACGAACATGCCCTGGATGGTCTTGTCCATGACCACCGGCCCGTGATTGCGCAGCATCAGGATCGAATTGTTGCCGAGGTTCTGGACCAGCCGTTCGCCTTCCTCGGCGCGAACGGTGACGCCTTCGAAATCGTGATAGCCGATCTGCCCCTGGAAATTGCAGGCATAGAAATTGGTCGGCAGCAATCCATCCTTGTGGCTGCACACCGCCATCGTCGCGGTGGTGTGGACATGACAGATCGCATTGGCCCGCGCGCCCAGCTTCTCGTGGAAATAGGCATGCTGCGTAAAGCCCGCCTTGTTGACCATGTATTGCGACGGGCCGACATTGTTGCCCTCGACATCGATCTTGACCAGGTTCGACGCGGTAACTTCGTCATAGAGCAGGCCGAAGGGGTTGATGAGGAAGACGTTTTCCTCACCCGGGACGGCAACCGAGATATGGTTGTAGATGCTCTCGCCCCAGCCGAGGTGATCGAAGATGCGGTAACAGGCTGCCAAGTCCTGCCGCGCCTGCCATTCGGCATCGCTGCATTCGAAATCGCGGGTTTTCATCTGGGTGGCCATGGCTCGCTCTCTCCGTAAGCGGTTTCGTTTGAAGACCTGTATCGCACGCCCGAAGGCTTCTTCGCAAGCGCCCGAAGGCTACTTCGCGAGCGGGAAGAGTTCGCGCTAGGCAAGCGCGCGAGCGGGCGCTAACGCCCGCAGCGATGAGCGAGATGGCCAAATTAGCCAGCGGCAGTATCCGCGGCCATCTGGTGGGACAGACGCTGCCAATGGTCTTCGGCGTTGCGGCGATCATGTCGGTCGGCCTGATCGACGCCTATTTCATCGGCCAGCTCGGCGCGCAGGAACTCGCTGCGGTGAGTTTCATCTTCCCGATCACCATCGCGCTTTCGAGCCTCGGCGTCGGGGTCATGGTCGGCATCAATTCGGTGATCGCTCGCGCACTCGGCGAAGGCGATGCCGAACGCGCCGGCCGGCGGGCCAATTTCGGCGCGGTGTTCGCGCTTGCGACCGGGGTGGCGCTGGGCGCGATCCTTTACCTGCTGCTCGATCCGCTGTTCCGGCTGATGCAGGCATCCGAAGAGCTACTGCCGCTGATCGGCGAATACATGCGTCCCTATGCGCTCGGCCTGCCGGTCATGCTGCTCCAGATGGGGCTGAACGGCGTGCTGCGCGGCCAGGGCGAGGCGCGCAAGACCAGCTATGTCTCGCTGACCTATTCGGTGGCCAACTGGGCGCTCGACCCAATCCTGATAACGGGCGCTTTCGGGATCGGGGGCTTCGGCGTGGCGGGCGCGGCCTATGCGACGATCGCCGGGTTCTTCATCGCGATCCTTGTCGCCCTGTGGCTGATCAAGGGCGCGCGCCTGCAGATCAACCCCGCAGCGATCCGCGACTGCAACGTCGCGGAATCGAGCAAGGCCATCCTCTCGGTTGCCGGTCCGGCGGCGTTCTCCAACGCGATCAACCCGATCGGCCTCTCGGTACTCACCGCGCTGCTGGCCAGCCAGGGCGAGGCCGCAGTCGCCGGGTTCGGCGCGGCAGGGCGGTTGCAAAGCTTCGCAGTGGTGCCGCTGCTGGCGCTGTCGGGATCGATCGGGGCGATCGTCGGGCAGAACTGGGGCGCAGGCCACGCCGACCGCGCGCGCCGCGCCATGTGGTGGTCGGGTCTGTTCTGCGTCGGCTACGGCCTCGCCATCGCCGTGGTGCTGTTCTTCACCGGCGACTGGTTCGCGGATATCTTTACCGACGATCCGGCCGTGATCGAGGAGTTCTCGCGCTATCTGGCGATTTCGGTGTGGGGCTATGCCGGCTTCGGCCTGCTGATCGTGGCCAATGGCGCGCTCAATGCGGTCGACAAGGCCGGACTTGCGCTGGCGCAAAGCGCGGCGCGGGTCTTCCTGGTCATGCTGCCGTTCGGCTGGGTGCTGCGTTCCGGCTGGGGTTCCTCGGCGATCTACGCAGCGGAGCTGGTCGCCAATCTCGCCGGCGGCGCGCTGGCCGCTTTCATCGTCTGGCGCGTGCTGCGGGCAGGCCCCGATCGAGGGCGTCAGGCTCAAACCAATACTTAACCATCATGGTCCATAGCCCTTCCGATCGTACGAGGGGCAATGATACATGGATGACCTGCTGGCGGACTTCGTCGCCGAAACTCGCGAGATGCTGGAAGCCAGCAGCGGCGAAATCGTCGCGTGGGAAGCCGATCCGTCCGATACGGCGCGGCTCGATACCATTTTCCGTTTCGTCCACACGGTTAAGGGAAACTGCGGCTTCTTCGACTTCCCGCAGCTCGAGAAGCTCAGCCATGCGGCGGAGGATGCCCTGTCCGAATGCCGCAGCGGACGCCGCGAACCCGACCGTGCGCTGGTATCGGCAGTGCTCGCGATAATCGACCGGATCGGCGTGATGACCGATTCGATCGAGGCCGGCGAGGAATGTTCAGCCGATGGCGACGATGATTTGATCGCCGCGCTGCAACCCGGCGAGATCACCAGCGTCGTCGGCGAACCCAAGGCCGCGGCGCCGCATCAGGCGGAACCCGCCGACGGCGAAGACGATGCCGCGCCCAAGGCCGCGCGCAGTAATGGCGTCCAGCGGTCGATCCGCCTGCCGACCGAATTGCTCGACGAGGTCATGAAGGGCGTGTCGGACATGGTCCTGGCGCGCAACGATCTGGCGCGCCGCCTGCGCGAGGCGGGCGAGCAACCGACGATCGACGGCCCCTTCGATAGGCTCAGCGCGATCCTCGCCGATGTTCGCAATGCAATCACCCGCATGCGCATGCAGCGGCTTGAACACCTGTTCGGCTCGCTCCCACGGCTGGTCCGCGATCTCTCGAACGAGCTGGGCAAGCAGGTCATGGTCGATTTCGAAGGCGGCGAAGTGGAGCTCGACCGCGAAATGGTCGAAATGGTCCGCGATCCGCTGACGCACATCATCCGCAACGCGATCGACCACGGGCTCGAAGGGCCGGGCGAACGCATCAAGGCCGACAAGCGCGAGATCGGCCTGCTCAAATTCGCCGCACGCCAGTCGGGCAACCGGATCACGCTGACGATCAGCGACGACGGGCGCGGCATCAATATCGAACGCCTGGCAGCCAAGGCTGTCGCGGCTGGCATCTACAGCCAGGCCGAAGTCGATGCCATGTCGCAGCGGCGCAAGCATTACCTGATCTTCGAACCCGGCCTGTCGACGGCCGACGAGGTCAGTTCGGTGTCGGGCCGGGGCGTGGGAATGGACGTCGTGCGCGCGAACATCGAACGCGTGGGCGGGTCGATCGACGTCGCCAGCAAACCCGGCGAGGGCACGAGCTTCTATCTCAAGCTTCCGCTCACACTCAGCATCATCGCCGCGCTGACCGTAGGCAGCGACGGGCAACGCTACGCCATCCCGCGCAGCTATGTCGAAGAGATCGTCTTCGGGTCGAGCGACCATATCGACTTCGCCGAAGCGGGCGATCGCCGTCTGATCACCTTCCGCGGCAAGCGCGTGCCCTGCCTTTCTCTGGCCGAGATCCTCGGCACCCAGGCCGGCGATGCAATGGACTGGGAAGCCAGCACGCTGGTGCTGGTGCGCCTTGCCAGCGACGATATCTTCGCGCTCGCCGTCGATCGGGTCTACGATCACGAAGACGTGGTGGTCAAACCGATCGCACCGGCGATCATGGACACCGGGCTCTACGCTGGCACTACCCTGCTCGACGACGGCCGCCCGATGATGCTGCTCGACCTGCCCAGCATCGCGCAGAAGCACGAGCTCGTGAACGAGATGCGCAGCGCCACTCGCGTGCCCGAGGAAGAGACGGCCGAGCAGCGCAAAGCCCAGCCGATCATGCTCTTTACCGGGCTCGACGGTCGCCGGCGCGCCGTACGGCTCGAACTGGTCCGCCGCATCGACACCATCGCCCGCGAGGCGATCGATATCGAGGGCTCGCGTGTGCAGGCGGTCATCGACGGCGCGATCTACCCGCTTGCCGGCCTCGAACATGGTGAACTCACCGCGGACAGGTGCCGCCTGCTGCGCCTGTCCGATGGCGACAGCGAAATCGTCTACGCGGTCCGCGAGGTTCTCGATGCTGCCGAACTCGAGGGCGAGGTCATCCCATCGGATGCCGATGCCATGATCGAAGGCGTCGCGCTGATCGACGAGCGGCCCGTGCCGGTCATCGACGGCCATGCGCTGTTTTCGCGCCACAGCGGGGGCCAGCGCAAGGCCCCGCCCCTGTCGTGCCGCCTGCCCGCCGACAGCGACTGGGCGCGCACCATACTCGAGCCACTGGTCGAAGCCGCCGGCTATCGCATTGCCGGTGACGGGGATGAAGAAAGCGACGTAGCGATCGAGCTGGCCGAAGCCCCGGCGGTGGCCGCGGGACCGGCGCGGCGCGTTATCCGCCTGCGCCACGAACCCGATGCACCCGGCGACGGGGCGGACAGTATCTACCGCTATGATCGCGAAGCGCTCTTGAACGCGCTCAAACAGGCCCGGATGGGAGAAAGAGCATGAACGACCTGCTGCTCATGTGCATGGTCGCGGGGCGCCGGGCGGCGATCCCCGCGATACGCGTCCAGTCGGTCATCGAGATCGAGAACATCACGCCGATTCCCGGGGCCCCCGCTTTCATCCGCGGCCTGACCGCGCTGCGGAGCCAGGCGCTGACCGTGATCGATTGCTCGGTCGCGCTGGGTTTCGAAACCGCCCAGGCGCCGCCCGACCAGCGGGCTGCGGTCGTCGAGATCGACGGCCATCTCTATGCCCTGCTGGTCGATGCTGCCTACGATGTGGGCGAAGCGCTGAGCGATCCGATCGAGGTTCCCGGCGGGTTCGGCGTCGGGTGGCAGGCGGCAACGCGCGGCATGGTCGAAACCGATGGCGGTCCCACGCTGCTGATCGATGTCGAAGCGCTCGTGTCCGGCCCGGTTTCGCAGGCGGCTTAAGCGATTGGTTACCCTCGGCCGCTACGGATGGCTGGCAAACACCAGAGGTCATTGAAATGAAATCCTGCCTAATCGTCGATGATTCGCGCGTCATCCGCAAGGTTTCGAGGCATATCCTCGAGACGCTCGGCTTCCAGGTCGAGGAAGCCGAAAACGGTCAGGAGGGACTGGACAAGTGTGCCGAGAGCATGCCCGACGTCGTCCTGCTCGATTGGAACATGCCGGTCATGACGGGCATCGAATTCATCACTCAGCTGCGCCAGCGCGAAGGTGGCGACAAGCCCAAGGTCGTATTCTGCACCACGGAAAACGATGTCGCGCACATTCGCGAGGCGATCAACGCCGGGGCCGACGAATATGTCATGAAACCGTTCGATCACGAGACGCTGCAGATCAAGCTCCAGCTTGTCGGCATGGCCTGAAGGATCTGACATGGGCGCGCCCCTCCGTTCCGAAATACTGAAACCAGCCGGCACCGGGGGATTCTGCCCCGATCCGGTTCGCGTGATGATCGTCGATGATTCGCTGACCGTGCGCACGGTGTTCTCGCGCATGATCAAGCAGGAACGCGACATGTCGATCCTGGCGACTGCGAACAGCGCCGAGAGCGGCCTCGCGGAACTCGCCAAGGCCGCACCCGACGTGATGCTGCTCGATCTGGAAATGCCCGGCATGGGCGGGCTCGAGGCGTTGCCCCGGATCATGCAGGCGGCCCCGCAAACCAAGGTGCTGGTGATCTCCTCGCTGACGGGCGATGGCGCCGAGGCAACCGTCAAGGCGCTGTCGCTGGGCGCGGCGGACACCATGCTCAAGCCCCGCCCGGGCGGGTTCAACGAGGACTACAAGTCAAGCCTGCTTGGCAAGATCCGCGCGCTCAAGGGCCCTTCGGCCAGCGACGCAGCGGCTGCCGCGGACGGCGTCGCCGCGCCTGCCGAGGTGCAGCGCGTCGGCAAACCGCCGCAGATCGTCGCCATCGGCGCCTCGACCGGCGGCATCCATGCATTGAACCTGTTCCTGCGGCAGGTCCCGAAGAATTTCGACCTGCCGATCCTGGTTACGCAGCACCTTCCGCCCAGCTTCATTCCCGTATTCGCGCAGCAGCTGGAAATGGCCGCCGAACGCCCGGCGATCCTCGCCGACGAAGGGACGATGATCGAGCGCGGGAAGATCTACATCGCGCCTGGCCACGGACATCTGGTGGTCCGCAAGTCGGGCGGCCGCCGGGTTCTCGGCCTGGCCTATCATCCGGTGAAGAGCGGCTGCATGCCCTCGGTCGATCCGATGTTCGAAACACTGGCCGAAGTGTATGACGGCCATGTCGCCGGGGTCCTGCTTTCGGGGATGGGCCGCGACGGCACCGACGGCGCCCATTCGCTGCTGGCCGCCGGCGGCACCATGTATGCGCAGAATGCGGAAACCTGCGCGGTGTGGGGCATGCCGCGCGCGGTCACCGAAATGGGCCTGGCTGCTGCGGTCCTGCCGCCCGCCGAACTGGCCGACGCCTTGCTGGCCAATGCGGGAGCCGATGCATGGCGGTAGACGATGCTTCGCACCGCATCATCGGCGACCTGCTTGCACAGCGTACGGGACAGCAACTGACGGAAGGACGCCGCTGGCGGGTTTCCAGTGCATTGGCTGGCCTGTTCCGCGAATGCGGGATCGAGAATGTCGACCAGCTGGCGTGCATGCTCGAGCGACCCGGCGAACAGCAGCTGGCAACCCGCGTGGTCGAGGCCCTGCTGAACAACGAAACCTATTTCTTCCGCGACAACGCTTATTTTTCCGTCCTCGCCAACCAGGTCCTGCCCGATCTTGCGCAGAAACGGGCCGCCACCAAACGGCTGTCGATCTGGTCGGCCGGTTGCTCGACCGGCCAGGAAGCGCTGAGCCTGGCAATGATCTTCGCCGAACAGCCGGGGCGGTGGAAGGACTGGACGATCGAAATTCTCGGAACCGACGTTTCGAACAAGGCAATCGCGACGGCGCGCAGCGGGCAGTATACGCAGTTCGAGATCCAGCGCGGGATCAGCGTCGCGCAGATGCTGAACTTCTTCACCGACTGCGACGGCCACTGGCAGGCCGCCGACAGGATCCGTTCGATGACGCGCTTCCAGCAGCACAATATCCTCGATTATCCGCCGTCCCCCGGACGGTTCGATCTGGTGATGTGCCGCAATGTGCTGCTGTATTTCGATCCGGAAACGCGCGCTGCCGCGTTCGACCGGCTCGCGGGCGGGATTGCCCGCGATGGCTGGCTGATGCTCGGTGCGGGCGAGACCGTGGTGGGCCAGACCGAACGGTTCAAGCCCGCCGCTTTCGGCTCGTCGCTTTACAGTCCGGTCTATGAGGACCTCGCCGCGGTCAGCCGGCCGCCGCTGCGCGCCGCGGTCTCCTGAGCCGCCGCCGACGCCGCCCCAAAGGGTAAACCGACCATTTACGCTTCCTTAGCGAATACCGCGTAAACCCTTAGGGTAAGACGAGAAAAGGCGCGATTCAGGGATGATGAGCAGTTCGTACGGGTATCGCGAAAGCGAAAGCGCATGGGCGATCGTCTTTGGTCCCATGGCTGTGCTCGCTACGATTTTCGCGCTGACGTGGTCGACCACGATCGCCAATCGCTATCTCGGCTTTTCCTCGCCCTCCACCATTCTTTCGATGGGTGCGCTGGCCTTCGGCCTGGCCACCGTCGTGTGCGCCTATGTCGGACGGCGGCACCTGCGCCGGGTGGAGCATCTCTCGCGTAGCGACAGCCTGACCCGCCTGCCCAATCGCCGCGCGCTGCACTTCGATATCCAGCGCGAATACCGGCAGGGCCACGAAGTCGCGCTGGCGATGATCGACCTCGACGGCTTCAAGCTGATCAACGACCATTACGGCCATTTCGTCGGCGACGCGGCGATCCGCGAATGCGCCCGCATCTTCGGCGACATCTCGGATGGCGAAGCCGGCATCTACCGGCTGGGCGGTGACGAATACGCCATGATGATCGGCGGTCCGGTGGCCGGGACACTGCTCGAAGGCCTGTGCCGACGCATCATCGAACGGCTGGCCAAGCCGATCCATGTCGAAGACCGGCGCCTGACCCTGGGCGCGTCCATCGGCTTGGCGCGCAGCACCACGCAGGACTTCGTCCCTTCCTCCGAACTGCTGCGCCGCGCGGATATTGCGATGTATGCGGCGAAGCGCGGCGGCAAGATGCGCTGCACCTGGTTCAGTTCGGCGCTCGACCGCAGCCGCGAAAAACTGCAGGAAATGGACGACGAGTTGCGGCGATCTCTGGCTGAAGGGCAGTTCCGCCTGCACTACCAGCCGCTGGTCGATTCCAGCACCCGGACCATCAATGCGGTCGAATGCCTGCTGCGCTGGGAACGGCCCGATGGCGCATGCATCGGGCCCAGCACCTTCATCCCGGTCGCCGAAGAAAGCGGGCTGATCAATGCGATCGGCCTGTGGGTCTTGCGCCAGGCCTGCCGCGACGCGTTGCAGTGGGGCGATATCGCGCTGTCGGTCAACATCTCGGCGGCGCAGCTGCGCAATCCCGAATTTCCCATCCAGCTTGGCCATATCCTCGAAGAGACCGGCTTCGATCCGGAGCGTCTCGAGCTCGAGATTACCGAAACCTGTCTCGTGCTCGATCCGGTGGTGGCGGAGCGCAGCCTGTCGGTCGTGCGCAGTTTCGGGGTCAAGATCTCGCTCGACGATTTCGGTACCGGCTATGCATCGATCGGCTTCCTGCGCCAGTTCCGCTTCGAAAAGCTCAAGCTCGACCGCAGCCTGGTGGTCCAGGCCAGCGAAGACGACGGCAGCCGCGCAATGATGCTGTCGAGCATTACCGTCGCCCGCGCGATGAAAATGAGCGTCGCGGCCGAAGGCGTCGAAACCGAAGAACAAGCAGCCATGGTTCGCGCCGCCGGGTGCGATCAGATCCAGGGCTGGCTCTATTTCAAAGCCATGCCGCCCGAAGAAATCGGCCAGTATCTCGGCAAGCCCGTCGGGCTGCGGTCGAAGGCCAACAGGAAAGAACAGATTGCATGAGTGCGTTGCAGGATATGGTTGGCGGCATGGTTGCCGAGGGCGAGGCTTCGCCCACCCAGCGGCCGCAGGAGTATACCGGGGCCCCGCACTACCGCGGCGCCGCTCATGAACAGCCGGACCATACGGATTCGAGCGGTATGAACGGCTGGCTCGCCGACAAGTCGGTCGGGGAGAAACTGCGCGCCATCTCGGCGGCCAATATCGCCGTTGTCCTGCTCTGCCTGTTTGCCACGTGCCTCGGCGGCTTCTTCGCTTTGCAGGCGCGCTCCGAACGCATGGCGATTTCCGCCGCTTCCGTAATGGCCGAACGGATGGTCGCCGATATCAACGAGGGCCGGCTGTTCGTCCAGCGTTATGCCGTTTCGGGCGCCGGCAACGACCTGGTCGCCGCGAAGGCGGCCTTCGACCAGACCGATCGCAATCTCGGCCGCGTCGAAGCCCGTGCAGCCGAGGTCGCGCCGCAGGTCCTCCCGCAGATCGAACAGCTCGACACGAGGCTGGCGGCGCTGCGTACGCGCGTGGTTGCCGCACAGAATTCGCGCGGGACGCAGGGCCAGTGGCAAGAATTTTCGGACAGCGTTTATGGCGAAAGCCAGGAGGTCGTCGATCTCGCCATAGCGGCGCGCGAAAGCATCGAAACCGCAGGCGAGACGTCGGATGCAGCGTCGCAGACACTGATCGGGTGGCTGTTCGCGTCGTTCTTCGGCGTGGCGGTCATCGGTCTGGGGATTGCTTGGCTCAGCGCGCGTTACATCGGGCGCGACGTATCGGGCACGCTGCGGCGGATGACGCATGTCGCATCGCGGCTCGCCGATGGCGAAAAGGACATTCACATTCCCGCGACCGAGCGCCGCGACGAGATCGGCGACCTTGCCCGCGCCCTCGAGGTCTTCCTGCAGGCCGCTTGGGAAGTCGAGCGGATGGCGCAGGAACGCGAAGCGCTGCGCAACGAGCGCGGCGCGGAAATGGTCCGCTTCGCCGAGCGGTTCGAAACCACCGTGGGCGAAGTGGTCAACGGCGTCGCCACCGCTTCCGCGCAGCTCAAGCTGACCGCTGGTTCGATGGCCGCCGCCGCCGAACAGGCTACCACGCAGACCACGCATGTCACGGCATCGATGGAACAGGCCGCCAACGGGGTTACCGCGGCTGCGGCCGCGTCGGACGAATTCGCCATGTCGATCGGCGAGATCAGCCGTCAGGCCTCGCATTCGGCCGAACTCGCCCGCAAGGCCACCGCCATGGCCGGCAATGCGGACGATACGATTTCCACGCTTGCCGTTTCGGCCGAACAGGTCGGACAGATCGTCGAGCTTATCCAGTCGATCGCGAAGCGGACAAATCTGCTTGCGCTCAACGCCTCGATCGAGGCG
>Ga0114911_1001818_pt1 | contig 10598 bp, 7 predicted proteins | sample MalvireepMed_904_FD_89688 | JGI IMG/M metagenome (GOLD analysis project Ga0114911, IMG submission 89688) | Marine viral communities from the Global Malaspina Expedition - Malaspina viral metaG DeepMed_904 | ecosystem: Environmental > Aquatic > Marine > Oceanic | place: Mediterranean Sea...
GGTAACTGGCGACGAACAGGTGAACGTCCTGCGGGGCGACGGCGAACGCCTGGCGCAAACTGGGCTCGCTCAGCGCGTCAAGCGCCGCTCCGCCCAGGCTCAGCGTGCCCCGTTGGGGGGCGACGAAGCGCAGCAGGGCATTGAGCAACGTGGTCTTGCCGCTACCGGTAGCGCCGAGCAGGGCGACGTGTTCGCCGCTGGCGATCGCCAGCGTCACGTCGTCGAGCGCGGGAATGCCGTCGAAGCAGACGCGCAGCGCCTCGACCTTCAGGCGCGCATCGCCAGGCGTGGCGCGGTCGACATCGGGATAGTCGACGCCGGGCAGCTCGGCATGCAGGCGGTTGAGCCGCGCCGCGGCGTGTCGCAGTCGCCCCAGGTCCTGCATGGCCTTGGGCAACGGGGCGATGGCTTCGAAGGCCGCGAGTACCGCCAGGCCCATCAGCGCGAGCAGCGTCGGATCGAGAGTGCCTGCATCGACCAGCCAGGCGGCCAGCGCCAGGGTCACGGTCACGCTGATGCCGAGCAGCGTGTGGGTCAGCAGTTGCGAATGCCCCCATAGCCGGGCCAGGCGCCGCTCCTCGGCGTCGCGTTGGCGCTGGGCGGCGAGCAGGGTGTCGCGCTCGTGGGTCCAGCGGCCGTAGAGCAGCAGCTCGGAGAAGGCGGCGAGCCGGGCAATGAGCCGTCCGCGCAGCTGAGCGTCGAGCGCCTGCCAGCGCGCCGAGTGCCGCTGGCCCCGGCGCCAGGCGAGCCACGGGCCGAGAAGCGCCGACGCCAGCAAGGCCGTGGCGGCGAACAGGCCGATGCCCGGGGCGAAGACGCCGATCACCACGCCGCAGCCGACGATCACCCACAGCGCGACGATCGACGGCATGAGGACCCGCAGATAGAGCCCGTCCAGGGCATCGACGTCGGCGGTCAGGCGGGTCATCAGGTCGCCGCTGCCGTAACGCTGCAGCGCCGCCGGCGACAGCGGCTCGATATGCCGATAGGCGCGCTCGCGCAGGGCGGAGAGCAGCTTGAGGGTGGCCTGGTGCGAGGTGAGCCGTTCGCCGTAGCGCCCTGCGGTGCGCACCAGCACGAACAGGCGAATCCAGGCCGATGGCAGGTAGAAGTTGAAAGCGGTGGCGGCGCTGAGTCCGGCCAGCGCCGTCGCGCTGAGGAACCAGCCGGATAGCGCGATCAGCCCGATGCTGGCGGAGAAGGCCAGCAGATTGAGCGCGATGCCCAGTATGAACAGGCCGGCATGCGCGCGCAGCGGTGCCAGGTAGGGGCGCAGTTCGCGCCACGTTTCATTGGCTGTCGGCCCGCCCCGATCAGTCATGTGCGCGGTCTCCGGCGGGCTCGGGTTCGTCGTTAGCGGGCCTGTCGAGACCGGCCAGCGGCTGGCCGGGGGCGCTGAGCTCGGCGAGTGTCCCCAGCGCGCTCACGCGGCCCTCGTCGAGCATCAGGATACGCTCGGCGAGTTGCAGCAGTTCCAGCCGGTGGCTGAGCACGACCAGGGTGCGGCCGCGCTTGAGCCGGGCGAGGCCGCGCAGGACCCGCGCTTCGCTGTCGCGATCGAGGCTGGCGGTGGGTTCGTCGAGCAGGATCAGCGGCGCGCGGCGCAGCCAGGCGCGGGCCAGCGAGATCTGCCGCGCCTGACCGCCGGATACCGGCTGGCCGCCTTCACCCAGCGGCGTGGCCAGGCCACGGGGCAAGCGGCGCGCCCATTCGGCGAGATCGACCGCCTCCAGGGCGTTCCAGAGCGCGCGTTCGTCGGCCTGGGGGGCGGCCAGGCGCAGGTTCTCGGCGAGGCTGTCGGGCAATAGCGCGGGCTGCTGGCCGACCCAGCCGATGGCGCGATGCCACGCCTCGCGGGGCAGGCGATCGATTGGCATGCCGGCGTCGGTGGTCAGCGTGCCGGTCTCGGCGGACAGAAAGCCCATCAGCAGGTTCAAAAGCGTCGTCTTGCCGGCCCCGCTGGGGCCGATCACCGCCAGCGTCTCGCCGGGATGCAGGGTCAGCTCGATGTCGTCGAGGGCCGGGTGGCGCTGGCCGGCATAGCGGCAGCTGACGCCCTGGAGATGAACGCCCAGCCGTTCGGGAACCGGCCAATCGGCCTGGGCCGGCGCTGCGGCGTGCTCGTCGGCGAGCATCGGCATCAGATCCTCGGCCGCGGCCTGGGCCTCGGACCTGGCGTGGTAATGGCTGCCCAGATCGCGCAGCGGTTGGTAGAACTCCGGCGCGAGAATCAGGATGAACAGCCCGCTGTAGAGATCGAGCCCGCGGCCCCAGGCGCCGAACTCGAAATAGCCCAGATAGCCAAAGCCGATATAGATCGCCAGCAGGGCAATCGACAGCGAGCTGAAGAACTCCAGCAGGGTCGAAGAGAGAAAGGCCAGGCGCAGCACGCGCAGGGTGCGGTGGCGGAAATTTTCCGAAACATGATGCACGACCGAGGCCTGCTGGCGGCTGACGCCGAACAGCTTGAGCGTCGCCAGGCCGCGCAGGGTGTCGAGGAAGTGCCGGTTCATGCGCGTCATCTCGAGGAACTGAGCCTGCTGACGCTGCTTGGCGCCGATACCCACCATCGCCATGTTGAGCGGGATGAGCGGGCCGGTGGCCAGCAGGATGGCGCCGGCGGCCCAATTCAGCGGGAAGACCGCCAGTAGGATCAGCAGCGGTATGGTCAGGCACAGCCAGACTTGCGGGCGGTAATCGGCGTAGTAGCCGTGGAGCGCGTCGACCTGGTCCCAGATCCGGTTGCCCAGCGTGGCGCTGTGCTGCTGGCGTGCCCACAGCGGGCCGCGCTGCGCCAGATGATCGAGCAGCCGACGGCGCAGCGCCTGGCGCACGCCGATGGCGCTGCGGGTCGCCGTTTCGCTCTTCAGCCAGGCAAGCGCGCCACGGCCGATGAAGGCCAGCGGCAGTACGGCCAGCGGCACCGTGAGCTCGCTCAGCCGGCCCTCATCGAGCACCATGCGCTGGACGACGGTGGCGATCGCCCAGGCCTGGGCGAACAGGCACAGCGTCGCGGCGCTGCCGGCGACAATCGCGAGGGGTGTCCAATAGCCGCCATGTCGGGCCTGCCGGGCCAGCCATAGGTCGCTCTCGTTGCGTGTGGGCATGGCTAGTCTTCGCTCTCCCTCACCTTGCCGGCGAAGACGCGGTAACTGTAAAGGGTAAAGCCGAGGATGATCGGAATCATGATGGCGTAGCCGATCAGCAGGAAGGACTGGCTCGAGCGTTGCGAGGCCGCTTTCCAGATCGTGATATCGGGCGGGATCAGCAAGGGATAGAGGCTGATGGCCAGCCCCGCGCAGCCCATCGCGAACAGCCCGACAACCTGTGCGAACAGCCGCTTCTCATGCGGGCGGCCGGCGCTTAGGATGGCGCCGATCGCCAATGCCAGCATGACAACGCCGATGGCCGCCAGATAGAGCCCGCTGGGCAGGCTGAACCAGCGTTCGGCAACATGCGCGTTGACCAACGGCGTGCCGATCACAACGATCACCAGCGCGGCAATGAAGATCAGCAGTAGCGGCCTGACCAGGCGCCGCAGGCGTGCCTGAAGCGCGCCCTCGGTCTTGACGATCAGCCAGGCCGCACCCAGCAGGGCATAGCCGAGCACCAGGGCGGTGCCGGTAAGCAAGCCGAAGGGCGAAAACCAGCCGAAGAAACTGGTAGTGTATTGGCCGCTGTCGTTCTGCAGACCGTCTATCACGCTGCCGACGATCATGCCCTGAATGAAGGCGGTGAGCGTGGTGGCCACGAAGAAGCCGCTATCGAACCAGCGCCGGGTCGAGGTTTCGAAGCGGAACTCGAACGTCATGCCGCGAAAGAACAGCGCCATCAGCATGACGATCACGGGAATGTACAGGGCCGGAAAGAGGGTGGCGTAAACCAGCGGGAAAGCGCCGTACAGCCCCGCGGCGCTGAGCACCAACCAGGTCTGGTTGCCATCCCAAAAGGGTTCGGCGGTGGTCATCATGATGCCGCGCTGGCGTTGTTCGCCGACGAACGGAAACAGGATGCCGATGCCCAGGCTATAGCCGTCGAGAATCACGTACAGCATCAGCCCCAAGCCGATCAGACAAAACCAGATGACTGCAAAAAGCTCATGGCCCATTGAATCGCTCCCTGCGTTGGCTGATGGCGTTATCGACGTTCCGATTCGTCACGCCGACTGAAGGGGCGGCGAGGTTGTTGCGTCTGCTCGCCCTCCCGGTCGGCCGCTTCCTCGGGCATCTTTTCCATGGGCGGCCTGCTTACCAGCTTGAAGAACAGCCAGGCGCCGGTCGTGAAGATCAATGTGTAGATGCTCCATAGCCCCACCAGGCTGGTCCACAGGGTGGTGGGGCTGAACGACGAGACGCCTTCGGCGGTACGCAGTAGGCCGTAGATGATCCATGGCTGACGTCCGGCTTCGGTGGTGACCCAGCCGGCCTCGATGGCGATGACGCCGATCGGCGTCGCCAGGATGATCAGTTTCAGGAACCAGCGCGATTCATAGAGCGTTCGGCGCTTGCGTAGCCATAGCGATAGCGCGACCAGGCCCAACATGGCGAAGCCTAGATAGACCATCAGCCGGAAGGCAAAGAACACCAGCGGCACATTGGGCCGCTCGTCCCGGGGCCACTGGCTCAGGCCCTCGATCTTGCCGGTCAGCGAACGCGTCAGGTAGAGACCGCTCAGGCGCGGAATCTCCAGTGACAGCCGGTTGGTCTCGGCCTCGCTGTCGGGCCAGGCGAACACCACCATCGGCATGCCGCCGCGCTCGGGTTCGATCTTCCAGTAGGCCTCCATGGCTGCGACCTTGACCGGCTGGTGATCGCGGGTATTGATCCCTTGCTCGTCGCCGGCGACGATCTGCAGCGGCACCGTGAAGGTGAGCATCCACAGCGCCATCGACAGCATCTTGCGGGCCATGGCGTCGCTCTTGTTGCGATGCACGTGCCAGGCGGCAATGCCGGCCGCGACGAAGGCTGTGGCGATCAACGCGGCCAGCGACATATGCACGAAGCGGTAGGGCATCGAGGGATTGAAGATCACGTTCCACCAGTTTTTCGGCACGAACTGGCCATTCTCGATGGCGTAGCCGGCCGGGGTCTGCATCCAGCTGTTGGAAGCGAGTATCCAGAAGGTGGAAATGTAGGCGCCCAGCGCGACTATGGCGGTGGCGAAGAAATGTACCCGTGGGCTGACCCGGCCCTCGCCGAACATCATGATGCCGAAGAAGCCGGCCTCGAGAAAAAACGCGGTGACCACCTCGTAGGTGAGCAACACGCCGTTGATGCCACCGGCCCGGGACGAGAAGCCGCTCCAGTTGGTGCCGAACTCGAAGGCCATGATCACCCCCGAGACGACGCCGGCGGCATAGTTCACGGCGAAATGCGGCTTCCAGTAGTTGAAGATGCCCAGGTAGATGGGGTTGCCGGTCTTCATCCACATGGCCTGGACGAAGGCCAGGTAGGTCGCCAGCCCGATGCTCAAGGCGAGAAAGATGATGTGGTACATCACCGTGGTCGCGAATTGCAGTCGAGCCAGGTCGAGGCTGTCTAGGCCCAGCATGAAGGATCTCCCTATCCTGTTTGGCTTCACGAACGCTCGATAGGCGGCGTGCCGTTACCGACCGGCGTCCATGCTGGGTCGGTGATCAGACCGGAGAGTTCGCAAGGGACGCCGGCAACCTCGACCTTATTGTGGAGCGTGCTGGCGCAGAAGGCGAATATTGCGACCATCGACCGGGACGATGGTGTCCGTGGGCTTTTCAGGCCGCGCTGACACAAACGGAATGATTAAAGTGCCGGTCTCGGGGGCTGGCTGGCAGCAGGTGAGCGGTGGTTTTCGGCGAAGACTCGCTGGGGTGATCAGTTCAGGCCCCATAGGCAATGGTATTCGCCGGCGGTTTCAAAGTCTTCGGCAATGACCTGACAACCCAGGCTGAGCGAGACGTTCAGCAGTGACTGCATGAACTGGCCAGGCGACGGCATAACAGGTCGAGCTCGACCCGGTGTCCGCTGCGGGCGACCGTGTCGAACAGCGCCAGGGCGAATCGAGTGGCGTGCCGACCGGACCGCGTATCAGCGCCTCATAGCCGAAGATGCCACGGCCGCCAGCATCGGCGATGGGCTGGAAGAGCGGCGTCAGTCTTTCTTTACGCAGGATGGATTTCAACAACTGGGCGTCTGGCATGTGGGGCGCTCCGAGCGCTGGCAGAACGGTCATGTAAGAAGTCGATCAGGAAGCCATTGCTCTCGATGGCAGCGAGCCGCCGACCAAGTCGATGCGGCGAAACGGGCCTGCTCGGGGGCGGGCCGTGGTGTCCATCAGTGCACCTCCCTGGGGCGGCAGGTCGACTCGGGTTGTGGGGAACAGCAGAAGCTGGACTCGACTTCGCCAGAGGAAGGCAGGGCCAGGCGGATGCCCGCTCGGTACATCAAGGCCGCGACCCCCAGCCCCGCCAGCCGAGCCTCGGGCGGGTCGGCTCGGGAGCTCAGCATCACCGGTACCGTCAGCCCCATGACCACGCCAGCTGCCGTGGCGCCGGCGTGGTACTCGAAGTTCTTGGCCAACACGTTGCCGGAGATCAGATCCGGCATCAGCAGGATGTCGGCCTTGCCCGCCACCGGGGAGTCGATGCCCTTCTCCCGGGCCGCGCGCTCGGAGATGGCGTTGTCGAAGGCCAGCGGCCCGTCGACCTCGGCGCCGGTGATCTGGCCGCGGCGAGCCATCAACGTCAGGCAGGCGGCGTCCAGGGTGGAGACGATGGCCGGGTTCACCGTTTCCACAGCGGAAATGACCGCTACCCGGGGCGTTGTGACACCTACCATGTGCATCAGCTCGATGGCGTTGTGCAGGATCTGCGCCTTGGCGTCGAGGTTGGGGGCGATGTTCACCGCTGCATCGGTCACAGCCAACAGGCGTGGGCAGTCGGGCACGTCCACCAAAAAGACGTGGCTCACGCGTCGGCCGGGCTGCCGTAGGCCGCTGCCCAGCAGGATATGCATGAAGGTGTCGGTGTGGATACGCCCTTTCATCAGCGCATCGGCGTGGCCGTCGAGCACGAGTTCTACCCCACGTCGGGCGGCCTCCGTCTCCGAGTCGGCCTCGATCACGGCCTCGAGGTCGATCTCCCAGCCGAGTACCAAGGCGGCTTCGGCGATCTCGTCGGGCCGGCCGATCAGCACGGGCTCGGCGATCCCGAGCCGTTTGGCCTCGCGTAGCGTCTTCAGCACCGCCGCCTGGGCTGCGTTGACCACGGCGACCCGTATTGGGTCCTCGCCCCGGGCCTGCTGGATCAGATCATCGAGCGTTGCTGGACGTTGGGCTTCCATCGTGGTCATGCCACCTCCTGTTTTGGCTAACATGCGTTGGCCAGCGTGCGCTGTACGTGCGTGGCGATCATCCGTTCTTCATCGGTAGTCACGGCCTCTACCCGGACCGGGCCGTCGGCGACGGAGATCAGCGGTGCGGGCTTGCGGTTGCGCTGCGGGTCCAGCGTCACGCCGAGGTACGTCAGGCCATCGCAGATCTGCATGCGGATATCCGGCGCGTTTGCGCCGATGCCGCCGGTGAAGACCAGTCGGTCCAGTCCGCCGAGGGCGGCGCTCAGGGCGCCGATGAAGAGGCGGGCACGATGGCAGAAGAAGTCGATCGCCTGGGCGGCCTCCGGGATGTCATTACGGCGCGCTAAAAGTTCGCGCATATCGGCGCTGACACCGGAGAGGCCCAGCAAACCGGAGCGGCGGTAGAGCAGTTGTTCGATCTCTTCGGCATCGAGCCCGTAATGCCCGGCCAGATACAGCAGGATGCCGGGGTCCAGGTCGCCGCTGCGGGTGCCCATGGGCATGCCGCCCAAGGCGCTGAAGCCCATCGTGGTCTCGAGGCTGCGTCCCTGGCGGATCGCCGCGAGGGACGCGCCGTTGCCCAGGTGGGCGACAACCAGTCGTTCATCGAGCGCTGCGGGGCCGTGGCGGCGCACCAGATCTTCGACGATGAACTCGTAGGAGAGCCCATGAAAGCCATAGCGGCGTACCCCCTGGGCCTCGTACTCCCGGGGCAGGCCGGTGTGCCGGGCGAGCTGGGGTAGGCCGTGGTGAAAGGCCGTATCGAAGCAGGCGAGCTGGGGCACGCCGGGAAAATGCGCGCGCATGGCGACGATACCGGCCAGATTGTGCGGCAGATGCAGCGGCGCCAGTGGCACCAGAGCGTGAAGTCGATCCAGCAGGGAGGTATCGATCCGTTGAGGGCAGTCGCAATCGGAGCCACCATGGACAACCCGGTGTCCGATGCCGACCAGGTCCAGTCGGCTTGTCTGCTGTCGAAGAAGGATGTCGACCTTCTCGATGGCGGTGGCATGATCGGTCAATTGCGCTGGGTGGTCGTCCACCGTTCCCTGTGCATTCGACATCTGAAGCCGGCCTTGCGACGTGCCTATCCCACTGGCCGCTCCCCATACCAGGCGTTGAAGCTCCTTCGTCAAGGCGAACACGGCGAATTTCAGGCTGGATGAACCGCAGTTGACCACCAGAATGGATGGCGTCGTCGACATTGACTGACCTCCTGATACACCGCCGCCCAACGACTTGACTGACGGCAAGGTTCAATGACAACTCCAGGGTTCCTTGGCGGCATTGTCCTTGATGTTCTGATCGACGAACCGGTAATGCTCTTCCTTGAAGCGGTTCCACCAGCCCTGACTGATTTCGATGCCATGCCTTGTCAGGATCTGTTCGATACCCTCGATACAGAGTCGCGAGGCGTCATAGGCTAGGTGAAGCATCCGCTTGCTGTCATCGGAAGATACCTTGTCGAGGCCAAAGAGTTGATCGATTTCGGCAATTGCACTTTGAAGATCCTGCTGATCGCCGGGTTTTAACTTCAACTTGCGTATGACCAGATTGACCTCGTTGACGCCGAGGCGGTGTTCGCTGGGCATGACGAAACTCCTGTCTTTTGCTGATCGGTAAGCGTTTCTTCAAGCGGCGCTGTTAGTGTTCCTCGCCACCGGGCCATGACCCACCATAAAATCTGGTGAAAAGCAGTTCACTGAAGCCATCGCGCGCTGTGCCGGCCAGTTCCAAGGTCGAGGTGATCGCATCGCTCGTCAGCGTTTCCCACTGGCGATACATATTTCGCCCCTCGACAGAGACGCTTTCCGGTGGGGCCATATCGGAAAGCCACTTCACGCTGCCCATCCAGGGCGCGAAGCGCTCCGAGAACATCAGCCGGCTGGTCCGTGCCGGATGCAGTTGACGCAGTACCTCGGCCGACCAGGGGGTGGTATACAACCGCACCCAGGGCCCGACGAAGGTCTCATAGAGGGCCACATTGTGCTCGGAGCGCGCGCGCACTCGCTCGAACGCCGGTGCCTGAGAAGGGTAATCCAGGTCCTCCACCCGGCGCTCCTCGAAATGCACCCGGAACTGTGGCTTGTGGCAGTCGGGGTCGCCGGTGGGGTTGTCGATGCGCAGCTCGTAGAGGCCAGGGGCCAGGTCATTCAGCTCTGTGAGGCTCTCGAGGATCGCTCGGTGCTCGAGACGCGCGACCCTGGCGGAAACGAAGATCCCCAGGTGCCCGACGTGGGGGTTGAGCAGGTAGACGATGCGCTGGTCCGCGGCCTTCAAGGCCTCGGTGCTCGGGTACACCGCCGGAAGCCAGTTGAGCGCCTGATGGGGCGGGGTGATGTTGTCACCGCCGGAGGCGAAGATCACCAGGGGGTTGCGGATGCGCTTGAGATCGACGGTGCAGCCCGGGCAGAGCTCGAACTCGCCACGCTCGATCTGGTTGCCGATAAAGAGATTCTCGACGATGGCGGTGATCTCTTCCTTGCTCAGGCTATAGAAGCCCGTCCACCAACGCTCGAACCCCAGAAATCGCTCGCGCTGTCCCTCGATATCGGCGAATAGCTGATAGTCCTTCTTCCACAAGGTGTTCGCCGGCTTGAGGGTCTCGAAGTTGGTGGCCAGGTTCGCGCCATCGAAGCGCCCGTCACCCAGGTCCGCCAACAGATGAGTGAGCCAGGCGCCGCCCAGCAGACCGCCGGCGAGGCGCATGGGGTTGACGCCGGATTCGCCGGACCAGTAGGACAGCGGCGAGCCGTTGAGTACCGCCGGCCCGACCAGGCCCTCGCAGTCGGCACTGAGCAGGGCGATGGCCCAGCCCGCCTGGCAATTGCCGTAGAGTACCGGCGGTTTGCCGGGGTGGTGCTTGGCCAGCGTCTCGACGAAGCGTCGCAGGACGTGCAACACGTCCTCCAGCGTCTGGCCGGGGACGGGCTCGGGGAAGAAGATCACGAAGTAGACCGGGTGGCCTTCGTGGAGCGCCATGCCGACCTCGGAGTCGCGCTTGAAGCCGCCGATGCCCGGGCCATGGCCGGCGCGCGGGTCGACGATCATCACCGGCGGTTTGCTGGCGTCGAGGCAGTCTTCCAGACAGTCCTCGCCGACCCGGGTGATACGCAGCAGGGCATAGTTGGCGGGGCGTTCCAGCCGCCGGCCGTCCAGGATCATTTCATAGTCGAAGTCGAGCAGCGGTGGCTTGCCGGCCTGCTCATGCTCGAGCATGTTGTCCGCGCGCTCACGCAGCGTGTCCAGGTAGCGCAGGCCGCGCCACCA
>Ga0114911_1001820_pt1 | contig 10596 bp, 9 predicted proteins | sample MalvireepMed_904_FD_89688 | JGI IMG/M metagenome (GOLD analysis project Ga0114911, IMG submission 89688) | Marine viral communities from the Global Malaspina Expedition - Malaspina viral metaG DeepMed_904 | ecosystem: Environmental > Aquatic > Marine > Oceanic | place: Mediterranean Sea...
ACGAGGCGGTCGGCATGGTACATTTCGTCATGGCGGTTGATGCGGTTGATTCTTGTGTAGGAGCTTGAATTATAACCGATTTTCAGCCGCTTTTTTCATGTCTGATGAAATATCCGGGCTAGTGGCCGCCATTGCGGCAGCTTCATTCGGGATGAGCCAAGCACAGGCGGCGGACTTCAACTTTACCTTTGCTCATGTCCTGATCGAAGAGACGCCGAATGGACAGGCAGCGCTGCGCTTCAAGGAAGAAGTCGAAGAAAAGTCGAACGGACGTATCAGCATCGAGGTGCTTCCCGCTGCCCAGGTTGGCGGTGACGTCGAGATCATAGAACAAATCCAGATGGGGCTGGTCGATATCGGCATCCCACCGACAGCCACCTTAGGAAATTTCGAGCCTCGCATGCAGATCCTCGATCTGCCGTTCCTATTGCCGGACTATGACACCATGGTCAAGGTGCTCGACGGCGACGTGGGGCGTGAGATTCTCGATACCCTAGATGATGACAACATGCATGGCGTGAACTTCTGGGGGGCCGGTTTCAGACATATCACCAACAATGTCCGCCCGATCGAAACCCCGGAAGATCTCGAAGAGATTCGCATGAGGACCATGCAGGCGCCGATCATTATCTCAACCTATGAGAACCTGGGTGCCAATGCAACTGCGATGGCCTTTACCGAAGTGTACAACGGGCTTCAGCAAGGGGTCGTCGAGGGACAAGAAAACCCGCTGGCCAATATCTACACCATGCGTTTTCATGAGGTGCAGGATTACTTGTCTCTTACCAGTCATGCCTATCATGCCTATGCCGCGGTGATGAATAAGAACTCCTGGGATTCCCTACCTGAGGATCTTCAGAAGGTTATGACTGAAGCCTTTAATAATGGTCGCGACACAGCTAGGGATCTGACTCGGAAGGATGAAGTAAAGATCCTCGAAGAGATTCAGGACGAGATTGCAATCAACGAAATTACCGATGAGGCCAGGGCGGCGTTTGTTGAGGCCAGTATGCCAGTGCATGAGGAGTATAAGGATATCGTGACGCCTGAACTTTTGCACAAGGTCTACGACGAAGTTGGCATCGAGTACTGATATATGTTCGAAGCGCTCAATAACCTCATTGATCGCTTGGAAAAGGTGGCGATGGTCGCTTTCATGTCGATTGCGACCATCCTTACCACCTTCCAAGTCGTTTATCGCTACGGCTTCAATAACTCGCTTTCCTGGGCGGAAGAAGTCGTGATCTATTCAATTGTCTGCATGAGTTTTGTAGGTGCCAGCATGGGTGTTCGACATGGTGCCCATATATCGGTGGATGTGTTAAATGCCTTCGCGCCACCTGCCGTCAATCGCTGGCTGCATATCCTGACTGCAGTGCTCGGCATTGCCTTTGCTGTGATGATGACTTATCTCGGTTTTCGACTCTTCTCCATTACCCTCGAACGAGGCATGTTGTCCCCCGCGATGCGCATGCCCATGGCCTGGGTATATCTGCCAATTGGTCTCTCGGGTGTGTTATTGATCATTCGGTACTGTTGGTTGATCCGTGTGGTTTGGCATAAGCCACCCGTCAGCATGGCGGAACAGCTCGCCGCCGAAAAAGAAAACCTGGTGTGACTGGCTCTCGCCATGCTATGTGACAACCACGAGGACTTCCCATGATTACGGCATTATTGCCTATCTTCTTCGCGGTGCTGCTTCTAGGACTACCGATATTTGCGGCGTTGGCATTTTCCGTGATACTGGCCATCCAGTTCTTTGGCAGTACCGACCCGATCATTGTGCCGATGCGCATGTTCTCGGGCATGAACAACTTTTCGCTGATGGCTATTCCCTTCTTCATCCTTGCTGCCGAACTGATGCGCATTGGTGGCCTGTCGGATCGCCTTATTGATCTCGCTAAGGCACTCGTAGGCTGGGTTCCTGGCGGGCTGGCGGCGGCGACGGTGCTGTCCTGCCTCTTCTTCGGTTCCATCTCGGGGTCGAGCCCGGCAACGGTCGTGGCCATCGGGAGTATCATGTTTCCGGCCTTGGTGGCGGCCGGTTATGACAGGCGCTTCGCCATTGGGGTGATCGCCACGGCGGGCACACTGGGCCCCATCGTGCCGCCCAGTATTGCGCTAATTATCTATGGTTCAGTTACCGGCACCTCGGTGGGACGCCTTTTCGCCGCCGGTCTGCTGCCCGCCATACTGATTGCCTCGATCCTCATTGCGTATTGTATCGTTTACGCCTCCTTCAAAGGCTATGGCCGCAACTCCTTCCCGTCGCTGCGGGAGATCGGTTTGGCTTTCAAGGCGGCGGCTTGGGGTTTGGGTTTGCCGGTCATTCTGCTCGGGGGGATCTACAGCGGTGTTTTCACACCCACTGAATCAGCTGCCGTGGCCTGCATGTATGGCCTATTTGTTGGAATGGTTATCTATCGGAAAATCGACTTGAAGAACCTGCTCTCGACGCTGAACAGTGCGGGGCTAATGTCGGCAACCCTATTGCTGATTACCGCTGGGGCGTCGGCCTTCTCTTGGTTGCTGGCGATTTCCGGAGCACCGACACAGCTGGCTGGTGAGGTTCTTTCATGGACCGAAGATCCAATCCAGGTGATGGCGCTATTCAATGTGGTTATGATCGTTGCCGGCTTCTTCCTCGATAGTGCCTCAGCCATCATTGTGCTGTCTCCGCTGCTGCAGCCTATTGCCGCTCAGGTTGGCGTTGACTCGACCCACTTTGGGGTTATCACGCTTATAAATTTCTCGGTCGGCATGATTACCCCACCTGTGGGGCTTAATCTCTTCGTGGCAATGGCCATCTCTAAGATGACTTTGCCCGAAGTATTCAAGGCATGTATTCCCTTGATCGGTCTGATGCTGCTGTCACTGGTGATCATTACCTACGTACCTTGGTTCAGTACTTACCTACCTGGGTTGATCTACCGCTAAGGGGGAGTCATGACCGCGAAAGTAAGTCTTCGTGAAGTGCTGGATGGTCAACGCCTTTGGGATGACGTTCAGGAGCTGGCAACTATCGGGGCCCTCGAACCCAAAGGGATTCGGCGTTTGGCGCTCGATGCCCAAGATAATCGTGCTCGCCTATGGCTTGCTGAGCAGGGAAGGTCTTTGGGCTGCAAGGTGTTCTTCGATGCCCTGGGCAATCTTTTTTTGCGACGTGACGGTCAGGAGCCCTCTCTGGCCCCGCTCTTGATTGGTAGTCACATGGACAGTCAGCCCCTGGCCGGTGCATATGACGGTGCTATGGGTGTACTGGCGGGCCTGGCCGTACTCAGGGCCCTTCAAGAGCAGGGCATTGAGCATCGGCGCCCGCTTGAGATAGTTTCCTGGACGAACGAGGAGGGGGCTCGCTTTGCCCCGGGCGCCTCAGGATCATCTTGGTTCGCCGGACGGCAGAAGTATGACGATATCGTTACTGCCCAAGACGATGAGGGGGTGTGCTTCGGTGATGCTCTCCAAGAATGCCTGACTCTGCTGGAGGACAATGATTGCGTCTACCGCCCGGCCCCCTTTGTACCGCACGCCTTTCTCGAGCTTCACATCGAGCAAGGGCCGGTGCTGGAACAACTGGGTAAGCCGGTTGCGGTCGTCAGCGGAATCCAAGGGGTCAATTGGTATCGCATAGACGTCGAGGGTGTGGCCAATCATGCCGGCACTACTCCGCGTCAGGCACGCCGTGATGCGTTCGACGGTGCTCATGAGCTAGTCTCCGCGTTGAAGGCAGCGATAGAGGAGCAGGATGATGACTTGCGCTTCACCATCGGTAAGTTCTCGCTCTGGCCCGATGCCGTCAATACCATCGCCCAGCGTGCCTCGTTCACTATCGATCTGCGTCATCCCAGTCAACAGGTACTGGATGCGCTCGATAGTCGTTTTCATTCCCTGGTCCAGCGTCCGTGGAGTGGTTGTAGCGTCACTCTCGAAGTGACTTCCCGTATAGCGCCGGTGGCCTTTCCTGAGAGCCTAGTGGCTGTGCTTCGCGAGAGCGCCGGCAGTGTCTGTTCAGAGACGCCGGAGCTGGTCTCGGGAGCCTTTCATGATGCTATTCATCTAGCCCATGTCTGCCCAACGGCCATGCTGTTTATGCCATGTCGAGCGGGCGTCAGCCATCACCCCGATGAGCATATCGAGCGTAGGGATGCCGACATTGCGGTTCGTGCCCTAGCAGAGGCGGCGTCGCGCCTGCTGGATTGAATGCCCTGCAACAGTATTTGATATGTCACCTTTACACCCGCATCCATACTCATCAGAAGGACCAGTCATGCACACCTCCCCGATCTTTCTTTCGTTGCGTGCACAGTATGACCGGTTGCGCAACGGCTCGCTGAGTGCGGTTCAGCTTGCCGCCGCGGCGGTCGAAAACCACGCTAATCGGGGGAGCCATGATCATGCCTATCTGACCTGGAATGGGGAAGCCGCCATGAGAATGGCTCGTGCAACCGACGCGGTGCTTGCCAGTGGCGGTGACACCGGGCCGCTGATGGGTGTCCCGGTGTCGGTCAAGGACATCTATGCGGTACCAGATTTGCCGACATATGCGGGGTCTGCCAGACGATTGCCGCGACACTGGGAAAAGCCAGGTCCTGTGATCACGGCGCTGCTGAGGCAGTTGCCAAGCTTAATAGGCAAGACGCATACCGTGGAGTTTGCCTTCGGTGGTCTGGGTACCAATGTCCATTGGGGAGCGCCACGCAATCCTTGGGATATAGTCCAACATCGCATACCTGGCGGATCCAGTGCCGGTGCCGGGGTTTCGTTGGTCAACGGGACGGCCGGGTTGGCGCTGGGAACAGACACGGCAGGCTCCGTACGTGTACCTGCCGCGATGACGGGTGTGGCGGGTCTGAAGACTACGGTAGGACGCTGGTCGACAGCCCAGATCGTGCCGCTATCCGCCTCATTGGACACACCGGGACTGCTGGCCCGCAGTGTCGACGATCTGGCTTTTGCCTTTGATGCGCTGGACAGCTTTCTGACGACCCAGCCCAGCGGAGTGCCAGCGCGACCGCCACTAGCTAATCTTACCTTCGGCGTACCGGATGCCTATTTCTGGGAGGACTGCAGCCCGGGCATCGCCGAGTCAGTTCAGGCCGCCATTCGTCAACTTGAAGCCGCGGGGGCTCGCATTGTTAGCCTTGACCTGCCACGGACGGATGAGGTCTTTACCCTGTTCCAGCAGGGAGGGTTGGCGGCGGTCGAATTAGCAGCCTTCCTCAAGACCCAGCTACCGGAGGCCATCGATGGTCTGGATCCCAATGTGGCGGCTCGGGTCAAGGCAGCCGATGACATTCCCGGATGGGAATATGTCCGACGCTGTGACGTGCTGAAGTCGCTGTCAGCAAGCGCTGCGGATTGCCTGATGCGCGTCGATGCCCTGTTGACCCCGACCGTGACGCTGACACCCCCGACCCTGGAGAGTCTCGAGATCGACGGGGCCTATCCTCAGGCCAACATGCAGGCCCTTCGCAACACGGTGGTAGGAAACTTCATGGGTCTGTGTGGACTGACACTGCCGGTGGGGAAGGATGCAGCTGGCATGCCGGTGGGTATGCAAGTGCTTGCCGGACCTTGGCAGGACGCGCGGCTGCTGGCCATCGGCCAAGCCATCGAGGATCAATTGGGTAGTAGCCTGGATATCCTCGGTGCCCCTCCAGCTCTGTGATATTGGAGTGACTCGATCTCGGCATCCAGTAACCCATCAGGGCAGAGAGGAGAGAGGGCATGACCGAACGTGGCGTCGACACTATTGAAGCTTTCCAGGCCAGGGTAGCCCAAGAGGAAAGTGATATCCGGACGTGGTGGGATGCCTGCCAGAGGCAGATCCAAGTGCATGAAGCAGGTGTCCAGGCCTGGGAATACCTCGTGCCTTCGACGTCGACTGAGATCCAGTCGGGCTCCGGGCAACTGCTGCGCGGAGTGCCGGTAGGTATCAAGGACATCATCGATACTACCGAGATGCCGACGACCTGGGGGACAAGTGGCTATCTCGTCTCGCCGGGAGCCATCATGGATGCCGCTGTGGTCACCTTGCTCAAACGTCAGGGGGCCATGCTGCTCGGCAAGACTGTGTCAACCGAGTTTGCCTACTTCACGCCCGGCAAGACGCGCAACCCGCGAGATCTCTCGCGGACCCCAGGCGGCTCCTCCAGTGGCTCGGCTGCGGCCGTGGCAGCCGGCATGGCCCCTCTAGCCCTTGGGACGCAGACGGCAGGAAGCATTATCCGTCCAGCGAGTTACTGTGGTGTTTTCGGCTTCAAGCCTACCGTCAATACGATATCGTTCTCAGGGATCAAGGCCTTTGCTCCCTCGATGGATACTCTTGGCTGGTTTGCTCGACACATCGAGGATATCTGCACGGTCTTCACGGCATTAACCCGCTCTGACTCCATCGAGGCATTGCCTGATCTTACCGGCATCCGAGTAGGGATGCGTAACCTGCCAGGTGACAGGCCGCTTGATCCCGATGTCACGCAGGCCTTGTCTCTTACCGCCAGATGTCTGGAGCAAGCCGGTGCCAGTGTATTTGCATTGCCGCTTGATCCTCGTTACGACGAACTCGTCAAGCATCATCAAGTGGTGCTGGCTTATGAATCGGCGCAGACGCTGGCGAGTGAATTTCAGCAGCATGGCAAGGATATGGGGGCCAAGCTGGTCGATCTAGTCGAGCAGGGCTTGGCGACATCCTACGCAGACTACCGATCGTCCCTGCTGTTGGCAGAGCAGTGTAAACAGGCATTGTCGAAAGTGTTTGCTGATGAGGTCGACGTGATTCTGGCGGCGAGCGCTCCAGGTATTGCCCCGCAAGGGCTAGAATCCACTGGAGATCCAGTTTATTGCCGAGCCTGGACGTTGCTCGGAGTGCCGTGTCTCAACCTGCCATTAAATAAGGGGCAGATGGGACTACCCATTGGGGTACAGTTGGTTGCCGATCGCTGGCAAGACGAGCGTCTTTTGTCGATTGCACGGACACTTGTGGCGTTAGCTAGGTAGATGTCAACCGTGGGGCGGGTGAACGTGAGCGTCTAATTGTCCAACGATGTGTGGCACATGGACGTCTGCTAGCATTCTGGAAGTAAGCGCCCGGTCACCACCCTTCGCGAGTGATCAGACGTTCGGCTTCCAGTGCTGAGGCGCATCCAGCTCTGATCAGAATGGACTTGGATGGCACGGGATCCGCCTGTAGCTTCAGGGAGCCGTCTATCTGGTGGTTCACAATTCGATTGGTTCACTGTCAGCGAATGCGAGCGATATATATCCTTCCTTGCGGTTATGGCTGGTCAGGATGAAAAAGCTCAAGGCTTGCGGTGCTCATGCTCGGGCGTGGTCCCGATCGGTCGCGGACCACGCTGTCCTAATTGGCCGGTATCGGTGATTCAACCGCCGAAGCGGGGCTCGGGTACACCCCTCACGCCCAGACCAGTGATGGCAAAGAGACTGCCTCGCAGTACTCCGTCGGCTGGGAAGCGGGGAAGCGGTGGCTTGGCCATAGAGGTTACATAGAGCACGTCGAGATTGGGCCCGCCAAACTGCACGCTCGTCACCTTTTTCACGGGCATCGCTATCTCGCGGTCTAGCGTGCCGTCGGGTGCAAATCGGCAGATCCTCCCGTCATAGACCAAAGCCATCCAATAGTAGCCCTCAGAGTCCACAGTGGCGCCATCCGCAGCTCCACCGTTTAACGTGTCGGCCTTGGCGAAGGTTCGACGGTTGGAAATTTCTCCCGAAGTGATGTCGTAATCATAGGCCCAGATTTCCCCGGTCCAGGTGTCGGTGAAATAGAAGGTCTTGTCATCGGGACTGAAACAGGGTCCGTTGGAGCAGATAATCCCTTCTTCGATCTTGGTCACGGTCATGTCAGGGTCAACGCGGTAGAGCGCCCCCTTCGGACCTTCTTCCATCATATCCATCGACCCGGCAAAGAAACGTCCTGCACGGTCACATTTGCCATCATTGATGCGGGTTCCCTCCAGATTGGGCTCAGGATCGTGCAGCAGTTCGCAGTTGCCGCTCTCGAAATCCAGAAGCCAGAAGCCTTTATCAAGTGACAAGATCGCGCCCTCGCCATTCTTGCGAAGCGCCATCGAGCCTATCTTGCCCGGCACGTCCCAGGCTCGCAGTTCCGTTCCATCAGGGGCGCAGCGGAATACGCGACCATCCATTGAGTCGATGAAATAGAGTCGCTGTTGTTCGACGTCCCAGACCGGTCCTTCACCCAGCGTGGTTTTGACGTCCAGCAATATGTCGATCTGCATGTCCTCTTCTCCTCAAAAATTCACCGCATCGCCACCCTTGAGCGAAAGAATCTCGCGCGCTTCGTCTGGGGTCGCGAGTTCCAGACCCAGCTCCTCGACGATCCCTCGCGCCTTTATTACTTGTTGGGCATTCGACTCCGCGAGCTTGCCGCGCGTGATCCATATCGAGTCCTCGAGCCCCACGCGAATGTTTCCGCCCATCGCAGCGGACTGCGAGGCGATACGGAACTGATCTTTACCCGCGCCAAGAACAGACCAGCGATAATCGCTACCGAACAGCCGGTCGGCAGTGCGCTTCATGTGCATCACATCCTCAGGATGTGTGCCGATCCCGCCCAGAAGACCGAACACCGATTGTACGAAGAAAGGCGGCTTCACCATGCCTCGGTCAGCGAAATGTGCGAGGTTATAAAGGTGCGAAATATCGTAGCATTCGAATTCGAACCGCGTACCATTGCCGTAGCAAGTTTCAAGCACGTACTCGATGTCTTTGAATGAATTCCGAAAGACCAGATCTCGCGAACCTTCGAGGTGTTCTCGCTCCCATTCATATTTAAATTTCTTGTACTTGGCGAGCAATGGGAAAAAACCAAAATTCATCGACCCCATGTTAAGCGAGGCAACTTCAGGCTGCCATTGTTCTGCCGGACGCACCCGTTCCTGCACGGTCATATAGGGCGAGCCGCCCGTAGTGATGTTGATAACGGCGTTGGTGGATTGTTTGATCCGCCCAAGAAATGGCTCGAATGCCTCAGCGGATTGATCGGGTTTGCCTGTCTTAGGGTCTCGGGCATGGAGATGGAGTATCGACGCCCCCGCCTCTGCGGCAGAGATGGCGGCTTCGGCGATCTCATCAGGTGTAATAGGCAAGTGATCAGACATGGTCGGGGTGTGAATTGCCCCAGTCACGGCGCAAGTAATGATAACCTTGTTGGGCATGGGCTAATCTCCAATCTCGTTTGCGGCACGCTGCTTATGGACAGCCAGCGCCATTAGTCGGCGGTCGCGCCAGGTTTGGCCCTCGGCAAGGTTTTGCTGCGGCAGCGCTGCACGGCGTTCCGCCTCGATCCGATCCAGGACCTGGCCCCGCCAGTCGACGGCGGGCTGGTTGGATAAGCCGTCGTAGATCCCGGCGTAGCGGTCGACGTAGTCGCGCACGCCGCCGGGAGCATTGAGATCGATGGTCTCGAATGGCCCCATAAAGGACCATCGCAGTGCTAGGCCCTCGCGAATCCCTCTATCGACATCTTCAGCACTGGCGTAGCCGTCGGCTACGAGCCGGAAGGCCTCGTGCAAAAGCGCACCTTGCATCCGGTTCATGACAAAGCCATCAATCTCTTTGGCCATGACGATGGGCTGCATACCGGCGGATCGCAGCATTTCAGCCGTGCGGTCCATTAGCGTTTTGTCGGTCCAAGGCGAGGGCACCAACTCAGCCGCCGGTACGAGGTAGGACGGGTTGATCGGATGGTTCACCATGATACGGTTGCGGCCTTCTAGCCCTTCAGTAATTGCAGAGGGCAGCAGAGCCGAGGAGGAGGAGGCGAGCACTGTTTCTGGTGCCGCCACCGCATCAAGGCGCGCGAAGATTTCACGCTTTACCGTGATATCCTCGAAAGTGCTTTCTTGCACATGAATGGCACCATCGAGGGCCTCTTCCAACGTGAGGACATTGTGGATGCGCGCCAGAGCATCGGCTGCCGTGCAGTCGATGAGTCCGAGCTTTTCCAGTTCAGGGAGTATCTCGGCGCAAAAGGCTCGGGCGGCCTCGGATGCCTCGGACTTAGCATCCCAAAGACGGACTTCGTGGCCCGCTCGGGCGAAGACTATAGCCCAGGACCGTCCTATCAGACCCGAGCCGACACAGGCGATTGGAGCAGGCATCACAGTGCCTCCACGTTGCCGTCGACAGGAAAACTCTGTCCCGAAAGGTTCTGCCCTGCCTCCGAGATCAAATAGGCTGCCATGTCTGCTACATCCTCGGGTGGGGTCATCCGACGCAGCGAAATGCGGTTAAGATACTCTGCCTTCATCTGCTCGTAGCTGATGCCTGTCTGCTCAGCGCGGTCAGTAATGACTTTTTCCATGCGGGGCCCTTCAATGATTCCTGGCAGGATTGCGTTGGCACGAATATTCGATGGCCCTAGCTCCTTTGCCAGCGATTGGGTAAAGCCGATTACTCCCCATTTAGCTGAGGAATAGGGTGTGCGGTAGGCATATCCGAACTTTCCCGCTGATGAGGAGATATTGACTAGAACCCCGCCGCCGGCGGCCTTAAGCATAGGCACAGCGTAATGTGTACAGAGGAATTGGCCGGTAAGACAAATGTCGATGCAGC
>Ga0114911_1001827_pt1 | contig 10566 bp, 4 predicted proteins | sample MalvireepMed_904_FD_89688 | JGI IMG/M metagenome (GOLD analysis project Ga0114911, IMG submission 89688) | Marine viral communities from the Global Malaspina Expedition - Malaspina viral metaG DeepMed_904 | ecosystem: Environmental > Aquatic > Marine > Oceanic | place: Mediterranean Sea...
GTTAACGATTTCTTTATATCAAAGGCATTTCCAATCCCCAACCGAATCAAAGCTAGGCATGAACTCGTTTCTAATCCTCAGGAAGGTATAATGCAAGCATCTCTTTTAGCATTAGTGCGACATTATCATAAGAACAGAACCTAAATAAAATTGTATATATTTTAAGATGTCAGAAGTTATAAGTCATAAAACCTACTCCATAGAGACGAGTGCTATAGAGTTTAATGTCGCATATGTGACCCCATCAAGCGTGGATTACGTTGAAGTGTATCCAATACAAATAACAAATGATACTGCGAGTAATGATGCTAATATGACGGTGAGGTGGGTTGACTATAGTGACAGGGTCTATGTTTCTTCCACATATTGGGGAGATGGGACTACAATCAAACAGAATTATTATTCATATCCAGCCCACCCTTTTGTTAGCCAGACACTGCTTCCAGCAGGTGCGGGACTGTCTGTATTAGACAACAAATTTACTATGCAGCCTAATGACTTGATACAGTTTAAATCTGATCCTGGCATTGCTGGAGTCATAAGTGTAAGTGTCATAGAATATTATCCAGAAGGATATACTCCGGAGTCCAATGCTTTGCAGTATTCTAGCAGACAGCGGATACAGGGAATCCTAGGACCAGGAAAAGCAGACGGGGCAGACTACGCGCCTGTATGGAGATAATTTAGATGGCACCAAAACTAACCAACATAGATGATGCACAGCTTTCCCTGATTCCTACTGTTTCGTTGCAGTCTCTGATTAATTCTGCAGGGCAACAGAAAGCTTCCCTCAATACTAAAATAGCGTATAAAACTAGACGCAAAGATCGCTTAGCCGGTACAGTATCTGTGTATTCTCCAGATCAAGGGAGAACTTCTGTAAAGAGCTTCAATTCTGTTGGGGATGAAATAACGGCTGCTTCCAAGCTAGCTCTTCCGGTAGCGTCACTTTCCCAGACACTAGGGGCATTGGCTGATGAAACTAAAGATGTTTTAACGAATGACCCCCTCGGTCTAGGGACTTCGGTAAATAATGATAATGCGAAAGTTCTACGAGACAACTTATCCGCGTTCAATAAGGAAATTGGAGATCTTGATGGTAATGCGACCGCAAAGAATTCCGACAAAGTCATTCTTCTTGATGCTGAGATAGGAGGTCTCAGATCTGAGCTAGCAGGAGTAAACGCTCTCATGACACGATGTAATGATGTCATAACGAGAAGAGCTAAAGGAGAGGAAGAAGAACCTTTAGTGAATGTGGGGGCTCTTTCAAATACCTATAAAAATGTTGCCGATTCATTTAAGACATATGTTTCTGAGAACATTGTTCTCCCTATGCAAGCAAACTTTGAAGTTTTTAATTCTTTTTCTATGAGCCTTCAGGGTTTGGATTCCTCTGCACCTCCTCCTATATTTGATTTAACTTATGGACCACCTATTTCAGTTAAAGGGCAGTTTGTATTGTCCCAGGATGGATTATACTATGATTCCAGAGGAGGTGGACTACCTGTGGTTTCTGGAGATATTTTGGATGCATCCTCGTGGGAATTGGAATATGCGCCCAACCTAGGGGGTAAAGGGATATTCTATGGGGATCAGAGATTAGAAGAACTAAAAAACACTGTCTTTAGTAAGGACTTTATCTCTGATTCCAAACTTGTGGCTAAGTATTATGCTGCAGATGACATCTTACAGAATCTAGAGCGCAATAAATCTAGACAGATTTCTATCGTGTCTGGGCAAATTAATGATCTCATTGTTTCTGGGTATGGCACGAACTCGGCAATGGTTATCAATTACTATAGTAACATAGCTGCTGTAGCATCTTCCTATGACTCCAAAATAAAGAAGAGGAGAAAGCAGGTTCAATTAGTTGCTTTGTTTGCTTCTGGGACTTACAGTTTTACTGAAGATGATATTGAGGAGCGACCCAAAAATTTAGGTCTGGGTCCCGGGGTTCTTATCGGATTAAATGGCGTCACTATGGATTCCTCCGGATATTGGGTTCCAATAGAGAGAGTCCCAGTCAATGATTTTACTTTTCTAAAAGGTAAACCCATTACTTTAACTTTAGAGGACCAGAGGGATATCTTGCTCTTCTCCGAAGATTTGGACGCTACTATTTTACCCATAGTTCCAAAGTTCCTTGTATCAGCACCACAACCGTTTTCTGTTCTGGACAAATTCTCTATATCTCCTACACCTATGGGAGAGTATCCATATATCGATGGAGATAAACATGTAAGTAGTACAGGAGCTTTCGTTCTCTCCTTACAAGACAGGATTGTTACGGACAGTCTGATATGTGCTTATAATTTCTTGAAGCCTGACGTTGTAGATGCCTCTTCAAACGTTTTCAATTTAGATAATTTTAAATCTGATTCTGCTGGACTTTTAAATGCACAATTGGTTGGTTCTAGTGTTAATCATGTATTTCCGTCTGGACTTTCAATTCCATTCCTTCGCGGTACTTTTTATAATGAAGGTCCCGTTGGGGAAACCGGAAAGAAAAATATTCTAGATGCTACAGGACAAGGGGGTTCTTATATAATGCTTCCTACTAATAAAAATCCTGATGGTACTGTGAATACATATGCTGCAAGTACTTTGAGTGATTTGACGTATGGTATAGATCCTCCAGACGTAACAAAAGACCCCCAAGGTGGTGGATTTTCTTTTGATTTCTGGGTACATGTCCCGACTTTGAACGGTCCATCTATGAAGGATTACCACCGTTATAGAGTTATTCTCGCTAATGAGAATAGTGGGGGATATCTTGAGAGCCCTTTCATTCTGCCGGATAGGCTAATAATCGGGAAGGATCTCAACGTGGCAGGACAACTGAATAAAGTAACAAGAACTGATAGAGTGCAGGGGTTGGTTATTGGGTTTAGAGATAAAGGAGGCCCAACGGATCCGTCTGGCATAGAATTCATTATTTCTCCTACCGTTTCTCAAAATAGGAAACAAAGCAATAATGATATATGGGGTCACAGCGTATGTCTAGTTGAGGATTATGGGCTTACGAAGGGCAGAACAGGAGTCATTACCACCTCTAGTCTTACTGAGATGGGTATTACAAAAGCTGTAAGTAGTACTGTTAGTGGAGTTACATTAGGGGATGTAAGTTCCACTTTTATGCACATGTGTTTAACTTTTGATTACGGTTCTGATAAGGTTAGGACCATTGTAGATGGTGAAGTATGGGATGAGTCAAACATGGCTAGTTCTCTCATGGTCGGATATGCTCAGTCATTACAGATACCCTCATTCGCCAACAAAGAAGGAACCCTTGCTTCCCAATATTTCGAGAGTTTCACAGCTGACCCAGTGGAGAATGGTCCATCCGTAAATTTAGATGGTGATGCTTTTACGCCGTGGGTCATAGGAGGAGGCTTTACGGATGGCATAAATAACAGGGGGTTAGACGGTGAGGATGGGTACGTGGGATTTCTTGGGTATAACACCAACGCTTCTTATTACAACACCTATGACCCTCCTGGCGATACGGGATCTTCACAAAAGTCTCAGCATGGAAGATCCATTCCACTAGTCAGCACAAGGTGGCAGAGTGGGTTGAATGGGTACATAGGAAGTTTCAAAGTATATGGAAAAGCCCTATCTAGTACTGAAGCGAAGAAGAATTTTGACGCTCAAAAAGGTTTCTTTAAGAATATTGTAACATGATAGCCCCCCAAAGAATTGATTTTCTAACCACATCCAAACTTACTCCAATTATTGGAATTGGATTTCCGGTTGTATCGGGTACAGGAGGCTACTTCACCGCTACTCAGGGATTAACCACAATTTCCTCAAGCTTGAAACAATTGATATTGACCAATAAGGGGGAACGCGTAATGATGCCTGATTTTGGTACTACTATCAGATCTTCTCTTTTTTCCCTAATGGATGAAACAAGGAGAAGGGAAATGAAAGAAGAGATTCAATCGGCAGTTGCTTCTTATGAACCAAGAGCAATTTTAAAATCAGTAGAGATTTCATTTGAGGATTCTCAACACCAACTCACAATATCTATTGCTTTCTCCACTGCAGAAGATATGTCAACAACTCAGATTGTAGAGGTTATAATATAATGACTCAAAATGATAGTATTTATAGTACCAGTGCTTTTGATGGAACTGTAGCATCGGATTTTTTAGCTCTAGGCATAGTACCAGAGAACCTTAGAGCAGATTTAATAGATTACTCTACTGCTGATTTTTCTGAGTTCAAAACTTCTCTTCTCAATTACTTGCAAGCTGTCTATCCCCTGGACTACACTAATTTTGTTGAGTCTGATTTAGGCGTCATGCTAGTGGAATTGTTTTCTTATTTAGCTAGTGTTATTTCTTTGAAATCGGACCTTCTCGCAAATGAGATGTATTTGCCTACGGTACAGACTATTGGAAATCTTTCTAAGTTGTTGAATTTGGTAGGAATATCCCTGAAGGGACCAATCAGCAGCAAAGGAAGTGTGAGATGCACTCTTTCAACTCCTGATGCAATCTCTGGGCTAGAGACTTTAACTATACCGCTTTCTAGTAGGTCTTTTTCTGTTCCAAACTCTAAGGACGGGGGTGCTCTATTTTTTACTTTATATAAGGTAAACACAACTACCGGAGAGATTGATTTAGATAATGAAGATATACAATTAGAAGTTGCAGATTCGGTGGTAGGGGGAACAGAGTTCAACTCTTTGATTCTTCTAGAGGGGGAATTAAAAATTGATACTGGAACTTTTTCTGACCTAAACACTATCAAGTCTTTTTCTATAGAGTCGCCATCCATTGTGGAAAAGAGCATCGTAGTGTCTGCCAACACAGGTAACATATACAAAGAAGTCCAGAATTTGTTTCTGGCAGACAGTGGTGACGAAAAGGTATTTCAAAAGATTTACAACGATGACTACTCATGTACTGTTGTCTTTGGAGATAATGTCAGGGGTAAATCTCCAGCAGGAGGAGTTAACTATAAAGCATTTTATAGAATCGGTGGTGGGTCAAGAGGTAACGTCCCGGCTCAGACTATTAATCTTAACATAACTGCTACACATTCTTCTCCTTCACGATCCGTCTCTCTGAATGTTGTAAACTCTACCTTTGCTGCCGGAGGTTCTAATGCCGAGACGGTGGAACATGCTAAGAGATGGGCTCCCTACTTTTTCAAGTCTCAATACAGGGCTGTCACGGGAGAGGACTACACGGCATTTGCAAATCAATTTGTGAGCACTGTTGGTCAAACCGCAAAAGCTCAAGCGGTTTTGAGGAGATCTGGAGCTGGAGCTAACATGATTGATATTTATGTCATTTCTAAGGCTACTGATTTACAGGTCCAGCGCGCTACCCTTCCATTTAAAAGGGAACTCTTAACCTATCTCAACAAGTACAAAATGATTACAGACGAAGTAACAATTGTTGACGGTCTTGTGAGGACTATCGATTTGGTTGTAACGATCTTTGCAGATAAAGAATTTGAAACTTTTGAAGAAAATATTAAGACATCAGCTGCAAACAAAATCATAGATTTCTTTAGCGTTGATAGTAGATCGTTTGGAGAGCGCGTAGCTTTGTCAGATCTTCAAAGAGCGATTTTTTCTGTTCCAGAAATTAGATTCTCTCGGATTGATAATTTCTCAGAAGATATTAAATTGGGTTTCAATGAGATAGTACAATTGAATAACGCAGAAATAAATATAGAGTACGTATAAAATGGTTCGCAAGGCAGGTCTAGGGCGGCTCGGAAAGAGCAAAACTTATTATCAGTATAATTATGTTGATGTAGTCAAGAAGCTTGTCCCTTCCTTGTACGAAGATACCGACTCTACCATTTTTGGGCAAGAAGAGGATATTCTATATTCTATGCTCGGAAAGATCCTATTAGCGGCTAAAGACTGCCTAACTCTAATACCTCTTTCTACTACACTTCCTGATGCTACTTTGTCCGGACTTCAACAGCATTTTATACCTAAGAATGACCGTACTAATGTACAACCTTATTTATTTGAGAAGAAGATTCTTAAAGCGTTTGGAAAGAAAATCTCTGATTTTGAGACTATGGATTCATGGGGGAAATACGTTTCTGGAACCCTCTTAGGCAATATTAAACTGAACGAACCCAGTAACCTTTTTGTTTCCGGTGTTTCCGCTAATGTTAACTCCAGTGTGAGCAGTACGGCTCTTGCACACCAGTATCTCATAGACAATCTTTCGTGGTTATATTTTTTAAATTTCGATGGTCCTCCTAATGGATTCAATGCCTCTGCAGTAACTAAAGACCTTCTTGTAAGTTCCACTTACGTAGGAAAGAGTGTGCAGGAAGTGGATGGTGTCAAAGGTCTTTTTGAGTACCTCTGGAGGAATAAAGAATTAGCTCCGGCATCCGGGGTAGCTTATTTACCCCCTGATTTTAATCAAACGAGTGCTGGAGTATCAGCCAACATATACGCTTCTGGAACCCAGTTGTTAGAGGGTATAAAAACTCTTATAGGTGTATGGTACAATCCTAATGATGATGCAGCCACAGAGTTACAGACACAACTTGAGTTATTACAATCCTTAGGGACCTACAGCTCTAAAAGAATAACCGCAGGTCCTTTTCAAAGATTCCTAAAGGCTTTAAGTTTCGCTGCGTATGATGTTAATTCTCTTGTAGATGATGTAGGGACACTTATTGATATCGATAGATGTGATCAGAAATTTCTCAATTATCTTGGATCTTTAATTGGCTGGAAGGTATTAACGGGAGATGTTGACAGATGGAGAGGACAGTTGAGACAGGCTGTCCATTTGTACAAGGCAAAAGGTACCAGGAAAGCTCTAGAGACTGCAGTATCTTTGATGTTTCCTGGCGTAGGATTTAATGCGGCGAGCGCAACAACGGAATCATGGGAATCGTATTTTCCACGACTTATATATTATTTAATTGCTACCGATTCGAAAGTTCTAAACGATCCTAACTACAACCCAGTAACATACGGAATTGATCCTCAAGCTACTACGGTTTCCTTCACCGATGCGGAAGGCGATCAAATCAATGCTATCAGAGGTATATCCAAAGAACCATTATACGATTCTGATGACCACGATAATAACTATAGGTTTGCAACTGACTATGTATTGAGTTCCCTGCAGGGAGCTACCAGTGCGATAAACATTAACGGAGTACCCTATGATCCTCTGACTTGGGATCCTGATGGTAACGGAGATGATTTTAAGGGTTTTCTACACAGAGGTGCCCTTGTTCCCGTACCTCCTTGGGAGAATGACAGATTTTACGATACTACTTTTGTGAATCCTCTTCAACTGCAGCATGTGTCAGGTTTATTGGTAGATGGCAGAGAAAACGGTGGATTAGAAGTACCCCGTGAGTATGTGAAAGGATTCACAAGGCTTGTATTAGATGAAAATATAAACTCGAGTTTGATGAATGGGTTGAATCTTAGGTGGAAATTTTTTACTCCCAGCTCACTTCAACCCCCAAACCTAGATTCTATAGTGACAGGAACGAAGGCACAGGACGCTAGTCTAAAGGACTATTGGAATTCGAAAGCATCCACGTTGTTTACAGTACTAGCGGCTAGCTCGCTAATACAAGACCTCGCTCCAGGAGTGTCAGGAACAAATCCTTATAAAGCTTCCACGGAGGAAATTGTTTTTGTTTTAAGTCAGATATTCAGACAGTTTATACCGTTTCATTCAGTTGTTAAGTTCTTTGTTAGAGACGATTTCGAAGATAGGGCGTCGATAGCCCTAAGTGGTAGTACAGAAAGTTTTCTATATGCGATAGTCGTTGACACTTTAGAGGACACGGATGATCAGATTTTAAGAGATTTCATCCTCAGTGGGTATGTTGCTTCCGCTGTTAGTGGGTTGCAATCACCAAGTTCCGTTAGGATAAAATATACGGGTGTTCCTAGAACCTCCAGAAGACGTCGTAATTTAAAGTATATTGTCCCTGCTGGTAACTATTACCGAGATGGAAATTCTATGCCTATCGCCAGGAGTACTGGGGCTTCTGGGTTTGTATCCTCTGTTATAGAATATGCTAATGGACTCCAGAGGGATGTTGTGTTTAGTGGCGTAGGAGATAACTATATGAATGTGAGTTCCTTCATTCCACTCGGATATAACTTCTCAACAGGAAACTACTTCTCCACAAAAGGTTCTAATAGACGGATATATGATGCGTCTAATGACCTAGGACTATGTGCCCTCCCCACTCAGTTTGGCGGTGCTGAGGCAAGATCCGGTTACGCAGATGTCAGTTATTCTTATTATGGGGTGAGTGTTTCAAGTACTTATCCATGCCGGGCGTTAGGATATGTGAGTTCGATTAACATGCTGGGCCCCATAACTAGATCCAATATGGATTACTCTACTTGTGCATTGTACGGTACAGTAATGAGATCAAAGAAAACCAAGGATATTGCCCGTTCTCTTGCTACTAGTAGTATCGACAATGTCTCCCTGTGGGCTTCCTTTTGGGATATATGGAATAACCATCAGAAATATTTTGGAGGTTCTAATTTTAATTATACCTATGATGCATATTCTGCTTCTGGTGCTGTAGAGAGATTCGCGCGCGCTGGAGGGAGGAGCATGGGAGCCCAAGTATATGGACCTGGATTTTTTAATAGTAATTTATCTGTCCAAGGACATCTTGCAAAAGGAGATTTTGGTTCAGCTTCTGCTTTTGATAATATGACTACGCCAATTTCTCAATTTCCGCAGTGGAAAAACATAGTTGCTAATGAGGATTGTGGATACTTTAAATACAAAGCGTTCAATGGAGACGTTATAAATATAGATGAACCAACTTCTTTCTCTAATACGTGGGGAAACTCCCGGGTTAAATTTCCAGACTATTTGGACACTGAAACTACTAAATGGGCTATTAATAGTGTAGTAAGTGGAGTCAACATAGTAGGAGATGATCGAAGTGAGGATAAGCCATCCTGGGCAGTATATAATACTCAGCAGTGGGGAGTATTACCGACATCCTCTAATGCTTCCGACGAGACTACCACTACTCCGGGAAATATATCACTATTCAACGAGGCTGGTCCAGACGGCGACATTCATGTTGATAAAACTGCAAGTATTCACCTCCGATATTCTCTGAATCAAGGTAGAGACTATCTTTGGAATTCGGAGTTTAGATGGAAGTCTGCAAGTACCTATGACGATGGAAGTGATACATTATGGAGATATAACCGAAGTTCTAGTGGCATCGCGGGATGGGCCCTACAAGCTGCCAATACTAGTGACTACAAGGGAGGTGATTGGGTTGTAGGGAATAAAGGCAACTTTGGACCTACAGACACTAGTGGTTCAGTAGGATGGTTTCTTTCAGGATTAAACACCGATACAGATCAATATTATCTATCTGCTACGGTGTCTGGAACTCCGTCACGGGGGCACCCTAAATCAGTATATCTCCGCTGTCAATCCAACAAAACCTACGGAGGAGAGGGCTCTCTTTTATTTGGATTGATACCAGGTAGACAGTATAAACTTGTTGTAGAGTACATGACTAGAGACGCCGACGCTAGCGGTGTTTTAGTAGATTTTGAACGTCAGAACCCAGATCCCGCAGGAACTGACATGAGATATAACCGAAATGGAGGATGGACTGTAGGAGGTATGCCATTTCATCAAATATGTCCAGTCTTAGCTCCTGGTCCCAATACGGGTCTGTTTAATACATGTTCTCTAGACATAAACGTAAGTTCAACATTTATGCCTGGGGACAGATACGATTTGAAACTATCACCAGTTGGACCACGTGCTGGTGACCCGTTAGCATACGTAAAGCGATATGCGAGATATTTCTTCAAAAAGATCGAATTAAGGGAAGTTGATAGCAGCCCTACAAAGAGCAGGCTCATTCCAGAGAAAGACTACGAACTTTCAATCAGGCTCAAGCATGATAGTCTAGGGATTGGTGGAAAGGGAGTAGTTGGTGTGCGGATAAGAGTTGATAATATTCCTATCTTGTGGGATAATGTAGGTTCTTGGGACTCCCTTGGATACGACTCAGTACATGCAGGCTATAAAGGAAAAGGGAATACGTTCGCGTTTGATATCGTAGATCAGCAATGGAAAAATATTGTAGAGAATGACTACGAATATTGGACAGCCGGTTCTCCAGGGTCACCGGATCCTGGTAGGTTAAAGAATCTGTACTATGAATTTGATATTGATAATATTGTAGATGATACAGAGTTTCCTAAGTGGAAGTTATTGACAATACCATTCAATACTAAGAATGCTTACGACTATTCTCCTGACCAGTGGGTGGATTACTCCATTAGACGATATCAGCCATTCATTTATAAGAGTGGAAAACCTCTCCACAACGTGGATACTGTATACCATGTAGAAATAGGTAAATTCAGTTTTGACCCATCTGGAACTGATAAAGATAATAGGACTTTTTTGACAATTGACGAGGTGTCTTTTAAGCTTTCAGATTATTATGGCGATATCCCAAGTTTACACACATACGAAGCCGTGCAAAATTTAATAAGAAGATTTGACCTGGCTACATCCGGGTCTTCATCTAGAA
>Ga0114911_1001828_pt1 | contig 10556 bp, 9 predicted proteins | sample MalvireepMed_904_FD_89688 | JGI IMG/M metagenome (GOLD analysis project Ga0114911, IMG submission 89688) | Marine viral communities from the Global Malaspina Expedition - Malaspina viral metaG DeepMed_904 | ecosystem: Environmental > Aquatic > Marine > Oceanic | place: Mediterranean Sea...
CTCTACGAGCGGGCGGGCCCCGGCAAGCCGGATCGCCCACGAAAAAGGCGCGGGGAGGATGCCCCCCGCGCCCCTTCCGGCGAATTCGCCTGCTGCGGGGCCTAGGCGCCCGGCGGCAGCGGGTCGGTCGATTTGGCGGCAGCGCCGCGCTTGGGTTTCGGCGTGGGCGCTGCGGTCCCGCCGAGATCGCTGTCCATCTGTTCGAGCTTGCGTGCCGCCCAGTCGCGGCCGCCGAGACCGAAGGCAAGCGCGCCCGCCACCGCGACTCCGGCGATCAGGATCGTCAGCGCATTGGCCGGGATCATCCCGCCGATACCGGTGAACTGCAGGCCCATGAACACGAACAGGATGATCGTCGCCCAGCGCACGATGGTGCCCGCGGTCGACCCGCCCGCATCGCCTGCGATCAGCCGCGCGAGCAGGTTGGCGATCAGGAAACCAAAGGCGATCACCACCGCGCCGAAGATCACCCGGCCGCCCAGTTCGAGCAATTGGTCGAGGATCGCGGTCAGTTCGGGAAACCCGAGCAGCCTCGTCGCGGCAATCGCGAAGAACAGGATGATGGCCACCTGCGCGACGCGGGCGATGATGCCCGACACGGTCGTGCCTTCGGTGACCAGCCCGCTTTCGGCCATGGCGCGATCGACGCCCAGGCCGGGCAGGATTTCCTTGACGATCTGCACCACGAAGCGGCTGATGAGATAGCCGATCCCCAGCAGCACGGCCGCGGCAATGATGTTCGGGATCGCGGCAAAGATCATCCGCAGCATTTCGCTGGCCGGTGCGCTGATCGAATCGATGCCCAGCTGTTCGAGCGCGGCGATCGCCACCGGGATCGCGATCAGAACGTAGACGATGGTGCCGATGGTCCGGCTGATGGTGCTGTTTCCGGTGACGCTGTCGACCCCGCCGCGATTGGCCCATTTATCCAGATCGACCGTCTGCAGCGTGGTGACGACAAGGTCGCGCACGATCCGTGCCACCATCATGCCAATGAAGAAGATCAGTCCCGCCCACAGCAGATTGGGCAGGAATGCGACGACGTTTTCGAGCAGGCTGTCGATCGGCCCGGCGACCCCGCCGAGTTCGAGAATGTTGAGAATGATCAGCAGGCCGAACAGCCAGATCAGCAGGCTGACGATCTTGCCCAGCGATTCGCCCAGCGATTGCCCGCTGCCGGTCCCCCGCTTGAAGAAGTCGACGGCATCGACGAGTTTGGCGAAGGCCCATTTGGCAGCGCGCGCGATGAGCCAGGTCACGATCAGCGCGACGATTGCCAGAAGGATCTTTTCCCCCAGCTCCATCGCCACCTGTTCGTTGAAACGATAACGGTCGAAAATCACGAAACCTCTCCCCATTGGTTTACGTTACGGAAGGGCTACCATGCATGGCGCGAATCCACAAAATGCTTTCCCGGGTGAAGTGGATAAGCAGCCGTGCTACCGCTCTGGCATGAGAGGATTTTTCGCCCCCATCGCCGCCGCGTCGGTTGCGCTTCTCGCGCTGTTCGCGGCCCCTGCAACCGCTCAGGACACGCCCGGCTGGTCGATCGCCATCCATGGCGGCGCGGGCACGATCGCGCGCGAGAACATGACGCCCGAACAGGATGCCGCCTATCGCGCGGCGCTGCAGCGCGCGCTCGATGCAGGTGCGGCAGTGCTACGTGACGGGGGCAGCGCGATGGATGCGATCCAGGCGGCGATCGAACCGATGGAAGACAACGCGCTGTTCAATGCCGGGCGGGGTGCCGTGCTGACCTGGGACGGCGATATCGAACTCGACGCATCGATCATGGACGGGCGGACGCGCGATGCAGGTGCGGTGGCCGGCGTGACCGGTATCCGCCATCCGATCGATCTGGCGCGCAAGGTCATGACCGACAGTCCGCATGTGATGCTGGCCGGCACCGGGGCGGAAGCCTTTGCCGCCAGCCACCAGCTTGAAACGATGCCGCCCGAATGGTTCGAAACCACGCGCCGCAGGGATGCGCTGGAGCGGATGAAGGCCGAACAGCTCAGCGCGCTCGATGTCGACATCAAGTTCGGCACGGTCGGTGCGGTCGCGCTCGACGCCGATGGGAACATGGCGGCGGGCACGTCGACCGGCGGGATGACGGGCAAGCGCTGGGGCCGGATCGGCGATGCGCCGATCATCGGTGCCGGCACCTATGCCGACAATCGCAGCTGCGCGGTTTCCGCCACCGGGTGGGGAGAATTCTTTATCCGGGTCGGTGTCGCGCAGGAAATCTGCACCCGGCTGCGCTATCGCTTCCGAGCGGAGATCGACGCTGCCCAGGCGCGCGTACCGCTCGATGAGGAAGGCATTCCGACCTATCTCGTCCATGCCAGCGAATTCGGTCTAGAAGCAGCGCAGGCGCAGGAAGAGATCGATGCGGTCATCGCGGATGTCGGCAGTCTCGGCGGCGATGGTGGGGTGATCGTCGTCACGCGCGAAGGCCATCCGTTGTTCAGCATGAACACCTCCGGCATGTACCGCGGGCGTGCAACCAGTGCTGGGATGAACGAAGTCGCGATCTACGACGACGAATAGGGGAGCGCCCCCGGCCGGCGGCGTTGCGCGGTCCCGATCCGGTCAGCCGCGGCGGCGGGCTTGCGCGTAGCTGCCGAGCAGCCGTACGCCATTGGTCTGGAAGGCCAGCTCCTCCAGCGCTAGGTCCACGCGGGCATCCCCCGGCGCGCCCTCGATATCGGCGAAGAACTGCGTTGCCGCGAAGCTTGCCCCCTTCTGGTAGCTTTCCAGCTTGGTCATGTTCACGCCATTGGTCGCGAAGCAGCCCAGCGCCTTGTACAGCGCGGCGGGAATGTTCTTCACTTCGAAGATGAAGGTGGTCATAGCCCGCGACCCTTCGAGCAGCGCGGGGTCGAGCGGGTCTTTCGCCAGCACCACGAAGCGGGTGGTGTTGTCGGGCGCATCCTCCACCTCGCGTTCGATGATTTCGAGCCCGTAGAGATCCGCGGCCAGCGCCGGCGCGATGGCGGCGATGTCGGGCTTGCCGCTTTCCGCGACGAAGGCGGCGGCCCCTGCGGTATCGGCATGGCTCAGCCCTACGATCCCGCGCTCACCCAGAAAGCGGTGCGACTGGCCGAGCGCCTGCGGATGGCTGTAGGCGGCTTCGAACGGGCCCGGCCCCAAGGCCATCAGGCAATGCGTGATGCGCATGAAATGCTCGGCCACGATTGACAGCCCGCTGGCCGGAAGCAGGAAATGGATGTCGGCCACGCGGCCGTGCTGGCTGTTCTCGATCGGGATCATTGCACAGCCCGCCGCGCCGCTTTCGACTGCGGCCAGCGCATCTTCGAAACTGAAGCAGGGCAGCGGCAGCGCTTCGGGCGCGAACTGCATCGCCGCCTGGTGCGAATTGGATCCGGGGGCGCCGCCGAACGCAATCGCCCGCGCCGGGTCGGCGGCCGCGGCCGCGCGCATCGAATCGACTAGGGCGAGGGCAGGTTTGGCGAACTGGCGCATGGTCTGCGGGCGTTACGGTCGCGTTCGCGCGGCATCAAGCGCTATTGCGGCCTGCACCCTTGCGAAAGGCGGCGCTGCGCACTAGAGCGGCGCGCAACCATCTGACCAACCGATTTTCGCCGGGTATTTTACGCAATGGACGATCGTTTCAACACCGCTGCTGGCTGGGTCCTTGGCGCTGCTATCGTGGCGCTGGGCGCCTCCATCGTTTCGGGCATGTATTTCCATGCCGATAGCGCCGAGCATCCCGAAGAAGCTGGTTATTTCATCGAGGGCGCAGCCGAGGAAGGCGGCGCCGACGAGGGTCCGGATCTCGGCACGCTGCTGGCCAGCGCCGATGCCGCGGCCGGCGAAAAGGTCTTCGCCAAATGCACCGCGTGCCACACGATCGATCAGGGCGGGGCCAATGGCATCGGTCCGAATCTCTATGGCGTGATGGGCGCGTCGATCGGCGCGCATGCCGCGGGCTTCGCCTACAGCTCGGCCCTGTCCGAGAAGGGCGGCGACTGGACCTGGGAAGCGATGGACGAATGGCTGACCAGCCCGCGCGCTTTTGCCAGCGGCACCAAGATGAGCTTTGCCGGTCTCAGCAAGCCTGAAGACCGCGCCAATGTGATGGAATTCATGTCGACCTATGGCGGGGCCCCGGCCAAGCCCGAACCGGCTCCGGCTGAAACCGAAGAAGTCAGCGAAGACTTCCCCGGCGACGGCCTCGGCCCGGTCGAGGGTGCCGAAGCCGGCGCTGCGGAATCGGCCGCTGGCATGAGCGCCGACCAGCCGGTCGCTGCTGCAAATGCCGCCACCAACACCGATGGCGCGACCAAGGTCGACGAATAAGCCGTCCGGCAGGCTGACTGCTTCAGGAAAGCCCCGCTTTGGCGGGGCTTTTTTTGTGGGACGATCAGCCCTTGAAGCCCTGCGCGATCACATACCACTCGCTTGAATCCTTGCGGCTCGCGGGCGGCTTGGCATGTTTCACGGTGCGGAAATGCTGCTTGAGCAGCGTGAGCAGGTCGGTGTCGGTACCCCCCGCCAAGACCTTGGCGAGATAGGTGCCCCCCGGCGCGAGGTTTTCGATGGCGAACCAGGCGCCTGCTTCCACTAGACCCATCGTGCGCAGATGGTCGGTCTGCTTGTGACCGACCGTATTGGCGGCCATGTCGCTGAGCACCAGTTCGGCCTTGCCGCCCAGCGCTTCCTCGAGCGCCCGCGGCGCGTCGTCGGCCATGAAATCCATCTGCAGGATCGTGACGCCTTCGATCGGTTCGACCTCGAGCAGGTCGATCCCCACGACATGCGCCCTGGGCTTGCGCTTGCGCACTACCTGGCTCCACCCGCCCGGCGCTATGCCGAGGTCGACGACCCGGGTGACGCCGTTGAGCAGGCCGAACTTCTCATCCAGCTCGATCAGCTTGTAGGCGGCGCGGCTGCGGTATCCATCGGCCTTGGCCTGCTTCACATAGGGATCGTTGAGCTGGCGCTGCAGCCAGCGGGTCGAACTGGCCGTCCGCTTCTTCGACGTGCGCACGCGCGTATCGCGATCCTTGCCCGAACGTGACATTATCTATTCCTCATTGCGTTCGGTGCTGGACTGACGGGGCCGCCGCCTCGTTCGCACGCGTGGATCTGGTCAGACATCCTGTTCTCGCATGCGCTGGAGCGCCGCGCGGCTGCGTTCGCCTTCGGCATCCGCAGCGATCAGGCTGCGCAGGATGCCTTCGCGGATTCCGCGGTCGGCCACACCCAGCTGTTCCGCGGGCCAGATGTCGAGAATCGATTCGAGGATCGCGCAGCCGGCAATCACCAGGTTGGCGCGGTCGTCACCGATGCACGGCAGGCACTTGCGATCGCCGGCGGACATCCGCGACAGGCGGGTGGAGATGTCGCGCATCGCCTGCGATGGCACGATCAGCCCGTCGACTGCGCGCCGGTCGTATTGCGGCAGTTCGAGATGCAGGCTGGCCAGCGTGGTTACGGTGCCGCTGGTGCCCAGCAGGCGGATCGGTTCGCGCGACTGCGTGTGCTTGCGGATCCGCTCGGCGAATTCGGCAAAGCTCGCGCTCACGGTTTGTCGCATGCCCGCGTAACGTTCGAGCCGGCTGGCCTCGCTGGCGTCCGAACCCTGCACCGTATCGGTCAGCGACACGACGCCCCACGGCACGCTGAGCCAGTCGACGATTCGCGGGACCTTGTCGCCCGGCTGGACCAGGACCAGTTCGGTCGATCCGCCACCGATGTCGAAGATGATTGCCGGCCCGTCGCCCTCTTCGAGCAGGATATGGCAGCCCAGCACCGCCAGCCGCGCTTCCTCCTGCGCGGAGATGATGTCGAGCATGATCCCCGTCTCGCGGCGGACGCGCTCGATAAAGGCCGGGCCGTTGCAGGCGCGGCGGCACGCTTCGGTAGCGACAGATCGCGCCAGCCGGACGTTGCGCCGCCGCAGTTTCTCGGCGCAGACATGCAGCGCTGCCAGTGTGCGTTCCATGGATTCGTCGGACAGGCGCCCGCTTGCCGCTAGCCCTTCGCCAAGGCGGACCACGCGGCTGAATGCGTCGATGACAGTGAAATTCTCGCCCGAGGGGCGGGCAATCAACAGGCGGCAATTGTTGGTGCCGAGATCGAGCGCGGCATAGGCCTGCCGGTGCGGCTGCGGGCTATGCGTGGCGGAAACCGCTGGCGCGCGCGCCGCGAAGCCTGCGTCGCGACGGGGCGGATTGCGCCTGTCGCTGCGCTTGCCATCGGGCCTGGAGGGGCGTTTGTAGCGGAAATCGGCTACCTTGCCGGACTTGCCGCCCCGTTTCTTCCCAGGCCCCCTTTTGGTGTCCGGCGGAGGATGATCCGCCATAACTGGAGCTTTCTTTTGTTCTTCCTCCCGCGCAAACCGTTGTGCACGGGGACTTGGCGCCAACGCTAGCCGCGTTGCGCAGACGGGGCAAGTGGCGCTGCCGGCTGCGGGGTTGACCTTGCCTCCACACGAAACTAGATGCGCGGCCTCTCTTCCGGCGCAGCCCGCGATTCTCGCCTGCCCGGACAGCTGATGCCCCGTCGTCTAATGGTAAGACTGCGGACTCTGACTCCGTCAATTGAGGTTCGAATCCTCACGGGGCATCCATTCTCCCAACACCCGTTGCCAAAGCGCGCGATGCGCGGCAAATAGGTTGCAATGGGAGACGGACATTTGAGCGAGACCTTTCCGGAAATCCGCGAAGCGGTGCGGCGTTTGTGCGCGCGCTTCCCCGGCGAATACTGGCGCGAACTCGATCGCGAGCGCGCCTATCCGAGCGAATTCGTCGCCGCTCTGACCGAGGCTGGCTTCCTCTCGGTCCTCATCCCTGAAGAATATGACGGCTCGGGCCTGGGGCTGGAGGCGGCCTGCGCCGTGCTCGAGGAAATTCACCGGTCGGGTTCCAACGGCGGTGCCTGCCATGCGCAGATGTACACCATGGGCACGCTGCTGAAGCACGGATCGGACCAGCAGAAGCGCGAATACCTGCCCAAGATCGCCAGCGGCGAATTACGGCTGCAGGCCTTTGGCGTAACCGAACCCGGTGCGGGCACCGATACGACGCGGATCAGCACCTTCGCCAGGCGCGACGGCGACGATTACGTGGTCAACGGTCAGAAGATCTGGATCAGCCGCGCGGAGCATTCGGACCTGATGGTGCTGTTGTGCCGCACGACCCCGCGCGAGGAATGCGCCAAGCCGTCCGACGGGATGAGCGTGCTGCTGGTCGACATGCGCGAGGCGGTAGGCAACGGGCTGACCATCCGGCCGGTGCGCACCATGCTCAACCATGCGACCACCGAACTGTTCTTCGATGACTTGCGCGTGCCCGCCAGCGCGCTGATCGGCGAGGAGGGCAAGGGGTTCCGCTACATCCTTTCGGGGATGAATGCCGAGCGCATCCTGATCGCCAGCGAATGCATCGGCGACGGACATTTCTTCATCGACCGCGCTGCCGCCTATGCCGCCGAGCGCAATGTCTTCGGGCGCGCCATCGGCGAGAACCAGGGCGTGCAGTTCCCCATCGCGCGCGCCTATGTCCAGTTGTCGGCCGCGGCCGAAATGGTGACCAAGGCAGCGCGCATGTTCGATGATGGCGAGACTGCCGGGACCGAAGCGAACATGGCCAAGATGCTGGCCAGCGAAGCCAGCTGGGCGGCCGCCGACATGTGCATCCAGACGCATGGTGGGTTCGGCTTTGCCGAGGAATACGACATCGAGCGCAAGTTCCGCGAAACCCGGCTCTACCAGGTCGCGCCGATCAGCACGAACCTGATCCTGAGCCATGTCGCCACGCATGTCCTCGACCTGCCCAAGAGCTTCTAGAACATATAAATTTTCCGAGGAGAGAGAAATGTCGAACGGTCCGCTGACCGGCCTCAGGGTCGTCGAATTCCAGGGCATCGGCCCGGGCCCGCATGTCTGCATGATGCTGGCCGATATGGGCGCGGAAGTCGTGCGCATCGAACGCGCCGGTCACCAGCCGATGAACCCGGTGGTCGAACGCGCCCGGCACCGCGCGGAAGTCGATCTCAAGAGCGCCGAAGGCCAGGTATTCGTCAAGCAGGCGCTGGCGCATGCCGATGTGCTGGTCGAAGGCTTTCGTCCGGGCGTGATGGAGCGTCTGGGTCTGGGCCCGCAGGAATTGCTCGAGGCCAATCCGCGGCTGGTCTATGCGCGGATGACCGGCTGGGGACAGGACGGCCCTCTGGCACAGGCGGCCGGCCACGATCTCAACTACATCGCCATCACCGGCGCGCTCGACGCGATCGGCAAGCGCGGCGAACTGCCGGTGCCGCCGCAGAACCTCGTCGGCGATTTCGGCGGCGGATCGATGTATTGCGCGATGGGCATCCTTGCGGCGCTGTTCGAACGCGAACGCAGCGGCAAGGGGCAGGTGGTCGATGCCGCGATCGTCGACGGCGTGACCAGCCTGATGAGCTTCTTCTACGGCCAGCCGCATAGCGCGCTGCGCACGGTGGATCGCGGCGCCGGCCTGCTGGGTGGGGCGGCGCATTTCTATCGCTGCTATACCTGCAAGGATGGCAGGGAAATCAGCGTCGGCGCGATCGAACCGCAATTCTATGCCGAACTGCTCCAGCGCGCCGATGCGCCCGAGCATTTGCGCGAGGCGCAGATGAACCCGGCCAATTGGGACAGCTATGCCGAGGATCTGGCCGCGCTGTTCGTGACGAAGACGCAGGACGAATGGTGCGAATTGCTCGAAGGCACCGACGCCTGTTTCTCGCCCGTCGTTCCGCTCGATCACGCCAAGGACCATCCGCATATGAAGGCGCGCGGGGCTTTCGTCGAACACGGCGGGCGCTGGCACACCGCCCCCGCACCGCGGTTCGACCGCACGCCCAACACGATCCGCGACAGCGCCAGCGACGGCGAAGAGGTGGTGGCGCGCTGGCGTCAGGAAAGCTAGAGGCGCGCGCAAAGGAGAGTTTCCGATGCGCGATTGCACCCAGTTCTACATCGACGGCCAGTGGGTCGACCCGGTCGAGGAAAACACCGTTGCGGTGGAGAACCCCGCCACCGAGCAGACCATCGGCCATATCAGCTTCGGCACCGCGGCCGATGTCGACAAGGCCGTGGTCGCCGCGCGCAGGGCATTCGAGGGCTTCAGCCAGACCAGCAAGGAAGAACGGCTGACCCTGCTGCGCGCGATCCAGGCGGAGATCGAGAACCGCAAGGAAGAGCTCGCGACCGCGGTTAGCGACGAGATGGGTGCGCCGCTCAGCCTCGCCAACGGGCCGCATGTCGGGCTGCTCGCCGGCCATTGCCAGAAGGCGATCGAAGTGCTCGAAGGCTTCGCATTCGAACGGCTCGACGGTCCCACTTTGCATGTTTGGGAGCCGGTCGGCGTGGTCGGCATGATCACCCCGTGGAACTGGCCGCTCAACCAGATCGCCTGCAAGGTCTTCCCCGCGCTGGCGACGGGCAATACCATGCTCCTCAAACCCAGCGAGATCGCCCCCTTCAACGCCTATATCTTTGCCGAAATCATGGATGCGGCGGGCGTACCCGCAGGCGTTTTCAACCTCGTCAATGGTGACGGGCCGGGCGTGGGCGAGGCGATCAGCGGCCATTCCGACATCGACATGGTCAGCTTCACCGGATCGACCCGCGCCGGTGTCCTGATCGCCAAGAACGCTGCCGACACGGTCAAGCGCGTGGCGCAGGAACTGGGCGGCAAGAGCCCGAACATCGTGCTCGACGACAGCGCGTTCACCAAGTCCGTGATGCGCGGGACCACCGCGATGATGGGCAATTCGGGCCAGACCTGCACCGCGCCCAGCCGGATGCTCGTGCCGCACGCTCGCATGGAAGAGGCCAAGGCCGCCGCGAAGGAAGCCGCCGAGGGCGTGATCCCCGGCGATCCCAAGGGCAATGCGGCAATCGGCCCGGTGGTCAGCCGCCAGCAATGGGACAAGATCCAGGGCCTGATCGAAAAGGGGATCGAGGAAGGCGCTACTCTGGTCGCGGGCGGACCGGGCAAGCCAGAGGGCCTCGAAACCGGCCATTACGTCAAGCCGACCGTCTTCGCCGATGTCACCAACGACATGACCATCGCGCGCGAGGAAATATTCGGACCCGTCCTGACCATCCTCGGCTACGAGGATTACGACGACGCGATCCGCATCGCCAACGACACCGAATACGGCCTCGCCAGCGCGATCACGGGCGAGGATATCGAAACCGCCCGCAGCCTCGCCAAGCGCATCCGCGCAGGGCGCGTCGCCATCAATGGCGGCTATGACATGAATGCGGCCTTCGGCGGCTACAAGAAATCGGGCAATGGCCGCGAATGGGGCGAATTCGGCTTCCACGACTTCCTCGAAGTCAAAGCCGTGATGGGCCACAGCTGATGGCAGGCCGCCATTTCGACGAATGGGCGGTCGGCGACCGGATCGAGCACGAGATCCGCCGCACGGTGACGGAGACGGACAATCTCCTGTTCACCACCATGACGCACAATCCCCAGCCGCTCCATCTCGACGCGGAAGCGGCGAGGGCAAGCGAGTTCGGCCAGATCCTCGTCAACGGGACCTTCACCTTC
>Ga0114911_1001831_pt1 | contig 10545 bp, 12 predicted proteins | sample MalvireepMed_904_FD_89688 | JGI IMG/M metagenome (GOLD analysis project Ga0114911, IMG submission 89688) | Marine viral communities from the Global Malaspina Expedition - Malaspina viral metaG DeepMed_904 | ecosystem: Environmental > Aquatic > Marine > Oceanic | place: Mediterranean Sea...
CCGACCCAGCGCCGCGATCCTGCGCAAGACAGCCCGGCGCAAGATCGTACCGGGCAAGGCATGGCTACGATTTTCGTGACGATCGCTCAACGCTGCACCCTCCCGGCCATGATGTCGGTGACGTAATCCGGCGCTGGATAATGAAACGGCACCGGTCCGTCGGGTTCACCGTGGATGAACTGGCGCACCCGGGCGTCGCCGGTGTCATCCAGCGATGCCGGCGTGCCATGCGCCATCACCTGGCCATCGGAGATCACGTAGACATAATCGGCGATCGTCAGGGTCTCCTTGACGTCGTGGGAGACCACCACGGCGGTCAGTCCCAGTGCCTGATTGACCTTCTTGACCAATTGCACCAGCACGCCCATCGAGATCGGATCCTGCCCCACGAACGGCTCGTCATAGAGGATCAAGTCGGGATCCAGGGCGATCGCCCGGGCCAGCGCCACCCGTCGCAGCATCCCCCCCGACAGTTCCGAGGGCATCAGTTCGCGAGCGCCACGCAAGCCCACCGCCTCGAGCTTCATCAGGGCGATGTCGCGTACCATCGCCTCGGGCAGATCGGTATGCACGCGCAACGGGAAAGCCACGTTCTCGAACACGGAGAGATCGGAAAACAGCGCGCCGCTCTGGAACAGCATGCCCATGCGCCGGCGCAGCCGGAACAGCGCCCGCCGCGACAGGCGGTGCACGTCGTGGCCGGCGATCCTGACCCGCCCCGCGTCCGGCCGCAACTGGCCGCCGATCAGCTTGAGCAGCGTCGTCTTGCCGGTGCCGCTGGGTCCCATGATCGCAGTGATCTTGCCGCGCGGAATCTGCAGATCGACACCGCGAAAGATTTCCTTCTCGCCACGGGAAAAGCGCAATCCTTCCACCTCGACGAGCAGCGATTCGTTCATTCAGGCGACTCAGTGGTGAAAAATTATCGAACATCGTATCCTAACCCAGCGTACCACGACCAGCCCGACCGGGTTTCACCCTTGCATGCCACCGCCACTATGCGTCTAATAAGCGCCCGGCACAGTTGCGACGAACCGGCCGGAGCGTCCGGCAGCGTCGCCTCTTGAGTCCAATCGCCCCGGGGGCAACAATCACTGCCATGACCATCGATATCGACTTCGCCTTTCGTGCCAGCGCCCGACGCACCTTGAAACTGGAACAGCAGGCCATCGCCACACTGATCGGCAAGCTGTCCGACGATTTCGACCGCGCCTGCCGGCTGATCCTCGCCTGCCAGGGGCGCGTGGTGGTCACCGGCATGGGCAAGTCGGGGCATATCGCACGCAAGATCGCCGCCACGCTGGCGAGCACTGGAACGCCGGCCTTCTTCGTCCACCCCGGCGAGGCCAGCCACGGCGACCTGGGCATGATCACCGCCCGCGACGTGGTACTGGCGCTGTCGAACTCCGGCGAGACTCAGGAGATCACCGCGCTGCTGCCGCTGTTGAAGCGCATGGGCACGCCGCTGATCAGCATGACCGGGCGTCCCGCCTCGGCCATGGCCTGCCATGCCGAGGCCCACCTCGACGCCAGCGTGGAGCGCGAAGCCTGTCCGCTCGATCTGGCGCCGACCGCCTCGACCACCGCCGCGCTGGCGCTTGGCGACGCGTTGGCGGTGGCCCTGCTCGAGGCGCGCGGCTTCACCGCCGAGGACTTCGCCCTGTCACATCCCGGCGGCACGCTGGGCCGGCGCCTGCTGCTCAAGGTCGAGGATCTGATGCACAGCGGCGCGCGGCTGCCCAGCGTCGTCATCGGCAGCCCGTTGCGCGAAGCGCTGCTCGAGATCACGCACAAGGGGCTGGGCTTCACCTGCGTGGTCGATGAAAAGGGCCGGTTGGCCGGCGTCTACACCGACGGCGATCTGCGCCGCACCCTCGACCAGCATGGCGACCTGCGCGCGCTGCGGGTCGACGATGTAATGACCCGCGGCGGCAAACGGATTCGCGCCGACATTCTGGCGGCCGAGGCCGTCAGGCTCATGGAGGACAACCGGATCACTGCGCTGGCCGTGGTCGACGACGACGACCGCCCCATCGGCGCCATCCACATGCACGACCTGCTCGTCAGCGGCGTGGTCTGAGGAGACAGCGATGCCCCATCCCCCCCATTTGGTCGAGCGCGCTCGTCACATGCGGCTGCTGGCCTTCGATGTCGATGGCGTGATGACCGACGGTCAGCTGTACTTCCAGGCCGATGGCCAGGAAACCAAAGCCTTCAGTACCCAGGACGGCCAGGGCATCAAGCTGCTGCGTCGCACCGGGATCGAGGTGGCGATCATCACCGGTCGCGAGTCGCCGATGGTGGCTCGGCGTGCCGCGGCGCTGGGAATCGAACATGTCTTTCAAGGGCGTGACGACAAGTTGACCTTGCTGCGCGAATTACTCGACACGCTGGGCCTGGATTTCGAGCAGCTCGCCTATTGCGGCGACGACCTGCCTGATCTCGCCCCCATCCACTACGCGGGGCTCGGCATCAGCGTGCCCAATGCGCCAGACTACGTCCGTGAGCGGGCCGACTGGGTCACTCTGCGTGCCGGCGGCCACGGCGCCATACGCGAGATCTGCGATGGCCTGCTGCAGATGCGGGGCCACTGGACGGCGCTGCTCGACGCTTATCTCCACGGCCGGAACTGAACGATGCTCCAGCGTTTCTCGCGGCTTTCGCCCAAAGGGTGGCTGGCGCTCATCCTGCTCGCGCTGGGTGGGCTGCTGGCCTTGATCGAGCAACGCAACCTCATCTCGTTGCCCTCGCCCCCTTCCACGGGCGAGAGCGGCGAACCCGATTACTACCTGGAAGACGCCACGCTGACCCGCTTCGATGCGACCGGTACCGCCTATCAGCGACTCGAGACACCCCGGCTTACGCATACCCCCACCGATGACGTGACGCGGCTGCAAGCGCCCGACGCTCGGCTCGTCGACGACCGCGGCCGGGTCTGGCTCGCCAGCGCCGACACAGGTAGGCTGGGAGCCAACGCCAATCCGCTCAAGCTAAGCGGCAACGCCCAGCTCCAGGCGCCCGAACAGGGCTGGAAAATCAACAGCGAGGTCTTGATTTACGACGCCGAAACCGGTCATGCCTGGAGTGAAAGCGAGGCCGTGCTGCGCAAGTTTCAGCAACGCGTGCGCGGCGATCGTTTCGATGCCTGGCTGGACAGCGGACAAATGCAGCTCAACGGCAATGTACGCGGCTATCACCCGCCGATCGACGAGGAATCAGGATCATGATGCGCACCCTAATCGCTGCCCTAGGCCTGTCCGGTGCGGCGCTGCTCGCCACGCCGGCCCTGGCGCTGGAAGGCGATGCCAACCAGCCGATCAACATTGCCGCCGACCGCCTGAATCTCGACGACCGTGCCGGCACCGCCGTCTACACCGGTGACGTCGCCATGCAGCAGGGCAGCATGAAATTGACCGCTCAGCGTGTCGAGATCGAGCGCAACGACCAGGGCGAAGTGACTCTGGTGACCGCTACCGGCGGCACCGAGCGCGCCTATCTCGAACAGCGCCCGGCGCCCGACGATCCGCTGGTCAAGGGCTGGGGCGAGACGATCGTCTACTACGCCGGCGAGCGACGCGTCGAACTGATCAGCCAGGCCGAACTGCACCAGGCCAGCGACACTTTCAAGGGCGCCTATGTCGAGTACTTCCTCGATAGCCGTCAGGTCCAGGCGCGTTCCCAGGCCCAGGGAGCCGAGAACGAGCGCGTGCGCATGAGCCTGACACCGAAGTCGGCCGAACAATGACCCCGCCGGCCGAGATCAGTCCAGAGGCCAGCCCAGAGGAGAGCCCCGCGCGATGAAGACATTGTTCGCCCGGCATTTGGCCAAGAGCTACAAGAATCGCCGCGTGGTCCAGGACATCAGCCTATCGATCGGCCAGGGCAGCATCGTCGGCCTGCTCGGCCCCAACGGGGCCGGCAAGACGACCTCATTTTACATGATCGTCGGCCTGGTGCGCGCCGACGCCGGCGAGGTGGGCATCGACGACCAGGACCTCAGCCGCGCAGCGATGCATCACCGCGCCCGCGCCGGCATCGGCTACCTGCCTCAGGAAGCCTCGATCTTTCGCAAGCTGTCGGTCGCCGACAACATCATGGCGATCCTCGAGATGCGTCGCGATCTGGACAAGCCGGGACGCAAGCGCCAGCTCGAGCAACTGCTCGAGGAATTCCATATCACCCATATTCGCGACAACATGGGCATGAGCCTGTCCGGCGGCGAACGTCGCCGGGTAGAGATCGCCCGCTCACTGGCCACCGAGCCGGCGTTCATTCTGCTCGACGAGCCCTTCGCGGGGGTCGATCCGATTTCGGTCGGCGAAATCAAGTCGATCATCCGTCAATTGCGTGATCGGGGCATCGGCGTACTGATCACCGACCATAACGTGCGCGAGACGCTGGATATCTGCGACAACGCCTACATCGTCGGCGACGGCCAGATCATCGCCGAAGGCAACGCGGAAGCGATACTCGCCAGCAAGAAGGTCCGCGAGGTCTATCTGGGTAGCGAATTCCGCCTTTGAGCGCTCGCAGCACGATGGCGGCTGTCAAGCCCGCGCCTCCACGCAAGGTCTCGCCAAGCTGTATTAGCCCGCATGATGGCATGGTTATTGCTTTTACACTTGCAAGACCTCACCGAGCAGGATAACGTGTCGTGAAAATCCTCTCAGTGAAGTCACGCTTGTCATGGCAATGAAACCCACGTTGCAGCTTCGGGTCGGCACCCAGCTGACCATGACGCCTCAGTTGCAGCAGGCCATCCAGCTACTGCAGCTGTCGACGCTGGATCTACGCCAGGAGATCCAGCAGGCGCTGGAATCCAACCCCATGCTCGAGATGGAGGATGATTTCGGGGAAGCCGACGTCGGCGAAGCGCTCGACGACGACTGGGCCAGCGACATCCCCGAGGAACTCGCCCTGGACAGCGAGTGGTCGGACACCTACCAGGATCTGGCCCCCGGCGCCGGGCGCAGCGAAGACGCTCCCGACTTCGAGCGCAACACCGCCGATCAGAGCCTGCAGGATCACCTTCGCTGGCAGCTCGACATGACCGGACTCGACAGTCGCGAGCATGCGATCGCCGACTGTCTCATCGATGCAGTCAACCTCGACGGCTATCTCGACGGTCCGCTCGACGAATTGACGGAAGGCCTGCGCAGCCAGGGGCTTTCCGGACTCAAGGCCGCCGAGGTCGAGCAGATTCTGCATCGTCTTCAACAGTTCGACCCCACCGGTGTATTCGCCCGCGACCTGCGCGAGTGCCTGCTGCTGCAACTGGCTACGCTGGCCGACGATACGCCGCTGCTGCCCCAGGCCAAGCGCCTGGTACGCCAGTTTCTCGACGCGCTGGCCAATGACGACCGCAAGTTGCTCAAGCGTCGGCTGCGTCTCGACGATGCCCAGCTCGATGTGGTGATCGCACTGATCCGCGCCCTCGATCCACGCCCCGGCCAAGCCTTCGACGCCAGTGGCGAGGATTACGTGATCCCCGACCTGGTGGCTCGCCATACTCGCGAGGGCTGGCGTATCGAGCTCAATCCCGAGGCGCTACCGCGATTGCGCGTCCAGCCCGACTATGCCGCCTTGATCAAGCGCGCCGACAAGAGCGACGACAACACCTTCATGAAGCAGCACCTTCAGGAGGCGCGCTGGTTGATCAAGAGTCTGTCGAGTCGCAACGACACCCTGCTCAAGGTCGGTCGCGAGATCATGATCCGCCAGTTCGACTTCCTCGAGCGTGGCGAGGAGGCCATGAAACCGCTGGTGCTCGCCGACATCGCCCAGACCGTGGAGATGCACGAATCGACCATCTCGCGGGTCACCACACAGAAGTTCATTCATACCCCGCGCGGCGTCTTCGAACTCAAGTACTTCTTCTCGAGCCATGTCGGCGGCGGCAGCGAAGGCGATGCGCACTCCAGCACCGCGATACGCGCACGCCTGAAGAAGCTGATCGGCGACGAGCCGCCGCGCAAGCCACTTTCCGACAGCAAGCTGGTCGAGCTGCTCGCCGCCGATGGCATCGCGGTGGCGCGACGCACCGTCGCCAAGTATCGCGAAGCGCTGGGCATCCCCTCCTCCGGTGAACGCAGACGCCTCGCCTGAGGCTCCTTCAGACATATGCAGCTCTCTCCCCGGCACAAGGAAAGTGCCGCGCCCTATCGCATCGAAACGTCGATTCACATGTCTTCCCGCTCTCGACAAGCGACGTTTGCGGCCACCATCCCGCGAGGGGTTTGCTAAGCTGCAAAAAGGGTTACAATCGGCCATCACTCGTCGAAAAGGAACGTGCCATGCAAGCCAACATCACCGGCCATCACGTCGAACTGACGGATGCATTGCGTGACTACGTCAACGAAAAGTTGGCGCGGCTGGAACGCCACTACGACAACATCACCACCGTGCAGGTAACGCTCTCGATCGAGAAGGAACGCCATCAGGCGGCCTGCACGCTTCACGCAGCGGGTGCTGACTTGCATGCCGAAGCCGAGAACGGCGACATGTACGCCGCCATCGATGCCCTGGCCGACAAGCTCGACCGCCAACTCGTCAAACACAAGGAAAAGGCCCAGGCCCGCGCGCAAGGCGCCGGCGCCCGCTGACTCCCCATCATGTCACTGGAAACCATACTGCCCCCCGAACGCACTCTGTTTGCCGTGCCCGGGGGGAGCAAGAAGCGCGTGCTTGAGTTCTTCAGCACCTTCATCGCCCAGAACACCCCTAGCCTGGACAGCCAGGAGGTGTTCAGCCGGCTGATCGGTCGTGAACGGCTGGGGAGTACCGGCATCGGCAATGGCGTGGCCATTCCCCATGCGCGCAATCCCCATTGCAAGGCGCCAGTAGCCGGCTTTATCAAGCTACAGGAGCCGATCGATTTCGATGCAGTCGATGGCGAACCGGTCGACCTGCTGTTCGTGCTGCTGGTACCCGAAGAGGCCGACGACACCCACCTGGCGCTACTCGCCCAGGTCGCCGGCATCATGAACGACGCCGACACCCGCAACCGGCTGCGCCACAGTGCCAGCCAGCGTGAACTGCACGAAACGCTCATCGATGCCATCCATGCCCTCGATGGCGGCGCCGGTAGCGCGCCGCGGCAGGCCAGGTAGCCTGAAGGCTGCGCTTTAATTCGCCCCGGCCTATTCAATTCGGGTCTGGTATGCCCAGCGTCATACGACCGCCTCGTGACTCATCGTGACAAGGGAGCCGCCCCATGCAACTCGTGATCATCAGTGGCCGCTCCGGATCCGGCAAGTCGATCGCCCTCCAGGCACTCGAGGACCTGGGCTTCTATGCCATCGACAACCTGCCGGCGATGCTCCTCGATGCGCTGATCGATGAGCTCCAGCAGGCCGACAGCAAGCGCGCCAGCGTCGCGGTCAGCATTGATGCGCGCAACTTGCCCACGGCCCTCGAGCGCTTTCCCGCGCAGCTCGAGGCCGTGCGCCAGCGCGGCATCGATTGCCAGGTGGTCTATCTGACCGCCGAGGACAAGATCCTGCTCGAGCGCTACTCGGCGACCCGCCGCCGCCATCCGCTGACCCGTAATAGCCAGATGACCCTGGCCGAGGCGATCGAGTCCGAGGAGAAGGCACTGGCGGACATCCGGGATCTGGCCGACCTGGTGATGGATACCTCGCAGCTCTCGGTCCACGACCTGCGCGGACGCATCGCCGAGCAGGTCGCCCACCATACCAGCGAACAGCTCACGCTGACCTTCGAATCGTTCGGCTTCAAGCGCGGCGTGCCGCTCGATGCCGATACCGTCTTCGACGCCCGCTGCCTGCCCAATCCCTACTGGGATCCGCGGCTGCGCCCGTTCAATGGCCGAGATGCCGAGATCGTGACCTTTCTCGAGGATTATCCGGATGTCGGCGCCATGGCCGACGATATCCGCGACTGGCTCGAACGCTGGTTGCCCGCCTACCGCGCCAGCAACCGCAGTTATCTGACGGTGGCGATCGGCTGCACCGGCGGCCAGCATCGCTCGGTCTACCTGACCGAGCGCCTTGCACGGCATTTCACCGGCCGTTACCGGGTGCGAATTCGTCATCGGGAACTGGGCATCCACGCCGCCGTGGGAGCCGCCGATGCCACAGCGTGAACTGACGCTGATCAACAAGCGCGGCCTGCATGCCCGTGCCGCGACCAGGCTGGTCCAGTGCTGTCAGGGTTACGACGCCAGCGTTACCGTTCATCATCAGGGTCGCAGCGGCGATGCCGCCAACATCATGTCATTGCTGATGCTCGCCGCACCCTGCGGCAGCCGGCTGACCATCGAAGCCGAGGGCCCGCAAGCCGCCCAGGTGCTCGATGCGCTCGAGGCGTTGCTCGCGGCACGTTTCGAAGAGGATCTGTAAGCGCCCATCGGCGAATGTGCGACCGCACGACGGATCGTTGCCCTTCGAGCCCGGCCACGATGTTAGAATGACGCCGCCCACCGCGGGGCGATCAAGGACGCCGACTGCCATGAGCCAGAACCTACAGCGACTGCAGCCCCGCCTCGATCGGCTCAACGCCGCCTTGGAAAACGGCGCCCTGGATCAGGTCCGACGCATGCTCAACCGCGGCCTGGCACCGGTCGACGTGGCTCATCTGCTCGAATCGACCCCGCCGCGCGAGCGCGAGGTGCTCTGGGCACTGGTCGATCCCGAGTTGCAGGGCGACGTCCTGCAATATCTCAACGATGATATCCAGACGGTGTTCCTCAGCCGCATGGACACCCAGCAGCTGGTCTCGGCCACCGAGCGGCTCGACGTCGACGACCTGGCCGATCTGCTGCAGCGCCTGCCCAACACCGTCACTCTCGAAGTGCTGGCCTCGATGGAGGCCCAGGAACGCCAGCGCCTGGAGACCGTCCTCGCCTATCCCGAGGACACCGCCGGCGGGCTGATGAATACCGACGCGGTGACGATCCGCCCGGACATCACGCTCGATGTGGTTTTGCGCTATCTGCGCCGTCACGAACGCCTGCCGGACACCACCGACACGCTGCTGGTGGTGACCCGCGGCGACAAGCTGATCGGCAGCCTGCCGATCAACCGCCTGCTGGTTTCCGACCCGTCGATGCTGGTCCGCGAGGTGATGGATACCGACATGGTCCGCATTGCGGCGATGACCGGCGAGAGCGAGGTCGCCAAGCTGTTCGAGAAGTTCGACCTGGTATCGGCGCCAGTGGTCGGCACCGATGGCCACCTGCTGGGCCGAATCACCATCGACGACGTGGTCGACGTGATCCGCGAGAACGCCGAGCATCAGGTCATGAGCATGGCCGGCCTCGACGACGACGAGGACACCTTCGCTCCGGCCTGGCGGACCAGTCGGCGACGGGCAGTCTGGCTGGGCGTCAACCTGATCACCGCATTCATGGCGGCAGCGGTGATCGGGCTGTTCGAGGGCACCATCCAGCGTGTCACCGCCCTTGCGGTGCTGATGCCGATCGTCGCCAGCATGGGCGGCATCGCCGGCTCCCAGACGTTGACGGTGCTGATCCGCGGCATCGCCCTTGGCCATGTCTCGGGCAACAACATGCGCTGGCTGCTCAGCCGCGAGCTGATCGTCAGCGTGCTCAACGGCCTGCTCTGGGCGCTGGTAATCGCCGCCATCGCCGTGGTCTGGTTCGACGACCTGACGCTGGGCGCCATCATCGCCGCAGCGATCGTCATCAACCTGCTGATCGCCGCGCTCTGCGGCACCCTGCTGCCCGTGGCGCTCAAGAAGCTCGACATCGACCCGGCGCTGTCCGGCAACGTGATTTTGACCACCGTCACCGACGTGATCGGCTTCATGGCCTTCCTCGGCCTGGCGACGCTGTTCTACCTATAGGAGACGGAAGACCGACGCTTCGCGTCTCGAAGAGGGAAGAACGGCGCTATGCGCCTGGAAGAAGAACAAGTAGCAAGAATCATTTTGCCTCTTCCCTCTTCTGGCCGCAGGCCCTCTTTAGCCCCCCGCCACCATCATGTCGTCGATCAGCCAACTGCCGGTATGCACGCTGCCGCGGGTATCGACATCGTCGCCCACCCCGAGCAGATTGCCGAACATGCCGCGCAGGTTGCCGGCGATGGTGAACTCCTCGACCGGATATTGCAGCTGGCCGTTCTCGACCCAGAAGCCGGCCGCCCCGCGTGAATAATCGCCGGTCACGCCGTTGACCCCCTGGCCCATCAGCTCGGTGACCACCACGCCGCTGCCCATCCGCGCCAGCAGCGCCTCGGGTGTGCTCAACGGCGCGTCCAGCCGCACATTGCGCGCACCGCCGGCGTTGCCGGTGGTGGTCATGCCGAGCCTCCGCGCACTGTAGGCCGAGAGCATGTAACTGGCGATCCGCCCCTGCTCGACGTAGACGTTGTCGCGGGTATAGACCCCATCGTTGTCGAACGGCGCACTCGCCATCCCACCGATCTCGCGCGGCTTCTCCTGAATCGACAGCCACTCGGGAAACAGCGTCTCGCCGAGGCTGTCACAGAGAAACGAGGCGTCGCGATAGAGCGAGCCTCCAGCGATGGCACTCAGCAAGTGTCCGATCAGCCCGCCGGCCAATTC
>Ga0114911_1001835_pt1 | contig 10524 bp, 9 predicted proteins | sample MalvireepMed_904_FD_89688 | JGI IMG/M metagenome (GOLD analysis project Ga0114911, IMG submission 89688) | Marine viral communities from the Global Malaspina Expedition - Malaspina viral metaG DeepMed_904 | ecosystem: Environmental > Aquatic > Marine > Oceanic | place: Mediterranean Sea...
ACCCACCAGGCCATGCAGCTGGGCTTCATGCCGCGTCTGTCGATCCGCCACACCAGCGAAACCGAGGCGGGTCAGATCTACATTCCGGTGGTCAACTGGGCGCTGATGGTCGCGGTGATCATCCTCGTGCTGACCTTCCAGACCTCGTCGAACCTCGCGGCAGCCTATGGCATCGCGGTGACCGGCGCGGTGACGATCGATACGCTGCTGATGGGCGTGCTGTTCGTCGGAGTTTGGAAATGGAAATGGTTCATCGCACTCCCGGTGGTGGCCTTCTTCCTGATCGTCGACGGCGCCTATTTCGCGGCCAATCTGGCCAAGGTCCCCGACGGCGGCTGGTTCCCGCTGGTGGTCGGTCTCGTGGCATTCACGCTACTCACGACCTGGGCGCGCGGGCGCAAATTGATGCGCGACCGGATGAGCGAGACCGCGCTGCCGATCGAGATTTTCGCCAAGAGCGCGAAGAATTCGGCAACCCGCGTGCCGGGCACTGCGATCTTCATGGCCAGCCAGACCGCCGGCGTGCCGAGCGCATTGCTGCACAATATCAAGCACAACAAGGTGTTGCACGAACGCGTGGTGATCCTCACCGTGCTGATTGCCGACAGTCCCTATGTCGACAGCGACAAGCGGTGTGAGATCCACGATCTGGGCGACGGTTTCTACCGTGCGGTGCTGCATTATGGCTTCATGCAGGAAACCAATGTTCCGCAGGGGCTGAAGGAAATGGAGCGCTGTGGCGGCGAGTTCGACATGATGCACACCAGCTTCTTCCTCAGCCGCCAGACGCTGCTCGCCAGCGACAAGCCGGGCATGCCAATCTGGCGCGAGAAGATTTTCGCCTGGATGCTGCGCAACGCCGCGACTGCGATGGACTTCTTCCGTCTGCCCACCAACCGCGTGGTCGAACTGGGCAGCCAGGTGGAAATCTGATTACAGGATGCGGGGGCAGCGCCCCCCGGGTGCGGCATTGACCACCCGCTGGGTATTGCCAGCAGGCTCACCGTGGTCGGGCTAGAAAACTGGGAGAAAGCCGGGCCAGCAGGGGGTCGAACCCGAACTTCGATTTGGGTTGAGGTTTTTCCCGGACCTAAGCCGTAGGCGGCTCGTCCTTGACCACTTCGTCGCGGTCGTCGATCGCCAGTCCGTGCTTGAGCAGCATGGGGATCTGGCTGAAGGTGAAGAGGAAGCTGAGCGGCATGAACACCCACAGCTTCGCCCACAGCCAGCTTTCGAAGTCCAGCTGCAGCCGCAGCACTTCGTTCAGGCCCGCCATGAACACGAAGAACACGCCCCAATTGCGCGACAGCTTGAGCCACCCATCGCGGTCCACGCCTTCGAAAGCGGCTTCGAGCAGGATCTGGAGCAGCGCCTTGCCGCGCAGCCAGCCGCCGAGCAGCAGCACGCCGAACAAGAGGTAGATTGCGGTCGGCTTGATCTGGATGAACTTTTCATCCTGCAGCCAGATGGTCAGCCCGCCGAACCCCACGATCAGTGCAGTCGAGAGGATCAGCATCGGGCTGACATGGCCGAACTTGAATTTGCTGAAGACCAGCGCGGCGACCGCCGCGATCATGAAGGCGATCGTCCCGTAGATGACCGCCGCGATTTCTCCGAAGGTCGACGTTTCGGGCGGCTGGTAGAACTTGTACACGCCAAGGAAGACCAGCAGCGGCCCGTAATCGACGAGGATGTTGAGCCAGCCGGTCTTGGGCTTGGGTTTGGCACTCTCGGTCATCAGGCTACTCCTGCAATCACGCGCGCCACCAGATCGGGATCGAAGGGCCGCAAGTCGTCGATTTTCTCGCCCACGCCGATCGCGTGGATGGGCAGGCCGTATTGTTCGGCCGCCTGGACCAGCACGCCGCCGCGCGCGGTTCCGTCGAGCTTGGTCATCACCAGGCCGGTGACCCCGGCAACTTCCTTGAACACATCGATCTGGGACAGTGCGTTCTGGCCGTTGGTCGCATCGAGGACGAGCACCACGTCATGCGGGGCCGCGGGGTTGAGCCGGCCGAGGACTTTGCGGATCTTCGCAAGTTCGTCCATCAGCTCGCGCTTGTTCTGCAGCCGTCCGGCGGTGTCGACGATCAGTGCGTCGGTGCCGGCTTCGGTCGCCTTCTTCACCGCGTCGAACACGATCGAGGCAGGATCGCCGCCTTCGGGTCCGCGCACCAGCGGCACGCCGACACGGTCGGCCCACGTCGCCAGCTGCCCGATGGCCGCTGCGCGGAACGTATCGCCGGCCGCCAGCATGACGGCGTAATCGTCTTCCTGAAACAGGTGTGCCAGCTTGGCGATCGTCGTGGTCTTGCCGCTGCCGTTGACGCCGATCACCAGCAGCACCTGCGGGCGCGGAAAGGCGGTGATCTCGAGCGGTTTGGCCACCGGTCGCAGGATTGCGGCGATTTCTTCGGCGACCGCTTCCTTCAGTTCCTGCTCGGTAATCTCCAGCCCGAACCGCTTTTCGGATAGTTTCGCACGAATTCGTGCAGCCGCGGCCGGTCCGAGGTCCGACAGGATCAGCGCGTCCTCGACGTCGTCGAGCGTGGCATCGTCGAGTTTTGCCGTGCCGACCACTTCGGTCAGATTGCTGGTCAGTTTCTCGGAGGTCTTGCGAAACCCGCCGAACAGCCGGTCGCTCCAGCTCTGCTTCTCGGTCATTCTAGAAGGCCATTCTCATGCTTGGACGGCGTCACCGTGGTGATCGTGCCCGCGGGTACCGTGCCGGGCAGCGCGACGCGTGCGAAATGCGGGGTGTAGCCGGTACCATCGCGTTCGGCGAGGACCGCATGCGGCTTTTCGACGAGCGTGGATAGCCACGCGTCGCGTGTCGTGCGCGCGGTATCGCGCAGATCGGCAGCGCGCCGCTTGATCGTGGCGCGATCGACCTGCGGCATGCGCGCGGCTGGCGTGTCCGGGCGGGGCGAATAGGGGAAGACATGCGCGTGGACGATCCGCAGTTCGCGGATGATCGCCAGACTGGCCGCGTGGTGCTCTTCGGTTTCGGTCGGAAAGCCCGCGATCAGATCGGCGCCGACGGCAAGGTCGGGGCGCCGCGCTGCCAGCCGGGTAACCAGATCGATCGCGTCGGCGCGCGAATGGCGGCGCTTCATGCGCTTGAGGATGAGGTCGTGCCCGTGCTGCAGCGACAGGTGCAGGTGCGGCATCAGTCTCGGCTCGCCGGCGAACAGCTCGAACAGCAGCGGATCGATCTCGATCCCGTCGAGCGAGGACATGCGCAGCCGCTCGAGCTGCGGGAAGCGGCGCAGTACCGCCTCGACCAGCGCGCCCAGCGGCGGAGTGTCGGGCAGGTCATGCCCCCAGGACGTCACGTCGACACCGGTCAGCACCACTTCGGCTGCACCGTGATCGAGATGGCGTTCGACCTCGCCCAACACTTGCCCGATGGTCAGCGAGCGGCTCGGCCCGCGTCCCTGCGGAATGACGCAGAAGGTGCAGGCATGGTCGCAGCCGTTCTGGACGGCGATGAAGGCGCGCGTGCGGTCCTGCGGGGCGGGCGGTACGTTGGCCGGGGCGTTCCACGCGCGCGGATCGAGCTTTTGCGTATTGGCGACGAAACCGTCGACTTCGGGCATCGCGGCCAGCTGGTCGCGCTCGATATCGCCCGCGCAGCCGGTCACCAGCAGGCGCGCATCGGGATTGGCGCGGCGGGCGCGGCGGATCGCCTGGCGCGTCTGGCGCACCGCTTCGCTCGTTACGGCGCAGCTGTTGACCACGACGAGATCGCCCTCGCGCGCCAGCATCGCGCGGATCTGTTCGCTTTCGGACAGGTTGAGCCGACAACCCAGCGTGATGACCTGCGTGCCGCTCACGCGAAATCGCCCCATTCGAAGCTGCCGCGATAGGCCTCGGTCGCGGGTCCGGTCATGCGGATCCGGTTGTCCTCGCCCCAGGCGATCGTCAGCGTTCCGCCGGGCAGGGCCACGGCCACCTCGCGTTCGACAAGGCCGCGGCGCATGGCATGGATCGCGGTGGCGCAGGCGCCGGTGCCGCAGGCCCGGGTAAGGCCGGCGCCGCGTTCCCACACGCGCAGCCGTATGTGCCCGCGGTCGGTCACGCTCGCGACGTTGACGTTCACGCGCTCGGGAAACAACGGATCTGTTTCGATCTCGGAGCCAATCCGTTCGAGCGGCACGGCATCGCAATCCGCGACGAAAAAGATGACATGCGGGTTTCCGACATTGACTGCACCCGGCTGGCCCAGGCCCTCCCAGCTCACCGGCATCAGCGCGGTGTCCATGCCATAGGCCAGCGGAATATCCTGCCAGTCGAAGCGCGGTTCGCCCATGTCGACGCTGGCCCCGTCGCCGCGCGGTTCGACCGCAATTATGCCGCCGCCCGTTTCGACCCGAGCAGGCTTGCCATGAAGCAGGGCGACCGCGCGGCTGGCATTGCCGCAGGCGCCCACTTCGCTGCCGTCAGCGTTGAAGATTCGCATGCGGAAATCGGCAGCGCCGCTGGGTTCGAGCAGGATCAGCTGGTCGCAGCCGATGCCGCTGCGGCGGTCGGCCAACGCGCTCGCCATGCCCTCGCCAAGCGGCGGCAAGGCCTGCGCACGCGCATCGAGCACGACGAAGTCGTTGCCCAAGCCATGCATTTTTACGAAATCGACGCGCATTGTGCAGCGCATCTATGCATTCGCCCGCAGAGCGTCCAGTGCGGATCAGCCGGCGCGTTTGCCGCCGCCGGGGCGATGTTCCTGCGCGGTGAAGTCGACTTCGGTCACATTATCAAGCCGGTCCTTGGCCAGCAGGTTCTGCTGGTCGAGCCGTTCGAGCACCTTGGCGGCGGGTTCCGGGCGGCCGTAATGATAGCCCTGGCCCTTCATCTTGCCCATCCGCTTGAGCGTTTCGAGCACGACTTCGTTCTCGATCCCCTCGGCGGTGACCGGCAGGTTCAGCCCGTCGCTCATCGTCAGGATCGCATCGACGAGCTTGGCCCCGTGCTCTTCCTGCTTGAGTTCGGAAATGAACGCACGGTCGATCTTGATCCGGTCGAACGGCAGCGCGCGCAATTGCGACAGGCTCGAATAGCCGGTGCCGAAATCGTCGAGGCTGATCTTCACGCCCTGATTGCGCAGGCTCGAGATCATCGACCGAACCATGCCGACGTTTTCGTGCAGGCAGCTCTCGGTGATCTCGATGTCCAAGCGGTTGGCGGGGAAATTGTGGCGTACCAGCAGCTTGAGCAGCTTCTGGGCGAACCAGGGGTCGCGCATCTGGACCGGCGAGATATTGACCGAAAGCGAGAGGTCCGAATCCCATTTCTTGGCATCTTCGAACGCGCGCGTGATCAACGCCTCGCTCATTTCGCCGATCACGCCGATTTCCTCGGCGATGGGGATGAAGATATCGGGTCCGACCACGCCCATTTCGGGGGATTCCCACCGGGCGAGCATTTCGAAGCCGACCAGCTTGCCGCTGTCGAGATCGATCTGCTGTTCGTAATAGGGCAGGAATTCGCCGTTCACGATGCCGCGCCGGATGCCCGCTTCCAGTTCGTTGCGGAAGCGCAGTTCGTTTTCCATCTGCGGTTCGAACCAGTAGAAGCGGTTCTTGCCCTGCTTCTTGGCGTGATACATGGCGATGTCTGCCTTGTGCATCAGCGTCTGGGCGGCAGCGGTCCCGTCGCGCACATTGTCCATCTGCGTGCTCGAGGCGATCCCGATCGACATCGTCACATCCACCGGCATGTCGCCATATTCGACTGGCCGCGCGACGTTCTCGACCATCCGCGTTGCCAGTTGGTCGACCCGGTCGGGCACCTGCGGGTGATAGGGGACGACGCAGACGAATTCATCGCCGCCGAGCCGGGCCAGAATGCCGCCTTCGGGCAGCAGGCGCTGGATCCGTCCGGCAGTAACGCGCAGCACTTCGTCGCCTGCCTGGTGGCCGTGGAGGTCGTTGACCTGCTTGAAATTGTCGAGATCCACCGCGATCGCCGCCAGCGCTTCCTCGCGGCGTTCCAGATCGTGCAGAAGATCGCCCAGCGCAGTGGTGAAACTGCGGCGGTTCTGACATCCGGTGAGGTGGTCGATATCGGCGAGGCGGCGGGCCTCTTCCTCGGATTCGCGGCGCGAATTGAGTTCCTCGGTGAGCGCCTTGTAGCGATGCCAGCCGAGCAGGATCAGCGCAATGTTGAGCAGGAGGGCATTGGTCAGCGCCGAATCTGGCGAGGGGTTGTCGCCCGTCCATGCCTCGATCAGGTTGGGCAGCACCACGCCGGCCGTGCCCACGAACAGGATGATCGCCGCAAATGCGATCCCCAGCGTCACGACATCATGGTCGCGGCGGCGCGTCTGCACGCCCTTGCGCGGGGATCGGGCGTCCTTGGTCGTGGTCTTGTTCGCGGTCAATCCCGCCCCCTGGCTTGGCTGAGTTCCGCTTGCTTAAGGCGCGCCGCCTAAAAACAGGTTAACCCGCAAGGCGGGGACCCGGCGCTGCGCAGGGTGGTCAGCTCTCGCTGCAGCGGCTAACGGCGCAGGCACGCGAATGAGTAGACGGAGATGGTTACGCGATGCGTTACTGGCTGATGAAATCGGAACCCTTCAAATACAGCTGGGACGATCTCGTCGCAGAAGAGGAGGGGACCTGGGACGGCGTGCGCAACCACCGGGCCAAGAACAACCTCGCGGCGATGGAAGTGGGCGACCAGGTGTTCTTCTACCACTCGCGCGAAGGGCTCGAGATCGTCGGCATCTGCGAAGTCAGCGTGGCCGGGATCATGGATCCCACCGACCCCGAGGGCAAATGGGCCGCGGTCAAGGTCAAGCCGAAGACCAAGCTGCCGCACCCTGTCACGCTCAAGCAGATCAAGGCCGAACCCAAGTTGGCCGATTGCGAACTCGTCAAGCTGTCGCGCCTGTCGGTGGCGGAGATCAAGCCTGACGAATGGTCGGTGATCTGCGCCATGGCGGGGATCTGACCCGCCTCGCCGCCTAACGCCCGCGCAAACCGCTCACGCTGGCGCCGCTGGCAGCCAATTGCTCGATATCGATCGTGCAGTGGATCAGGCGCAAACCGCTGCGCCCCTGCGCGGCGACGAGCGCGTCCTTGAACTCGTCGGTGGTGGCAGCGCGCGCCGACCATGCGCCATAGGCCTCCGCCAGCGCGGCGAAGTCGGGATTGGCAAGCCGGGTCGCACTGATCCGGTCCTCGCCCGGAAACTCGCGTTCCTGGTGCATGCGGATCGTCCCGTAAGCGGAATTGTCGACCACGATGACGATCATCTGCGCCCCATGCTGGGCGGCAGTGGCCAGTTCCTGTCCATTCATCAGGAAATCGCCATCGCCCGCCACGGCGACGACCGTGCGGTCGGGGTGGCGCAGCGCGGCAGCGACCGCCGCGGGCACGCCATAGCCCATCGCCCCGCAGGTCGGGGCCAACTGGGTGGGGAAGCCTTCATAGCGCCAGTAACGGTGCCACCAGCCGGCAAAATTGCCGGCGCCGTTGCAGATGATGGTGTCGGCAGGCAGCGTATCGCGCATGAACTGCACGGCCTGGCCCATGTCGAGCCTGTGGCCATTAGGATGCGCGGTGGCCCATTCCTCCCACTCGCGATGCGCTTCGGCCCCGGCGTCGAAATCGACGACCGCGCCATCATCCCACAGCGCGGCGCTTTCGGCGAATTCGTCCATGCTGGCGCAAATCGCGAGGTCGGCGGGATAGACGCGGTTGAGTTCGTCCGCATCGGGATGGACATGGACCAGCCGCCTGTCGGGCGCGGTCGGGGGCGGGACGGTATAGCCATCGGTCGTCGCCTCGCCCAGCCGCGCGCCGATCGCCAGGATCAAGTCGGCCTGTTTGACGCGCTCGACCAGCTTGGGATTGGGGCCATAGCCCAGATTGCCGGCATAAACCTTACTTGAAGGTGAGATTGCATCCTGGCGGCGAAAAGCGGTTGCAACCGGCAGACCGAGCCGCTCGGCGAACACCTGGAAATGCGCGCGTGCCCGCGCATTCCAGCCCGCGCCGCCGATTATGGCGAGCGGTGCGGCGGCGTCGCCGATCAGCGCCATCATCGCCTGCATGGCATCGGGGCAGGGGGCCTGCGCGGGGCGTTCCACCCGTGCGCGAGGGATAGCGTCGGTCTGGCGGCCGAGCATGTCCTCGGGCAGGGCCAGTACCACCGGCCCGGGGCGTCCGGAGATCGCGGTGGCATAGGCCCGTGCGACATACTCGGGGATGCGATCGGCGGAATCGATCCGCGCGGCCCACTTGGCAATCGGGCCGAAGAAGGCAGCGAAATCGACTTCCTGGAAGCCTTCGCGGTCGCGCATCTCGCTGTCGACATCGCCGACGAACAGGATCATCGGCTGCGAATCCTGCTGCGCGACATGGACGCCGATGCTCGCATTGGTGGCGCCAGGTCCGCGGGTGACGAAGGCCACCCCCGGACGCCCCGTCATCGCGCCATCGGCGCAGGCCATGAAACTGACCCCGCCTTCCTGACGGCACGTCACCACGTCGATGGCGTCCTGCCGACCAAGGCCGTCGAGGACCTGGAGAAAGCTTTCACCGGGAACGGTGAAGACGCGGTCGCACCCCTGCTCGGCCAGGCAATCGACGAGGAGTTTGGCGGCGGCGGGCGTATCGGGCGCTTGCATGCTGCAGCGGTTAGCCCGGCTGGTCGCGGCGTGCAATCGCGCCGCGCGAGGGCGCCGCGCAATGCCGGACATGGAATGAGGCGTACCAGCGGGGGACAACCGCGCCGGAGCAGGAGACAACATCCTTAAGAATTCGTTAACCGTTTCCTATGCGACGCTCCCTAGTCCTCTCGACCGAGTCCAGCCGCCACTGGTTCCGCGCCAGCCTGCCGCAGCGCCGCCGCGCATTCGCCGATATCGCTCCCGTTGCCCCGGTCGACTGGCGCCTGACCGCGCAGGACGTTCGCGGTGCCGCCTCGACCTATTTCGCCACGCTCGCCGCCGTGCTCGCCTTTATCGTCTAGATGCGCATTGCCGCGGCGAGGTCGGCGGCCTCGTTCTCGGCGGCAACCAGCCGCTTGCCGAGCCAGGCGGACACCAGGCACATCGCCGCGCACAGCAGCACCTGTTCGGTGATCGGAATGCCGATTGCGCTCATCGCCATGGCGACCAGCGATCCGGCCACCATTGCGCCCGAATTGACGATATTGTTCGCGGCAATCGTGCGCGAAGCCTTGTGCGGCGCGACACGGGTGGTGAGAAAGGCGTAAAGCGGGACGACGAACATCCCGCCCGCAATCGCGATCCCCAGCAGGCAGCCGAGCAGCACGGTCGCCATCGGCCAGGCGAGGAACGCGCCCACGCCGAGCAGGCTTTGCGGCTGGTCCGCTTCCCACAGCTTCGCCACGACATAGAAGGCGACCACGAATGCGCCCATGACGATCACCGAAACCGGCGAATAGCGCGCCGAGACGCGACCTTTCAGCAGCGCGTTGATGGCCACCGACCCGATCGCCACGCCGATCGAGAAAACGACGAGGAACAGGCTGGCGACTTCGGGGCTGGCCATGATGGTGTTCTTGGCCAGCGGCGGGAACTGGATGAACAGGACCGCGCCGATCGTCCAGAAGAAGCTGATCGCCAGGATGGCGTAATAGACTTCGGCGTTGTGCATCGTGTCGCGCACCAGTTTCACCGAGGCGCGCAGAATGTGCCAGTCGAGTTTCTCGACCTCGCCCATGGGCGGGGCAGCGGGCACCTGCCGGCTGACCAGATAGCCGATACAGGCGATCACGATGATCCCGATCGCAGCCCAGCCGGTGTGTTCGACCGCCAGCGGCCCCGCCAGGATCGTCCCGGCGAGGATCGCGATATAGGTGCCGGCTTCGACCAGCCCGGTCCCGGCCAGGACCTCGTCCTGTTTCAGGTGTTGGGGCAGGATGGCGTATTTGATCGGGCCGAGGAAGGTCGATTGCACCCCGGTCAGGAACAGCGCCAGCAGCAGCAGCGGGATGGCGACCGTTTGCACCAATATGCCTTGCCAGGCCATGTAGAGCCCCGCCGCGCCGATCGTCATCAGGCCGATTTCGCACAGCTTGACGGTGCGGATGATCCGCGCCTTGTCGCGCATGTCGGCAAGCTGCCCGGCCAGTGCGGACAGCAGGAAGAACGGCAGGATGAACAGCCCCGATGCGAGCCCGCTGAAGGCAGCTTCGGTGCTTTCGTCATTGTAGACCGCGTAGACCACGAACAGGACCATCGTGGTCTTGTAGAGATTGTCGTTGAACGCGTTGAACAGCTGCGTGACGAACAGCGGCAGGAATCGCCTGCGCCGCAGCAGATGCGTGGATGTAAGCATGACCCCCCGGGCGAAACCCATTCTCCCGCGCGAGTCTAGAGCTATCGTGATGGCGGACAAGGGAATTGAGCGGCTTTTGCGATGGGCCGAATATCGCTAGGCAGTCGGGCATCATGCTGACGCTGCCCAACATCCTGACGTTGTCGCGCATTTTCGCGATTCCGCTGCTGGCCTATTTCCTCTGGTGGCCGGGCTGGGCGGCGGGCTACCTGCTCGC
>Ga0114911_1001838_pt1 | contig 10517 bp, 6 predicted proteins | sample MalvireepMed_904_FD_89688 | JGI IMG/M metagenome (GOLD analysis project Ga0114911, IMG submission 89688) | Marine viral communities from the Global Malaspina Expedition - Malaspina viral metaG DeepMed_904 | ecosystem: Environmental > Aquatic > Marine > Oceanic | place: Mediterranean Sea...
ATATGTATGATGGTCAGAATATAACAAATCTCTTATTCAATAAGATTAAGGAATCAGATTGGCAATCATTTGTAACTGAAGATAGTTTAATAGGACATAATCCGAGAAGATATTATTTGGTTATATTGAAGGATGCTTTTGCTAATCTTGGCGATGTATATGTTTACGATTTTAGAGTTCAGTCTTTTGTTAGTGGTAAGTCTGCCTTTGACGATGATTACAATAGAAGTAATATGGTTGTAGATTGGAATGGAAATATGACAACTGTATATCAGACAAAGTATTTTGGTGATGTAGAGTGGGTTACAGCAGGGGATTGGTCGGGTCAAAATAATACCTGGAATGCTACCACAGATGGCTATAGTATAAAAGAATGGTCTGATACGATGAGAGCTATAGGTGAAGATGAATTTAAATTCACAACTAGGGATATAGACTTTGGAGACCCGAGCAGAAATAAGAAGGTTTATGGTTTAACTCTAACCTATAAAAGTGATACAGCTCAAACTCAACCAATCTATTATGCTACTGATGGTAGCACCAGCTTCTCAAGTCAGCTAACAGGTAATTTTGCATCAGGATCAGGATGGCAGAAGTTAAGAGCTACGGCTAGTACGCCTATAGAATGTCAGAGTATTAGATTTAAGGTAACTAATCCTTCTGGTGCTACAGGTACTACAGATGGCATACAAATAAATGATTTGTCTGTTGAATACAGACCTATATTTAAAAGAGTTAGCTGATGGAGAATATAGAAAGAAAATTAAGAAATGTTTCGCAGTCACCGATTGCTATTTCTAGTCATCCCCCATCATTAAATGAAATGGCTGATGGAGATAGAATGTATGCTAGAATTCCTGGGAAGAATCTTAGATTATACATCAGACTCGGTGCGAAACTTTACTATTCAGATTTTATTCCCATTGAAGAAAATAATAATACTTGGGACAATTTAGATTAAAGGAGATTAATTATGGCGGAATATTCAAGAGAATTAACAGGACTAAAAGGAGCTGCAGGATTAGCTGGTGCTACTGGTCGGTCTCTTTTAAATATAGCACAACGCTCCGACCTTGAAAAGATTCTTGGAAGAAGCTTGGAACAGGAAGAATTTGCCGAGGGAGCTTATCGAGGAGAAGGGCAGAGAGAGCAAAGGATGGAACAGTATGGCGGCCCAATTGGAGGCGGTGGACTGGGTGCTTTAGTGGGGCTTATTCTCTGTCATGGTGATCCGAGATGTGCTAAATGGGGATATGATGCAGGTGCTTATCTTGGTGAAAAAGTAGGTCAAGAGGGTGCCGTTACAATGGAAGGCTTTAAAAAAAGAGATGTCCCTGAAATGCCAGAATCGTTAGGTGAGGTTCCTGTAAGGTTTCATAAATCCAAAGCCGCAATTCTAAGTAAACAAAGGAGCGACTTCAACAGATATATGCAAACTCACCAAGTTGATCTTTCTACCCAAAGAGGTAGAAATACGATGAATAGATTTTTAGACACCATTCAATTTATGGTTGCTAGCAATCCGCAAAGCAGTGATATGTTAAAGAAGTGGTTAAATCCAGAAGAGGGAGCAGAGCGTGTAGGTTGGTGGGAAGGCGAAGGTAAGGTTACCGATATATTTGGTTTTGCTGATATGTTTGGCAAGTCAAGTAAACCTAAAGCTGTTAAGCCTTCTGCTTATCTTGGTTCTTTTCCAAGTTGATCCTGAAACATATGAACCTTGGATGGGAAAAATCAGTGGATAAATAATGCCTGTTATTCAAAACAATAGTCTTTTAGGTGATGCGACTGGTACAACTAGTACCCAAGGCACTACCACTACATTTCCTGCCGCTGACCCTGCTCAGCCTGATCCTATATATGGTTGGTCTGATTATATAAGACAGCAAAAAGAGTCTTGTAATACACGGGAAGGATGTGAATGGGATGATGCGAATGAAAGATGTAATTGTCTAGGTACTAAGGATTCTCCTGCTACACCTGGCCCTTGTGATACTGCTAGCTGTCCCGAAGGATATACCTGTAAAGAAAATCCTGATAATCCCGCAGGTTACGATTGTATATCTGATGCAGTATATGCAGAGACACTTGAAGGATATTTAGATACAGTTAATCTTGGTGGATTCTGTCAGGGTGCTACGCAAGATATTACAGAGAGAGGACAGGCAGGTTGTGAGACCGCCGGTGGTACATGGGTTGATTATGAAGATTTCTTTGGCCCGAATTATTATAAAAAAATAGCTGAAACATTTGGATTTGGTGAAGATGATTACTCCGAATTCTTTCCAGAGTTTCCATTTGAAGCATTTGAAGATGTTCTTCCTAAACTTCCTGAATACGCAGGACAGCAACAAGCATTAATTAATCGTGCGTTTGGTGTAGCTACAGCCGATAGAAAAAGACGACAGGCTACTATTGATCAGGCATATAAAGATGGATTAATTAGTATAGACCAACACGAAGAATTATTAAAATCAGCTTTTGCCTTACAGGCTGTAACTTATCAACAACAGATTGGTACCGAAAAATATAAAGCTAGAATAAATCAAGCCTATGACGAAGGTCATATATCCGAAGAGGAAAGGGATCAACTTCTTTCTGCGTTGGGTAACTACGAAGGTACTTTCAAATCTGATATGGATAGAAAGTTGGCAGTTGCATTAGAGGAAAAGAAACGAGGATTAGGTAATGTTCAAAGGCAATTCACAACTAGCGTATCAGAATTAAGAGGCTCATTACTAGGTGCTCTCCCTGGGATTTCCGAGGCACTTGGCACCGAATTTGCTGGCAGTGGCTATGCAAAGACTATGGAGCAAAGGGTATATGAACAATCTCAAGATGCTTTTTCAAATATAGTTGCCAATATATATATTCCAGATTTTGAGAATATACAGAGTAAATATAATTTAACTACCGGCCAAATTAGAGAAGAGACTCAGGAGGCTATGGACTATGCCTATCTAAAGTTTCTCGGAGATGAACAGTCCGCAGATGCATCTGAACAGGCTATAATAGAAAGGTCTAATAGCATTCGACTTAGGAAGCAGGAGGCAGATGCTGGACTGCTTACAGATGCTGAAAAGGATCAATTAGCTAGAGACGAAGCCTCTTTAAATCTTAGAGATGAAATGGATAAAAGAATCTCTGAGGTTGATAGCATTCTATATGATTGGTTAAATCAGACAATAAAACAGGCTGGAATTGTTGCTGAGGGTATTGATAAAGGTTGCCCAGAAGGTCAGAAACAATGCGATAATGGTAGCTGTGTTGGTGAAGATGAGGATTGCCCTGTAGATACAGATGTTGTTGTGGACGGAAGAAGTACAGAATCATGTGACGAACAATGTGGTAAGATACCCGGCATAGAAGGTGTCTGGTACTGGCAACAAAAAGGATATGACGATAAAGATCAATGTATTAAGGGGTGCACTGGTGGTGACGATGATTTTGATACATATTATTCTTGTGTAGATGATGAATGTGTGCCTGATGCGGCAGGTGAATATACCAGTGATGATTGTGACGGTGATTGCGGGGACGGAAAAGAGGAAAGACAAGCTTATTCATGTCAAAATGGTGCGTGTGTACCCGATCCGGATGGTGTATTTGATAGTCTAGAGTCATGTGAATCAGAATGTGCAACAGGATTAACATATGATTGTATTGAGGGGGCTTGCATAGAGGCCGAAGAACAAGGTGAGTATGAAACTCTTGCAGAATGTGAAGAAGGCTGTGGAGAAGGCAAAGAAGAAGAAACTTGTGAAGATTTGTGTGGGCCAAGACCTAAAGGAACTAAAAGAAATGTAGCATTAAGAGAATGGCAGGAATGTATTGATGATTGCAAAGCTGATGTTCCAGGTGCTCCTGATGTTCCTGTAACTACTATGCCATCACCACCCTCTGCTAGATACGGTGCTAATTTTATTACCTCAGGGCCTCAGAATATTATGGTGGGTGACAATCCAGGAGGTCGTGAATTAGTTCAGGTTACTCCATTAGGGAGTCCAAATACTAAAGGGCCTAAGAGCTTTCTAGACCAGTTATATAAAAATAGAATGAATTATTCTTTTAATCAGAATAGTATTTTAGAAGACCTATATAGATAAGGAGTAGATATGAATACAAAACCTAAGAAAGTTCTATTAAACGCCTATATGAATAAGCACAAGTCCTGTGGTAAATGTCAGAAGCGATGGAAGGGAATGAAACAAAGATTTAATTTAAACGAGGCACCACAATTTTTAGTCAACAAAGCTAAGAGTAGTGGAGACCTCAACGATTTAGTAAATATGTTATGGGAGAATAAATAATGCCTAGATTACCAGGATCACCTTCAGGTAGTGGGATGGGTGGATTCCTATCAGGTGCAGGTGAAGCGTTAGGAGATAAAGTAGCAAATATTGGCGGTAGTTTGCTTAGTGCTAAGATTGGCCACGATATGGATATGGCAAAGTTGGATAAGCAACTTGAGGCAAGAGCAGATGAAAATGCTAGGTCTGATGAGGCCGCAAATTGGAGAGCAGTATTAGCAACAGGAGATTTGGAAATTATGGATAGGTATATTCATAACAGTACAGATCATAAGATACCAAGCGTTGCAGAAAACTACCAAAATCTAGATTCTGTCTTTCATGAGCCTGCCGATAAACAGAGAAAGGCCAGAGGTTATATTAATACTCTTATGACCGCAGACGATGCAAGTGAGAGGATTACGGCTAAAACAAATTTAGAAGCAGTTCGTTCAGGCATTTCTAATCCCAAGACTCTTGATATGATAGATCAAGCCTTGGCTCAAAAAGACCTTGGTACTATGCTTCTTGGTAATGAAATGCTTATTACATATAAGGAACATATTCCTACTGATACTCATGGGAGGCTAGTTGAGATGTTAAAGCATTCACCTGGTGCTGTTGTCAATATTATTCCAACGATAATTACAGACAAGAATGCAAAATTAGCACTATATCAGCAAATTCTAGATGATGATAACCGATCTCAAATGATGGAAGCGTATGGATCGGATACGATAGAATGGGTTAGAAAGGATATGAAAAGACTTATGAATATTCCTACAAATGGTGATAATGGTGATAATGATGATACTCCACCGCCACTGCCCCCTGATCCGGCGCTTATAGGAAAAACTAAAGAATTTCTTAAAACGTATCCATTGTGGGTGAGTCAGGTCGGCTCTAATACAGTTCCAACGGATGAAGATGTTATACAGTTTATAAATTCTAGTGAATTTGATAAGGTTAGGGAAGAAATTTTAAGTCCTAGTGCAACTGGAAGTTCTAGTATAACTGGACAATTATTTGATATAGCTGGTCAAGCTGTAGCGAAAGTCACAGGAGGTTCTGGGCCAGACGAAACATTAAATAAATATGTTGGCGGAGAACTTTGGAAGGATAGAGAGACAGGCGGTATTTTAAGATTTAGATATAATAGGCCCGAAGGATCGTATGAGGCAAGAGATGCTACACGCTCTGAAGTTGATGTGTATGGAAAGAAAGAATGGCAAAGCATTTCTGTAGAAGAATTCAATGGGATGATAAAGAATTTAAGTCCATGGCGTAGGCAGTAATGCCTCCTCAGTCATCTCAATTTATATTTCCTTCGGCGAGACTACAGACTAAAGAAGAAACATTTACTTTCCCTTCGGCAGTAGACTCCGGATTTGTATTCCCTTCTGCATTAAATATTGGTAAGACCGATATTGAAGCTATAATGGATGCTATAGGTAGGTTTGAAGATGACTATAGCTTTGGTAATTTAAATTATACAGACGAACTTGCAGAAAGATTTGGTGCCACTGAAGGGCCAGAATATACCGACCACGAAGGTAAAACATATACCCGTGCAAAGTTTCCAAGTCCTGAACTAGGAGAGGATGCGGCTCGATGGAGAGCTAAACAGATTTGGAAAGATGTTGATAAAGATCCTGTACAATTTGTTTCTACTTGGACTGGTCTCAAAGAAGATGATGAGACAGTAGTAAATTTTGCAGGCGAGATTCAAAGAGGTCTTCCTCCAGAAAAAGTAGAACCTGAATTAGAGGTTCCTGATCCACCTTTCACATTTCCATCAGCGTTGTCTAGCCCAAGAGAGGTTCCTTTTCTTGGCCCTAGAGAAATGCCAGAGAGGACAAAAGCCTCACTTGGAAGAAGATTTAAAGATAGGTTTTTCGAATACCTAGCTCCATTCGAATTATATGATCCTAATCTACCAGAAGCTGAGTACACACGTGAGATAGTAGCAGACCTTGCTGGCGGTTTTTCAGGCATGCTAGTCGGTTTCGCTGGTCTTGGTGCTGTAACAGGCGGGGCTACATGGATTGGCGCACCAGCCAAAGGGGTAAAGGCTGTACAATTAGCTAAGACAGCTAGAACCTTGGTGAAGGCAGGTAGAATGAAGGGTGCGGCTAAGTATTTGGGTATAGGATCCTCAGGTCTTTTGGGCCGATCCCCTTGGGTTGGTAGAAATTATCTTAATACAATGGCTAAGCTTACAGTTACAAGTCCTAGGCTAGCCAAGGCTGTTGATTTAGGTGCTAGAAATATTGTTACGTTTGGTACCTATGGACAGCTTATGCTACCAACGGATGCTAGTATAGTAGATAGGATGAAGACAGCGGAACATGACTTCTATAGCTCTCTTCTCTTTGGTGCGGCAGGGTTACCAAAAATATTACAAATACCAAAGGCTACTGCTGTAGAGGCAGGACTTTTACTTGCGGCTGGGGCTGGTAGTGATTTCGGACAAGACAAAGATAGAACAGCACAAGAAAGAATAATACATGGTCTTGCACTTACAGGATTTCATTTTGCCAGACAGAAGGCTGGTAAGGTCTACGTAGAAGGCAAGATGAGAAATGCTTTAATTGCATGGGGATATACACCTAAGGAGGCAGAACGTATTCTAGCTGATAAAACATTACTTAACAATGTAATGAGGGCAGGCCAAGGTAAGACCACCAAAGAAGCTCAACGGCCATTTGAAGAGCAGAATATATTTGCTAATAAAGACAAAAAATTAAAGCAGAATGTTGATCTGATTAATATCTATACCAATAAAAAAGGCCAGGCTATGGCCGTATCTAGAGACTTAGAACTTGGCACAAGACATACAACGACTGCTAAAGATTTCTTTTCAGGATTTAGTAAGGTAAATAAAAGCAAAACTATACTAGAAAAAGAAAGAGAAAAGGGATTAATAGTTGATGATAAAGCCCCATCAGAAGTTGTTCCCAAAAAAGGTGAAAAGGGATACGATGCTTGGAGTAGAGGTAGAAGACAGGTAAAATTATTTCAAAAAAAAGCTGGTCTGTCAGATAAGGATTACAGGAAGGTTCTTAATGTATTAACAGGTAAGAACAGCAGTACAGAACTTACGCCAAGAGAGATGGCTAGAGCATTAGAAGTAATGAAGCCTGTAAAGAATTTTAGAAAGGCAGATGCAGGTCTTGATGGAATGGAGGCTGGGCTATTGGATAAGATTCCAGAAGGCTTGAGAATGGGGTTTTCTAAACTAGCTTTTCCTGCCTCCGCCACATTGAGAGGTATCGCAAGAAAATTTAATAGCAAGACTGCTTTAAAGCTTTCGGATAGTATGCTAGACTTTGCTTTAAAAAAGGCTCCTATTCGTGCATTTGGCACCAAGTTTCTTAAAGGTATAAAGCAACGTTACAAGCTATCTAGAGAAGATTTAAAATCTGTAGTATCAATTATAGATCCAGAAAAGTTTGGTAAATACCCAATAACCAAAAAGATAAAGAGCGGTAAGGTTGTTAATGAGAAGGGTAAGGAAGTAAAAATTAAAGATGGGATTCTAAAAGATTACAATGCTTTTATGAAGATGAACTTTTTGTGGATGGCCAACGCAGGTGTTGAAGTTAGAATTTTTAGTAAAAGTAGGATGGGAAGTAGGTATGTTCCTATTTGGCAAGGGAAATACAAGAACACAGAAAAAAATCTTCCTGAGAAAGATTATAAGCGACTTCAAAAGATGAAGAAAACCATGAGAACCCAAGGTAAGACATCAAAGGAGATAAAAGAGAGAGTAAATCAATTCTTAACCAACACTGTAACAGGCCCTGATGTAAAGAACATAGGTGTAATTACAAAAGCCAAAGCCGGTGATATGATTAAATTAAAGGATGGTAGAGAGGTTAAGCTTACAAGCGTAGAATCTAGAAGGCTAGATGATTACTACCCAAGAGTATTGACCGCTGAAGCTATGACGGAATTTGGCACGAATAAGTCCTTTAGAAATCGAATGCTTGAGTCTTTAAAGAAGCATGATCCTGAGCTACAGAAGATAAAAAGTGCGACCAAAAAGCATCAGAAGGCAGAAAAAATGTTAAATTCAATGATGACCTATATAGACGAAAGAGGCGTGTTTGGCTCTCAGATTGCAAGACGTAAAATTGATTTACCTTCTAGAGTAGCTTTTGATAAAGACGGTATAGATATACCCTTAAAAGATTACAACGTTAAAAAAGGTGATCTTGTAAACGGCAGGAAGATAGAAAAAATTATTGATGTTTATCATAGAGATTTCGTAGATGTTATTAGCAGGTATTCTGAAAAGGTTTCTCATGTCGTACCTACGTATGAGTACTTTGGGCGTAAGGGCGTTAAGGGTGCTAAGGCGCAGAGCATGATAACCAAAATCTCTGATGAGGTTAAAGGAGATAAGGGAGTTGAAAACTGGGTTATAAGAATTATAGAGCAACAAGCCAATGGAATGGATGTTCAGGTTCCCAAGGCACTGCAAGGTGTCTGGTCATTTGCGGCGAACATAGGACTGTCAGCACCAAAGACAGGTTTTAAAAACTTGCTTTTAGGTCAAGTACAAACATTTACCACATTTAGTGCAAGGCAAATGGCTAAGGCCTATAAAGAAATTTTAACAGATAAGAAAAAATGGAAAGCTGTAACTAAATCTGTGGGTGCTGATGAGATGAGTATTCATGAGCTTGAAGCTATGAAAACCATACAAAGAAAAAGATTTAAAAGAGTTACTCCCATTAGGTGGTTAGGTAGAATGGGTGGCATGCAGGAAACAGAGTCTTTCAATAGATTGGGTGCCGCTGTTACAGGTTTGTTTACCGCTAGGGAGGCCATTAAGGTTCTTACAGGTCAGATAACGCCGTGGCAAGCAAAGATGTCGAAGGCTCAGGCACGTCACTATCTTGAGAATACATTCAGGCTTGATGTAAAGAAAATATTGGCATCTAAAAGAAGGACGCTTACAAAGAATGAAGAGACAAAGATAATGCAGATGTCTCACATCATGAGTCAAGGCAGTCCTGAACTTCCATTCATACCATCTTGGATGGCCAAGGGTTGGGCAAAGCCATTAACACTATTCTATAGAACAGCTTATAGGATCACAGAGAACGTAGGTCAAAATGTTGTAAGGCCTTTGTTGGAGCAGGGCAATCCGCTACCTTCTATGAAGTATTTAAGTGGTAGTGCCTTGGCTGGCGCTGGCATGGTAGCTACTAATTACCTTGCGTTACAAAAGGGTAGCAGTGTCTGGAAGTCTGATCAATATCATGATATAGGGCGGGATGTAATAGATTATATGTACAAGGCAGAGACATTAGCTGTGCTTGGATTCGTTACAGATGAGGACTGGACTGAGAATTTTATTGATAAATTCTTTATAGTAAGAATGTTAAGCGAAGCAAAGAATCAATTTTCTTACATCACCAATGGATCAAAAACACCTTACAATGCATCTGTAGATTGGGCCAAATCTAATATACCAGTATTTAATGACATAGTAACTGTTTGGGAGAACAATGCCAAGCCTGAATATGCTGAGGTTAAACGATTCAGAAGGATGCAGAACGATTGGTCTAATGCTGTAGGTGATGTAAAGGATAGTGGTGTCTACCCTAGAACCGTAAGGAAGAGAAGCTATGAAGCTATAGAAGCCTCTTTCTGGGGTAGTGATAAAGATCAAGAGAAAGCAGATTTATATTACGTTGAATTGACGGATGTTGCCAACAGCCTTGAAAAGGATAGGTGGACTTGCTTGCAAGCCAAGGATCTATCAAGAACGAATCTTAGGACTGCTATTGAAAGCACTAGACCTGTAACATTATCTCACGAAACTTTAAAGGCTGGCAAGTCAGACTACAGAAGGTTTGTACTCAGCTTGGCTCCTAAGGATAGGAAGAGACTACTAGATATAGAAAAGAAATGGCAGGCTAAGAGCGATAGCTATTGGAATGCGGTAGGTAACAATAGACATTTGGAGGTGAAGTGCAGTGAACGGTGATTTCCCTCAGACATACTCAGCAGAACCTGATGTAACCGCCACACCTCATGGCAACATAGATGAATTGATTATGAGAGCATCGCTTCAGGAGCTTCTTTTCATTGAAGCGGCGGTACCACAAGATGAACCATTTGAACGATTTAGACGAGAGTTCACCGAAGTTGATCCAAGAAAACTTGTAAATTTAATAGAACAATTAGATTTTTCTGCAACAGGTTTTTCTAATC
>Ga0114911_1001841_pt1 | contig 10504 bp, 9 predicted proteins | sample MalvireepMed_904_FD_89688 | JGI IMG/M metagenome (GOLD analysis project Ga0114911, IMG submission 89688) | Marine viral communities from the Global Malaspina Expedition - Malaspina viral metaG DeepMed_904 | ecosystem: Environmental > Aquatic > Marine > Oceanic | place: Mediterranean Sea...
CGGTGTACACGGCGACCGAGCGAATGTCCATCTCGGCACAGGCGCGCACGATACGCACCGCTATCTCGCCGCGATTGGCGATCAACAGTTTATGGAACACTGGCGGTCCTCCCGGGTTGCGTCCACGGTGGCCATGCGAAACACTCACGGGTTGCTCGCACGTGGTAACGACCGTACTGAATGTGCCTTTACGCTACCCGGCGGGCTACCAATAGAAAAATTGATATTTTTTTGCCAACCTATAAGGGACGGCTTATACCTCTTATGCGGAAATCGCCATGTCGCGCCCTCATCTGCTCAATCGCCTGACCTTTCGCCAGCTCCAGGTCTTCCAGGCCGTGCATCGCCAGCAGTCCTATTCGCGTGCCGCGGAACAACTGGGTCTGACCCAGCCGGCGGTCAGCGCGCAGATCCGTCAGCTCGAGCAGGCACTGGAACAACCGCTGTTCAAGTACGCCGGCAAGACGTTGCATGTGCTGCCCGCCGCCGACGCCCTGGCGGCCACGGTCCAATCGATATTCGGCCAGGTATCGAGCCTGCAGATGGAACTCTCCGAGCTGGCCGGCACCATTCGCGGCGAACTCAACCTGACGGCGGTATCCACCGCGCAATACGTGGTGCCGCATATCCTGGCACGGTTTCGCGCCCGCTATCCCGAAGTGCAGATCCGCCTGCACGTGTGCAATCGCGGCCAGGCCCTTGAGCGCCTCGCCGAACGCCGCGACGACCTGGTGCTGATGGGCATGGTGCCGGATGACGCCAACCTGGCGTTCATGCCGGTTCTCGACAACGAGATGATTCCCGTGGTCTGGCCCGGCCATCCGCTGCTCAGCGACGACAGACCGACCTTCGAGGACTTCGCGCGTCATTATGTGCTGATGCGCGAGCCCGGCTCGGGAACGCGTACCGCCTTCGAGGAGTACGCCTCCCGCGAGCGGGTCTCGCTGGCGCACACCATCGAGCTGGGTACCAACGAGGCGATCAAGCAGGGTGTCATGGCGCATCTCGGGGTGTCCGTGCTGCCGCGTCTGGCGGTGCAACTGGAGCTGGCCTCGGGCCTGCTGGCCTCGCCTGCCCTGCCGGGGTTTCCGCTCAAGCGCTCGTGGTGCGCCGTTTATCCCAAGGATCGTTATCCGACCCCGGTCACCGAACTGTTCATGCGTTTTTTGCGCGAGCTGCTGCCCGAGCTCAACGCGCACTTCAAGGCGCCGCTCGAGCCGATGCCCGGCCACTCGGTGGTCTGCCTGCCGATCCCCGCCAACCACGGCAGCTGATGTGATGACACCGGGTCGAGTGTGGTAAATTGCCTCTCATAGAGACGCGCCGAGCAGGGCATTTAACGTGCGGCCCACGTCGCCGAACAGGCCGGTCAGCAGGTCGATTGGAGAGTCAGGTCCGATATGAGTGATACGTCTTCGCAGTCCGTTTCCAGCGGCCAGAAGTACCGCAACGAACGCGGCATGTCCGTGATCAAGGACGGCATCAAGCAGCGCAAGCAAACCGAGGAGCGTCAGCAGGCTGAAGAGAGCGCCGTCACCGGACGCAAGCCGCCCTGGTTGCGCATTCAGATGCCGGGCGGCGAACGCTTCGATGCGGTCAAGCGCAACGTCAAGGAACATCGCTTGAGCACCGTCTGCGCCGAGTCGCACTGCCCCAACATGGGCGAATGCTGGAGCAACGGCACCGCCACCATCATGCTGATGGGCTCGGTATGCACCCGCGCCTGCCGTTTCTGCGCCGTGGATACCGGCAACCCCCGAGGTTGGCTGGATCACGAAGAGCCCGAGAACACCGCCAAGTCGGTGGAGCTGATGGGGCTGCGCTACATCGTCCTGACCTCGGTCGACCGCGACGATCTCGACGATGGCGGCGCCGCCCACTATGCAGCCTGCATTCGCGCCATCAAGACCCGCACCCCCGAGGTCGTGGTCGAGGCGCTGACGCCGGATTTCGACGCTCGGGAACCGGCCGTGGAGGCCGTGGTGGATTCGGGGCTGGAGGTTTTCGCCCAGAACGTCGAGACCGTGGAACGCCTGACCTCGCGGGTTCGCGATCCCCGCGCCGGCTATCGCAAGACCCTGGACGTGCTGGCCCACGCCAAGCGCCATCGCCCCGATATCCTGACCAAGACCAGCCTGATGCTGGGGCTGGGCGAAACCGACGACGAGATCCTCGCCACCTTCGACGATCTCAGGGCGATTGGCGTGGATATCGTCACGCTCGGGCAGTATCTGCGTCCCACCAGGAACCACCTGGCGGTGGAGCGCTGGGTCACCCCGAACGAGTTCGAACGCTATCGGCAACTGGGGCTCGACAAGGGTTTCATGGAAGTCGCCGCCGGTCCGCTGGTTCGCTCCAGTTATCGGGCCGATCGGGTATTCGAGAAGAACAACCTGGGGCTTGCCGCGCCCGCCGCGGTGCCGGGGCAGGAGCCCGACCCCGATATCATTCCCGCCATCAACGTCGGCTAGGCCAGCGGCCTGACCCGCTCAGGCCGAAACCCTGTACGAAAGCCCCTGCGCCAGGCAATGTTCCGGCAGTTCGCCGGGCATGGCCGCCGCGGTGTTCCGGCCCAGCCGCCCCGCGAGATGCGCGATCAGGCGCTGCGCCACCGCTGGCAAGCAAGGTTCTTCCACCAGATCGGCAAGACGCACCATCTGCATCCCGGCATAGCCACAGGGATTGATGCGCTGGAACGGCGATAGATCGCCCGTCACGTTCAACGCCACGCCGTGAAAGCTCGCGCCACGCCGAATGCGCAGGCCCAGCGACGCGATCTTGGCCGCATTGACGTAGACGCCCGGGGCATCGGGGCGCGCATGGGCCTCGATGCCCGCGTCGGCCAGCACCCCGATCACCGCCTGCTCCAGGGCGCTCACCAGATCGCGCACGCCGATCCTGCCGCGCCGCACATCGAGCAGCGGGTACAGCACCAGCTGTCCGGGGCCGTGATAGGTGACCTGGCCACCCCGGTCGGTCTGCACCACCGGAATATCGCCAGGCATCAGTAGATGTTCCGGCTTGCCTGCCTGGCCCTGGGTAAAGACCGGCTCATGTTCCACCACCCAGAATTGATCCGGGGTAGCGGCATCGCGGCTATCGGTCAGCTCGCGCATCGCCTGCCAGACCGGAAGATAAGCCTGGCGTCCGAGCTGAAACACTCTGATCGGCGCTGCCGCCGACGCTGCGTCCATCACGACTCCTCGTCATCACCACGTCGTCACCACCACGCCAGGACTCTGGTCATCGAGTCAAAGCACCATGTGCACGCGGCCGGTTTCCTTGAGCGAGACGAACAGCGCCTGCAGTTGCTCCTGCCCGGTGGCGGTGATGGTCACCCGTATTGAACGGAACTTGCCATTGCGGCTGTCGACGGCGTTGACGGTACGCCGGTCGATACCCGGAGCATGCTCCTCGATCACGTCGATGACGGCGGCTTCAAAATCGGGCGCGGCGTCGCCGACGACCTTGATCGGGTAGTCACAGGGAAACTCGACCTTGGGGGCGGGCGGCGTGGCTTGCGCGTTCGGGACACGCAGGTCGCGGAGAGAGTTGTCGCTCATGACGTTAGCTCGGCGAAGGAGATTTCCGAGTATTCTACTCAACCCATTCACGGCGACCAAGGACGGAGCGCCGATAGCGACGCCCCGCCCGCTTTCCGTCAGTCGAACAGGCCGGTGAAGAACTGCAGGATGGTGTCCCAGATGCGCTTGAAGAAATCGCCCTGCTCGACCGTCTGCAGCGCTACCAGCGGCTGTTCCATGAGCACCTTGTCACCCAGCTTGACGTTCAGGGTGCCGAGCTGCTGACCGGCCTGTACCGGCGCCTCGAGGGTCTCGGGCAGGTTGAGTTGCGCGGTCATTTCGTCGCGCTGCCCCTTGGGCACGGTCAGGTAGATATCCTCGGAGACGCCGATCTTCAGTTGATCCTGGGCGCCTCCCCAGATCCGCGACTGATTGATGACCGCGCCACGCTGATAGAGACGGAAGGTGTCGAAGAAGCGAAAGCCGTAGTTCAGAAGCTTCTGGCTTTCCTGGGCCCGCGCCTCCTCGGAAGCGGTGTTCATGACCACCGAGATCAGTCGCATGTCGCCCTGCTTGGCCGAGGCTGCCAAGCTATATCCCGCCTCTTGGGTATGCCCGGTCTTGAGGCCATCGACCGACGCGTCGCGCCACAGCAGGCGGTTGCGGTTGGGTTGACGAATGCCGTTGTAGGTGAAGTACTTCTCCGAGTAGATCTGGTAATGCTCCGGATAGTCCTGAATGATGTGCTTGGCGAGGGTCGCCAGGTCCCGCGCCGACGAATAGTGCTCGGGACTTGGCAGGCCGGTGGCGTTGGCGAACTGGCTGTTCTGGAGCCTGAGGCGTTGCGCCTGCTGGTTCATCAGCTCGGCGAAGGCCGACTCGGAACCGGCGATGTACTCGGCCAGCGCGACACTGGCATCATTGCCCGACTGAATGACCACGCCGCGCAGCAGGTCTTCTACGCTGACTTGAGTCCCTTCGCGGATGAACATTCGTGAGCCGCCGGTCTGCCAGGCCTTCTTGCTGATCGTGACCAGATCCTGATCGTTGATATTGCCGTCGTCGATCTCCTTCTCGACGATGTAGGCCGTCATCATCTTGGTCAGACTGGCTGGCGGCAGCCGCTTGTCGGCATTCTGTTCGGCCAGCACCTCGCCGCTGTTGGCATCGATCAGAATCCATGACGAGGCACTGAGGGTCGGCGGCGAGGGGATCATCGGCTCCGGCAGCGTCTGCTGCAGCGCCGAATCGGGCTGGGGAGCCGAATCAGGCTGAGGCGCCGCGTCCTGAGCCTGGGCGGGCTGGGCCGCGATGAACAATACAGTGACAGCGGCAGTCAGCCAATGCCAGGACGGTGTCGGTAAAGCGGGCAATCTCATACGATGTTTCTCGTGGTTTGATTCGACGGAGGGTAATGGTAATGAGGCTTCAACGCCCAGCGCTCACCGAAAAGGCTTGCGCATAACCCGCCTTGCGCAGTTCGCTGCGCAGGCGCTTGAGCGCCGATTGATTGGCGACCGGGCCGACCTGGACCCGGTACAGGCGATCATCGCGAGCGATGCGCACCGGTCGCGCCAGTTGCTGCTGCAATCGTGACTTGAGCCGTTCGGCGCTAGCCGCCGAACTGAGCGCCGCCACTTGCAGATAGATCCGCGATGCTGCGCTGGCCTGCACCGGCTCGGCGACGGGTTGGCGCTGGCCATCGGCCGGCAGCGCCTTGGCGACGTCGCCACCCGCACGAACCGGTGCATCCGGCACCTTGAGTCGAGTCTCTTCCGGACGCTCCGCAGGCCCTTTTCCCGGCGACGTTTCGCCACTCGCCAAGGCCTTGTCCGCGCCATTCTGACGATACTCGGCCTGCCAGGCGACAGGGTCGATCGCCTCGACCCGCACTTTGCCGGTTCCGTTGCGCAGGATACCCAGACGGGCCGCCGCCGCATAGGACAGATCGATCAAGCGATTGCCCTTGAACGATCCGCGATCGTTGACTCTGACGATCACCGTACGACCATTATCGAGATTGGTGACCCGCGCATAGGTCGGCAACGGCAGCGAGCGATGCGCCGCCGTCATCTTGTACATGTCGTAGGGTTCGCCGCTGGCCGTGTCATAGCCCTGGAACTTCTTGCCGTACCAGGAAGCGATGCCTTCCGCTTCATAGCCGCGGGGGTCGTCCATGACCCGATAGGTGGTGCCCCAGACCTGATAGGTGGAGCGGTTGCCGCTCGCCGCACGCGGCTCGACCCGAGGTACCGCATTGGGAACCCGGGAGACATCGGGCGGCTCGTCGGGATAGGCATCGTTCGCCATGGCATAGCGTCCCGAGCCCGCCTCGGGGCGCGAACCGCCATCACCGGCGCACCCCGCCAGGAGCATGATACCGCCAAGCAGCAGTAACCAGCCCCACCTCATGCCCCGGCCTCGCGCGCCGCTCGGATCCGCTCGGCCAGCTCGCTCACCGCCATCGCATAGAGATGACTACGGTTGTAGCGCGTGATCACGTAGAAATTCTCGTAGCCCAGACGATAGCGGGTTTTGCCCCCGTCGACCTCGAGAGCCAGCGGGATGACCGGGTCCCCGGCGGCGTCGGCTGTCCCGCTCACCGGCTCGATACCTTGCGCGCGCAGCTCGGCGAGGCTGATGTAGGGGCGGCGCACCTGGTTGAATTCGATGCTCGTGGGCGGCGTCGCCGGCCCCCGCGCCTCGGCGTAAATCGGCGCGCCGGGCTGCCAGCCGTTGCGGGCGAAATAGTTGCCGACGCTACCGATGGCATCGACCGGGTTGTCCCATAAGTCGCGCTTGCCGTCCGCGTCGAAGTCGACGGCGTAGGCTTGATAGCTGGTGGGAATGAACTGCGGATAGCCCATCGCACCGGCGTAGGAACCCTGCAGACTGGCGGGATCGACGCCCTGCTCGTTGCTGATCTCGAGAAAGGCGGCCAGTTCACCGCGAAAGAAATCGCCCCGCGAAGGGTGACGGAAAGCCAGCGTGGCCAGCGAATCGAGCACCTTGTACGAGCCGGTGTAGCGCCCATAGAAGGTCTCGACACCGATGATCGCGGCGATGATCTCGGCAGGTACGCCGTACTCGGCCTCGGCGCGCGCGAAGGCCTCGCGGTTTGCCGCGATGAAGTCGACGCCACCCTGGATACGCTCGGGCTTGATGAAGATATCGCGGTACTCGTCCCAGCGCAGCTGCCGCTCGGCCGCGCCGGCCATGGCATCGAGCACCTGCTGGCGGAACTCGGCGCGCGACAGGGTGGCGACGAGCCAGTCGCGGGGCAGACCCCGCGCCGCCAACTCATCGATCAACGCCTGTACGCGGGGATGGTCATCCGGCGCGAAGTTCTCTCCCGCCAACGCTGGCAGACCAAGACTCCACAGACAACCACCAAGCACGATGATCGCCGCCTTGAAAGGCCGACGGTGGCGATAGTGACGCAGGGGGCTGCTCATCGTCCTGCTACTCCTGAAGGCATAGGTCCTGAAGGCATAGGCTATCTCCGCTCCAGTGATCGTTTGCGGCATCGTCGCCTCAACGGGGCAGTAGCCGTCGGTGGCTGTGAATCGACATGAGAATACCGAAACCGGCCATCAACGTCACGCTGGAGGTCCCGCCGTAACTGACCAGTGGCAACGGCACGCCGACGATCGGCAGGATACCGCTGACCATGCCGATATTCACGAATACGTAGATGAAGAACGTCAGGATGATGCTGCCGGCGACCAGCCGGCCATAGCTGTCATGGGCGCCATTGGCCATCAACAGGCCGCGCCCCACGATCAGCAGGTAGAGCGTCAGGATCAGCAGCATGCCGACCAGGCCGAACTCCTCGCCGAGCACCGCGACGATGAAGTCGGTCTTCCGTTCGGGCAGGAATTCCAGCTGCGACTGGGTGCCCAGCGTCCAGCCCTTGCCGATGAGCCCGCCACTGCCGATCGCCGTGGTCGACTGGATGATGTTCCAGCCCGAACCCAGCGGGTCGCTCTCGGGGTTGAGAAAGGTCAAGACCCGCTGGCGCTGGTAATCGAGCATGTTGATCCACAGCAACGGCAGCGCCGCCCCCGCCAGCGCCACCAGACAGCCGATCAGGCGCCAGGACAAGCCGGCCAGCAGCAGCACGAAGAGCCCGGCGCTGCTCACCAGCAGCGAGGTGCCGAGATCCGGCTGCCTGGCGATCATGGCCACTGGCACGGCCATGATCATCGCGCAGACCGCGATGTCGCGTAACCTCGGCGGCAAGACTTGGCGCTGCAGGTAGGCGGCAACCATCATCGGCATCGCCAGCTTCATCAATTCGGAAGGCTGGAAGCGAATCAACCCGGGAATTTCCAGCCAACGCTGCGCGCCCATGCCGATGTCGCCCATGACTTCGACGGCCACCAGCATCGCCAGCCCCATGGCGTACACAACCGGCGACCAGCGGCATAGCGTCTTGGGCGATATTTGCGCGAGCGTCGCCATCGCCACCAACGCGATACCGAATCGGCTGGCCTGGGCGGTGACCACCGGCATGCGCTGGCCGCTGGCGCTGTAGAGCACGATCAGCCCGGCCCCCAGCAGCACCAGCAGCAGCCCGCCCAGCCAGGGGTCGATATGGATCCGCGACCACAGCGTGCGACGACGACGAACGCTGGCGCGGCGCGGGTAGTGAAGCATGGCGCTATCGCGTCGGTTCATGGTCTTCTCGCTGGGTGAGCTCGTTTTGTGCCTGTTCGAGCGCCGTGTTGTCGGGCAGCAACCAGGCATCGATCAACTGACGGGCCAGCGGCGCCGCGTTCGAGCTGCCACCACCGGCGTTCTCGATGACCACCGCAACGGCTATCCGCGGCTCGTCGATCGGCGCGAAGGCAGTAAACAGGGCATGATCGAGGAGACGCTCATCGAGTTCGTCGGCGTTGTAGCGCTCGTCGTTGGCGAGGGAGAATACCTGAGCGGTTCCCGACTTGCCGGCCATGCGGTATTCGAGCCCCTTCCCGGCACGTCGCGCGGTGCCCTCGTTGCCGCTCAAGACCGCTTCGAGCGCCTGGATGACCAGATCCCACCATTTGTCGGGCAGTTCGATGTCTTCCTTGGCGGGAGGCGGCTTGACCATCTCGTCGCCGATCTTGCGAGCGAGATGCGGGGTCACCCATTTGCCGCGGTTGGCGAGTACCGACATGGCGGTCGCCATCTGCAGCGGCGTGGCCAGCCAGTAACCCTGGCCGATGCCCACCGAGAGCGTCTCGCCGGGAAACCAGACCTGGTTGCGGCTCTCGCGCTTCCATTTTCTCGAGGGCATCAAACCCTGGGAAGCGCCGTACACGTCATAGCTGGTCTCCTCGCCGAAGCCGAAGCGGGACATGGAGCTGGACAGTGCATCGATTCCCAGCAAGTTCGCCAGGTTGTAGAAGTAAGTATCGTTGGAGACCTCGATGGCACGACTCATGTCGACCCGACCTTGCCCCGAGCGCTTCCAGTTATTATAGCGCCGATCGAATCCGGGCAGCTTGTAGTAACCCGGGTCGTAGATGGTTTTCTGCGGGGTGATCACAGCATTTTCCAGCCCTGCCAGCGCCAGGTAGGGCTTGACCGTGGACGCTGGCGGGTACTGCCCGCGAACCGAGCGATTGTAGAGCGGCAGATCGATGTCCTCGCGCAGCGCACGGTAATCTTCATAGCTGATGCCGGTGACGAACAGGTTGGAATTGAAGCCCGGCGACGAGGCCATGGCGAGAATCTCGCCGCTCGGCGGGTCGATGGCGACGATCGAGCCACGCCGGCCAGCGAGGAGATCGTAGGCCAACTTCTGCAGTCGCGCGTCGATGCTCAGGGTGATGTTCTTGCCGGGTTCGGGGTCGCTGCGACCGAGCTCACGCAGCACCCGCCCCCCGGCGTTGGTCTCTACCTGGCGCAGCCCGGCGTTGCCTTGCAGCTGTTCTTCGTACTGCTTTTCGATGCCGGTCTTGCCGATGAAGTGCGTGCCGGCGTAGTCGCTGCTGTCCAGCTCGGCGAGTTCCTCGGCGTTGATCCGACCGACATAGCCGAGCACGTGCGACATCAGCACCGGGTTGGGATAGTAGCGCAGCAACTGGCCCTCGATCTCGACCCCGGGCAAGCGATAGCGATTGACCGCTAGCCGTGCAATCTGGCGCTCGTCGAGCTCACTCATCAGCAACGCCGGCTGATACGGGCGTTGACGCTGATAGGCCCGCTTGCGAAAGACCGCTTCCTGCTGCTCGGGAAGCTCGAGAATACCGACCAGCAGGTCAAGCGTCGCGCCCAGATCGTCGACCCGTTCGGGAACGATGGTCAGGTTATAGGTCGGCCGGTTTTCGGCCAGCAACCGGCCATTGCGGTCGTAGATCAAGCCGCGGGTCGGCGGTAACGGCTCGACGCGCACACGGTTGTTTTCCGAGCGCGTGGCAAAGGCTTCTTGCTGGAATATCTGCAGGTAGACCAGGCGTGCCATCAGGCCGCCCGACAGCAGGATGACCACCGCCACCGCCAGCAACGAGCGGTTGCGGAAGATGCGCACTTCCTGTTCGGGATTCTTCAGCGCGGAACGGCGTTTACGCATGCGAAGGCAACAAGGCGAGGGTGACGTTTCGAGGCGGCGAAGCAGGCTCGTGGCGTGGATGCTGCATTGCGTCCTTCAGTCAACGGTGATAAGGGTGACCGACCAGCAGCGTCCAGGCGCGATAGAGCTGTTCGGCGATGATCAGCCGCACCATCGGGTGCGGCAGGGTCAGTGGTGACAGCGACCAGCGCTGATCGGCGGACGCCGAAAGTGCCGGCTCGAGCCCCTCGGGACCGCCCACCAGCAGCGCCACATCACGCCCCGAATGGCGCCAGCGATCGGCCTCGCCGGCAAGCCGCTCGGTCGACCACGCCTGGCCGGTGACTTCCAGCGCCACGCACAGTTCGCCGTTCAGGCGTTGGCGCATGCGCTGTCCCTCGAGCGCCACGGCACGCGCCACATCGGCATTCTTGCCACGCGC
>Ga0114911_1001846_pt1 | contig 10488 bp, 8 predicted proteins | sample MalvireepMed_904_FD_89688 | JGI IMG/M metagenome (GOLD analysis project Ga0114911, IMG submission 89688) | Marine viral communities from the Global Malaspina Expedition - Malaspina viral metaG DeepMed_904 | ecosystem: Environmental > Aquatic > Marine > Oceanic | place: Mediterranean Sea...
ACGCACCAGACGCCGCGCTGCGTCATCACGCATTTCGGCTACCAGCATTTCGCGTTCACGCGTTTTCGCCAGTGCGAAGTTTGGATCGTCCTGATAGTCGCGGGCAACCTCAATCGTATCCTCAATGATCAGTTCGCCATTTCTGATAACCTGATAATTAACCCGGTATAACAGCCCATACTCGGCAACCTGACCACTCTCGAACAAACTTAGTGTACGGCGTTCAAGTTGGTCTGAAAGCACCCGTAATTGTGCGACATCGGCTGCTGCCCGGTCGTTTAACTGGATACCCTCGGTAAGTAAGCGCTGACGCAGGCTGGCTTCCAGTTGTAGCGAACTGACCGACTGCAGTTGTATCTTTTGCAAGGTTGCCGGTAGCTGATAGTTATCGCGTAACTGAAAGCCACAGGCACTGAGCGTGATCATAACAATCACGCTGAGTAAGCTTTGACGCAAGAGACGGAAGCTGGACATGAGTATTTAGCTCACTACAATATTGAAGATTTTGCCCGGTACGTAGATTTTCTTCCGCACCGTCTTGCCGTCGGTATACTTCTTCACCGCAGCATCACTAAACGCTTGTTCTTCAACTTGTTCGGCAGTAGCGTCGGCAGCGACTGTTAATTTAGCCCGTACTTTGCCGTTAACCTGCACTACGATCAGCTTTTCTTCTTCGACCAGCGCACTGTCATCAACCGCTGGCCAGGGGGCAAAGATTAAATCGTCCTGATGGCCTAATTCACGCCAAAGCTGCTCACAAATATGCGGGGTGATTGGCGCTAACATTTTAATCATCGCATCCAGTGCTTCGCCCATCACCTGACGGTCTGCATCACTTTCCAGCGGTGCTTTTTGCAGGTGATTAAGCAACTCCATTATGGCTGCAATGGCGGTATTAAAATGTTGTCGGCGACCCATGTCGTCAGACACTTTAGCGATGGTTTTGTGTAATTCGCGACGCCGATCTTTTTGTGCTTTGTTTAGCTCAGCGGCTTGCGCGTAGCCACCTGCCTGAATGAAGTCGTAAGTTAGTTTCCAAACCCGACGCAAGAACCGTTGTGACCCCTCAACGCCTGAATCTGACCATTCCAGTGTCATTTCCGGTGGTGCTGCGAACATCATGAACAAACGCACGGTATCAGCGCCATAGCGCTCGACCATGGTTTGTGGGTCAATGCCGTTGTTTTTAGACTTTGACATCTTGCTCATGCCGGCGATCTTTACGGGCTGACCGTCGTCTTTATGCGTGGCACCAACAACAGCGCCTTTGTCGTCTCGCGCTAACTCGACATCCAAGGGTGAAATCCATTGCTTACCGCCTTTCTCGTCTTCGCGATAGTAGCTATCGGCCAGCACCATGCCCTGACACAGTAACCGTTTAAAGGGTTCATCAGATTCAACCAGGCCAGTGTCGCGCAATAGCTTATGGAAGAAGCGCGCATACAACAAATGCAGAATGGCGTGCTCGATACCACCAATGTATTGATCGACCGGTAACCAGTAGTTGGCTTTTTCCGGATCCAGCATCGCTTGATCGTCTTGCGCACTGCAGTAGCGCGCGTAATACCAGGATGACTCCATAAAGGTATCAAAGGTGTCGGTCTCGTGTTCTGCCAGCTGGCCGTTGTAGTTTGTCTGGCGCCACTGCGGATCGGACTTAATCGGTGAGTTAACGCCATCCATAACCACGTCTTCCGGCAGTTTAACCGGTAACTGTTCTTCAGGCACGGGCACTGACTCGCCGTTTTCGAGGTTCAGCATGGGGATAGGGGTACCCCAATAGCGTTGACGCGAAACGCCCCAGTCACGCAGCCGATAATTAACCGTACGCTCACCGATACCGCGTTGCTCGATAACTTCGGCAATAGCATCAAATGCCTGCTGCGAGCTCATACCGTTGTATTGGTCAGAATTAATGACCGTACCTTTTTCGGTAATCGCACCAGCAGCTAAATCACCCTCGCCGCTGAAAGGCTCGATGACAGCAGTAATGGGTAACTCGTACTTGGTTGCAAATTCCCAGTCGCGCTGGTCATGTGCAGGTACCGCCATGACGGCGCCCGAACCGTAATCCATCAACACAAAATTAGCGACCCAAATAGGAATCTCTTTACCGGTTAATGGATGCACAACCTTAAGGCCGGTATCCATACCGAGTTTTTCCATGGTTGCCAAATCAGCTTCAGCGACCTTGCTGTTCTTACAGCTTTCGATAAACTCAGCCAGTTGCGGATTTGTTTTTGCAGCTTCCAGCGCCAATGGATGCTGTGCTGCCAAGCCCATGTAGGTGACACCATATAAGGTGTCAGGACGGGTGGTGTAAACACTCAGTTTGTCGCTATGGTCAGCGACATCAAATTCAATTTGCAGACCTTCTGAGCGACCAATCCAATTGCGTTGCATGGCTTTGACTTGCTCTGGCCAGCCATCAAGTTGCTCCAGATCCTGCAGCAGCTCGTCAGCGTAATCAGTGATTTTAATAAACCACTGTGGAATTTCTTTTTGCTCGACGATGGCGCCACTACGCCAGCCGCGGCCATCGATAACCTGTTCGTTAGCTAATACGGTTTGATCAACAGGGTCCCAGTTAACGGTGGCGTTTTTCTTATACACAAGGCCCTTTTCGTAGAGCTTAGTAAAGAACCACTGCTCCCAACGGTAATAATCAGGCGAACAGGTCGCAACCTCACGGTTCCAGTCATAACCAAAACCGAGGCTTTTAAGCTGATCACGCATGTAATCAATATTTTGATAGGTCCATTTAGCCGGCGCTGTTTTGTTTTGAATAGCTGCGTTTTCTGCCGGTAGGCCAAAGGCATCCCAACCCATCGGCTGCAGGACATTTTTACCCTGCATACGTTGATGGCGGGAAATCACATCACCCAGCGTATAGTTGCGTACGTGACCCATGTGTAGTTTGCCACTTGGGTAGGGGAACATCGATAAGCAATAGAACTTTTCTTTATCGGGCTGTTCGCTGGCTTCAAATACCTTGTCTTGTTGCCACCGCTGCTGAATGGCCTGTTCAATCGCCGAAGGACTGTATTGTTCTTGCATAGTGTTGATTACATCCGGTTTGCAAAAATGAAGCGTTAGGTCGTTTAGCTAATCGCGTACCACATCACTAACATGATGATAATACCGGCCAGACCGAAGAAAATATTCTCAAAACGCTGACGTTGCACTGCCTGGCGATCGTCCGTGTCTGCCGGAATGAAAAACATAAGCCAACTGCTTAATCCTAAACCGCCCGCGGCGACTAACACTGCAAATAAGAGAGCATCGAAGATGTTTTCCATGATGTAAATTCCTGTGAAGATAAAGATCGCTGTTATTGTACTGATTTTTGTGGTGGCTGACCACGTCTGTTACTTGCGGCCTTGAGCCAGGGCAAAAGTCCCAGTGCTGCCAGCAGCCAGGTAAAAGTATGCCCGAAGCGGGCAAACCAGGTTTGACCGCTGACTTGAGGCACTTCCGCTGATACCGTGGTGGCGGTAAATTGTGGCGCATCGGCAATGATGCGGCCATGCTCGTCAGTAATAGCAGAAACGCCGTTGTTGGTTGCTCTTAATAGCGGGCGGCCCAGCTCTTTAGCCCGCATTTGGGCTATTTGCATGTGTTGCCAGGGGCCATGTGAGTCACCAAACCAAGTGTCGTTACTGACAGTTAATAAATAGTCGGTGTCAGCCTGAGTGTTCAGGCGGACCTGGTTACTAAAAGCAATTTCATAACAGATGGCGGTATTTAATTTATGATCGTTAGCAACCAAATTAGATTGCTGTTCGCTGCCACGGGCAAAAGACGACATGGGGAGATTAAACAAGGGGGCCAGTGGCCGCAGTACGTCCTCAAAAGGCACAAACTCGCCAATAGGTAATAACTGGTGTTTACGGTAACGGTTGTCGTGGCCGTACTGGTAGTCACTATCCAGTTGTTGTTGCTCCTGGCCTAATACGATAACACTGTTGTAAAACGCGTCATTGTTCGCATCGTAATCGATAATACCGGTGATTAAACCGGCGCCATTGATACTTGCTGCCTGGTCAATATTATAAAGAATATCGTCGGCATAGGGTTCCAGCGCCGTAATCGCTGATTCAGGCCATATTACAATGTCATGCTGGTATTGCGGCCGCGTTAGGTCCAGATAGCGCAAAATATTGGGCCATTGCTGGTCGGCCTGCCACTTCAGGGACTGTTGAATATTACCCTGAACCAGCAACACGGATGTCGTTTCCGGCGAGCGCTTCAGTGGCTGTAACATCGGCGTTAACCAACCTAACACAATGAACACGACCACCAATAATGCGTTTTGCGGGCGCGCCTGCTGTATGCCCGTAACAATCGCCAGTGCGATAAACCAAAGGGCGACGGTAATACCGGGTTGACCCACTGCCGGCGCTAAACCGCCGAGTAGTGCGTCGGTTTGTGTATAACCCAGTCCCAGCCAGGGAAAGCCGGTAAACAGCCAACCGCGTAATGTTTCTGCGACCAACCACAGCAGCGGCAGGCTAAACAGCCAGTAACCAGAGCGTAAACAAAGCTTGCGCCACAGTGCAAAGGTTGCGGCAGGGTAGAGCGCCAGGTAAGCGACTAATAGCGCCAACACAATAACGTTGACGGCGTCAGGCATGCCACCGTATTGATCGATGCTGACATAAATCCAGCTAAGGCCGGCACCAAACCAGCCAAAACCGAATGCAAAGCCACTATTAAACGCTTGTCTGGGTGTTAATGAGCCGATCAAGTAGACGACTAACGGTAAGATCCAAAATGGCAGAATCGCGACAGAATAGGGTGCGTAGGCAAAGCATAACAGCCCGCCCAGCACCAGCAGAATAATTTGCCTAAACCACGCAATCTGTTTAATGCGTGTCAGCACGGACGCAATCACTCAGCAGCATCCTCGTCCTGTTGGGTGGTTTCTGGAATGCTGACCTGCAATTGTTGAATACGGCGCTTATCGGCACTGGTAATACGGAATACAAAACCTTCCAGTGTGATTTCTTCGCCTGCTTGCGGTAAGTGACCAAAACCGTGGGCTACTAAACCGCCGACGGTATCGTTTTCGTCATCGCTAAAATCACTACCAAAGTAATCGTTGAAGTCTTCGATGGTGGTTAGTGCTTTTATCGAATAACGGCTGGCGCTTAGGCGCTTAATGTTAGCTTTTTCGTCTTCGTTGTGATCGGTCTCGTCTTCGATTTCGCCGACGATTTCTTCGAGGATGTCTTCGATCGTGACCAGACCCGATACGCCGCCGTATTCGTCCACCACAATTGCCATGTGATAACGGTTAGAACGAAAATCTTTGAGCAATACGTCGACCCGCTTACTTTCAGGTACGATCACAGCCGGACGCATCACGTTTGATAACGAGAATTCGTCATCGGTAAAGTTAAAGCCATAACTCAGCAGATCCTTTGCCAACAAAATACCCTCTACATGGTCTTTATTATCGGTAACAACCGGGTAGCGGCTATGTTGTGATTCGATGACGATGGGCAGGAAATCCTCAACACCTTGATTTATGTCGATGGTCACCATTTGTGAGCGAGGGATCATGATGTCGCGAACTTTAAGCTCGGCTACGTCTAAGACACCCTCTATCATCTCCTTGGTATCGTTATCGATCAGGTCGCGTTCCTCTGCATCCTGAATTAAATCGACAAGTTCTTCTCTGCTTTTCGGCTCCCCGGTGAAGACTTGCAGCAATCGTGCTGCCCAGGACTTCTGTGAAGAGCCGTTGGCTGAGTGGGGGTTGTCGTCGCTCATTAAGCGTTGTGCTCCGTGTTAGTTGATACTTGGTATGGATCAGCGATGTTGAGCGCAGCTAAAATCTCGCGTTCCAGCTGTTCCATCTGCTCGGCTTCATCGTCTTCGATATGGTCATACCCCAGCAAGTGAAGCGTACCGTGTATCACCATATGCGTCCAGTGATCAATCAGGGCTTTATGCTGCTGTTCAGCTTCTTCTTTTACCACGTCCGCGCAAACCACCAGATCGCCCAATAGGGGGATCGGTAATTCTACCGGTGCAGAAAAAGGAAAGGATAAGACATTGGTCGCATAATCGCGGCCACGAAACTCGTTATTAAGCTGTTGACCTTCTGTCTTATCGACTACACGTATCGTCAGCTCGGCATCAGCGAATTTGTGTGGCGTGTCGGCGGCAGCATGCGTGAGTGCAGCGCCAACCCAGCTCTGTAGTTGTTGGTGGCTGGGTAAACCGATGTCGTTGTCGGTATTGATTTGGTAATCAATCGCGATCGGCATGGGACTTCTTACTGTCAAAATCGTCGTAGGCTTCGACAATACGCTGCACCACCGGGTGGCGAACCACATCACCAGCCTGGAAGAAGGTAAAGCTTATAGCTTCGACTTTGCTTAATACTTCGATGGCATGGCGCAGTCCGGAACGTTGTCCACGCGGTAAATCAATCTGGGTGATATCGCCAGTGATAACCGCACGCGAATTAAAGCCAATACGGGTCAGGAACATCTTCATTTGTTCCATGGTGGTATTTTGACTTTCGTCCAGAATAATAAACGCATCATTGAGCGTGCGCCCGCGCATGTAGGCCAGCGGTGCCACTTCAATAACGTTACGCTCAATCAGCTTTTCGACTTTTTCAAAACCCAGCATTTCGAACAATGCGTCATAGAGCGGGCGCAAGTAAGGGTCGACTTTTTGTGCCAGATCGCCCGGCAGGAAGCCGAGCTTCTCACCTGCTTCAACAGCCGGGCGCGTAAGCAAAATACGGCGGACTTCCTGACGTTCCAGCGCATCAACGGCGCAGGCGACTGCCAGATAGGTTTTACCGGTACCGGCAGGACCAATACCAAAGTTTACATCGTGCGCCAAAATAGCCCGTACATAGCCGGCCTGGCTATGATTGCGAGGTTTAATTAAACCGCGCTTGGTTTTGATGTGGGTCATTTTTTCGGCTGCAGGGTCAGAGCTATCCTGCTCCAGTACCTTCGCCTGCTGGATTGCTAAGTGCACCTGCTGTGGTTCAATGGTACCTGCCTGGCCCTTAACGGTGGCGGTTTCGACATATAGGTCGCGCAGAATATTTTGCACCGCGGCGACCGTGTCTCCGGGCCCGATAAGGCGAAAGTTATGGCCTCGGTGGGTAATTTCGACGCCCAGTCGGCGCTCAATGTGTTTGAGGTTTTCGTCAAACGGACCGCACAGATCTGAAAGCCGACGCAAATCGGTCGGCTCGATATCAAATTCTAAAGTTTCAGTTTGTGGACTCAATCCAATCCTCGTTATGTTGTTAAACAGGCGTAACTCGGCCAACACCCAGTTCGTCGGGTTCGTTAGCTCGGCCACGCTGTAAAATAGTTTCCGGCGCGGTATCAACACGCAGACCCATGTCTGCCTCTTCGCGCAGCAATTCGCCGCGTAGGGAATTAGGCAGCACCTCGGTGATGTTGACATCAACGAACTGACCGATCATATGGGGCTGACCAACAAAGTTTACAACCCGGTTGTTCTCAGTACGTCCAGACAACTCCATCGGGTTTTTCTTCGACGGGCCGGTAACCAGAATACGTTGCTCGGTATTCAACATACGACGCGCATGTGCCATCGATTGCTGGTTAAGGCGCTGCTGTAATAATTGCAGGCGTTGCTTTTTGGTTGCCTCGCTGACATCGTCAGGCAGGTCCGCGGCCGGTGTACCCGGACGCGCGCTGTAGATAAAGCTAAAGCTCATGTCAAAATCAATGGCCTGGATTAAATCCATAGTCGCTTCAAAATCGGCGTCGCTTTCACCCGGGAAGCCAATAATAAAGTCCGACGACATGGCAATGTCAGGACGGGCTTTTTTCAGCGCACGGATTTTTGATTTATATTCCAGCGCCGTATGGCCGCGTTTCATCATCGTTAATACACGGTCAGAACCACTCTGCACCGGCAGGTGCAAATGGCTGACTAATTCCGGGATAGTTTTATAAGCTTCAACGATATCGTCGGTAAACTCGACCGGGTGCGAGGTGGTGTAGCGAATACGGTCAATGCCATCAATGGCTGCGACCATATGCAGCAACTCGGCAAACCGACACACACTGCCGTCAAAGTTTTCGCCGCGGTAGGCGTTAACATTTTGACCCAGTAAGTTGACTTCGCGCACGCCTTGCTCGGCTAATTGTGCGATTTCATAAATGACGTCGTCGACCGGACGGCTGACTTCTTCGCCACGGGTATAAGGCACAACACAGAACGAGCAGTATTTTGAGCAGCCTTCCATAATTGAAACGAAGGCGCTGGCACCATCTGCTTTGGGCTCGGGTAAGCGGTCAAATTTTTCGATTTCCGGGAACGAGATATCGATCATGGGCTGATGACTATCACCCACCTGTTTAATCATTTCCGGCAAACGATGCAGCGTTTGCGGGCCAAACACCACGTCGACAAAAGGAGCACGGGCGCGAATGGCATCGCCTTCCTGTGACGCAACACAGCCACCCACACCGATCAGCAGATCCGGATTATCTTTTTTCAGGTTCTTCCAACGCCCCAGCTGATGAAAGACCTTTTCCTGTGCCTTTTCACGAATGGAGCAGGTATTTAACAGGATGAGGTCAGCGTTCTCGGCTTCCTCGGTAAGTTCGTAGCCGTGAGTTGCGTTAAGCAGATCCGCCATTTTAGCTGAATCATACTCGTTCATTTGGCAACCCCAGGTTTTTACATACAGTTTCTTACTCATGGTCTCTCAATGCTTGCTGCGAACGTTTGTACTAAAAAGGGCGCGTATTTTACCGCGCTTAAGGGGGTAAAGCCAACAGCTTATGGTTAATTTTTACGCCGGCTGCGAATGGCAAAATAGCCGGCCGTCATAATGATTAATGTTCCCCACAACATATGCCAGTAAACCGCTTCGTCAAAGAACCAATAGCCTAAAATAGCGGCGAATATCACGGAACTATAGGTAAAAACACCAATTTTTGCCGCGGGTGCAATAGAAAAAGCCTTAGTCATGGCCAGCTGACCATAGACCGCCAGGCTGCCCATTAGCGCTAACCCCCACCAATTATCAGCCGGAATCGGTTGCCACAACCAAATAAGGGGAATCGCCGATGCCACGGTGGCAAAGCCGGAAAAATAAAACACAATTTTACTGGTTGATTCGGTGCTGGACATGCGTTTGATGACGGTTTTTGTGAACGCAGCCAGGGCGGCAGCAATAAATGCGACACCCACCACTGGCGAAATATCGCTACCCAGTGGATCAAGGAAAATAAACACGCCGACGAAACCCAGCGCAATCGCCAGCCAGGTTTGTCGGGCCACGTATTCGTTTAACCACAACCAACCAATGACAGGAATTAAAAACGGCGACAACAGCAGCACCAGCGTGGCTTGCGCCAACGGGATAGTGGCAATGGCGTAAAAAAACAAATACATCGCGCTGATACCGGCTACACCACGGATCAGATGTAGTTTAAGCCGCCGGGTTTTGAGGGCGCCGGCACCTCTGCGCCAAAGCCAGGGAGCAAGTACCAGAAAAGCTAGCACATTGCGGAAAAACACCAGTTGTTCAAAGTTCTGGCTTGCCGAAAGGTGTTTAACCAGCGCACTAACGCCGGCAAAACTGGCTTCTGCCGATAGCAGTAATAGTGATGCCCAAACGACGGCATGAGGAGATGTATCACTTAATCGGTTGCCCATTACTCGCTCTAACGCTGGTATGATATGACTATGATAACGGAAATTGCATGTAAATTGTGGTATTTGTAACGCGATAGCAGGCAAGAGCATGGCAAGTTATGGAGTCGGACATGAAGCAGTATGTGATTAACGGTGGTGGCATGGTTGGTGCGGCGGCGGCATTGGCGCTGGCAGAGCAGGGTCATCAGGTAACCCTGGTTGATCTGCAACCCCCGGGTGCTGCACGGCCCGCCTGGGATTTACGCATCTCCTCGGTTAATCAGCATCACTGGTTGTGGTTAAACAGCCTGGGTCTTGAGCAAACCATAGATACTCAAAAAGTGATGCCTTATACGGATTTGTCGGTTACCACCCAGTCCGGCGATACGCTACGCTTTGGTGCTACTGACGTTAACCTGCCGCAACTGGGCGTTATGGTCGAGAACAATACGCTGCAGCGGGCACTGTGGGAATTACTATCCGAACATCCGCGAGTTAGCCTAAAAGTCCCCGAACGTATTACAGAATTCGATCTTGCTCAGCAACGGTTGGTTTTAGCAAGTGGCGAAGCCTGTGATTATGATGTTTTGATTGGCGCCGACGGTGCCAACTCGCAGGTTGCTCAGGCGATTAATATCAGTTATCGCGGTTGGGATTACGGCCAACGCTGTTTGCTGGCAAATGTACGATTGTCGCAGCCGCAGGCGGCTGCAACCTGGGAAGTGTTCAGGCCGCAGGGACCGTTTGCGTTATTACCATTAACCGACCAACAAGCCTGTTTAATTGATTATCGCAGCAGCGCCGAGATTAACTGCATCAGCCGCGATGAAA
>Ga0114911_1001857_pt1 | contig 10437 bp, 10 predicted proteins | sample MalvireepMed_904_FD_89688 | JGI IMG/M metagenome (GOLD analysis project Ga0114911, IMG submission 89688) | Marine viral communities from the Global Malaspina Expedition - Malaspina viral metaG DeepMed_904 | ecosystem: Environmental > Aquatic > Marine > Oceanic | place: Mediterranean Sea...
CCATAGACGCCAGCAAAATCCAGAAAGAACTCGGCTGGGCGCCAGAAGAAACCTTCGAAACCGGCATCCGCAAAACCGTCCAGTGGTACCTCGACAACCTCGACTGGTGCCAACGTGTTCAGGACGGCAGCTACCAGCGCGAACGCCTCGGCATAGACAACTGATGATTGGGGTCTGTCCCTACGTGGACTGACCCCTTTGCACCGAATTTGACTAGGGGTCTGTCCCCACGTGGACTGACCCCTCACACTCCGAATTGAAGTCAAGGAAGCAAAAGTGAAAGGAATAATCCTGGCCGGCGGCTCCGGCACCCGCCTGTACCCCATAACACTCGGTACCTCCAAACAACTACTGCCGGTGTACGACAAACCCATGATCTACTACCCGCTCTCTGTACTCATGCTGGCGGGCATCCGGGACATCCTCATCATCACCACCCCGGAAGATCAGGCTGGATTTAAACGCGCACTCGGCACCGGCGAACAATTCGGTATTAACCTCAGCTACGAAATCCAGCCAAGCCCGGACGGCCTCGCACAGGCCTTTTTCATCGGTGAAGAATTTATCGGTAACGACAGTGTGTGTTTGGTACTGGGCGACAACATCTTTTACGGCCAAGGATTTACTCCTAAGCTCAACGAGTCGGTGAAGCGAGTCGAGCAGCAGGGAGGCGCAACAGTATTCGGTTATCAGGTAAAAGACCCGGAACGCTTCGGGGTAGTGGAGTTTGATAGTTCCCATAAGGCTATCTCCATCGAAGAGAAGCCAGTCAAGCCGAAGTCGCACTATGCTGTTACCGGGCTCTACTTCTATGACAATAATGTAATCGAGATCGCTAAGCAGGTCGGGCCTTCACATCGTGGTGAGTTGGAGATCACTAGTGTCAATCAAGTTTACTTGGAACATGGTCACCTCAATGTCGAGCTTTTGGGCCGCGGTTTTGCCTGGTTGGATACTGGAACGCACGAAAGCCTACTGGAAGCGTGTAGCTTCGTGCAGACTATTGAGCATCGCCAAGGGTTAAAAGTGGCTTGCCTAGAGGAAATCGGCTTTAACAACGGGTGGTTAAATAAAGATCAGATTAAAGCTCAAGGAAAGATGCTGAGGAAAAGTGAATATGGACAGTATTTGCTAAAATTGGCAGGTTTTGATGAGTAAAGAAAATCTACATATTGGCGGGTATAATAAATTTACGAAACCCTTTATTGAGCTTGTAAAAGATAATTTTGATTTCGACGAGCATTTCTTTTTGATGATTTCTAGGGAAAAAGAAATCGCAACTTATGAAAATGTAAAAGTTGCTAGTCGAACTATATCGTCAAGGTTGAAATATTACTTTAAAGTAGTATTTTTGATGCATCAATCAAAAAAAATAATATTGCATGGGTTGTTCGATATAAAGTTAATAGTGTTGTTATTCTTTATGCCTTGGCTGCATAAAAAGTGTTTCTGGGTACTATTTGGCGGTGATCTGTATATTCGGAGAAATGGAGCCCGCACTCTATCTTGGCGAATCAAAGAGGTATTCCGAACGCTTTTTATTAAGCGATTGCATGCTGTCATAACAACGGTACCGGGTGACTATGAGCTTGTGAGAAAATGGTACTCAACAAGGGCAAAGTATATTCCAAGTTTGATGTATGGTAGCCATGTTGCAAGAGATTTGGAGTTGCAATCAACTACCGATAAAAACCTGATAAATATTCAAGTCGGTAACTCCGCAGATCCAGAGAACAGGCACGCTGAGGTTTTCGATAAACTTGATCAGCTTAAGGAGGAGGTGAAATTTAATGTTTACTGCCCTCTGTCCTATGGCAACGAAGAATATGCTCAGGCGGTAATCGAGGAAGGGGCAGGCTTGTTCAGAGAGAATTTTCTCCCTTTGACCGAATTTATGTCGTTTGATGAATATAATCGTTATATGGCCACGATTGACGTGGCGATTTTTAACCATCGTCGTCAGCAAGCGATGGGAAATATTATCGGTCTTCTCTCTATGGGGAAAACAGTCTATCTGAGATCTACAGAGACACCGTATCAGTTTTTCAAAGAACTTGGGATTACTGTATTTAAGAGTGACGCTCTCGATGAAGGCTTGCAAGTTCTAAATGAAAAGCAAAAGCAGAAAAATATAGAAATCGTGAAGCGTGAATTTACTAGAAGCTCTTTGGTTGAGTCCTGGCGGTTGATTTTTAATGAGTAATGTCATTGGTAATGGGCTTCTCGGCCGCAGCTTTCGAAGGCTGGCTTTACCCGAGGCGCTTTATTTTTGCTCTGGAGTTTCCGACTCGAAAGAAACGCGGGCGTCCGAATTTGACCGGGAACGAGAACTTCTGATGAGTGTTTTTGAGGCTGGACAGGAGTTTTCGAGTTTTGTCTACTTTAGCAGCATCATGGCGCCCGATCGAGCCACCGAATACTTTGAACACAAGTACAAAATGGAACAGCTTGTCAAGTCGCTATTTCCGGGAAAGTACCTGATTATTAGGCTCCCCCAAGTTGTTGGGCTGGTTAACAATACAACATTATTCCCAGTGCTTGTTCATAGAATTCAAGCCGGATTACCGGTTTCTGTCCAGAGATATGCAACTCGTTCACTTATTGATATTGACGATGTGGTGAGGATTACGAACAGGTTAATAGAACTTGATCTCAAAGGGTTAGAAGTAAATTGCATGCCAGATGAGGTGGTTTCTGTCTCAGATATTGTTGACTTTATCTCTGGTGAGATTGGGCGCCCGGCCGACAGAATCGAGGTGAGCGATGGTGTTGCTCAGGATGCAGATCGTCGACTTCTACATCAGTACCTGTCGGAGGAAGACCCGGTTTTGCTTCCAGGCTACACTCGATCCGTTGTTGCCAAGTATGCGAAGAACCTGATTCGCGAAGTCGGAAGAGCACCAAGATGACGGCGTCATTCCTTAGCGCTAGCTATATTTTTTGCTTGCCAATTAAATCATGACGCCAAGAAAAGTAGCTGATTTTGCAATTGGCCCGGTTGGGGCGGCAATACTCAGCCTTATATCTCTGCCACTCATTGCTTGGATCTTCCCCCAAGAAGATATTGGCCGAATGGCAATGTTTCAGGTCACCTTGAGTTTCAGCATTCTGCTATTTAGCCTGGGGCTGGACCAGTCTTACGTTCGTGAGTTTCACGAGGCAGACAACAAGCCCGCGCTGCTTAAGCGCGCAATGGTCCCCGGGCTGATTCTGTTGGTGGTCACCGTTTTGGTGCTGCTGTCGCTTGGCGGAAAACTTGCCGGTTGGCTCTTTGATGTGCCCGCATGGCACTTGAGTGTCTTGGTGGCAGTGGCTCTGGTGGCCAGTTATCTTTCCCGGTTTTTGTCGCTCGTGTTGCGCATGAACGAGCGTGGCATGGCGTTCTCAATGAGTCAGCTGCTCCCGAAGCTGCTTATGCTGGCCATTATCGGGGGATACGTCGCCGCTGGTGCGAATAAGGATCTGACCAACCTTGTGTTGGCGAATACTGCAGCCATTACCTTCGTGTGCGCAATATACGGTTGGAATACCCGCGCAGAATGGCTTGCCGGCATTCGCACCAAGCTGGATATTGATCAGCTAAAAAGCATGCTTCGTTTTGGGCTGCCGCTGATTCTCGGCGGGCTGGCATTCTGGGGCCTCACCGCTATAGACAAGGTATTTCTGCGGACGCTCGCCAGCTTTGAAGAGCTGGGCGTTTACTCTGTGGCGGTCAGCTTTGCCGCCGCGGCTACAATACTGCAAAGCGTTTTCTCAACCGTTTGGGCCCCCACTGTCTACAAATGGGCCAGCGCAGGCACCGGGCTGGAGAACGTGCACAAAGTAAGCCGTTACATACTGGCTTTGGTTGTGCTCGGGTTTGCTTTAGCCGGGTTGTTGTCCTGGGTTGTTACCTTTTTCCTGCCCGCCAACTATGCGGCAGTGCAGTGGATTGTTGTGTCCTGCATTGGTTACCCCTTGCTGTACACACTCTCGGAAACCACCGTAGTGGGCATCGGCATCTCCCGGCGCAGCTCCTTCTCCATGCTGGCGGCCATTACCGCATTCGCGGTCAACCTGGCTGGCAACTGGTGGCTAATCCCCATCTTTGGCGCCGCTGGTGCAGCGGTGAGCACCTGTGTGTCGTTCTGGGTGTTCTTCTTCCTGAGAACCGAATTCTCCATCTACCTGTGGAAGCCCATGCCCCGGCTTGTGCTGTACGCCTTCACCCTGGTTTCTGTTGCTGGCGCTGTGGTGTTTACCCTTTGGGGGGAAGTTCTGAAGGGCTGGATGGTTGGGTATTGGTTGGTTGTGTTGGCGGCCTGGGCGGTGGTTTTTCGGGGGGAGGTTTTGGAGGTGGTTGGGTTTGTGCGGCGTAGGGAACGACTAAGAGGATAACCATGCAACCCCTATTCACCATCCACGCCGGCGAATACCTGGTAGGCTCCCACATCGAGCAGCACCTGCGAGACCCGAACGGCGATAAAGTCAACGTTGTGGGTGCCGTCTAAAGACACAGGCATCGACCTGCTCGTTGCCGACAAAACCAACAAAAAAGACCACGTCGCTGCAGGTAAAGTTCTCCAAGGACTTCCTCCTGACTCACGGCAGGCCCAAATACCGCGACAAGCTGCTTTCCTGTGGGTGGTGGACGCTTAACCGGGAAAAGATCCGTAAATCCCCAGCGGACTATTGGGTGTTCGTGCTGCAAACCCACGATAAGAAAGACATGCAGTACGTAATACTAACCCCGCAACAATTACTGGAAAGACTGGATGCCATTCACCCAGATGTTAAATCGCTGCAGCCTTATCTTTGGGTAACCAAGGGTAAGGGCGCCGTGAAGCAATGCTGGGAAATCAGGGGGTTGAAGTAGGTGCAAACGGATGCGCTGGTGCGGGGAGAGGAGGGTGTTACGCCGGAGCGGGATTTTAGCGGGTTTTTGAACAATTGGAATGTGATATTCAAGGGCTGGTAACAATAGAGAGGATAACCGAAATGACATCGCTTGGCAGAAATCCAGATTCGTCAAACAATTTGTCGAAATGGCGGCGACCATCAAGGAAGGTGAGTATATTCACCGGATAGCCGACAGCACCATAGGAATCGTGGTGGCTGGCAGCGGTACGTGAGAGCGAGCCGGTTGGATGTTTTTAGCGATCCGCGAGATAAACACCGTACCCTATCCGGGTGCCAAAGATAAAGGGGTTTGTAGTTGAGTAAAAACCATAAGGTGTTTAGGGAGCGCTTCGTTAGCTCACAGGAGCAGACAATTTTGTCTGTTTTTGTCTGTTTTGGGCTCGTCTCCTCAATAGCCTTGCCTCCCTTGTCTGTTTATGGTTTGGGGGTCTACATTGTCACTTTCGTCTCGCCATTGCTTGCACTTCTGGTGTTCATGTTTTGGAGTAAGGCGCCCGTTTTTCATTTTTCTGCTCTATTTCCTATGTTGCTCGGGCTGATGGTTTGCGTGTCAGCCTTATTTTCATGGTTTATGGGTTTTTCTTCGATAAATACTCGAGATCTGGTTGAGTCAATTAAATACTTTCAGTTTTTTCCATATCTTCTCGCTATTCCATTTTTAGGTTTGAAGTCGGTCGATATTTTCCACAGAGGTTTGTTCCTTTCTGCGGTTGTTGTTGGCTGCATAGGCTTTTTTCAGGTGCTTGGCATTGGCGAATTCATTTCCCGCATCTACCTAGGGGCCGATAGTGCTCACCTTGATTCCCTGATTTCTGGTCGCCGAATCACACTCACTGGTTCTGACCCAAATGTTGGAGGGGTAATAGCTGCTTTTTTTTGCGTGTATTTTTTTTCCATGTACGCTGTTAGTAGAAAGTTCTTATATGTTTTTTTTAGTATTATTTTTGTTTTTCTTTGTTTTTTAACGCAAAGTAGAACGGCGCTGGTTGCACTAGTTTTTGCTCTCTCGACCTATTTTTTATTTTTTTTTAGAGCTTTTATATTTTACAAGTTTGTTTTCTTGGTTTTCGGTTTTTTTTTCCTTTTGTCCATGATCTATTTTCTTGATCTATCTTATTTATATTTAGGGTTTCAGTACGCGTTAGAAGGAAGGAACAATAGCCTTAATGTGAGGCTTGACAACATGGTTGATGCATATTATCGGTTTTTGCAGTCTCCTGTGGTTGGTTTGGGTCCGGCTAAATCGTCATTTAGTACTATAATAGATTCTGAGTATGCTCTAATTATTCAAAGGTATGGTTTGTTGGGTGTTTTTTTGTTTTTTTGTTATTTTGTCTATCTTTTGAAGTTGGCTTATTCTTTGGTTTTTAATGCTTGGGGTGGGAGTCTTTTAATTTTCACATTAATTTCATTTATGGTTATGATGACTAATAATATTTTCTCCGGCTATCAATTGATGTCGTTGGTTGTACTTTTGAATGTGGCTTGTATTCTTAGTCTACGGGTGCGAGAAGCTGAAGCAAAGGAGGCTAACCTTTGAGAATCGCTCACCTTACCTCTGTTCACCCTAGGGCCGACACCCGCATTTTTTTGAAAGAATGCACGAGTCTCGCTCGCCATGGCCACTCAGTTTCCCTGATCGTCGCAGATGGAAAGAAGGATGAGACCAAGGCTGATGTCGTCATCCACGATGTCGGCGCGTCCGCAGGACGCGTGGACCGAATTCGTAATGCTCCTGGCCGGGTTTTGGCCAAAGCGCTGGAACTGGATGCCGATATATACCACATGCACGACCCAGAGTTGCTACCCATTGGCCTGAAGCTCAAAAAGCGTGGCAAAAAGGTGATCTTCGACGCCCATGAAGATGTGCCAAAGCAGTTGCTGGGCAAGCCGTATCTGAATAAGCCCGCGAGATGGGTACTGTCTAAAACGTTTGGCGTGTACGAGCGATACGCTTGCCGCAAGCTAGATGCTGTGATTGCTGCTACGCCTTACATCCGTGACAAGTTTATCGCCATGGGTGTTCGTTCGGTGGACATCAATAACTACCCTCTGCTGGGAGAGTTGACTACCGGAACAAAGAGTTGGTCGCAGAAAAATGATCAAGTGGCCTATGTGGGGGGCTTGGACAGAGTTCGAGGCATCCGCGAAATGGTTCAAGCTATGGCTTTGACTCGGACAGATGTTCAGTTTGCACTTGCTGGTAGTTTCGGTCAGCCCGATTTTGAAGCTCAGGTTCATGCGGAAGCAGGCTGGAACAAGGTCGATTATCGGGGCTGGCTAGATAGAGAGGGTGTGAAAGCAATACTGAGCGAATCTGTGGGGGGGCTGGTCACGCTTCATCCGATCGTTAATTACCTCGATGCCCTACCTGTGAAAATGTTTGAGTACATGGCTGCAGGTATACCCGTGATCGCTTCGAATTTTCCCCTCTGGAAGCAGATCGTAGAAGGAAACCAGTGCGGGCTGTGTGTAGACCCGCTAGATCATCAGGAAATTGCCGCCGCTATAGACTATCTGGTTAAGCGCCCAGAGGAGGCCGAGCAGATGGGGCGTAACGGGCAAAGAGCTGTCGTAGAGCGTTATAACTGGGATATTGAAGAGCAAAAGCTGCTTGATTTCTACAAGTCACTGATTGGTTGATTATTCATGCAAGCAACTCTTTACTATCATTCGCGCACACTTCCACTTTATCAAGGCCAGCGTTATTTACCGAGCAATAACGTAGAACCTGTGTGAGCATGAGAGGGCTTGAGCTGATTAAGGCTTGTGATGAGTAGGACAGTTTGGATCATTAACCAATATGCATCAACTCCGGAAACAGGTATTGGTGGTCGCCATTATTTATTGGCCCAAGAGCTCGTGGAAAGGGGGCTCAACGTATATCTGGTCATGGCCAGCTTTCATCATATGTTGCATTCCCCGATAAAGGTGGGTGAAAAGTATAAGCACTCCAAGGCTGGCAAGCTCAATATCATTCATGTCAAGGTCCCCGAGTATGGCGATGCTCACAGCGGCCGCCGTATCAGTAACTGGTTCCTCTTCGCGTACAGGTTACTGGGGCTTAAAAGGTTTGTCCGTGATAAACCAGATGCGATTTTGTATTCGTCTTTGTCGTTGGTTGGTGTTCTCAGTGCAGAACGGTTGGCTCGCTATTATCGTGTCCCTCTCACGTTTGAGGTCAGAGATATCTGGCCCTTAACGCTTACCGAGATCGGCGGAGTGTCGCTACGCCATCCTTTTGTGTGGTTTCTTCAATGGGTTGAGGATAGAGCCTACAAGGTATCAGCCCGGGTCATTTCCAACCTCCCTGGAGCTGTTACACATATGGTGCAGCGAGGCATGGAGCCGGCAAAGTTTGAGTGGATTCCAAATGGAGTCTCAGTTAATGAGATGGAAAGGTGCGAGCCACTCGATGAGGCGTTTATGGCGAAAATGCCTCGAGGCCAGTTTGTGGTTGGTTATGCCGGGACACATGGGGTGGCTAATGCGCTGGATAACTTCCTTTCGGCCGCTGCGTTACTGAGTGACTATTCGGATATTAGTTTGGTTTTGGTCGGCAGGGGGAAAGAAAAAGAGCGATTACAGGCAAGGGCAAGATCTGAACACTTGGATAACGTCCTGTTTTTGCCGGCTGTAGCCAAAACACAGGTTCCGTCTGTCCTAAACATGTTTGATGTGTGCTTTATTGGTTGGAAGGATGAGTCGCTATATCGATATGGCATTGGTGCTAACAAAATCCCGGAATATTTTTTCTCCGGGAAGCCAGTAATCCACGCATATTCGGGCGGTTCTGATCCTGTGGAACAGTTCGGGGCCGGATTAACAGTCCCAGCGGAAGACCCGGAGGCGCTTGCAAGGGGGATTCTTGAGCTATACCGGATGTCGCGAGAACAGCGAGCGGCTATGGGGGATAATGGCAAGAGAGCTGTGTTGGAGCGATATGATTATTCTCGTTTGGCCGCGCAACTCCAAGCCGTTTTGTTCCAAGAGTCGACGGTGGTGCGAGAATAAGAGTATTTATGAAGAGATTTTTTGATTTAGTGGCTTCAGCGCTCGGGTTGGTTGCTTTGGCTCCCGTTTTTGTTGTAGTTGCTTTTTTGATCCGCCGCAAGCTCGGTTCGCCGGTATTCTTCCGCCAACCCCGCCCTGGGCTGAGTGGCAAGCCGTTCGAGATGATCAAATTCCGCACTATGCTGGACGCCACCGACAAACACGGCAACCCACTGCCGGATGACCAGCGTATGACGCCGTTCGGCAGCTTTCTACGCGCCACCAGCCTGGATGAGTTACCGGAACTCTGGAATGTGCTCAAAGGAGACATGAGCCTGGTGGGCCCCCGCCCCTTGTTGATGGAGTACTTGCCGCTGTATTCCAAAGAGCAGTTCCGACGCCATGAAGTCCGCCCTGGTGTTACAGGGTGGGCTCAAGTCAATGGCCGTAACGCGATTTCCTGGGAAGATAAATTCAAACTGGATGTCTGGTATGTCGATAACCAGTCTTTCTGGTTGGACTTGAAAATATTGTTCCTAACGGTAAAGAAAGTGCTGGTTCGAGATGGCATCAGTGGTGAGGGTGAGGTGACGATGTCAAAGTTTACCGGAACAAAAGACTGATGCGGTTAGCGATTCTTGGTGCCAGTGGCCACGGCAAGGTGGTGGCGGATGCCGCCAGTTTGAGTGGTTGGGTGGAGATTGTTTTTTTTGATGATGCCTGGCCTGCCGTTGCCAAGAACGGTCCTTGGGAGGTTGTTGGCAGAAGCCCGGATTTGTTGACCAAGGCTGCTGAGTTTGACGGCGCGGTTGTTGCGATCGGTAATAATGGTATTCGCATGGCCAGGCAGCAGGAGTTGGTGTCTGCCGGGCTTAAGTTGATCTCTGTGATCCACCCTTCTGCGATTGTCAGCCCACATGCCTCGGTGGGTGCCGGAAGCGCTGTATTTGCCAATACGGTTATCAATGCCTGCGCCACTCTGGGCGCTGGCTGTATTGTAAATACTGGCGCGGTAGTGGAGCACGATTGCGAGGTGGGAGACTTTTCGCACCTTAGCCCGAACGCGGTACTTGCTGGTGGAGTTACCGCTGGGCAAAAGGTTTGGGTGGGTGCCGGCGCCATGGTGAAGCAGTTAGTTGTGCTGGGCGATGAGGTTACCGTCGGTATGGGAAGCGCTGTGTTGAAAGACGTTGCTGCCTGTAAGACTGTTGTTGGCGCTCCAGCCCGCCCCGTTCATTTTCAGGATTGAGTTTTTATGTTGAATACTGCGTTTTCGCCTTGGCCTTCTTTTACTCAGGAAGAGGCGGATGCTGTCTCTGCTGTGCTTTTATCAAACAGGGTGAACTACTGGACTGGCACCGAAACCCGCGAATTTGAAAAAGAATTTGCCGCGTTCGCTGGTACCGATCATGCGGTAGCGGTTGCCAACGGTACGGTGGCGCTGGACTTGGCTCTGAAGGGGCTGGGCATAGGTGCTGGCGACGAGGTGATTGTTACGTCTCGCACTTTTCTGGCGTCGGCTTCGTGTATTGTGAATGCGGGAGC
>Ga0114911_1001858_pt1 | contig 10437 bp, 10 predicted proteins | sample MalvireepMed_904_FD_89688 | JGI IMG/M metagenome (GOLD analysis project Ga0114911, IMG submission 89688) | Marine viral communities from the Global Malaspina Expedition - Malaspina viral metaG DeepMed_904 | ecosystem: Environmental > Aquatic > Marine > Oceanic | place: Mediterranean Sea...
CGGCTGGCAACGCTGGTTCTTTGTAACCCTGGCGCTGGTGGTCAGCGTGGTACTGATCTACTGGCTGAAAAACCTTCATCGCCATGAGACCTGGACCGCCATTGCCATCGTACTGATACTCGGCGGCGCCTTGGGCAACGTCTACGATCGGTTGGTGCACGGCTACGTGGTCGATTTCCTGCACTTTTACTGGCAGGACCGGCACTTTCCCGCTTTCAACCTGGCTGACACCGCCATCACCATCGGTGCCGCCATGATGATTCTTGATATGTTCCGCAAACCCGCCGACTCGGACGGGGATGCGCAAAGGAGTGAGTAGCTCTTATGAATGAATTGCCTGTCGATAAGGGTACCCGCGTTAAACTGCATTTCGCCCTGAAGTTCCCGGATGGCGAAGTGATTGACTCGACCTTCGAGAAAGAGCCGGCTTCCCTGGAAATCGGCGATGACAACCTGCCGGAAAACTTTGAAGCCTATCTGATGGGCATGAAGGCGGGCGACAAGGACAGTTTCCAGGTGCCGCCGGAGAAGGCCTTTGGTCAGCACAACCCGAATAACGTGCAGACCTTCAAACGCCATGAATTCAGCCCCGATATGGTGCTGGAGCCCGGCGTGATGATCTCCTTCGCCGACGCGCGCCAGAGCGAGTTGCCCGGTGTTGTCAGCCGCGTAGAAGGTGACGAAGTGGAGGTGGATTTCAATCACCCCCTGGCAGGGCGTACACTGACGTTTGAAGTAGAAATCATTGATGTGGAGCCGGTCGGCCCGGCCCACTAACCAGAGCAGCAGGTTGATATGCAGATCCGACTCGCCAATCCCCGAGGTTTTTGTGCCGGCGTGGACCGCGCCATTGAAATTGTAAACCGGGCGCTGGACGTGTTCGGAGCGCCCATCTATGTAAGGCACGAGGTGGTCCACAATAAATTTGTGGTCGATAACCTGCGTAACCGTGGCGCCATTTTCGTTGACGAGCTCGATGAAGTGCCGGACGACAAGCTTGTCATCTTTAGCGCCCACGGTGTTTCCCAGGCGGTGCAGAACGAAGCCGCCCGCCGCGGCCTGAAAGTCTTCGACGCCACCTGTCCGCTGGTCACTAAAGTGCACCTGGAAGTCATGCGCTACAGTCGCGATGGCAGGGAATGCGTGCTGATCGGCCACCACGGCCATCCGGAAGTAGAAGGCACCATGGGGCAGTACGACCATAGCAATGGTGGCGAAATCTACCTCGTGGAAAACGAGGAAGACGTGGCGAAGCTGGAGGTTAAAGACCCCGGTAAGCTCTCTTACGTTACCCAGACCACCCTGTCCATGGACGATACCGCCCGCGTGATCGACGCGCTACGCGCAAAGTTCCCGGAGATCCAGGGCCCTCGCAAGGACGATATCTGCTACGCCACCCAGAACCGCCAGGATGCCGTGAAGCAGTTGGCCGGCGACTGCGACCTGATGCTGGTGGTTGGCTCGCCGAACAGCTCCAACTCAAACCGCCTGCGCGAGCTCGCGGAGAGAATGGGCACGCCGGCCTATCTGATTGATGAGGCCTCCCAGATCGATGCTGCCTGGCTGGAAGGTAAGACTTCGATTGGGGTTACTGCGGGAGCTTCTGCCCCCGAGGTTCTGGTGAACGAAGTTATTACCCGTCTGCGAGAGCTTGGCGGCAGCGTTCCGGAGGAAATTGCCGGGCGTGAGGAGAATATTGTGTTTTCTATGCCGCGGGAGTTGCGGATTGATGCCATTGAGCTCGAATGAGCTCAATGGCGCTTGAGCTTTTTACCAACAACCCGCTTGGCCTGCACCACGGTTTCCTTGTTCATCCACTGTAAGCGTTCCGCAGGGGTCGTTCGTTTGGCCCCCGGTAGGCACAGCTTGCAGTGTGAACGTATCCCTCGTTACGTTTCCCGAAAAGCTAATGTTATAGAAGACTGTGCCATTCTGTGGTGATTGCGTGAACGGCAAAGTCGGATCGGCTCCTCCAACCCTATAGTCAAAGCCATTGGAATACCTTCGCTCCATCCATTGCGCCAATTCAAGCAGGTCAGACTGCGCCGTTGTTCTGCGAGTCCGCTCTACGTGATTCTGATAAGTTGGTAGAGCGACTGCGGCAATGATTGCAATGATAGCAACTGCAATCATCAGTTCTATGAGTGTAAAGCCTGCAACGCCTGCTTTTTTTACTGTTTTATTGGTTCCGGTTCGTGTCACAACTAGGTCACTCACGTTTTAGGAATTTTGTGTGCCAAGAAAGTTATTTGTCTGCAACATCAAGCGATCGTATCAGCCGCGCGCCTCGGCTTGGGTCAACAACTTTGCCAACCTCTATTTTCACCGAGTTTCCTGGCTCCAAACGCCTCAGGACTTGCTCCCGTGACCATGTTGCATTGTTGAAATGAACTACTCGGTCCAGTAAGAACGATCGATCATCAATAATAACAATACCCAGTTCCGGGTTAACCGAATTTACTGTTCCAGAGAGTTCGCTTCCTTCTCTGAGCATTTGAAACTCAGAGTCTGGCATTTCTTCGGCGGTTGAATTGCCTGTAAACATTATTGCTGTCAACAAAAGCGCTACCATGTTGGCCAGAAATCTGGGGGTGAAAGCTTTGAAATTCATGATTTAACCTCTTAATAGGTGCTGTCAAAACCTGTCGCAACATGCCACCAGTGCCGTTGAGGAACAGCTCCGTTTTAACGGAGCTGTTCCCAGGTTTGCCGACCAGTATTCGAATCCAGAGATCTGGCGCACAAAGCGTCTTCACAAGGCGCATCCGGGTCGAGTTGGTTCGGATCAAGCCCGGGTATTATGACCTCTGAATCTCCGTCTCCGGTGGCGATGGTTCGATTCTCACCACCGTAACCATACTGTATGCCACTTGGTGCATAGCCACCGGTGATATCGCCGGAATTGAATATACCATCACTGTTGAGGTCGAAAACCGGGTCGTCAGACGGCTGTCCGCTCGTCAACTTGAGGTCCATTATGAAGCCCGTTCTACCGCTGGAGCAGGGGTCGTCATCAGGAACGACTGTAGTAAATCTCACGCGGTCTGGATTCACCCCGAACGGGAAGGTTGCTCTGCTAATAACCCGCTCTCCGGTCTGGGTGGATCCATAGATCAGGTCCAGATACCAGCCATTTTCAGAGGTAAGCTGGTTCTCGGAGGTTTCGCGCACAGTAAAGGTATTGGTGCCGACTCCGGACGCTTTAGTTACCGTCACAGTCTCTTGCGTTGTGATCGTCTGTTCCAGCAGGTCTGAACGGGTAAGATTGGTTTGCGAAAGGTCATCTTTGATGCTGTAAAGGCTTTGAACGTTGAAGTTACTTTCGTCGCCGTTTCTCAAGAAGCTTCCTGTTCCAAAAGCGAGTACCAGTTCGTCAGAATCGGTTGGGTTTAGGGCTACCCGCGGAGCAACTGTAATGGGTTGGGCTGTGCCGCCGTTGTCCTGGGCTGAGAATACCTTTTCGGTACTCCAGCTATTCGTGTTGGAGCTTGCTATCGCGAAACGCCACATATTGCCCTGGAGGTCGCCTGCATAAACATGGCGGGTGATGGCATCCCTTTCAGGAAAACTCGTAATGACAGGCGCTGCTAGCCCATTTGGAGCCGCGCTGCTACCAGCACCGGTTTCCAGTTCTTTGATCAACGAGCCATCGGCAAGATCAACAACGAAGAGGCTGGATTGGTTGTTGGCGCTGTTGTAGCCGTTACCGAAGATGGCGGCCCATGTGCCATCTGCTAATCGTGCGATTTGGGGGTCGGTTACTCCATAGCCAAGATCCGGATGTGTGAACTCCCAGAGTACGTCTGTCGCGGGTGAGAAAGAACCTGGGTCAGTTACGTCGAGCGCGAAAACAGTTTTACCGCCGAGGCCCATCGTACCGAGAAGAACAGTTCGCCACTCTGCGGACCCGTTTCCGTCCTTGTCAATGTACGCGTCTTGTACTCGGGGCGTACCGTCCATTAAATATTTATGCGAGTAATTTGGAAGCATTAACTCAGAAATGCGAGCGTGACTGTTCGTGCCCTGAGGTAGAAGCAGCTCTCCAGGTACATAACCGAAAAGCTCTGCACCAGTTTCACTGTTGAAAGCATGAAGAATGCCGTCATTCGCGGGCACATAGAGCGCATCGATTCGGTTTTGATAATCCGTCGTTGAACGAAAAGCTCCGTAGCTGCTTCCCTCAGTCGAAGGCAGTCTGCTAAATCCAAAATTGGATTTACCTACAAATTGGGGATTCGCATTGATAATGTCGCCGAGCAGGCGAGTTACGGAAGCACCGGATTGATCAATTGTTTCACGGGACCTGAATGAGCTGTCCGCGTTTGTGTCTCCATGTAGCCATGCCAAACGCTTATAACCAAGGTTGTCCACGGTTGATGCCAGTGTAGGATCGGCGTTCAATGCCTGTTGCTGATTTGTCGAGAGGTTCGAAAGGGAACTTGTGCTGCTGAATGCCAATTCGACGCCTGAGGTGCCATTGTGAGTAATCAGCGTTCGGTTTGCAGGTGTTGTATTAGCCAGTACTGTTTCCGCATTCCAGATCTCGGAACCTTGATCAAAGTTGAAGCCGGTCAACGTGCCCGACCAGTCTTCGCTCCTGAATCCCGCAAAGAAGCCCAACGATTCCGTTCTGAGGACAGCGGAGCTGACCGCAGCAGAGGAAGCGGAGGTTTGGGCGCGAGCAGTCAGATCACCCAGGAATTCCTGGATAGCCAAGGTAAAAGCCCCAGGATCCTGCGCGCTTGCGTAACCGCCCCTGCCGTTGATGGCAGCATGCAACAAGTCATCGATGTTTTCGGGGCTTCGATTATCATCTGGCTCTGGCCAAGTTATCTGATCTCCAGACGCAATCGCAGCGGTTGCATCTGCCTCAGAGATGTCGCCAACGACACCAAGGCCGATGGTAAACGTAACCATGTGTTGCCAGAATGCCGGATCGACAGTTCCTGTCGGGACTTTGTTCGCGAGGTCCGTTCGAAGGTCGTTTTTCCAGTACTCCATTGCCACATCGGCGAGTGTATTGGAATGGCTGTCTGCGAACGGCGAAACTGCCGTATAGGAGAAATCGTCGCCATCAGGGTCGGGGTTCGTATAAGAGGGGCCCGCAGTATTGTCGACGTTGCCAACGCTTGGACTACCACCGTTCCAGATACCATCTGTCATTAGAATGGAGAAACTCTGACGGCACTCTACCTGCGCAGTGGTGTCATTGGTGCCAGGCGTTGCGCCCCAGGGACCCTGGTTGTCGCTTCTGGAGTAATACTCACCAATATCCTTGAGGGCAGTTCTGAGTGGAGTTCCCCCGCTTACACTCTTGCCATGCAACCAGGTAAGAAACTGTTGTCTTCTTGCGCTTGTGTAGGGACGGACGCCACTGACGATAGTGTCAGTGTCGGCCACTCCATCAATGGTATTGTTGTTGACGTTGATGGCACCATAGCCGACCCGAATGTTTTCCGGCAGATTAAAAAAGGCCTCAGTTATCCCCGACTTTGCTGCCTTGTCCCTCGTGCTGTAGTAGGAAAACCAGTTGGCATAATTCTGCTTCACATCGGCTGTCGCGTTATTAAGCAGGACCGTGTTAAAACAGCTGTTGACCTTCGGGTTCGCTATGCACTGGGGCGACTGGATAAGATCCATATAGAAACCTTCTTCAATGGATCCAATCTGATCGAAACGAATGTACGTGCTTAGATTATCCGTCCCCGAGTTCGGGTCAAACCCATTTACCGGGGCGCTGGTATAAGAGGAGTTTGGATAGCGGCCGCTGCCATCAGGCTTATATGGGGGAAGATAGGTAACGTCCGGATCGTAATAAATTTTGTTGACATCGCTCGAATAATACCAGTTTTCGTTTGCGTCTCCCCCTAGATTGTCAGGCATGTAACGCCAGCCCATTGAGCCTGAGTCATCGAAGACAAACATCAGGTTGGGGTCAACGGACTCTTTCAAGAACAGCGGCACCGAAGCCAGGTTTACTTGGGCAAAAGCCGCTTGTGTTGTTGCAAGCGAGAAAAGTAGGCTTGCCGCAAACGTTGATAGCCTGGATAGGTGGATATTTTTCTTGAGTATTCTCGTTTTCTGTTTCATGGCTTAATCTCCAGTTGGAGCAAACGGCAACGATTCGGCTGCGATGTGTGCATGGCGCTCATGATTACTCCGGGGGTAAGAGCACGGTTGACTGTACGACGCTAATAGCGTTCGGGCTGCCGCCCTGGCCGCGAGAGGTTACCTCGAAGCGCTCAAAACAGGGTTGTCCTGGCTCGATTGGACATACATCGGCTAAGCGCGCTTGATGATAAGCAGGTTGAGCGCTGACACCGGCGCCAGCATTCCCGGTTCCAGCAGCCGCAGGGTTATTGCCATCCCAATTCCAGGGCGTGGTCAGCCTGTTGGTTGCGAATGCTGTTTGGCGGCTGGCGAGGCTGCCTATCAGGTCTGCTTCTCCCTGGCGAAGCCCAGCTTCAGAGGCCTGGAAGGACATAGCTCCGTCGTGTGCATTGCTGGCCATCCGCTCCTGCATGATGGAACCCTGCATGCCGCCAACCGCGAGAAGAGAGATAAGCAGAAGCATGAACAGAGCCACTACCAGGGTTGCCCCCCTCTGCGTTGCAGAAAAAGGCGCCGAGTTAATGACTGGTGTGTTTGCACGCTTGATCATTCCATCCGCCCTCTCAATGATGTTGTAGTTACGGAGACGATGCGGACACGGCTGTCTCCGTTATTCGCCTGGCTCACCTCGCTGCCCAGCATGTCGAAACTGCGACCGTTTGGCTGGTCAAGCACATCGTCCTGGCTCCGAGTCAGAACCGAAAAGCGTACACTTGCGACCTCCTCCCAGTCAGTTACCTCGTCAGCGGGAACATAGTCGTCGGCAGCATTGCTTCCGCCAGTATCAACTCCATAAAGAATCTGGAGCGTTTCGACACCGGAGACAAGCTCCTGAGGCGCCTGCAGCGGCGTCATTAGACGTCTGAACAGGGCCGGTTCGCCATTGGTGCCTTGACCAATGTAATAGGCCATCGAGGTGAATTCATAGACTTTGGTTTGTGGCTCATAGGCGAGATTGAAATTGTTGCCATTATTTCCCGGGCTGACATTGCCTCCTGCCATTGTGATTGCGCTAGAATTGGCATTATTGCTCTTTTGGAACAGTTCGCCCTCTGAGCAATCTCCCAAAGTTGCAAGAACAATTCGATTAACTGGAACACCAGAATTGTCGGTCAGGTTGATACTGTTTCCATTCTGGGGATTGCCGGCATCCACCGGCACGCTCAGCGGTGTAAGGCCATTCACGATAATGACATCGGAATTGGTGACGACAGATCCGGCAAGCGATGCCGGCAGGGAGGTGCCCGCTGTGCCAGAAGCCCAGTTCCCTGCGGTCGGCGTTGCCAGGGCCCCCGCCAGAGTGACGCTGTCTCCGGGGCCCGTCCCTGTATAATCCCATCCCTGAACGGGTTGGCTCAGAGGGACAACCAGCCCGCCATTCAGGCGATTGTCAACAACCTGATCCAGGGGCAGCCCCATTTCGGCCAGGCAGCCAAAACTGCCCGCAGATCGCAGATCCGGGGATAAGACCGCCGACACAAAGCGTGTGCTTTCCTGGGCGTGCGCAAGCCCCTGGGTCTGACGATAGGTGTCATTGCCGCTGAGGTAAATTTGCGTGACACCCAGGGTAATAATGAGACCAAGAGCCAGCGAAATGATTAGCTCGACCAGTGACAGGCCGGACTGTGGGGCTAGCGGGGCAGGCCTTGGTAACCGGGCGTAAGATTTCGACTTGTGTATCATCAAATCTGTGTCCTCACTACAACAGGGTTCATAGCGGCATCATCCTGATCCCAGTCGATGGTCACCGTCACGGTATCGCCGTTTACTGCAACCGTTCTCTCGGCTGCCGGTAGTAAACAGGCAAGGTTGTTTTCCCATGCTGCGATGTCATTGGCGCTGACTGAGGCATTTCCGGGAACGAACGACGTATCGCATGCGCCATTGTTTGCCCCTTGCGCATCGCCTTGTGCGAGCGCGTAAGCCCCAGGGTTGTCGGAGTTTGCGCGGATCCTGTCGAGAAGATCCTCAGCCAACAAAACCGCCTGACTGCGATTCTGGGATTGGGTGTTCATTTGTAGCGATATGATTTGGGTTGATGCTATCCCCAGGATCCCGATGCCGAGCACCAACACCGCCACCATTATTTCGATAAGGCCAACGCCCGACTGTTTGTTAACCGGAAAAGCAAAAGATCGTGCTCCGGGTTTCCGTGTTAGAGAATGTTTCATGGGCATGCTCCGCCATCAATCTCGGTTCTGCCTACCGGGCTGATACGGATAGTCCGGAAGGTATTGGCGCCCGAGGCACACCCGTTGGGCGCAATGGTGAAGGACTGCGCAGTCTGCGGGATCAGGAATCCCCTTCGATCAAAAACCAGATCGCCGGCGGTCTCCGTGAATGTCAGGCTCTGAGGGGCTTCGAATGCCCTTATCTGATCATTGGCGCAGTCGCCAGTTGCGTCGCCAGTATGGACGCACCAGCCCCCGCCCAGACCTCCATCGGTACTCAGCGTGACAGCCGTGCCGCGTTTGATGGCTTCGGTTCTCGCTAGTTTGATCGATGACACCAACAGGTTGGTGCCCGATACCAGTCTGTTTCCTTCGATCGCCCGATTAAAGCCAGGGACCGCAACTGCAGCCACAATCGCGAGGAGAACGACGGTAATCATCAACTCTATAAGAGTGAAACCCGAGGTTTTTTTTATCATATCCAATCCTGTTCTTGGCTATCGTCCTATTGAAACAGAGTGTTTTTCACTCTGCATCGTTTCGGCGACGAATGGCAGGATTAAGGGGGCGAGCGGTTCATGCCTGATTTTATGCGTCAACCGGGGCACTTGATTATGGTTCCCCAGGGGAGTGTTATCTTGCCGTCGCGGTTCTTGTCTCTCAGTGATCTCAGGCGACCACCTATATTGATGGCCATATAAGTCATTTCGAATTCGGCTGTATTCAAGCGTGAGCATGCGACGAGGCTTCCCATCGTGCCGTGGCTCATGCCGTCCGATGAAAACTGGAAGTAACCTCTCCCCGCTGTCCTTGAAAAGAGATGGGAGCCGGTTTTAGTGAGTTCAAGGACTTTGTGAACCTTGTTCGAATCCGGACGTTTGTCGTTGTTCATGTCCGGGAAGACTGAGACAGGTTGGTTCCAGTCGTCAACGCACTGCAGTTGCGCAGAGAGTGGGCAGACTGTGGTGAGGGTTCCCTGATGAACGGCAAAGCTGCGAGCGGTTGCGAACAGTCTATGTGTGCCATTAACCAGATCATTATGACGACTGGCGGAAACAACGCCGCTCCACGAAATGCTGGCCACGCTTGCCGTGATGGCAATCAGTGCCACAGTGACAACTGCTTCAACCAGGGTGAAGCCTTGCTTTTTTAGCGAGGAATCCATTGTTACATCCTTGTAGGTAGATCAAGTAATTAACCTATCACGTCCTGTGATGAGGCATTGAATTATTATATGTCTGAATGCGACCTATAGTTGAAAAAAAGACAACCATCTGTGGAGATAGCTATTCCATACCTAGCTTCTTTAATCGATATCGCAGTGCCCGAAAACTGATTCCCAGTCTTTTTGCAGCTGCAGTTTTGTTCCACCGGGTCGCTTCGAGCGCCTTCTCAATGGCCTGTCGTTCAATCTTCTCCAGATACCCTTCCAGATCGATTTCCCCATCGGGCACGGCGATTCCTTCTCCCTCGCCAACCTGGCCCTCGGCAATGATCTGCGAGGCCGAAGCTGCATGCTGAACACCATTCCCCAGATGCAGATCATCAGCATCAATCTGGTCAGCGTCGCACAGGGTAAAAGCCCGCTCCAAGACGTTTTCCAGTTCCCGGACATTGCCCGGAAAGTCATAGCCTCGCAGTCTGTCCACGGCCGCTGGCGTTAACGAGGCAGGGTCACACTCATACTCTTTCGCAATCCGTTCAAGAATGTGATTCGAAAGCAGAGAAATATCATCCGGCCGCTCTCTCAGGGGTGGTACTGCGAGTTCGATCACGTTAATCCGGTAGAAAAGATCCTGACGAAAGCTGCCTTCCTGGACCAGCTCCGGCAGATTCTTGTGGGTGGCGCTCAGTACCCGAATGTCGACGGGCACTTCCTTGGTGTCCCCGACGGGCCGAACGGCTTTTTCCTGTATGGCGCGGAGCAGTTTCACCTGCATGGCCAGGGGCAGGTCTGCCACTTCATCAAGGAATAGGGTGCCGCCGTTGGCAGAGCGGAACAGGCCGTCTTTGTTCTCCACGGCCCCGGTAAAGCTGCCTTTCTTGTGGCCGAAGAATTCGCTTTCCATCAGTTCCGAGGGAATGGCGCCGCAATTCACCGCGACGAATGGACCTTCGCGGCGGGGGCCCTGAAGATGAATCATTCTGGCCACCA
>Ga0114911_1001871_pt1 | contig 10403 bp, 8 predicted proteins | sample MalvireepMed_904_FD_89688 | JGI IMG/M metagenome (GOLD analysis project Ga0114911, IMG submission 89688) | Marine viral communities from the Global Malaspina Expedition - Malaspina viral metaG DeepMed_904 | ecosystem: Environmental > Aquatic > Marine > Oceanic | place: Mediterranean Sea...
CCGCAGCCGCGCGCGCCGGGGCACCGCTATCGGCACGCGGCGCGGAATGGGTGGCGGAAACAGGACGTCACCTCTTCTACCGCGATGCAGAGGGCGAACTCGCGCTTCCGCTACCGTCCCTGCCCGGAGCGCATCAGGCGGTGAACGCCTCGCTCGCCATCGCCATGCTTCGCGCGCAGGATGTGCTGCCGATCACGCCCCATGCGCTCGCGCAGGGAATCGAGCAGGCGGCCTGGCCCGCCCGGCTGCAGCGCCTTGCCCCCGGTCCCTTGGCAGGTCACCGCGAAATATGGCTCGATGGCGGACACAACGCTGATGCCGGGCGCATGCTGGGCGCGCATTTTGCCGGGCAGCAGCTGCACCTCGTGCTCGGCATGCTCGATGCGAAGGATCCGGCTGCGCTGGTCGATCCCCTCGCCCCCATGATCGCCAGCCTCGCTGTGGTCCCGGTGCCGGGCCACGATTGGCATCCGGCAGAAGCGATCGCCCCGCAAGCGCGCTTCTTTCCCGATATCGTGAACGCGCTCGCGGCTATTCCCGAAGATGGGATGCCCGTCCTGATCGCGGGGTCGCTCTACCTTGCTGGCGATGTGCTGCGGCGCAACGACGAAGCGCCGGAATAGACCCGGCGCTATTCCGCCGGAGCGACCGCCTGCCCCGCTTCGGGCGCGACCACGCCCGAATTGGCACGCGAGCGGCTTTCGCGATACCATTCGATGCAAACCAGCACCGCCGCCCCCAGTCCGATCCATGTGGTCAGGATGAAGACGTCGTAATAGCCTTGGTTTTCAATCATTTCGCCAAGGGCGCCGCGCCCCAGCGTGCCCACCAGCAGCGTCAGCGACGACAGCAGCGCATACTGCACCGCGCTGAACTTCTTCGAGACGATCGAGGAGAGCCATGCGATATAGGCGGCCCCGGCTATGCCGATCGCGAGATTTTCGAACGCGATGGTGATGGTGAGCTTGGCGAGGTCCGCATCGCCGATGCCCGGCACCTGTTCGATCAGGTAAGTGAAACCGATCGCCCCGCTGAAGGCCTCCATATAATATCCGCCCACGGCCATATCCGCGTAGAGCAGGTTGGTCAGCGCGGCGAGTATCCCGCCGATCAGCAGCGTCGCCATCCGGCCGATGGTGGTCAGCAACAGGCCGCCGAGCGCGAGCCCTGCGATGATTGCCCCCACGCCGAAGAACTTCGACGCGAAAGCGACGTCGTCATTCGTGTAGTCGAGCTCCCCGAGATAGAAGGGATAGGCGAAAGTACCCCAGATCGCGTCGCAGATACGATAGGTCAGCACCACCGCCAAGATCAGCACCAGCGACCATCCCATCCGTCCCACGAATTCGACCAGCGGCAGCACCAGCGCGCGGTACAGGTGATCGAGGATGTAATTGCCGCCGCTGGCGGGTTCCTCGTCGGCTGTCAGCAGGTGTTCGCCGCGGCGCTTCTTCGAGGCGAGCCAGCCGGCGATCAGCGCGGGCAGGATGATGGTTGCCACGATGATCCACGGGCCGACATTGACCGTGAATTCGGTCGGGTTGGGCCGATCTTCGGGGGCGTAGGTCATCGACATGATCATGAACGTCAGGACGATGCCGATCGCCCCCGCCCACAGCAGCGCGACCAGCGCCAGCGCGCGATTGCGGATCGCGGGTTCGAGTTCCCCCGCATGACGCAGCGCGCGCACCTGCCGTTCGCTTTCGGTCGCCACGTCCGCGGCGTTTTCGCTCGCATTGGGCGCCCACAGGCCGATGAAGCCCACGCCCAGCAGGATCGCCCCCATCAGCGCGTAGGTTTCGGGCCAGCCGATCCGCGCGGCAATGATCAGGCCGAGCGCCCCGCCCACCAGCGACGACAGCCGGTAGCCCATCTGGTAAACGGTGGAGAGAATGTCGATCGTCGCGCGCTCGTCGGCTACGTCGATCCGCCACGCATTGATCGCGATATCCTGTGTCGCGCTGGCGAACGCGCCGATTCCCGCCAGCAGGCTGAACCAGCCGAGCTGGGTGCGCGGTTCCAGCACGCTCATCGTAATCAGGATCGCGCCCAGCACCAGCTGCATCGGCACGATCCACTGCTTGCGCCGTCCCAACCGGCGCAGCACCGGTATGTTCACCTTGTCGATCAGCGGCGACCAGAGGAACTGGAAAGCATAGGCCAAACCGATGAGCGAGAAGATGCCCATCGTCTCGAGATCGACTTCGGCTTCGGTCAGCCAAGCGAACAGGGTGCCGAGGAACAGCGCGAAGGGCAGACCGCTGGCAAAACCGAACAGCAACATGAAGCCGGTCTTGCGATTGCCCAGCGCCATGCCGAGCGCGCGCCACGCGGAAATCTTCTTCTTGTCTTCTGCGACCGCAGCCATTCGCTGGCATCCTTCCAATTCGGCGTGATTTTTGCGACACTAGCGGCGAGAGAGAGGGAGGAACAGGCGTCATGAGCGATGTCGACACCAAACAACCCGCGCATCGCCCGACCCGTGGCATGCTGGCCCTGGCCAGGGATATCGCCGAAGGTCGGCAGCGCGATGCCGGTAGTGCGACCACGGTGCCCGCAAGCGTCTATACCGATCCGGATTACTGGCAGCGAGAAAAAGCGGCGATCTACGACCGGCTGCCGCAGATCGTCTGCCCGTCGGCGCTGTTGCCCGATCCCGGCATGGCGCTGCCGCATGACGCCACCGGGCGCCCCTTGCTGGTGACCCGCGATGCATCGGGCATGGCGCATGTCTTCCTGAACGTCTGCCGGCACCGCGGCACACGGCTGGTCGAAGGCAATGAGGTTCAGTGCACGAAAAGGCTGGTGTGCCCCTATCACGCATGGACCTATGCGGTGGACGGCCGTTTGCTGGCCCTGCCGCGGCCCGATACCTTCCCCGGGCTCGACGAGGGCGATTACGGCCTCGTGGAACTGCCCAGCCGCGAAACCGGCGGACTGATCTGGTTCTCCCCTTGCCCAGACAGCGCGGATTTCGGTTTCGCGGACAAGATTGGCGAGGATTTCGACGCGCTCGGCATGGGCGAACACGTGCTGTTCCGCCGCAAGACGCACGAAGTGGCGGGGAACTGGAAACTGATCATGGATGCTTTCCTCGAAAGCTATCATGTCACCCGCCTGCATGCGCAGACGATCGGGCCGTTCTTCAAGGACGGCGCAACCAGCGGCGACATGATCGGACCGCATGCCCGCAGCGCGGTGGGCCGGCTCGAGGAAATGGACGGGGTCGATCTGGAGGACATGGCCGCACTGCGCCGCGTGGTGACCTTTGCCTATCAGCTGCTGCCCGGCGCGTTGGTCATCCCCAGCCCGGACTACATCAATGTCATGGTGATGATGCCGCAGGCGCACGATCGCACGCTGGTGGAGGATTTCATGCTCATTCCCGAACATCCCAAGACCGACAAGGCGCGCAACCACTGGGAACGCAGCTGGGCCCTGCTCGACGGCGGGGTCTTCGCGGGCGAGGATTTCCGCGCCGCCGAACTCGGGCAACAGGGGCTGGCCACCGGCGCGGTGCCGCAGCTTACCCTCGGCACGCTCGAAGGGGGTATCCGCCGCTATCACGAGACCGTGGAAGAGGCGCTGCGCGCAGTGAACTGAACCCGGCGCGCGCAATTGGCGCGGTAGTCCGGGCACATCGCTGGCAGGTCGGCGGCGATCACCGCTTCCGCATGACGGGGGTTGTGTGTATTGGCGCGCGCATGGCCGATAACCGTTTACCAGAAGAAGGCGATCGGATCGCCAAGCTGCTCGCCCGTGCCGGCGTAGCCAGCCGCCGCGAAATCGAGCGCATGATCGCCGACGGGCGGATCGCGATCAATGGCAAGGTCCTCGACACGCCCGCAGTCAAGCTGGCGAATCTCAATGGCGTGACGGTCGATGGCAAGGCTGTCGGCCGGGCGGAGGCGGCGCGGCTGTTCGCGTTCCACAAGCCTTCGGGGCTGATCACCGCCGAACGCGATCCCCGCGGACGGCCCACCATTTACACCGCGCTGCGCAACGCCTTGCCCAAGGATGCGGGCCGCGTGATTCCCGTCGGCCGTCTCGACTTCCCCACCGAAGGTCTGCTGATGCTGACCAATGATGGCGAACTGAAAAGGGCGATGGAACTGCCCTCGTCGGGCATACCTCGCACTTACCGCGCGCGCGCCTTTGGCGATGTCACGCAGGCGCAACTCGACGAACTGATCGAAGGCGTCGAGATCGACGGCATTCGCTACGGCCGGATCGAGGCCGACCTCGAGCGCGGTTCGGGCAAGAATCGCTGGGTCGAAATGACGCTGACCGAAGGCAAGAACCGCGAAGTTCGCCGCGTGCTCGAACATCTCGGCCTGCAGGTGAATCGCCTGCTGCGGACCGCCTATGGCCCGTTCGAACTGGCCGACCTGCCGCGCGGGCAGGCAGTGGAAATCCGCCAGGCCGATGTCGAGCGGTTCCGCAAGCAACTCAGGCGCGGGGGCCAGCTTTGAGGATCATCGCAGGCGATTGGCGCGGCCGCAAACTCGTCGCGCCGCCGGGCGATCTGACCCGCCCCACTGCCGACCGGACGCGCGAAACGCTGTTCAACATGCTGGCCAGCCGCGTGGGCAGTTTCGACGGGCTGAGCGTGATCGATCTTTTCGCCGGATCGGGCGCGCTGGGCTTGGAGGCTCTGTCGCGCGGTGCTGCATCCTGCCTGTTCGTCGAACAGGATGCGCGCGCGGTGGAGGCCATCCGCAAGAATATCGAGACGCTGGACGCACGTGCACGCAGCGTGGTCCAGCAAGGTTCCGTGCTCAGTCTCAGCCCTGCCAAGACGGCGCACGATGTGATCTTCCTCGATCCGCCCTACGATACGGGTGCCGGCCATGTCGCGCTCGACCGGCTCGCGCGGCTCGGCTGGATCGGGCCGGCGACCTGGGTCGCGCTCGAAACCGGCGCGAAGGAAGAAGGCGCTCTGCGGGCCTTCGATATCATTGCCGAGCGAAAGACCGGCAAGGCGAAGATCACGTTGCTGCGCCTCGCGGCCTGAACCGCGCAGCCGGCGGCGACAGGTTCGAAACCGGTACCGACCTCGCAGATCCCTGAGACGCGAAAAGGGCGGAACCGCTTGGCGGTCCCACCCTTTCGCTTCGCACCCTGCCCGCTGGCAGGACGCGCATTCAGTTCAGCTCACGACCCCGGCTTGGTTGCGGGAAGCTTCTGGGGGATCGTGCTGGCGGGCTGACCCGGCCAGTATTCGAGCGGGCGATTACCCGTCTTGTTCTTGGCCCAGCTGTTGATGCAACCATCCTGCTGCATGGCCGAACATACCGGCAGGTTCGCATTGTCGGCGGGGGTGTATTCGGGCGGAACCGACTGCGTCACGGCGTTGCTCACGAAGCGGGGCGACGTGGTCGCGCTCGACGATGCACTCGACGTAGTTGCCGGATTGCCATTCATCTGGGCAGCGATCTGGTTCCACGCCTGCATGCGCGTTGCCGGTTCCATTTCGTAGATGGCGACCCGCTGTTCGTCGGTCAGCACCCACCAACCTTCGGTCTGCATGGGCGACAGCGTCCAGTAATATTCCTGAACGCCTGCGGGCCATGCATCATAAGCGGTCTGGCGATCGGCGGGCCACTGGTCATAGGCGGCTTCCTGCTCGGTGGACCAGCTGTAGCTTTCGCCCGACATGTGATCGTCGGCAGCAGCCGGAACAGCGGTAAAGGCAAGCGCTGCAGCGCCGGCGAGAATCAGATTACGCATAGGAGATTCCTCCATTTGTGTGGTGTGTACGGCTAACCTACGCAGCGCCCCGGTCGTCGGTTCCGGCGCGCCCATGTGGCCGGGGCTTGTCTTGCGCCGCTTCGTTCCCTAGCTGTTCCGTACTCCATGACAGACCTCCCCACCCCGTCCGACGCGCCCGCAAATGCGCAGATTCCCGCCTATGCGGCCCGGTTGAATGCTCCCCAGCGCGAGGCGGTGCTGACCACCGAAGGCCCCGTTCTGATGCTCGCCGGGGCAGGTACCGGAAAGACAGCGGCGCTCACCGCACGGCTGGCACATCTCATCGCAACGCGGCGCGCATGGCACAGCGAAATTCTTTGCGTCACCTTCACCAACAAGGCGGCGCGCGAAATGCGCGAACGCGTGGGCCGGCATATCGGCGATGCGGTCGAAGGGATGCCGTGGTTGGGCACGTTTCATTCGATCGGGGCACGAATGCTGCGCCGCCATGCCGAACTGGTCGGGCTGGAAAGCAATTACACGATCATCGACACGGACGACCAGATCCGCCTGCTCAAGCAGCTGATCCAGGAAAACGACGTCGACGAGAAGCGCTGGCCGGCGCGGCAACTGGCCGGCCTGCTCGACCGGTGGAAGAATCGCGGGCTCAATCCCGGCGATCTCGATGCAGTCGAGAATGAAAGCTATGCCAACGGGCGCGGCGCCCAGTTCTACAAGCTGTATCAGGACCGGCTGAAGACGCTCAACGCCTGCGACTTCGGCGACCTCTTGCTGCACATACTGAACATCTTCCGCACGCATCACGACGTGCTCGCGCAATACCAGCAGCGCTTCAAATACATCCTCGTCGACGAATATCAGGACACCAACCAGGTCCAGTATCTCTGGCTGAGGCTGCTCGCTCAGACGCGCAAGAATATCTGCGTGGTGGGGGACGACGACCAGTCGATCTATTCATGGCGCGGCGCAGAAGTCGCCAATATCCTCAAGTTCGAAAAGGATTTTCCCGGCGCAGCAGTGGTCAAGCTGGAACAGAACTACCGTTCGACGCCGCAGATCCTGGCGGCGGCCTCGGGCCTGATCAATGCCAATAGCGAACGCCTCGGCAAGACGCTGTGGACCGAACTGCCACCCGGTGAAAAGGTTCGGGTCATCGGCGTATGGGATGCGCCCGAGGAAGCGCGCCGCGTAGGCGAGGAGATCGAACGGCTCGAAAGCGAGGGCGCACCGCTCGACCAGATCGCGATCCTGGTGCGCGCGCAGTACCAGACGCGGGAATTCGAAGACCGGTTTATCCAGATCGGCCTCAACTATCGCATCGTCGGCGGTTTCCGGTTCTACGAACGCGCCGAAATCCGCGATGCGCTGGCCTATTTGCGCGTCATCGCGCAACCGGCCGACGACCTCGCCTTCGAAAGGATCTACAACCAGCCCAAGCGTGGGCTCGGCGCGAAGACGCTCGAGGCGATGCGCCGTCATGCGCGCCAGCTGCAGATGCCGCTTGCCGCTGCCAGCTTAGACCTGTGCGATACCGACGAACTGCCTGCGCGGGCGCGGAACAACCTTGTCGCCTTGCTGGGCCAGTTCGTTCACTGGCGCGAACAGGCAGACAAGGTCACCCCGTCGGAACTGCTGCGCAGCGTGCTTTCGGAAAGCGGCTACGAAGACATGCTGCAAAAGGATCGCAGCGCCGAAAGCGCGGGGCGGCTCGAGAACCTCACCGAACTCGCGCGGGCGATGGAAGAATACGAGACGCTCGGCGATTTCCTCGAGCATGTCAGCCTGGTGATGGACAATGAACGGGCCGGCGATGGCGAGAAGGTCACCATAATGACCATGCACGCCGCCAAGGGGCTGGAATTCGACCACGTCTTCCTGCCCGGCTGGGAAGAAGGCGTATTCCCGAGCCAGCGCGCCATCGACGAGGGCGGCCTCGCAAGCCTCGAGGAAGAACGCCGGCTGGCCTATGTCGCAATTACACGCGCCAAGCGCCGTTGCACGATATTGCATGCAGCGAACCGCCGCATCTACGGCCAGTGGACAAGCTCGATCCCCAGCCGGTTCATCGAAGACCTTCCCGAAGACTATATCACGTCCGAAACCACGATGACCGGCGGTGCCTCGCTCTGGCGGGCGAATTGGAGCGAGACCGACGACCCGTTCGCGCATGTCTCGACCAGCCGGCCGGACCGGTCCGGCAAGCGGGGTCCCGGTTGGCAAAGGGCGCTTTCGTCAGGTTATGACACGACGCCCAAGCGTCTGGCTGAACCGGGCCGCAGCGCGGCGAGCTTCGCGGCCAAGCCGCGCAGCGATATCGCGCTTGGCGCCCGCGTCTTCCATGACAAGTTCGGCTATGGCTGCGTGACCGCCCAGGAAGGCAACAAGCTGACGATAGAATTCGAGAAAGCAGGCGAGAAGCGCGTTCTCGACAGTTTCGTCAGCCTGGCCGACTGAGGATTATCGCCGGGCGCACGTACGCCCGGATCGCTATCAGGTCGCAGAAATATCCAGAAAACCGGGGCGCGGACCGTTCCATTCGCCCGCCGGGACCGAACCGCCATCGTCGCCGCGCTGCTGGCGCCCTTCGCTCTTAGCCCGGGCCTTGCGCGCCGGCTTTTCGCGCGGTGCCTCGTCATCGTCCCGCTTCTTGCGAGCGCGCTTGGGCTTTTCTTCGGCGGCCGCTTCGGCGTCCGTGTCGGGCTTGGGCGAACGCTTGGGCTTTGCCGCGCGTTCGGGCTTGTCTTCGCGCGCGGGCTTGGGTTCGGCTGCCGTGTCGACCAGATCGACACGAACGTCCTTCTTGCCGAACACGGGCACTTCGGCGCCGGTCAGCTTCTCGACATTGGCGATCGCTTCGGCATCTTCTTCGGCCACGAGCGTAAAGGCGCGGCCCTTGGCCCCTGCCCTGCCCGTACGGCCGATCCGGTGGACGTAATCGTCCGGGTGCCAGGGCGTGTCGAAATTGAACACGTGGCTCACGCCTTTGACGTCGAGCCCGCGAGCCGCGACGTCCGAAGCGACGAGGATGTTGATTTCGCCCTGCTTGAAGCGTTCGAGTTCCTTCAGCCGGTTCGACTGGTCCATGTCGCCATGGATCTCACCACTGCGGAAGCCATAGCTCTGCAAACTCTTGTTGAGCTCGCGCACGGTGGTCTTGCGATTGGAGAAGATGATCGCGGTCTCGACGTGGTCGTTTTCCAGCAGCCAACGCAGCGTGTCGCGCTTCTGCCGTGCCTTTACCGGAACCTTGAACGCGGTGATGTCCTTGTTCGTGGTCGCCGCGCGGCTGACTTCTATCCGCTTAGGATTGTTGAGAAACTTCTTGGCGAGCTTCTCGATCGGTGGCGGCATGGTCGCCGAGAACAGCATCGTCTGCCGCGCTTCGGGAAGCTTGGAACAGATGAATTCGATATCGGGGATGAACCCCATGTCGAGCATGCGATCGGCTTCGTCGATGACCAGCAATTCGCAGCCGTTGAGCAGGATCTTGCCCCGTTCGAAAAGATCCATAAGCCGGCCCGGCGTGGCGATCAGCACGTCGACGCCATCATTCAGCGCCTTGACCTGATCGCCCATCTGCACGCCGCCAATCAGCAGCGCGAGCTTGAGATCGTGGTTCTTGCCGTATTTCTCGAAGTTTTCGGCCACCTGGGCTGCGAGTTCGCGCGTCGGCGCGAGAATCAGCGAACGCGGCATTAGTGCGCGCCGCCGTCCGCTGGCCATGATGTCGATCATCGGCAGCACGAAGCTGGCAGTCTTGCCGGTGCCCGTCTGCGCTATTCCGATGATGTCTTTCATCATCAGGATCGGCGGAATCGCTTCGCGCTGGATGTCGGTCGGCTCTGTATAGCCGGCTTCGCTTACTGCTTTGAGCAAGTCTTCGGAAAGGCCGAGATCGGCGAAAGTCATGCGGTTAGAAACTGTCCCTGGAACATTGGCCTACAAGTCGCCGCGCGTCCGCAGCATTGGCTGGGCGCGCCATTCGCCGGAATCGGCCCAAAAGTCAAGAAATCCCGGCAGACCCGACGCGAATGTCAGTCCGCGACGGCGATCAATCGGTGGAAATCGGCAATCCGGCACTTCGCCCCGGCGCGCGACATCAACCGATCGCGGTTCACGCAGAGCTGCCCGTCGGGGCTGCGTTCGACATAGAAACCGAGATAGAAATCGCGCGGGCTGCACGCCTTTTCGAGTTCGGCAGAGATGATCTGCCGGTCGCGCATATACATGACCAGCCGACTGCCCCGATCGGCCACGCCGACGATCTCGCCGGCATCGACGCATTCACCGTGGGGGCGCTCGACGACACGCGGAGCGGTTTGGCGCGGCAATTGCGACAGGAACCCGCGGCGCGAATTGCCCGGTTGCGGCGTGATGCGCATGATCACGCGGCGCTCGATCCGCACCTGCCGGGCGATAGGGGCCTTCCCGGCGGATGCAGCATCGGGTGACCATATCGAGCCCCGCCCCACCAACGGCGCCGCGCCAAGCGGTGCTTCACTCGGAACCGCGGCCTGCCGGGCCACCCCATCGTCGCCGGCGCCCTGGGGCGAGCCCAATGCGATCAACATGGCAGCGAGGGGAGAAAGCAGGGACATCGGTCGGGTTCGAACGCTCCTTGGCCGCGTGTTGGACACCATGCGGGTACGTCACGTGCTCGGTTGTACCCTCACGGTTGAATGCGGGCTTAA
>Ga0114911_1001883_pt1 | contig 10367 bp, 10 predicted proteins | sample MalvireepMed_904_FD_89688 | JGI IMG/M metagenome (GOLD analysis project Ga0114911, IMG submission 89688) | Marine viral communities from the Global Malaspina Expedition - Malaspina viral metaG DeepMed_904 | ecosystem: Environmental > Aquatic > Marine > Oceanic | place: Mediterranean Sea...
CGCCAGGCGGACACCCCGGACTTCTTCAGCGAGCTGTGCAAGGCGGCCGAGGAAGAAGGCGGCCTGAGCGACCAGGACGTCACCAACCACATGATCTTCCTGCTGTTCGCCGCCCACGACACCACCACCAGCACGCTCTGCTCGCTGATCTACCTGCTCTGCAAACACCCGGAGTGGCAGGACACCCTGGCGGAGGAGATGGACCAGGTGGCCGCCGCCGCGGAACATCCGGACCGGCTCGGCTACGGCGACCTGGAAAAGATGACCAAGACCGGCTGGGTATTCCGCGAAACCCTGCGCCTGAGACCGGCGCTGACCGCCTTCCCGCGCCGCACCGCCGAGGAGGTGACCTTCCAGGGCTACCGCATTCCCAAGAACACCCTGGTCAACCTGTCGCCGCTGTACACCCACTACATGCCCGAGTACTGGAGCAACCCGGAACGCTTCGACCCGGAACGCTTCAGCGACGAACGCGCCGAGCACAAGAAACACCACTTCCAGTGGATTCCGTTCGGCGGCGGCCACCACAAATGCCTGGGGCTGAACTTCGCGGAACTGCAGACCAAGACCTTCCTGTTCCACTTCCTGCGCCGCTACCGGGTGTCCGTGCGTGACGGCTACGAAATGCCGGTGCAGCTGGTGCCCCTGGCGATGCCCAAGGACGGCCTGCCGGTGGAGATCTCGGCGCGCTGACGGCGCGCCTCTCGTTTAGCGGGTGGCCAGGCGCTAACATGGGTTTTCGCATGTTCGCAGGAGGCCACCTTGCCACCCATCTGGACCACCCTGGCACTGCTCACCCTGAGCAATGTGTTCATGACGTTCGCCTGGTACGGGCATCTGAAAAGCATGCCGCACAAGCCCTGGATCATCGCGGCGCTGATCAGCTGGGGCATCGCCCTGTTCGAGTATCTGCTGCAGGTGCCGGCCAACCGCATCGGCCACCAGGTGCTCACCGTCGGGCAGTTGAAGATCACCCAGGAAGTGATCACGCTTCTGGTGTTCGTGCCTTTTTCGCTGTTTTACCTCAAGGAAAAACTCACCTGGGACTACCTGTGGGCGGGGCTGTGCCTGCTGGGCGCGGTGTTTTTCCTGTTCCGCGGCAAACTGATGGGCTGAGACCGTCCGCCGGTCCGGGTATAGTGTGGGCTACCACCGCACAAGGAGAACCACCGATGCGTGCCCTGTTGATCCTGTCCGCCCTTGTCCTGACGCTGGCCGGCTGCCAGAGCGGACGCAACGCCCACCCCCTGCCGGACGCCTGCCACCAGGCGCCGGACAGCGGCCAGTGCCGCGCCGCCATACCGGGCTATTACTACGACAGTGATAGCGAAAGCTGCCAGGAATTCACCTGGGGCGGCTGCGAAGGCCAGGTGCCGTTCGAGACCATGGATGAGTGCATGGCCACCTGCTACGCCCCGGCACCGGACCTGACCGACCAGGAAATGCCGTGAGCGAGAGCAGTGCGGAAACCCGCTCCCAGCTGGTCCGGATCAACTACGCGCTGCTGCTGATCGGCCTGCTCACCGGCGGCGTCACGGCGCTGGTGGGCGCGGTGATCGCCCATCTGCAGGCGCCGGACGCACCGGAGCCGCACAAAGCCCACTTCCGCTTTCAGTACCGCACCTTCTGGATCGGCCTGCTGTACAACCTGATCGCGGGCATCACCACGCTGGCGTTGATCGGCTGGCTGTTGCTGGTGATCATCGTGATCTGGTGGATCGTGCGCTGCGTGCGCGGGCTGAACAGCCTGGCGAACGGGGAACCACCGTCGAACCTGACCACCTGGGGCTTCTGACCCGCCCCTGACCGTCATAAAAACATCATACGGGTCCGCCACACTGGCGGGTCCGCAAACCGGGAGAACATCATGGCTTTATTGCGTTCGTTCGCGCTGATCGCGGCCGCCGCCTTTCTGCTCACCGCCTGTAGCCGCAGCCCGGTGGTGCAACTCTACGAAGGCGCCAAACAACCGGACAGCCAGGTGCTGACGATTCGCGTGCCCTCCGACCTGGAAGTCTTCACCATCAACGGCAGCGAAGTGGACGGGGTCAACACCTTCTTCAATACCGACCACAAGGACCTCAAGGTGACCCCAGGGCGCTATGAGATCCTGGCCTACTACAAGCGGCTGTGGGATCTGGACGCCGACAACCACGAAGTGATGAAGTCCGACCCGGCCCTGTTCGTGGTGGACGGCGAAGCCGGCGAGTTCTATCGCCTGGATTTCGAGCGCCCGCAGAACGTCACCCAGGCACGCGCCCTTGAAGACGACTTTTCCGGCTGGGTGGAGAACATGAACAGCGGCGAGAAGACCCCCAGCCAAGCCAGCGGCCTGGTGCTCAACCGGGGCTTCCTGGCGCCGATCACCGGCACCGAAGTGGAAACCAAGGGGGCCACCGCGGTGCAGCCGAAAGCCAAGGCGGCCGAAGCGGTAACGCCGGCACCGGCGGCGCCCGCGGAAAGCGGCACGGCTAACGGCTCCGAGGGCGGCGCCAGCGCCGGCAGCCAGGCCAGCTATCTGGACACGCTGAAAGCCCAGTGGAACCAGGCCACCCAGGAGGAGCGCCGCCAGTTCCTGCAGTGGATTTCGCAGTAGCAAAACCCGCGCGGGCGGCGTCAGCGCTTCTCGCCCTGCAGCGTCGCGACCAGGCGCCGGCTTCCGGCGTGGTCGCGATGCTCGCACAGATAGAGGCCCTGCCAGGTGCCCAGTGCCAACGCCCCGTCACGCACCGGCACCGTCAGGCTCTCGCCGATCAACACCGTTTTAATATGCGCCGGCATATCGTCCGGCCCTTCCAGGGTGTGCGCGTAATGCGGCGCGTTCTCCGGCACCATCACGTTGAAGTGGCGCTCCAGATCGCCGCGCACGTCCGGGTCGGCGTTCTCGTTAATCGCCAGGGAGGCGGAGGTGTGCTGCAGAAACAGGTGCAACAGCCCGACCCGGTATTCCGCCAGCTCCGGCAGGGCGTCGCGCACCTCGTCGCTGACCAGATGAAAACCCCGGCCACGGGGCGCCAGGGTAAGAATCCGCTGTAACCACATTCTTAATCTCCGGTTTCAGGCGCTTTGCAGACCATTGACCACATTGGTGGGCCGGCCGGTCCGCCAGGCTCGGATATTGGCGGCCACCCCGTCGAGCAGCCGCTGGCGGCTCTCGCGGCTCACCCAGGCGCTGTGCGGGGTGATGATCAGGTTGGGGACGTCCGGCGCCAGCAGCGGATGGTCCGCCGGCGGCGGCTCCTGGCTGAGCACGTCCAGGGCGGCGCCGCCCAGACGGCCGCCGCGCAGCGCTTCCGCCAGCGCCGGCTCATCCACCAGGCCGCCGCGCGCGGTGTTGATCAGGAAGGCGCCGGGTTTCATGGCGGCCAGGAAATCCCGGTTGACCATCTTCTCGGTGGCGTCGGTGAGCGGGCAGTGCAGGCTGATCACATCGGCTTCGCCGAGCAGGGTGTCCAGCGGCACCCGGCCGCTGTTGTCCGCCCCGGGGCGCAGCGAAGCCGCCACCCGCACGGTCATGCCCAACGCCTCGGCGAGCGCCGCCACGCGCCGGCCCAGGTCGCCGTGGCCGATCAGGCCGAGGGTCTTGCCGGCCAGTTCCACCACCGGGTAATCCATGCGGCAGAACATGTCGGACTCGGACCAGCGGCCGGCCCGGGCGTCGGCGTCGTAGCGGTGCCAGGCGGTGGCCAGGCCGAGCATCAGCGCCAGGGTGTGCTGGGCCACGGTGGCGGTGGCGTAGCCGCTCACGTTGCAAACCACCACGCCCTGCCGCCGGGCGGCCTCCAGGTCCACGTTATTGGTGCCGGTGGCGGAGATGCAGATCAGTTTCAGATCCGGCGAGGCGGCCAGGGTGTCCGCGTCGATCACCACTTTATTGGTGATCGCCACGGTCACGCCCCGCAAACGGTTTTTTACATCGTCCGGGCCGCTTTGTTCATAGAATGTCCACTCCGGCAGCAGCTTTTCCAGATCGGAAAAGTCCAGCTCCGAAGGCTTGAGGGTCTGGCTGTCGAGGATCACACCTTTCATGGGACAATCGGTACAGGTTGGGAGAGGGTTCCCCATGCTACCGGATTTACTGCAAAAAATGGGCTTCGAAACGGCCCCGCCAGCGCACCGACGGCCACGGCTGGGCGTCAGTGCCTGCCTGCTCGGCCGCCCGGTCCGCTACGACGGCGGCCACCGCGACGAACCCCTGTTGCACCGCGAACTCGGCCCCCTGGTGCGTTTCGTGGAGGTGTGTCCGGAGGTGGCCATCGGCCTGCCGGTGCCGCGCCCGCCGATCCAGGTGGTGACCCTGGACGGCGAACAGCGGGTGCGCGGCGTAGCCCGGCCCGACCAGGACCATACCGATGCCCTGGGCGCCCAGGCCCGCAATATCGACACCCCGCTCGACGGCTTCGTGTTCAAGGCCCGCTCGCCCAGTTGCGGACTGGGCACCACGCCGGTCCACGGCCCGCACGGCGGCGTCCTGGGCCTGGGCGACGGCGCTTTCGCCGCCGCGCTGGCGGCGCGCTTTCCGGCCCTGCCCCTGTGTAACGAAAGCGACCTGCAAGACCCCTCGTTCCTGACCGCGTTCGCGGTGCGGCTGTTCTGCCACCGTCAGTGGCGGCAAAGCACGCACCCGCAGCAGGCCCTTAACACCCTGCGCCGCCGCAGCGAGGGGCTCGACGAGCCGCTGCTGTCCGGCACCCGACGTTTTATCGAGCATCTGGCCGCACCGGCCGGGTGACCCACTGCCATCGAGGTATCCCTATGGAACGCCAGAAAGACCGCCTGTTATGGATCGGCGGACATTACCAGCAAGGCACCGACGGCGAGTTTTTCGATAACCTGAATCCGGCCACCGGCGACGTGATCTGCCGGGTGGCGGTGGCCGGCGCCAAGGACGTGGACCGGGCGGTCCGGGCCGCCCGTGACGGCCTGGCGCAGTGGCGCGCCATGGACGGCACCGCCCGGGGCCGGGTGCTGATGCGCGCCGCCCAGCTGCTGCGCGAACAGCGCGATGATCTGGCGCGGCTGGAATCCCTGGACGCCGGCAAGCCGATCTCGGAGACGCCGGAAGCGGACGTGGATTCCGCCGCCGACTGTCTCGAATATTTCGCCGGCCAGGCGTCTTCCTTGCAGGGCGAATACCAGCAAGTGGACGGCGGCTTTTTCTACACCCGCCCGGAACCGCTGGGCGTGTGCGCCGGCATCGGCGCCTGGAACTACCCGCTGCAGATCGCCGCCTGGAAATCGGCGCCGGCGCTGGCCGCCGGCAACGCGATGATCTTCAAACCCGCTGAATTGACGCCTTTGTCCGCATTGAGTCTGGCGGAGGTGTTCCAGGAAGCCGGCCTGCCGGATGGCGTATTCAACGTGGTGCAGGGCTTCTCGGAAACCGGCCAGGCGCTGACCGCGCACCCGGGCATCGACAAGGTCTCGCTCACCGGCGAGGTGGGCACCGGCAAGGCGGTGATGCGTGCCGCCTCCGATTCCCTGAAAGCGGTGACCCTGGAACTGGGCGGCAAGTCGCCGCTGATCGTGTTCGAGGACGCCGACCTGGATAATGCCGTGTCCGGCGCGCTGCTGGGTAATTTCTATACCCAGGGCCAGGTGTGCACCAACGGCACCCGGGTGTTCGTGCACGAATCGGTGAAGGACGCCTTCGTGGAAAAACTGCTGGCGCGCACCGGCAAGATGGTACTGCGCGATCCGCTCGACCCGGACACCCATGTGGGCCCGCTGATCAGCGAGGGGCACATGCGGCATGTGCTCGACTACATTGAAAAGGGCAAGCAGGAAGGCGGCCGCGTGTTGATCGGCGGCGATCGGGCCCGGGTGGCCGGCTTCGAGAACGGCAACTTCGTGTCGCCGACGGTGTTCGATGACCTGAACGATGACATGACCATCGTCCGCGAGGAGATCTTCGGGCCGGTGATGGCGCTGCTCAGTTTCAGCGATGAGGAGGAAGTGCTGGCGCGGGCCAACAACACCCCCTTCGGCCTGGCCGGCGGCGTGTTCACCCGGGACATCGACCGGGCCCACCGCATGGCCGACGCGCTGGAAGCGGGCATTGTGTGGATCAACCACTACAACATCACCCCGATTGAGATGCCGTTCGGCGGCTTCAAGCAGTCCGGCGTCGGCAAGGAAAACAGCCGCCGGGCGTTCGAGCACTACACCCGGCTGAAGACGGTGTATGTGGCGCAAGGGGATGTTGAAGCGCCTTATTGAAGATGGCGAGAGCCGGCCTTGCGGGAGCGAGCCTTGTGGGAGCGGGCCTTGTGGGAGCTTGCCTGCAAGCGAAAGGCCGGCAACGCCGGCCGGCAGGATACCAGAAACTTTGTTGGTGCTGCCGATAGAAGTCGCTCTGGGATCCTGCCGGGTGGCTGGCGCCACCCTTTCGCGGGCGAGGCCCGCTCCTACAAGCCGGCTCTAGACGGTTCGCTCGGGCGTGCTGACGCGCTGAGAGGTCTGCCAGTCGTCGGGCGCGAAGCTGGGCGCGTCGCTGCGCAGCGGCGTGCGGCCGAGAATATGGTCGGCGGCTTTTTCGCCGATCATGATGGTCGGCGCGTTGAGGTTGCCGTTGGTGACGGTGGGCATGATGGACGAGTCCACCACGCGCAGGTTGCGCACACCGTGCACCCGACACTCCGGATCCACCACCGCCATAGCGTCGGTGCCCATGCGGCAGGAGCCGGCCGGGTGGTAGGCGGTCTCGGCGGTTTCCGCCAGCCACTGGTCGATCTGCGCGTCGGTTTGCACGTCCGGGCCCGGTGACACTTCCTTGCCACGGTATTCGTCCAGCGCCGGCTGGGCGAAGATCTCGCGGGTCCAGCGCAGCCCGGCGCGGAACGCTTCCTTGTCCTCTTCTTCGGCGAAGTAGTTGAAGACGATTTCCGGCGGCGCTTCCGGGTCGGCGGATTTCAGCTTCACCCAGCCCCGGCTCTTGGGTTTGTTGGCGCCCAGGTGCACCTGGAAACCGTGGCCCTTGAAGGCGCTGGAGCCGTCGTAGGCGATGGCCCCGGCCAGGAAGTGGAACTGGATGTCCGGGTACTTCATGCCGGCGCGGCTGCGGATGTAGCCGTTGGATTCGAACTGGTTGGAGGTGCCCAGGCCCCGTTTCAGGAACAGCCAGTTGGCACCGATCCAGGCTTTCGCCAGAAGGCCGAGCCAGCTGTTCAGGGTGATCTTCTGCGTGCACTCCTGCTGCACCCAGACTTCCAGATGATCCTGCAGGTTGCGGCCCACGCCGGGCAGATCGTGCACCACCTCGATGCCGTGTTCCTTAAGGTGGTCCGCCGGACCGATGCCGGACAGCATCAGCAGCTTGGGTGAGTTGAACGAACTGGCGGACAGGATCACTTCCTTGCGCGCCCGTACCCGGCGGGTCTTGCCGCCCTGGCGGTATTCCACGCCCACGGCGGTCTTGCCGTCCATGATCACCCGGGTGGTGAGGGCGTGGGTCTGAATGTCCAGGTTGGGGCGGTTCATGGCCGGCTTGAGGTAGGCCATGGCGGTGGAACAGCGCACGCCGTCGCGCACCGTCATGTCCATGCGCCCGAAGCCTTCCTGGCGGTAGCCGTTGTAGTCTTCGGTGTAGCCGTAGCCGGCCTGCTCGCCGGCCTTGATAAAGGCGCGGTAGAGCGGGTTCTTCATGTTGTTGCCGTTGCAGGTGGTGAGACCACCCTGGTCGCCGCGGTAGGCATCGCCACCATAGACGCAGTCCTCGCCCCGTTTGAAGTAAGGCAGCACGTCCTGGTAGCCCCAGCCGGCGGCGCCCAGCTCTTCCCACTCCTCGAAGTCACCGGCGCAACCGCGCACGTACACCAGACCGTTGATCGACGAGGAGCCGCCCAGCACCTTGCCGCGCGCCTGGTGCAGGCTGCGGCCCTTGAGGCCGGGCTCTTTCTCGGAGTGAAAGCCCCAGTCGTAGCGCTTCATGTTCATGGGAATGGAGAAGGCGGTGGGCATCTTGATAAAGATGGAGTTGTCGCTGCCGCCGTATTCCAGCACACGCACCGAATGGTCACCGCTTTCGCTGAGCCGGTGGGCGAGCGCGGCGCCGGCGGAGCCGGCACCGACGATCACATAATCGAACTCGGCGTCGTAGGCCGTCTCGCTCATGATTCACCCTCCTCGTAGTCGCCGCGTATTTCCGAAGCGCCGCCGGGGCTCTTCTCGCGGCGCAGATGCAGGTACTGCAGGTGGCTCTCGAAATGGTCCACCACGTCCTCGATCAACTGCTCGCGGGAATAGCCCATCACGTCATAGCCCAGGCCGCCTTCACGCAGGTGCACTTCCAAGCGGTAATAGACCGAGCGGCGCTGCTGGGCGCGGATGGTGAAGGACGGCATGGCGCACTGGCGCGGCCAGAGCGTGTAGGCGAAGTCTTCCTCGCCGCCCAGATCGACCACCAGGCCGAGATGCTCCTGGTCGCCTTCGCCGACGGAGATCTCCACCTTGTGGTCCTTCTCCGCCAGCGCCGCTTTGACGTCCTCGAAGGCGGGCCGGGCGGTGCCTTCCAGGAATTTCTGAACCTGCTTCAGGCCCGGGAAGCTGATCGCCCGGCTGAGGCGGTGCGCCCAGTTGCTGTGGTCGCGGGCGGAGGCGATGCGCGCGGACAGGTGGCCGGCCAGGGCGTCACGGTTACTGGTGGTTTTCATGCCTTCCACTCTGAGCGCCTTGAACAGGCCGATCATCATCAGGAACAGCACGAACGCGAACGGCAGGCCCATGATCACCACCGCGCTTTGCAAGGCGTTGAGGCCGTCGGTGGACAACAGCGCCACCGTCACCAGGCCGATTACGGTGGCCCAGGCGATGCGCATCCAGGCCGGCGCGTCGTTGGCCGGGTCACGGATAAAGCAGGTGAGGTTGGACAACACCAGCGAGCCGGAGTCGCCGGAGGTCACGAAGAACACAATCGCCAGTATCGTCACCACCACCGTGGTCACCGTGACCCAGGGCAGATTCTCCAGGAACAGGTAGATCGCCGAGCCGGGATTGCCGACCGCCTCGTTACCGAACTCGGTGGCGCCGTTCATCACCAGATCGATGGCCGAGTTACCCATGATGGACATCCACGCCATCATGAAGGTGAGCGGCAGAATCAGCGTGCCGGTCACGAAGGCACGGATGGTGCGGCCCCGGGAAATACGCGCCAGGAACAGGCCCACGAACGGCCCCCAGGCGATCCACCAGGCCCAGAAGAACACCGTCCAGGCGTTGAGCCAGTCCTGCGGCGGGTCAAAGGCGTAGGTGTCGAACGACATGGGGATGAAGTTGGAAATGTAGTCGCCCACGTTCATCACGAAGGCGTCTAGCAGGAAGCGGGTGTCGCCGGCGATCAGCACGAACAGCACCAGCACGACGGCCAGCAGCATGTTGAATTCCGACAGGCGACGGATCCCCTTCTCCACGCCGGTGGCCGCGGAGATGGCGGCGAATACGACGATGCCCACCGCCAGCAGCGCCTGGGTCAGCGTGCTTTCCGGCACGCCGAACATGTAGTTCAAACCGAAGTTGAGCTGAATAATACCGATGCCGAGACTGGTGGCCACACCGAACACGGTGCCCAGCACCGCCGCGATGTCCACGGTATTGCCGATGCTGCCGTAGATGCGCTTACCGAAGATCGGATACAGCGCGGAGCGGATGGTCAGCGGCAGGCCGTGGCGATAGCTGAAAAACGCCAGCGACATGCCTACCAGCGTATAGATGCCCCAGCCGGACAGCCCCCAGTGCAGGAAGGTCAGCTGCATGGCTTCGCGAGCGGCTTCCACCGAGCCGCCCTCGCCCACCGGCGGCTCCATGAACTGGGTCACCGGCTCGACGATGCAATAGAAAATCAGATCGATACCGATGCCGGCGGAGAACAGCATGGCCGCCCAGGTAACGATATTGAATTCCGGTTCGGAGTGATCCGGCCCCAGTTTGATCGAGCCGTAGCGCGAGCAGGCGATCGCGATCACGAAGACCAGGTAGGACACCACGGCGAGAAAGTAGAACCACCCGAAGCTGTTGGAGATCCAGGCCAGCGCCGCGTAGATCACGGTGCCCGCCGCTTCGGTGAAGAACATCGCCCACAGGGCGAACAGAAGAATGGCCAGGCCGGAACCGTAAAATACAACCGGGTTAATACGGTCCTGCTGATCCAGAGTTCCCGATTCCTGGGAAGAGGAAGAAGTGGTCATCCGGAGCTCCTTTGGCAAGCGTCGCTCGAAGTCGTACGGTGCGTTCCCAGATTGAGAGGCCGTTCTTGTAAGGGCTCTCTAATCACTTCGTCAGTATCAGCCTCCAAATTGAGAATAACAGCATCCTGTTACAGCTTTTTACCTGTCAACGGCGCGTTTCACCGGAACTTCACGGCCGGGTTACGC
>Ga0114911_1001887_pt1 | contig 10352 bp, 19 predicted proteins | sample MalvireepMed_904_FD_89688 | JGI IMG/M metagenome (GOLD analysis project Ga0114911, IMG submission 89688) | Marine viral communities from the Global Malaspina Expedition - Malaspina viral metaG DeepMed_904 | ecosystem: Environmental > Aquatic > Marine > Oceanic | place: Mediterranean Sea...
TGCTTGTTTAGATTCCCAATCACTTTTGTGAACCATCATACCAGTCCATTCTCTTCTAAGGTCTTTATGTTTTACCTTAAAACCAGAACGGTCATCAATTGCTACTGCATGTTTTCCTTTAGTGTATCTTGCCATGTCTACCCAATATAACTTTTGTAATTACGTTCTTGATTAACTTGTGGGTTGTTTTTTTCAAATATCATTTGTCTTAAAGCATCTTGTCCTAAAGAAGATACTCCCATAGATTCAAATGGATTAGTATCTGATGCAATATATTTTTTGTACCCTTCTTCTTCAGGCATCAGTGTTTCTATTCCTGATCCACCTCCGGGTTGTCCACTTCCAGGTTCAGATATTTCTCCATACGCAGGTGGTGGAAGAAATGGTGGTCTTCCTATTCCTGGTAACATTGGCATTGGCGGTTCTCCAGGTCCTGGCAATTCAGTTATTCCTGGTCGAGCTCCTTCTATTGGCCCACCGTCAAAACCCATTGTGCCGTATGCTTCTCTTATTAAATTACGTTTTGCTATATCTTCTGGAGTTCTTTTAATACGTTGTGGCTCTGTGCTTTGTACCATTTGGTACTGTTGTTTTAAGTAATCATCAAAGTTTCCCAACTGTTGCATTTGACCTGGTCCTCTTCCTCCAAACAGCTTGTGAAACAATTGAACTGTCGGTTGAATTGGAGATACATTATAATATGCATCACTGTCAAACATATCTGATTTATAATAATCATCTAGAAGCGAACCATATTTATTTTTGCTATAATATTCATCTAACGTAGGTATGGCACTTGAGTCTTTTGGATCAAATAAACCTCCTGATGTTCCACTAATTCCAGAAGATCCACTCAACATTTCTGGATTTTCTAGAATTCCAGGGTTTCCTGTGACTGGAATATTTTCTTTCATAGCTTCAAAAGCTTGCATGTTTTTTATAAAATCAGGACCTAAATCAATGCCAGATGCAAAATTAAACATTAGTAATATACCGCCGGTTGTACGTAGAAACTTACACGTTCTCTGTCTTCTTCTCTAGCCTTTTCCCATTCGTCTTTATAAATTGCAGTAAGTTCTGCTCTTCTATTTACATCTACAGTTCCAGGATGTTTATGTGCTAACTTAACAGTTAATCCACTAATCATAGGAGGTAGCATACGTTTTGGTATTTGAACGTTTTGTCTGTAATCAATATACGGAACTGTTACTTGTCCACCAGCTGTGCTAGTCCATGCAACATCATCTGGATATTTAATCATCCATGCTTTTAATTTGTAGTAAGTTTGATCAGGTACAGGCCACAAATAAACTTTGTGTGTAGCTACACCGCTGCTATCATATTGAGCATTACGCTCAACAGCATATTGTGATGGCTTGCCTGAAGTTGTTTTAGTTGGAAGTTGTAGATAATCAGTAAGACTTATACGTTCTATTTCTTGATCAGAATCTGGATCAGCATTAGTATCTGTTATAACTGCATCTAATACATCTGAGTATGTGTTAGAACTAAATGTAATGTATCCTTGATCTTTGGTCATGGTATGTTCTATTAAATCAAGAGTAAATAAATTTACACCATCATTAACCCATTCCAACATCAATAAGTTAAGAGAACGTCTAGCTGTAATTAAATCATAGCCGCCCTTAGAACTTACGCCAATTCTTTCATAAGCTTCTTGTATTACATCATCAATCGAAAGATTGAATGTTTGTGTGCCTGATGTGGCCATATTTTGTCCTTCCTATATTAAGGTACGAACAATCAAATAACACATTTGTGCAAATACAGTCCCGCCAATTACCCAGATAAATTTAGAAAGTTTATCAATATCTTGAGCCATGTGGGCCAAATGATTGTCCTTTATTAAATCTATTTTTTGGTTAAGTAATTTGAGGTCGCCTTTAATTTCTATAATTGCTTCTTTGTTAGTTTGCTCGCTCATTTATTACTCCACGTATGTCTTAGTACATTCCATAACAACAGTATACATATTACCTGCATCTGCTGTACCGGGTATAACTATATTAATATCGTCTTGGTTTGTGTTTGCGGATTGGTTTGCAGGAATTCCACCGAATTCTCTGAAGTCCCAATAACCTGTTCCAGTTAATCCAACAATAGGAATATCTCCATCATCATCTTCATAATCTAAACGAGCGTATGAATCTCCTCCATCACCTGTATCACAAGCAAACCATAATCTTTGTACGCTTAAAGTTTTGCAAGTTGTTCCATTTGGAAGTGCATCCATTGCTGATACATCTCCGAATACTGTAGTACCGCCTGTACCATCTGATTGAATTACTATTTTAATAGTAACTCTTTTCTCATTTTGTTGTAATATAGTTGGACCTGTTACTGTGTCTGCCATATTGTTCTTCCCTTCTTAATCAAGAATATGAGGGCCCGAAGGCCCCCATTAGTTATTATTAGTATTATGCAAACGGTGTTGCTAAAGTACCATCACCAACAAGCTTATCTGAATTCAGATGCCATACTGCTGTTGCACTTCCTTGTCCACCTGTTGCGATTCCTGTGCATGTAATAACACTACCTAAGAATCCACCAGTTGTACCACCATTCATAGAGAACACATCATCATCTGATCCGTCTGCATAGAATATTTTTGCTTGTGCTACGTCGTTATCTTTATCAAACAATGTAATCATTGAGTAAGCTGAAAAAATATCAACAGCTGTAGCTCCTTGAATGCTTAATGCATTTGAAGTAACAGTAGTTCCTACGATGAATTTATAAACTAAGCCTGCTGCTGCTACTGGTAAAGTTACCGCAACGCCTGCTGCTCTATTAAATACGAAAGTAGTTCCACTTTCTGCTGATGTTACTGCTTTAGTTGCTGCAGTTAAAGACTCATAAGGTGCAACAATATTTGTCGCTCCTGTCATTTTCATAGTACCAGAACCTGATACATTACCGCTTGAATCGATATCAAAGTTAGTTGTTACGGTACCTACTGTAGATTTAGTGATTTGTTCAAAACCACCTTCTGATCTAATAGGACCGCTAAAAGTTGAATTTGCCATTCTTTAATCCTTCTGGGAGTATAGTCCCAAGTTATTTTCTTACTGTCTCTATAACGTCTGCTTGGCCAGTCAAGTAAGATTTGTTAAATCCAAGTAGTAAAGGGGACATTTCTGCCCCCTCTACAAAGTGTGTTATACGCCTTCGTTTCCGTATACGCCTCTCCAGTCAGAAAAGCCAAAGCTATATCTTTCTCTAGATTTGTATCTTACGTTTCCAGTTTCAAAGTCGCCTTCCATAGAAGTTGCGATAGGTGCTCTATTGAACATTTTCATTCCGTTAGGAACATCAGTTCTAATAAAGAAAGCATCTGGATCACTAAATCTGTGATTCACATGATAGCCACCTGGTAGCATTCCTGTAGACTTAATCGCATTCACATCATTGTCTGATGATCCTGGTTTGTACGGAGATGCCAGCAGTCTTTCCGCTACGAATACCAATTGTCTTGGTATGTGTAGTGTACGACCTTGAGCTGCAATCGGGATGTCTTTATCGTCAGTAAATCCTGCGATATCAATTAATGCTGTTTCAAGAGAAGCCTCTGAAAGGTCAGCATAAGTTGAAGGTCTGTTAGAACCTGTTGATCCTGAAGCTAATGGGTGAGAGTTAGATACTAACTCTTGTCCATCGCCGCCTTTGAAAGAACTATTGAAAGCTCTGTTGTAGACGTTTGCCGCTTTAGTTTGTTTAGCAGAAGCCATTGAACGTGCTAATGCTTTTGTTAATCGAGTAGATAACTTGTCATACAAATTGTCTTCCATAGCTTCCTCAGTAATTGAGAATGCCATAGCGACAGTTTCGTTAGTATAACGAGAAACATACCCCTCACCAGTGTTGCCATATGCAACAGCTTGACCTTCGAATTTAGTTTGAGCTGCCTCAAAACCTGGGAATAATACTTCCTCTTCGAAAGCTCTATTTGATGATTCCTCATCGAACAGTACTGCGTGCTCATTTTCGTAACGTGAATATTCTGTTCCGAAAATTGCGTTCAAACCAGGTACTAATTCTTTGAGTATTTGACCTCTAGTAATTGCCATATTCTATATCCTCCTAGATATTATATACCTGTAACGCCAGTAGCGCCATTTAGGTGTTGGTGTGAGTTAATTTTCACTACTATATCCATAGTAGTACCAGTTGCAGTGTACGTTCCGTCAGCTTCTGCACTACCATAAACTGATAGTGGGAAAGTGTTAGTAGTTGCTACTGTAGAAGCATCAGCTACCATTCCTGATTTATGCGTAATTGCCGAACCTGTTGGTGAAGCTACAATTTGTACTAGCTTTCCAGTTGAGTTCGCTGCAGTTAAGCCTGTGCCTGCTTGATCTGATTGAATCTTAAAGATTGTAAACGGATCGTCGTAAACATATGCTTTATATTGTGCTTTCGCTACAGTTCCGTTCGCAATTGAACGTACGAATTTTACATCGCCTGTAGAATTATCTTCGTATTCTGCTCCCCAGAAAACACCGACAACAGAACCCGGAGATGCTGCGCCGACATCAGTTACTAGTAAGCCTGAGCTATAAGTAACAAGGTCGCCTTCGAAGTACGCAGATGGTGCAGTAGCAGCAATTCTATAACCATTCATATCTGTATAGTTATTTAAACGTACTGTACCTCCAGCTGCATGTCTTATTGGTGATAGACCGTATCCAGCCATATAATTTCCTCCTTTAGAAAATTAATTGTTATTATTAAAAGAAAACTAGATAACTAGATATGTCTAATTATTTAGTCTTCGAACTTTGTTTCTTTTGGACTTCCACCTGTAACTGTAGTCTTCGATTCGTCCATGCCACGCATATCACCTTGACCTGCATTCTTTAGATCTTGTGCATAGGCTTGTCCCATTAACTCAGCTTGAGTATTATAGTGTTCAGTTCTTTGATCTGCAATTTCTTGCGGAACTTTCATGAGAATTAAATCTCCTGATCGAACTGTGCCTGCGTGTTTACCTGTATCTAAAACATCTGGATAGGCATTTTCGCCTAATTCATCTGGTGTTACAGGTTCATAACCTTGTCGAACTCTACCATTTACATTTGCATCATCAGAGTTGTTAAACAATTCATGTCTAACCCAACGATAGTGCATGCCTTCAGGTGGTGCTTCCACCGTAAGTTTACTAGGTGCTGTCCAAACTTTTTTACGAGATGTCGAAGCCCGTGTAGTCTTTTTTCGACTGCTTTGAGTTGCTTTTGTCATATTATCCTCCCGCCTTTAACTGGCGTTGTTTTTGGCGTGCGTATTCTTTTAGGTCTACTCCAAGTCTATTTGCCATCTCAACTTCTGTTTTTGATAACTTAATCTTAGAACTACCAGGGTTTGCACGTGATCCCCCTACGACTGTTGGAACCTTATTAACATTCTTCTGCTTAAATTTCTCAGGAAATTCTGAGCGTATTCTTGCATCAAGTTCATTATAATATTCATCAGAATCTTCGTTAGGTACAATACCATCATCTACTAATTCTTTGTGAATAACTAATGCTGCCTGAGACATGATTCTGTCTGAAGTGTCCGTACCACCAAACCATCTATTTCTTTTTTGCCATTCAACTGCCTTACGGTCAGGAGCTGGCGCATATTGGTTAGGTTGTTTCGGAGTTTCAATAACAGGATCAGGTGAAGATTGTTCGTTGGGTTTTTGAATTTGAGATTGTGCTCTAGCTTTGTATTGTTGAGCTACAAGAGTCTCAGCTTTTACGCTTGCGAGTGTATCTTGTGCAGTGATCTCTTCATCAATGTTGCCATTTTCTTTAGCAATCTTCAAAGCAGATAGGGCTTGTTTTTCTTGACTCTCTAATTTATCAATATAATTGGAAATAGCACTTAACTCATTGTCTTTGTTTTTGTCTTCAAGTTTTCGTGCTTGAGAATGCCATGAAGCTTTATCTTGCTCTGCAGCTTTTAACTTTTCTTCAAGTTCCTTCTTTTGTGCAACAAGCCGCTTTATCCGTTTTTCAGCGCGCTTGCCAAATACTTTCTTTGAATCTTCAGTATCTTCTTCCTCAGCTTCTGGTTCAGTTTCAGTAGGTTCTTCAGATGTTTCTTTTTCTTCTTCCTCTACTTCGTCCGTCTCTTCAGCTACGGTTTCTATTCCTGTGACTGGAGTCTCAGTATTATTTGACTCTTCAGGAGTATCTCCTTCATTTTCAGATAAGTCTATTATAACCTCATCGGCTTCTTCAACTGTATCTTCTATTCGTTCGTCTATCATATCAGACCTTTCCTTGGGTGCGACCCACGTTTAACGCTATCTACTATTGATTAGTATGCTGTAATTTTACAACATATTGTAGCAGAATGCAAGGGTTATTTTTATTTTAGTGAAATTTTGTCGGGATCTGGAACAAGTCCAATTACTTCATCATCATTAATGATTACATAATCTTCTTCGTCATATCTAAGTTTACTTCCAACATACTTACCAGTAAGCACCCAATCTCCTACATCACACCATTTTTGGGACTTATCCTCATAACAATCAGGTCCCATTGCAACAACTTGTGATATATTAGTGGCTAACTTTTGATGATGTTTAGTCTCATCAACTAAAATAATGCCCCCTGCTGTCTTCTCTTGAAGTTCTCTAGGCTTAAGCAATATCCTAAAACCAGCTGGTGTTGGTAAACTATTTTTCTTTTTTGACATATTATTCTCCTGTTTCTTGTTTAATCATCTTCACATACTCTTGATGAAAACGATCTTTCATATCAGCTAATGTTTGTCCAACACCAACTAAATATCTATAAGTTGCAAAATCTTCAGCCGCTCCGCCAACTACTTGTTGTTGGTTTACTTCGATAGCTTCAGTAAGTATTGCATCTACTTTTTCTTTAAATGTATTTGCGTTCATATATTCTCCTGTAAGGGGGGCAAGTTAAAGTTATTTAATCTTAATTGTCTTTGGTTTCTTTTCTTCTGGTACAATCTTTTCTAATTGTATAGTAAGCATACCATTTATTAGTTCTGCTCCATTTACAACCACATCATCAGCAAGGCAAAAGCTACGAGTAAAAGCACGCTGAGATATACCTTTATGCGTAAGTTCCTTAGCTTTCTCTTTATTCTTTGTTGTAGTGTAGTCATAATTAGATTTAATGGTTAATGTATTATCAGCATAGGTAACTTCAATATCTTTTTTATCGAAGCCAGCTAAAGCCAGTTCAATTATATAATTAAAGTCATCTGTTTTTCTGATATTGTAAGGTGGATAACTCGGAGCGTCCATTTGTATGGAGTGGAGTTTATCTAAGAATGAATCAAAGCCAACAGTAAAAGGTCTGTATGGTTCCCAATTCATTAGGTTAAGTGTCTTGATCATAATAATTTCCTTTCAAGCAAAATTAATTTAGACCCCATTTGGCGGTCAAACTAATTATATAGAAATTACTTCACATTGTCAAGTAGCTTAAAGTACGTTTCTTGATAGTCGTTAAGATCCGCAAAGTTCTTTATTCTATTGTCATTAATACAAAGCTGTTCGTATAATTTTTTATTGTCTAGCCACTCTCTGCCAGTCCAAAACTCAAAGCCATCATATTTAGATTTATACATGCTGCTATTTTCATAAGCGTATGACAGATAGTATTTATCATAGCCATTATCTAATGCCCATTTTATTTCATAGAGCGTAGCAAATGAACCCATACCTAACTTAGGATCTTCGTAGTCCCAAGCAAATTGTCCTGTAACTAAATGTTTATTAAATGTAATTAGTTCTGTAAAAGCTATAGGTTTATTATCTTGATAGTATACAAAGTATTTCCAATCAATTGGATCATCACGATAAAACTCTTCACTTTCTTCTTCGTTATTTGTTTCATGAAAGTTTTTATATCTTACATATTTTTTGTAAATACTAGCTAACGTATCTTCAAGTTCATCGGTTAACTTGTTAAATATTTTTACAGATATATTATCTTTTTTTAATTTATATCTTTTGTTTTTATTAAATTTAAATTTAGTTAAATCTAATCTAGCTCCCCTGGCATTAATCCAAGTCTGTCCATCTAGTTTAGTATGATACCAAGATAAAGGAATCCATCCATTATCTAAAGCATAATCATATTCATCTAAATCAAACTTAGCTAATATTAAAGAATATATTAAATCGTAATTAGTTAACTTACCAGCAATGTGGTCAAAGAATATTTTCACTTTTCACGTTCAAATTGTGTCATGTAAGAATCATCAGTCCATGAATCTTCACGAGTATTCTCCACCGTGTAAAAATTTTGATCAATTAAATATCCAGGATTTTCTTTTATACGTTCTTCCATATATGCATCATCATACCATATAATTCTATTGTTTGGATATGCAAAGAAGTTTCCTTCATCCATTCTAAACATGTGTGCGCATTTGTGTTCTGGATCTTCTGAAAAGTTTGTATCTAAGAAAGAAGCTTTATCTTCCCATGCCCAGTCAATAGTAAACATATAAGTGCCTTTACGTTTAACACCTTTACAATCTACTAACTCAGCTCTACAATTTGCTAATCTATTTCTACGCTGTACATTAACATAAGGAGAAAAACAATCCCAGTATTGATGAATATTTAATTCGTGTTTAGGAGCATCTTTCTTCCACACAAAAGCATGTATAGGCCGACGTGTCCAATTAACTCCGTTAGGTAATAAACATTCAAACAATAAAGCTCTACGCTCTAATGAAGCTACACAATGCACATCACAAAATGTATGTTCACCGTGCCCCTTTGTATGATCAAAGAGATATTCGTTTTTAATGTATGCCGAGAACGGCGGTATGTTATGATTTAAATATGCCATGGTTCTCTCCTACCACTTTACTTTATCAGCCCAATAGGCTGCTGACATTTTTCCTTTTGATATATTTTTACCGTGTCTAGCTTTAAATGATTTACGTTTAGCTTTCATTCTAGCAGACTCTCCTGCTTTAGGTTTACCTGCAGTGCTAGCTCCTTGCTCTCCAAATCGTATTGTTTTAATCTTAGAACCTTCTTTAGCAACCACTACGTGTGATTTCTTTGGATGGCTAGGAGTTCTTTTAGGTTTATTAAAACCTGACACCCCTGCTCTAGTTAATCTCGAATCTTTACTCATCTATATCTCCTTGTTTTCTTTGCAATAGTCTTTGGCTGTTTAACAAACTGTTTACCTTTTTTAGTACCTTTTCTTTTAGCTGCAGTAGTTGCTGCATATTCTTTAGCTGATAAAGATTTAATGGCTTTCTCAGGAAGATAACGCTCACCAGTCTCAGAAGATTTTTTCCCTGACTTAGTACGCCACTTTTGTTTGCTCCAATTCTTAAGACTTTTTTGACTTTTTTTTAGTGCCATTATATAATTCTTTCAATCTGCTTATAGGAAAATTTTTATATGTAGATGTTATCATACGGTTTCCTACTCTAACAGGTTTTATTTTAAACATTAACTTTTGTATCCACCGCCTGCTTTTTTATAAGCCTTAGCTAACGCTTGTGCTTTACGAGCAGACCATTGTCCAGCTCCAGTACCGTGAGATGCTTGAGCTTTAATTCTATTGAATATTTTTTTACGCATTCCAGGCTTAGTATAGTTACCTGCTTTGTTAACTGTACTTTTTGATTTTCTTTTAGTTGTCATTTTTGTTTGTGCCCTTGTTATCATTCTATAATCTTTTTAATTTTTAATCGACCCATATCTTCATATACAATTGCTTCTACTTCTTTGCAGCTCATGTATATACCTTCTTGTTCCTCTCCTATGTTACGAGAGATAATACGTTTCTGTTTGAGACAGTCGCTAAGGCCTTCAGTGGGCACCATCTCTACTGTAGAACCGTTTTGTATCATGAGTATTGCAAATACAACTTTAATGGTTTCCATTTTGTTTAGCCTCTAGATCCATCAATCTTTCTTCGTGAAACTGTATGACCATGTCATTTTTTAATATCATAGGTATTTCACTTTCCATTTGTTCTTTTAATTTTTCTACATTCTCACCTAAATACTCAACTAACATATAAAGCTCCTGAACTTGTGGGCTGACCATATTTCCTTTAGGAACCCCGTCTATAAAATTATTTGCAGCTTCTAAATCTTTTTCCATTAACAATATATTTGACTCTATACTATTAAGTCGCTCAATGACGCCAAACCCGAACCAAGCACCCACAAGACAAGCGCCAATAATAGTAATAAGGTTGCGCGCTGGCATCGAGATAGCGGTGTTTTCATCTACGTCTAATCTTTTCATACTTCATCTAGTTCTACAAATTTACCTTCACAAAAATATTCAAATGATTGCATTGACATTCCATCTACATTTCTAA
>Ga0114911_1001889_pt1 | contig 10346 bp, 6 predicted proteins | sample MalvireepMed_904_FD_89688 | JGI IMG/M metagenome (GOLD analysis project Ga0114911, IMG submission 89688) | Marine viral communities from the Global Malaspina Expedition - Malaspina viral metaG DeepMed_904 | ecosystem: Environmental > Aquatic > Marine > Oceanic | place: Mediterranean Sea...
GGAGGGGGCGGCGGCGACCAGGGCCGAGGTTGTCAATGAGGCGGTAAGCAGCGGTCTGATTTTCACGAGTGTTCTCCTTGATCAATGCTCACGTTCAAGCAACTGACGAGACGGCGACCCGGTGCCTTTTCAGGGCACCTTGACGGGGGCGGTCGTCTCGCGGGAATGGCGTCCTGCCGGGTTCACGCGCGAGGTGACATACGCTCGATCGAGACCTCGTAAGGTTATGCCGAACACTGTTCGATGGCAAGCCGATGATGGTTACCGAAGGTAATGGCGGGCTCACGACAGATCATAAAAAACGCCCCGCGACAGCGGGGCGTTTCGGTCATCGATTGACGATGTTGCGAGCATCGGAATCGAAAGGTCAGGCTTGTTCGGCGAGCGGAATCACGTTGGATGCCGCTCTCTGGAACTCCTCGATTTCGTGGAAGTTCATGTAACGGTAGATTTCGCCGGCCATGGCGTTGAACTCGCCCATGTAGCCGCGGTATTCCTCGACACTCGGCAAACGTCCGACCACTGCGGCGACCGCCGCCAGTTCGGCCGAGGCGAGATAGACGTTCGCCCCGTCGCCCAGGCGATTGGGAAAGTTGCGAGTCGAGGTCGAAACCACCGTCGATTTAGGCGCGACGCGCGCCTGGTTGCCCATGCACAGCGAACAACCGGGCATCTCCATGCGCGCACCGGCACGCCCGTAAATGCCGTAGTACCCTTCCTCCGTCAACTGATGCTGGTCCATCTTGGTCGGCGGTGCAAGCCACAGGCGCGTCTTGAGACTGCCGGCTGGCAGTTTCTCGAGCAGCTTGCCGGCGGCGCGGAAGTGGCCGATGTTGGTCATGCACGAGCCGATGAACACTTCGTCAATGGTCTCGCCGGCGACCTCGGAGAGCAGCCGGGCGTCGTCGGGGTCGTTGGGCGCGCAGAGCACCGGTTCGGTGATCTCGGCAAGATCGATCTCGATCACCTCGGCGTACTCGGCGTCGGCGTCGGCACGCATCAGGCTGGGAGAGTCGAGCCATTCCTGCATCCCGGCGATGCGCCGCTCGATGGTCCGGCGATCGCCGTAGCCCTGATCGATCATCCACTTGAGCAGGGTGATGTTGGATCTCAGGTACTCCGCCACGCTGTCCTCGGCAAGCGTGATGGTGCAACCGGCCGCGCTGCGCTCGGCGGAGGCGTCGGAGAGCTCGAAGGCCTGCTCGGCGGTAAGGTCCTCGAGCCCTTCGATTTCCAGGATACGACCGGAGAAGGCGTTCTTCTTGCCGGACTTCTCGACGGTCAGCAGACCCTGCTGAATGGCGTAGTAGGGGATCGCATGGACCAGATCGCGCAGCGTGATGCCCGGCTGACGCTCGCCCTTGAAGCGCACCAGCACCGACTCGGGCATATCCAGTGGCATCACCCCGGTCGCCGCGGCGAAGGCCACCAGGCCCGAGCCGGCGGGGAACGAGATGCCCAGCGGGAAGCGCGTGTGCGAATCGCCGCCGGTGCCCACGGTGTCGGGCAGCAGCATGCGGTTGAGCCACGAGTGGATGATGCCGTCGCCCGGACGCAGCGAGACGCCGCCGCGATTCATGATGAAATCGGGCAGGGTGTGGTGGGTCTCCACGTCGACCGGCTTGGGATAGGCGCTGGTATGGCAGAACGACTGCATCACCAGGTCGGCCTGGAAGCCCAGGCAGGCCAGGTCCTTGAGCTCGTCGCGGGTCATCGGCCCGGTGGTGTCCTGGGAACCCACGGTGGTCATCTTCGGTTCGCAGTACATGCCGGGACGCACGCCGTTCATGCCGCAGGCCTTGCCGACCATCTTCTGCGCCAGGGTGAAGCCGCGGCCGGTGTCGACGGGCTGCTCGGGGGTCTTGAACACATCGGAGGGACCCAGGCCGAGCTCGTTGCGCGCCTTGTCGGTGAGGCCGCGGCCGATGATCAACGGGATGCGGCCGCCGGCACGCACTTCGTCGAGAATCACCCGGGTCTTGAGCGCGAAGGTCGAGATCACCTCGTCGCTGTCGTGACGGCAGACCTTGCCTTCGTGGGGGTAGACGTCGATGACGTCGCCCATCTCGAGCCTGGAGACGTCCATCTCGATGGGCAGGGCGCCGGCGTCTTCCATGGTGTTGAAGAAGATCGGCGCGATCTTGCTGCCGAAGCAGAAGCCGCCGGCGCGCTTGTTGGGCACGTGGCGGATGTCGTCGCCGAAGAACCACAGTACCGAGTTGGTGGCGGACTTGCGCGACGAGCCGGTGCCCACCACGTCGCCGACATAGGCGACCGGGAAGCCCTTGGCCTTGACCGCGTCGATCTGAGCCAGCGGACCCTTGGTGCCGGGCACCTCGGGCACGATACCTTCGCGCTCGTTCTTGAGCATGGCATTGGCGTGCAGCGGGATATCCGGGCGCGACCAGGCATCCGGCGCCGGCGACAGGTCGTCGGTGTTGGTTTCCCCGGGCACCTTGAACACCGCCAGGCTGATCTTCTCGGCCAGCGCCGGCTTGGCCAGGTACCATTCGGCGTCGGCCCACGATTGCAGTACGTCCTGGGCGACGCCATTGCCGTTTCTGGCGCGCTCGGCGACGTCATGGAAGGCATCGAACATCAGCAGCGTATGCTTGAGCTGTTCGCCCGCCTCGTTGGCCAGCGCGGCGTCGTCGAGCAACTCCACCAGCGTGGCGATGTTATAGCCGCCCTGCATGGTGCCCAGCAGCTTGACCGCATGGACCTTGTCGATCAGTGGCGATTCGGCCTCGCCCTTGGCGATGGCGGTCAGAAAGCCGGCCTTGACATAGGCGGCTTCGTCGACCCCCGGTGGCACGCGATCGGTGATCAGCTCGAGCAGGAACTGTTCTTCGCCGGCCGGCGGGTTCTTGAGAAGTTCGATCAGCGCGGCGGTTTGCTCGGCATTCAGCGGCTTGGGCGGTACGCCCTCGGCAGCACGCTCCTCGACATGGTGGCGGTAGGCTTCAAGCACGTTGGGGAACCCTCATCAATTATCGCAATCCAGCGGGGCAGAAAAGAGAGGCCAAGTAGTGACGAATGTTGCGTAAATGGCGGTTTTTTCTGTTTCCTCTGGCCCTGTCTGAGCCGAGCGCATTCTACGGGAAACTGTCGACAATGTTAAGCGAGACGGTTCTGGCGCACTGCAATACGCGCATTGGCCGCGCTCGGATCGGGCCGACCGGTCGCTGGCCGTGATCTGGCGCGTTATCATGAAGCCTCTGTCGGGAGGACCTGATGTCGCAACGTATTGTTTCGCCCTGCGTAGGGCTTTGTTCGACGACCGTGGGCGACGCGGTGTGCCGTGGCTGTCAGCGCCACGAGAGCGAGATCCGCGACTGGTTCGTCTACAGCGATGCAACGCGACGCAAGGTGATGCAGCGCCTGGATGCCTGGCGTGTAGAGATTGCCGGCGAGTACCTGCGGGTCAACGATGAAGCGCAGCTCGAGGCGCAACTGGTGCGTCATCGCATTCGTCACCGGGCGGATCAGCCGGCGCTATCGCGCGCGGTGGAATTGTTGCGGGTCGGCCGGGGGCGGATGCGCGATATCACGCGTTACGGATTGCAAGCCCACGGTAAAGGTTTGCATCTCTCGGCCGATGAGCTCTATGAGGCGATCGCGACGGCGCTGATGGCTCACGTCGAGGCTCGGCGGCATCATTCCGGCTTCACTCATTCGACGGGATCTTCCCCATGATTGCGATGCAAGACGGTTCCATGGAAGCCCTGTTGCCCGCCGAACTGCTGGCCTTTCTACCCTGTGCCACGCCGATGGGCTGGATCGAGGCGGCGTTGGCCAATCAGACGCTGCTGCTGATCGACCATGCGCAGTGCGAAAAGAAAGCGGCGTCCACGGCGATGAGCTTGATGTACCGATATGTCGATCGGCCGCTGCTGCTGATTAAGATGTCGCAGCTGGCCCGGGAGGAATTGCTGCATTTCGAACAGGTCGTCAAGTTGATGGAGGAACGCGGCATCCCCTATCGTCACCTCAGCGCGTCGCGCTATGCCGATGGCCTGCGGCAACACGTAAAGCGCGATGACCCTCAGCGGCTGGTCGATATGCTGATCGTCGGCGCGTTCATCGAGGCACGCAGCTGCGAGCGCTTCGCTCGGCTGATTCCGCATCTGGATATCGAGCTTGCCAAGTTCTATCGCTCTCTGGTTAAGTCGGAAGGGCGACATTATGAGGATTACTTGATGTTGGCCCAGCGCTTCGCGGACGGTCCCATCGAATCCCGTATCGCTTTCTTCGCCGATCGCGAGCGCGAGCTGATCGAAACGCCTGACGAGACGTTCCGTTTCCACAGCGGCCTACCCGCCGTGGCTTGAGTCAACGAACGCTGTCAGGGCTCGCTGTCGTCGACAGAGCAACGCAGGAACCTATAACAATGCTACGGACCCCTTCCGTCAATGCGCAGTTAACGCTGTTCGGTCATTTCTCCCTTTCGCTGGGTGACGACACCCTCACCCAATTCAGTTACGACAAGGTCAAGGCCCTGCTGGTCCATCTGCTGTTGCAGTGCCAGCCCGTCAACCGTGCTGCGCTGGCCGAGCTGCTGTGGCCCGATCAGGGACTGTCTTCGGGGCGCACCAACCTGCGCCACGCGCTGCACTGTCTGCGTCAGAGTCTCGGCGACGAGGCCGACCGGGTATTGGCGGTGTCGCGCCAGACCATAGCCTTCCAGCTTCCCGCCGACTGGCAGTTCGACCTGCACAGCATCGAGCGGTTGCTTGCCGAAACGCCGGATGTCGCGCGTCTCGAACGCCTGTTGACGCTCTACCGCGGCGATCTCGCCGAAGAGCTGCAGCTTGCCCAGTGCGCCGAATACCAGCGCTGGCTGGTGCGCATCCGTGGTGAATGGCGTCAGCGCGTGCTGGCCTATGCCGAGCAGGTTCTGCAGGAGCTCGACGAGCTGCCCGATCCGTTGCTGCGTACATTGGTCAGTCGCTTTTCCGGCTATGGGCCGTTCCACGAGGGTCTGATTCGCCAGTTGATCGAGCAGGGCCAACCGGCGGCGGCCCACGAGGAATATAACGCTTACCTGCAATTACTGGCGTTGTCGGGCCAGCAACCCGAACCGAACATACTGCAGTTGGCGCGCTACTGGTCGGATGCCAGCACCAGCGAGCTGCAGCCGATGTCGCCGCAGGGCGCTTTCTCGCGGGTGCTGGCCGCCGACAGCCAGCCGGTGCGCGACGACGAGATCGAGCATCGGCAGTTGTCGGTGATGGCCATTCGCCTGCGGCTGCACGGCGAATGGGAGGAGCGCGGCGAGGTGCGCGCCTGCCTTTCCCTGCAGATCGAGCTGCTGCGCTGGCTGGAACGTCAGTGCAACCACTTGGGCGGGTTCTGGTTGCCGGGTGCCACGGGCGGGCTGGGGCTGGCCTGTTTCGGTACCCATGGCCCGGCTCACCAGCTTGCCGAGCTGGTCGCGCTCTACGAGCATTGCCGTCGCGTGCTGCCCGAGGAGATCGCCCGGCAGTGGAGTGGCGAGGGCAAACTGCCGCAATTCGAACTGGCAGCGGGGTTGGATAGCGGGCGGGTGATCTATCTGCCCGAGCGGCAGCTGGTCGACCCGCTGGGACAGGTCACCCAGCGTTCGCTCGATCTGATGAGCCTCGCCGAAGGCAGCGAGCTGGTCATCTCCCAGGAAGCGAGCCAGCACATGCCGCCGGCGCTCGATCTGCAACCGCGCCTGTCGTCGCGGCTGATGGCGAGCGACGGCAAGGTGCGCCTGCGGGCATTGGTGCTGGGCATCAACGAGGGCGGGCGCAATGCCACCCCGCCCGATCTGGTGGGCCGCGAAAGTGCGCTGCGCAAGCTGCGCGATGCGCTGGCGCGCGCCGGGCTCGGGTTGCGTCAGAGCATACTCGTCCAGGGCGCTTCGGGCATGGGCAAGTCGGCGCTGCTGGTCAGCTTCCGACAGCTGGTGCAGAGCGAGGATATATCGCTGTGCTGGCAGTCGACTACCCGCATGTCGATGCTCGAGCCGTTCAGCGTCGCTCGCATGCTGCTGCGTTGGCATTGTCAGGACAAGCTGGATGTCGACACCTTCGATCAGGTATTGGTGAATCAAGGCCATGCCGGGCTCGTCGACGCCACCGAGCCCTGCAAGCTGCTGCATCAGGCATTGGGTCTGGAAAGCGACGGCGACAGTCTGGGGCTGGCGCAAAGCGGCGAGGCGGTGGATCTACTGGTGGGTGTGCTGCGCCGGCTGATCGAGCGGGTTACCGTGGACAAGCCGCTGGTGATGATGGTCGACGACCTGCAATGGGTCGACGAGCCTTCGCTCAAGCTGCTCGCTGGCCTGCAGGCGCGTCTGCCGATCAACAGCGCCTTTTTGATGGTGGCCAGCCATCACGGCCGCGAGCCGCTGTCGGTCAAGCTGCACTGGGATCAGCAGCTCTCGCTCGACAGGCTCGATGCCATGCAGTCTTCGCGGCTGCTTTCACAGCTGGCGCGACGTTACCGGCTGCATCTCAGTCCGCGCTTGCGCGGCCAACTGATCGAGCGCTGCGATGGGGTGCCGCTGTATCTCCAGGAGATCTGCCGGCGCCTGGACATGGATCGCCGCGAAGGGCGCAGCGTGCAGGTCGACGAGCTGCCCCGCGGCTTGTTCGGGCTATTGGCCGGCCGCATCGACCAACTCGAGGGCGATCGTCACATCGCCCATGTCGCCGCGGTGCTGGGGCGCCAGTTCCGCCTCGACTTTCTTCAGGAATGCAGTGGCCTCGACGAGCAGCGCCTGCGTCAGGGGCTCGAGCACATGCGTCGACTGGAGATCGTCGAGGCCGGCGAGCCGCATGGCGAATACCAGTATCAGTTCACTCATCCGTTGCTGCAGGAAGCCGCCTACCTGTCCTGTCCGCGCGATGTGCGCACGCGCATTCATCAGCAGGTGGTGGGGCTGATCGAGGAGCGTTTCCCGATGTGGATCAGTCGTCATCCAGGAGACTTCGCGACACACCTGCGGCGCAGCGGGCACTTCTCCCGGGGAGCGCGCTATTTCGAGCTGGCTGCCCGCGAGGCACTCAAGGTCAGCGCCAATCGCACGGCCTTGCGCATGGCCGACGCCGGGCTGGCCAGCCTGCGTCAGGTAGAAGGGCATGCCGAGCGCGAGATCAGCCTGCTCACGGTCAAGGGCCAGGCGGCCTTCGCCCTGGAGGGCCATGGCTCGCCGATCGCTCACGAAAGCTTCGTCAAGGCGCGTGAACTGATCGAGGGCAGCCGCTGCGCCGACGAGGAAACCGAACTTGAGCAGCGTTTTCTGGTCAAGTGGGGGCTGTGGGTGGGCTGCAGCCAGCGCTTCGCGCATGCCGATGCCTTCTCGCTGGCCTCGAAGATGGCGGCGATCGCCGAGCAGTTGCCGGACCCGCGTTATCGCCGCCTGGCCGACTACGCCCGGGCGCACTGCGAATACTGGGCCGGGCGCGTCCGCGAAGCCAACGAGCATCTCGAGGAGATCGATCCGCTGCATCAGCCGATGATGCTCGAATGGCTGCCGTTCTCCGACCATCCGCAGGTCGCCGCGGCCTGCTATCAAGGATGGTCGTTGTGCCTGCGGGGCGATTATCGTCGCGCCGAGCGGCAGGTCGAGGCCGCCATTCGGCTCGCCGAGACCTACAATCATCCCGGTTCGCTGGCGCTGGCGTTGCTCTTTGCCGCGGCGATGTATCGCCAGCTGGGGCACGTGCACCTGGCCGGCGCGCCTTCGAGGTCACGCGCACGCCGGATTTGCACATCTGGCACATGACGGCGCAGTGCGCGCTGGGTTGCCACAAGGCGCTCTCGGGCGATCGGGCGGGGCTTGCGATGATCGAGGCGAGCCTCGAGGAACTGGCCGAGCTGTCCGGGCAGGATCGCTACCAGCGGCCGATGCTGTGGTACACCGATGCCTGTTTCGCGCTGGGCGAGCTGGCGCTGGCCGAGGATTATCTGGATCAGTGCCTGATGATCGCCCGCGAGCGCAGCTCGCTGTTCGTGCCGGAACTTTCGATCCATCTGGCGCGTGTCTATCAACGCCAGGGGCGCTCCGCCGATACGGTCCGTCAATTGACCGAGCAGGCCCTCGAACAGGCCCGCGAGCACGACGACCTGCATCATCAGCTGTGCGCGCTGGAGTTGTGGCTGGACGTCGTCGACTCCAGTGACAGCCATGCCAGCGACGAGCTGCGGCGCCTGCTCAAGGAGGTCACCCAGAGTGATGCCCCGGTATTGCTGCGCTGGCGCACGCTGCTTGACAAGCAGCTGTCGCGCCCGGCCGCCTTCGAGTCGTGAGCCCGGCGGCGGTCGGCATGCCGGCGGGATTATAGCGGGAACGATTCCAGCAGCGGGGCTGTCCGGTCGTCGACACGCACCTGCCAGCCCCGGTCGCTGTGCCAGTCGCCGAGCACGATGCGCTGGGCGGACTGTCCGTCGACTTCCAGGCGATGCACGTCGGGGCGGTGGGTATGGCCGTGAATCAGCGTGCGTACGCCGCATTCGGCCATTCTTCGCACCACTTCGGCGGGCGTGACATCCATGATGTCTTCGGCCTTGTTGGAGTTGGCCTCCCCGGATTGCTGGCGGATCTGCTTGGCCAGTGTCAGACGCTGTTCGACCGGCAGTGCGAGGATCTGCGTCTGCCACTGCGGATCGCGTGCCTTGGCGCGAAACGCCATGTAGGCTTCATCGCGGGTACACAGGCTGTCGCCGTGCATCAACAGCGTTCGTTCACCCCCTGGTTCGCCGCCCAGCGCCACCACGCTGGGGTCGGGCAGCAGGGTGGCGCCGGTGGCCGCGGCGAAACCGTCGCCGATCAGGAAGTCGCGGTTGCCGTGCATGAAATAGAGCCGGGTACCGGCGTCGCTCAGGCGCTTGAGCGCCTCGAGGATGCGGGTCTCGAATTCCCCTTGATAGTCGTCGCCGATCCAGGCTTCGAACAAGTCACCCAGGATGTACAGCGCCTCGGCGTGGCGCGCCTCGCGCTGCAGGTACGCCAGGAAGCCCTGTGCGATGGCGGGCTCGTCGGGATGCAGATGCAGATCGGAAATCAGCAGGGTCGTCATGACAACGGCCTTCGATGCGGGCGGGTGGACAGGCATTGGCCCGTCGCGTGACGGGCCGCAGGAGTGAGATGCCTCAGTCGCGGATTTCGGCACGCTCGAGGATAACGTCCTCGGCGGGCACGTCGGCATGCATGCCGCGTCGGGTGGTCGGCACGGCCTTGATCCGCTCGACCACCTCCATGCCGGCGACGACTTCGCCGAACACGCAATAACCCCAGCCTTGCAGGTTCTTGCCGCGATGATCGAGGAAGTCGTTGTCGGCGATGTTGATGAAGAACTGGGCGGTGGCCGAGTGCGGGTCCTGGGTGCGCGCCATGGCCACGCTACCCTTGCGATTCTTCAGCCCGTTGTCGGCTTCATTGTCGATCGGTTCGCGGGTGGGCTTTTGTTCGAAATCGGTATCGAAGCCGCCGCCCTGAACCATGAAGCCGTTGATCACGCGGTGAAACAGGGTGTCGTCGTAATGCCCGTCACGAACGTATTGTTCGAAGTTGGCCGCGCTCTTGGGCGCCTTGTCATGGTCGAGTTGCAGATGAATCTCGCCATAATTGGTATGCAATACAATCATTGGGATCTCGAACTGGCTGGGTGGAGCGAAACAGTCTGGCGGCGCCTTGGCGAAGCGCGCGAGCGTCACGCTATAATAGCGGCTTTCGAGCGATGCGCGAAGCCGCTCCGGGAAACCGTCCCGGCGTTCGCGACATGGCCACACGCGTAGACAAGAGGTTCCTTGACGTCCCATGACCATTGAGAGCACCAGCGCCCCGAACTTCATCCGCAACCAGATCCGCGAGGAAGTCGACGCGGGCACGGTCGACAAGGTCGTTACCCGCTTTCCCCCCGAGCCCAACGGCTTTCTGCACATCGGCCATGCCAAGTCGATCTGCCTGAATTTCGGGATCGCCGAGCAATTCGGCGGGGACTGCCACCTACGCTTCGACGATACCAACCCGGCCAAGGAAGAACAGGTCTACATCGACGCGATCAAGGCCGATGTGGAATGGCTGGGCTTTGAATGGGCCGGCCCGGTGCGCTTCGCCTCGGATTATTTCGATCAACTGTATGCCTGGGCGCAGCATCTGGTGCGCGAGGACAAGGCCTACGTCGACGACCTGTCACCGGACGAAATTCGCGACTACCGCGGCACGCTGACCGAGCCGGGCCGGCCGAGCCCCTATCGTGATCGCTCTGCCGACGAGAACCTCGATCTGCTCGAGCGCATGCGCAAGGGCGAGTTCGCCGAGGGCGAGAAGGTGCTGCGGGCCAAGATCGACATGGCCTCGCCCAATATCAACC
>Ga0114911_1001900_pt1 | contig 10325 bp, 11 predicted proteins | sample MalvireepMed_904_FD_89688 | JGI IMG/M metagenome (GOLD analysis project Ga0114911, IMG submission 89688) | Marine viral communities from the Global Malaspina Expedition - Malaspina viral metaG DeepMed_904 | ecosystem: Environmental > Aquatic > Marine > Oceanic | place: Mediterranean Sea...
CCCCTACCCCTATCACTTGACCCGCGAAGGCGGCCACGGCACGCGGCGCATCATTCATGCAGCCGATGCCACGGGACGAGTCGTTATCGACACGTTGCTCGCGCGGGCGGCTGCCCATCCACGGGTGCGCCTGGTCACCGAGCTGCAGGTCATCGAACTCCGTGCCGACAGCCAGGGCTGCTGTGGGGCATCGAGTCTCGACAGCGAAGGCCGCCTTCAACGCCTATCGGCGCGAGATACCGTGCTGGCCACCGGTGGCGCCAGCGGTCTCTATCGGCACACCACGAGCCCCAGCCCGGCATGCGGCGAGGGCATGGCCATGGCCGCCGCGCTGGGTGCGCGCCTGGCCGACCTGGAGTTCCAGCAGTTTCATCCCACCTGCCTCTTCGATCCCGACGGACCGGCGTTTCTGATCAGCGAAGCGGTACGCGGCGAAGGTGGCATCCTGCGCAATGCGCAGGGGCGACGCTTCATGCCGGACTATGACGAGCGCGGCGAACTGGCGCCGCGAGACATCGTCGCACGCGCGATTCAGGCAGAAATGCAACGTGCGCATGGTCAACATGTTGCGCTGGACGTCACTCATCTGCCTGCGCAGACGATCGAACATCACTTTCCGACCATCGTCGCCCATTGCCGGGCCCGCGGCATCGACATTCGTCATGAGTCGATCCCGGTCGTGCCGGCGGCACACTACAGCTGTGGCGGTGTCATGACGGATCTCCACGGCGCCAGCGACATAGCCCACCTCTACGCGATCGGCGAGGTTGCCCGCACGGGGCTACACGGGGCCAATCGCATGGCCAGCAACTCATTGCTGGAATGCCTGGTATTCGCACGTGCCGCCGCCGAGGCGTTGCGCCATGGCGAGAATCATGGCCAGTATCGATTGCCGACCCAGGGGGGGGGCGCAATCCCGCTCAATGAGCAGGCACCGCTCCCCTCTCGGGGCAAAGCGGACGCCCTGCTCGAGCGGCTACGCGCAGTGATGAGCGAACATGCCGCCATCGTTCGCAGCGATGCCGGCCTGATGACGGCTCGGACCCTATTGCAGGCCCTGCAAGACGACAGCGATAAATTGAATGAACGTTATAGAGCGACGATCGCCACTCGTCGGCTGAGTCATGCACTAATGGTGGCTTCTGCATTAGTCGACTCTGCCTTACAGCGCCGCGAATCGCGTGGCCTGCACTACAACCGCGATTGCCCACCAGCCAAGCCTTGAATACCCAGTGGGCACTCAGCCGTGAATGGCGCTCATTCGTTCCAGAGCAACAGGCGACGCAGATGCCAGCGCTGCCTCTGCTCGACGCTATCCACCCACAGCCAGTGACGCTGGCCCGCCACGTTCAGACCCGCCAAGAACGGACCGAGATAGATACAGGACACGACGACCGGCTGCCAGCCTCGCTCCCGCCTGCGCTGCCAACCGTTACCCTGCCCCGGCACCCAGCGAAGCGTCAGACCACGCGCCTGCCGCCACTCCCAGCAGAGCCCCGCGGCCATGCTTGCAGCCGAAGCGGCTGCCAGCCATAGCGGGCCATAGCGGGCAATCAAGACACACACGGCCAATGCCAACAGCGCCGAGCATGCCAATCCCAGCCTAGAGGGTGCGATATTGATCGTTACCGGACGTTTCAGCATATTCGACGATCATCTTGACGATCCGCCGTAGCGTATCGTCCTGCGGCCAATCGCGACGCATCAGCCAGATAAAGAGATCCTGATCCTCCTGCTCGATCAATGCCTGATAGGCGGCCTGGTCCGTGTCGTCGAGATCGCCATAGCGATGTTCGAGAAAGGGGATCAGGAGTAGGTCCAGCTCCCACATGCCACGGCGGGAATGCCAGTAAAGGCGCTTCAATGTGGTGTCTTCGGTCACCATTAGCCTCTTTTCAAGATGGAACTGACCGCGATTATACGCACCGAGCCGTACAGCGCGACATCCACATGACTGCGACCGCACCCGCCGGACTCTAATGCGTTGTTTTCTCACAGTTCGCGCAGTATGCTGACGAAAACAACAAGACGTGCCCTGCCTTAGGCAGGCCATCCGTGTGGAGTGAAAGTGATGACCAAGTCCGAGTTGATCGAACAAATCGCCATGCGACAGCCCGAGCTGTCAATCAAGGAAGTCGAAGCCGCCGTCCGCATCATCCTCGATGACATCACCGGTGAATTGGCCGATGGTGGCCGAGTAGAGATTCGCGGCTTCGGTAGTTTCTCGCTGCATTATCGCGAGCCCCGCGTCGGGCGAAACCCGAAGACCGGCGACCCGGTCGATCTGACGGGTAAATTCGTGCCACACTTCAAGCCGGGCAAGGAGTTGCGCGAACAGGTCAACGCCAGTCGCGCACTGGGTTACTGATTACTGATGCCCGATACAGCTTTGTCATAAGGAAACCGCTATGCGCTGGCTCAAAGGTCTGCTCCTCGCCATCATCCTGCTGGTGGTGCTGCTGCTGGGAATTCTCTTCGCCGTCAATAACCAGCAGGCGTTGCCTTTGAACTTGATCTGGGTCGAGTTGCCACCGGCATCGCTGTCGCTCTGGCTACTCATCGCCCTCGCTCTTGGCGTGATCCTTGGCATGCTCGCCATGACCGGCGTGTATCTGCGCCTGCGCACCCTGCTCACCCGCGCCCAGCGCCATAACCAGCAGCAACGCAAGGAGCTCGATCGGCTGCGCATCCAGGAGTTCAAGGACACCCCCTAGATGCTTGATCTAAAGCTGCTGGTCCTGTTACTGGCGGCAATCGCCATTGGCTGGTGGCTGGGCCGACTCGAGAGCCGCCGACACGCAAGACATCAACACCGCTCATCGCCGTTGTCGCGTGACTACTTCGTCGGCCTCAACTACCTACTCAACGAGCAGCCCGACCGGGCGATCGAAACTTTTGTCCAGGCGCTCGAGGTCAACAGCGACACCATCGAGACCCATATCGCCCTGGGCAACTTGTTCCGCTCACGCGGCGAAGCCGATCGCGCAGTCAAGATTCACCAGAACCTGCTGGCTCGGCCCTCGTTGACCGCTCTGCAAAGCGACCAGGTGCAGCTCGAACTATCGCGTGACTTCCTGCACCTGGGGCTTCTGGATCGCGCCGAAAGATTGCTTCTAGGACTCTTGCGGGCCAGCCCCGATTCCGCCCGCCTGAAACCCGCCAAGCTCCTGCTGGTGGATCTGTACGAGCGTGAACGTGAGTGGGCCAAGGCCCTGGAAGTAGCGCAGCCGCAACTGATCCATGAGGAGGCCGACATTCGCCGTGCAGCCGCTCACTGGCTATGCGAGCTGGCCCAGCAAGACAGGCATACCGCCAGCCCGGCACTGGCTCGCAAGCGTCTGCGCCAAGCTTTGAGCATCGATGATCGCTGTGTACGCGCCAATTGGCTGATCGCCGAGCTGGAGCGTGAAGCCGGCAATTACAAGGCGGAGATCCGAACGCTCCAACGCCTCGCTCGCCAGGACCATGACTTCACACCTATCGTTCTGGAACCGTTGCGAGACGCCTACCTTAAACTCGAAGACGAAAAAGGCCTGGTACGTTGCCTGAATCAATGGGTGAGCGAAGCCCCGCATATCAGTACAGTGATCATGCTGGCCCGCCTGACCGAACAGCATGAAGGCATCAACGCGGCCGCCAATGTCATTAGCAACCAGCTCGCTGCCACGCCCAGCTTGCGCGGGGTCGACTACCTGATGGACCTCTACATTGCCGAAGCAGGTCCCGAACAACAGCATTTTTCGCTGCTCAAACGGCACACCGGAAAGCTGCTCGAATCCCGGCCTCGTTTTCGTTGCCATCGTTGCGGCTTTGAAGGCGCCCACCTGCATTGGCAGTGCCCTCGGTGCCGTAGCTGGGGCGTAACCAAGCCAATTACCGGACTGGAAGGTGAATGATTCGCTCTCACAGCTCGCGCTCGATCGCCTCCAGCGCCGCCATGGGATCGGTGGCCTCGGTTACCGGGCGCCCAATCACCAGATGAGTGCTTCCCGCGGCTAGCGCCTGGGCCGGGGTCAGTATACGCCGCTGGTCTGCTTGCCGGGCAAACGAAGGGCGGATGCCGGGCGTGACCTTGAGAAAGGCCTTGCCGTACAGATCCTCGAGCCGGCTGGCCTCCTGCGCCGAACACACCACCCCATCCAGCCCCGTCTGCTGAGCCAGTTGCGCCAGCCGCTCGACCTGCGACTCGGGCGTTGTGTCTAGGCCGACCTCGGCCAGGTCCTGTCGCTCGAGACTGGTCAAGACCGTCACTGCGATGAGTTGTGTCTTGAAGCGCTGTGCATCGAGACGCTCCCGAGCCGCCAGCATCATGCGTCGCCCTCCCGAAGCATGAACGTTGACCATCCATACGCCCTGCTCGGCGGCTGCCTGAACGGCTCCGGCCACGGTATTGGGTATGTCATGGAACTTGAGGTCGAGAAACACTTCGAAGCCCCGCCCATGCAGCGCTTCGAGAACGGCGGGTCCGCTACGAGTGAACAGCTCCTTGCCGACCTTGAGTCGGCAGCGTGCAGGATCCAACTGATCCGCCATGCACAGAGCCGCATCCAGCGACGAATAGTCGAGAGCGATGATCAGCGGTGAGGTTTGACTAGGCATGGCGGCTCCAATAGCGACAAATGACCGCTAGTATATCAGCCCCGCCCGAGCGAACTGCAGCCTGACGGCAAGCAACAAATGGCAAAAGACTGACACCATCTATCGTCAATAGCTTACATGAAATGACGAACACGCCAACATCGCCGCGGTACCGATTGCTTTAGGGTGAGAACGGTAACTCGCCGAAATCAATAAAATCAGCATCAGAACGACAAGAAAGGAGGAAAGATGTCCCAACTGCTCAAGGCTGTGCTCATCTCGCTGGCCATTGCCATGGCATCCTCGTCGGTGGCAGCTCAGGAAACGACTCAGATCAACGTCAATACCGCTGACGAAGTGACCTTGGCTCAACTCCCCGGCATCGGTGAGGTGAAGGCGCGCGCCATCGTCATGGATCGCAAGAACAACGGCAGTTACCAAACCGCTGACGATCTCGCTCGCGTCGACGGAATCGGCGAAGGCACCATCGACAACCTGCGTGAACAGATAACTTTCTAACTTCTATGCCATCCGTGCATAACGAGCATGCCGACAAGCATGCCCGTTATGCCCGCCGGTATGGCCGGGTTTGGTGCTAGATGCGCAACCCACCATCGCATTCGATAACGCGCCCGCTGAAATAAGTATTCTCGAAAATATAGCGAACGCTTTGAGCGATATCCTCGGGCTGGCCAAGTCGCCCCAACGGAATACCCTTGGTTATTTTTTCCAGCACGCCGGAACGCATCGATGATGTCATTTCAGTCTCGATGAATCCCGGCGCCACGGCGCCGACGCGAATGCCGTAACGCGCCAGCTCCTTTGCCCAGGTCACGGTCAACGAGGCGACGCCAGCCTTGGCCGCGGCGTAGTTGCTCTGCCCCATGTTGCCGGCACGAGAGATACTGGAGATATTGACAATGACCCCCTGCAGGCCGTTGTCGATCATCTGGCGAGCCGCCTCACGCCCACAGAGAAAGACGCCAGTCAGATTGACATCGAGAACCTGCTGCCACTGGGAAAGGGACATGGTTTTCTCGACCCGGCCGTCTTTGACCTTGACCAGAAGGCCGTCACGGGTAATGCCCGCATTATTGACCAGCCCCGATAGCGGTCCCAGTCGATCATGTATCTTTGCGAAGCAGCGCTCTACAGCATCCTCTTGAGCGATATCCGCCACGAACGCTTCAGCAACGATGCCCAACTCGGCAAGTTGCCCCGCGGCCTGAGCCAGGCATTCCTCGTCCCGGTCCACGAGTGCCAGCCGCGCGCCGCACTCACCTAGCAACTTGGCCATGGCCAGCCCCAGTCCCTGAGCCCCGCCGGTTATCGCAATGACGGCACCATTGAGTTCCATGACGTTCTCCTTCGAGCAGTTAGTGTTGTGCGGCGCAATATAAGGAAAGGTAGCACGCCATCCCGTTCGCCTGCCATCATTGCGACTGGGCAAGGCCAGCAAACTTGCTTTTTGCGCAAGCGCCTTCATCTCGATTGTATGAATTCATGGGAGAGCCTATGCCGATCTTATTGTTCTTCACGTTATTTGCCTTGCTGGACTTCGCCATCCTGTTTTCGGTCGGCTCGCAGATCGGGCTACTGACTACCTTGGTGCTTGTCATAGGCACTGGCTTTCTGGGACTACATCTAGTCAAGCGGGAAGGCGTCTCCACGCTCCAGCGTGCGCAACAGCGGTTCGCGCAAGGCGAAATTCCTTCTGACGAGCTAATGACCGGTGCTGCATTGATTTTCGGCGGCGCCCTGCTCATGGCGCCCGGCTTTCTTTCCGACGCCTTGGGCTTCATGTGCCTGTTGCCGAATTCGCGCCGTTTGCTCGGCAGGCTATTGAAGAAGCTGCCTGGACGAATGAGCGTTTACTCGATGCACTCGCGTTATCGACCCGGTAATACGGGGTGGAGCGAGGATGTGAGCCCCACATCGGACAGCAGCGATGCTTCAGAGGAAATGACCTCCCGTAGCAACGACCCCCTGGAAGGAGACTTCCTGGGACGCGATGAAACGCGGCGGTGAATTTTTTTCATCGAAGGCCTTGAAAGGCCATGGCGAGGCCCCATCAAGTGATCAGCGATAAGCTTCGGTAGGCGGCCAGGCCGCAGACCATCAACACCGGCGAGGATCGCTCGCCGCCCGTGAGCCTTGCTCATCAGGGAAATGCGTTTGAGTTATGCAACCATCAGGAGAACGTGAGCAATGAACATCCGTCCCTTGCACGATCGCGTCGTTGTCCGTCGCGTCGAAGAAGAACAGAAAACCGCTGGCGGTATCGTGCTTCCGGGCAATGCCCAGGAAAAGCCGACTCGGGGCGAAGTCCTCGCCATCGGTAACGGCCGGATTCTCGATAACGGAGAAGTACGCCCGCTGGACGTCAAGGTCGGTGACACCGTCATCTTCAAGGAAGGCTTCGGCGTCGAGAAACAGAAGATCGATGGTGAAGAAGTTCTTATCATGAGCGAGACAGACATTCTCGCCGTCGTTGAAGGCTGATCAACGGGCGGGCTCGTACTCGCTCCCGTAGGGTTATCACTATTTCGTTCATCGCACTAATTTCAGGAAGTTACGAAAATGGCAGCGAAACAGATCAAGTTCTCAGATGATGCACGCAAGCGCATGGCGCGCGGCGTTAACGTACTGGCTGACGCCGTCAAGGCCACGCTGGGTCCGAAGGGCCGCAACGTAGTGCTCGAGAAATCCTTCGGCGCTCCGACCGTCACCAAGGACGGCGTTTCCGTCGCCAAGGAGATCGAGCTCAAGGATCGCTTCGAGAACATGGGCGCCCAGATGGTCAAGGAAGTCGCTTCCAAGACGTCCGACGTCGCTGGCGACGGCACCACGACGGCTACCGTCCTGGCACAGTCCATCGTCAACGAAGGGCTCAAGGGCGTCACTGCCGGCATGAACCCGATGGATCTCAAGCGCGGCATCGATCAGGCCGTGGTTGCTGCCGTCAAGGAGATCGAGCAGCTCGCCGTGCCTTGTACCGATTCCAAGGCGATCGCCCAGGTCGGCACCATTTCCGCCAATGGTGATGCGCGCATCGGTCAGATCATCGCCGAGGCAATGGAGAAAGTCGGCAAGGAAGGTGTCATTACCGTCGACGAAGGCCGTGGTTTCGAAGACGAGCTGGAAGTCGTCGAAGGCATGCAGTTCGACCGCGGTTATCTCTCGCCCTACTTCGTCACCAACCAGGAAACCATGGCGGTCGAGCTGGAAGACCCGCTCCTGCTGCTGGTCGACAAGAAGATCTCCAACATCCGCGAGCTTCTTCCCGTGCTCGAGAGCGTTGCCAAGGCCGGCAAGCCGTTGGTGATCATCTCCGAAGACATCGAAGGCGAAGCCTTGGCGACACTGGTCGTCAACAACATGCGCGGCATCGTCAAGGTTGCGGCTGCCAAAGCGCCCGGCTTCGGCGATCGTCGCAAGTCCATGCTCCAGGATATCGCCATCCTTACCGGCGGCACCGTGATCTCCGAGGAAGTGGGTCTGACCCTCGAGCAGGCCAACCTGGATCACCTGGGCAGCGCCAAGCGCATCACCATGTCCAAGGAAAACACCACCATCATTGATGGTTCCGGTTCCGAGGGGGACATCGAAGCGCGTGTCGGCCAGATTCGCGCCCAGATCGAAGAAACCTCTTCCGATTATGACCGCGAGAAGCTTCAGGAACGCGTCGCCAAGCTGGCCGGTGGCGTAGCCGTCATTCGCGTCGGTGCCGCTACCGAAGTCGAGATGAAAGAGAAGAAGGCCCGCGTCGAAGACGCGCTGCACTCTACTCGCGCGGCCGTCGAAGAAGGCGTGGTGCCTGGCGGTGGTACCGCGCTGATCCGTATCCTGACCAAGATTCAGGGACTCAAGGGCGACAACGAAGACCAGACTCACGGTATCTCTATCGCGCTGCGCGCGATGGAAGCTCCGCTACGCCAGATCGTGACCAACGCTGGCGAAGAAGCTTCGGTCATCGTCAATCGCATCAAGGACGGCGAAGGCAACTTCGGTTATAACGCGCAGACCGGCGAATACGGCGATCTGTTCGAGATGGGTGTCCTCGACCCGGCCAAGGTGACTCGCTCTGCGCTGCAGTCCGCCGGTTCCGTGGCAGGCCTGATGATCACCACCGAAGCCATGATCGCCGAAGATCCGGACGAGAAGGAAGCCGGTGGTGCCCCCGATATGGGCGGCATGGGCGGTATGGGCGGCATGATGTAAGCTGTCCGCTTTCTGTCACTGCTTGCGGTGACACTTAAGACCGCCTTTAGGCACAATGCCAGTCAGCTAACGCTGACTGGCATTTTCTTGGCGCAGTACTTGTGTGGCCTGGGGCTGACCGGTCGAATACGATCGCTCGCGGCGCCCCGGCAGGATCTCCTGCCTGTTTCACGCTGATCTGCGAAGAACCCAATTTTTCCTCACTCGAGCGTACACCCCGGTACGGCGCTCGATCGGAAAAACTTCTGTGAAACCCATTATCTGCGCGATCATCACGGCACCTGATGCAACATCCGGTCTAGGCAGGACGCGGCAAATACTCTAGGCTGAGTGGATTCAAACATCTGTTCGAATCGGTTCCGCCAGCTCATCGCTGCACGCTCCGGAGAGCCTCCATGATCGAAACCCTGCTCATCGTCCTGGCCGCCGTCGGCCTGATCATCGTCATGCAACGCGAAGCCGGTGCGCTGGCCGCCGTCGCCGTGCCCGGCATACTCGGCCTGGCCGGCCTGCTGACCGGCGCGCCGGTGACCGGCATCCTGCTGCTGATCGTCGCTGGCGCAGTCGCCGCCTGCGGGCTGCCGGCATTGCGCCGGGCCTGGCTCACGCCACGCATCTTCGCGGCCTTCAAGAAAGTCGCGCCCAGGGTCTCCGACACCGAACGCTCGGCGCTCGAGGCCGGCACCGTCTCCTGGGACGGCGAGCTGTTCTCGGGGCGCCCGCAGTGGCAGCGCCTGCTCGACTACCGCAACGACGGCCTGAGCGACGAGGAACGCGACTTCCTCGAACACCAATGCTCGGTGGCGGCGGGAATGTGCAACAGTTGGGAGATCGCCCGCGAGCGCGCCGACCTGCCCGAGGCGCTATGGAACTACCTGCGCCGGGAAGGCTTCTTCGGCATGATCATCCCCAAGCGGTACGGTGGCCTGGGCTTCTCGGCCAAGGCGCAATCGGCGGTGCTGCAGAAGCTGGTGGTCAGCGAGACGTTGATGATCTCGGTCGGCGTGCCCAATTCACTGGGGCCGGGCGAGCTGCTGCTCAAGTACGGCACCGAGGAGCAGAAGAACCATTATCTACCGCGGCTCGCCGACGGTCGTGACATTCCTTGCTTCGGCCTGACCGGGCCGCGCGCCGGCTCGGACGCCACCTCGCTGCCCGATGTCGGCGTGGTGTGCCGCGGCATGCATAACGGCGAAGAGGTGCTGGGTCTCAAGCTGACCTTCGAGAAGCGCTGGATCACGCTTGCCCCGATCGCCACCGTGGTCGGCCTGGCGTTCCGAATGTTCGACCCCGACAAGCTGCTCGGCGACGAGAGCGACCTGGGCATCACCTGCGCGCTGATTCCCCGCGACACGCCGGGAATGGAGATCGGCCGCCGCCACCATCCGATCGGCAGTCCGTTCATGAACGGCCCGATCGTTGGCCGCGACGTGTTCATTCCGCTGGACACCATCATCGGCGGCCCCGAGATGGCCGGCCACGGCTGGCGCATGCTGGTCGAGTGCCTGTCGGTGGGGCGCTGCATC
>Ga0114911_1001902_pt1 | contig 10312 bp, 10 predicted proteins | sample MalvireepMed_904_FD_89688 | JGI IMG/M metagenome (GOLD analysis project Ga0114911, IMG submission 89688) | Marine viral communities from the Global Malaspina Expedition - Malaspina viral metaG DeepMed_904 | ecosystem: Environmental > Aquatic > Marine > Oceanic | place: Mediterranean Sea...
AACCTAGACAGCCGCCGTATGGAGATGATTGAACTCGAAGATGCCATCGAGATCGCTGAACAAGAGGGCGATCCGAATGTCGCCTTACCGGCGATGCAAGAAGAAATGGAGCGCCTAGAGCAGCAGCAGCAGGAAGATGCGCGTACTCTTGACCGGTACGGACAAGATGAACTGATCAGGCAAGCACCGCACTTCGCCGTGGAACAGTACCTCCTCGAAGGCGGCACCAACCAGCGTGAGTTTTACATCACGCTACCACGGGCCACCCCCACAGATGATGAGGTCACTGCCAGCTTTAAAGGACGCCCTCACACAGGTGTTGAATGGAGACGCGCAAAGTCCCAGATGATCCGAGAAGTCGCCGGTGGTAATAACGCCATCGAAGACTGGTCAGCGGGAGCAGCCCACACCATCGGTCAGGAAGAAGCCGATCAACGTCTGGTCGTCCGCATCCGGGTCAATGACCGTGAGGTCCCAACCGGCATCCCCGCAGACATCGACAACAACATGCGTAGAATAGCGACGGCTATGGGTATGGAACTGGGTGCGGAACTCTCCAACCTTGCCTCTGGCGCACCCGACTGGGCGGTGAAGAAAGGCATCATTACGAAACTAGAAGCGGCCCAGTTACGCCATGCTAATGGTTGGCCGGGGGACACCACCGGCGCGGTCAAGCGCATCCTGTTCATCGAAGAGATACAGGGGGATCGTCAAGCAGCAGGTAAGAAATATGGGTTTAGGACTTTCGAGGAAAAAGGCGAAGAAATATCTTGGCAAGTACATCCTGATTCAAAGCCTAACATGCTAGTCATTGTCGGCCACGTAGAGTACCGCCGCAGTATCCTGATTTCCCAGATAGAAGCGGGCAACCCCAACGTGACCAGGGAGTGGGCCGTAGTGCTTGGACAGCAAGGTGCCTTAAATGATGTGTCACTTACCGGCACTATTGATGAAATCCAGAACACCGTTGAAAACATTGTCCGTGGTGAAGACCCTCTTGACCCCCGACGAAACGTCCCCCCGATCCCGTGGTCAGTGGACGCAAGAGGCAGACCGAAAGACAGCCTCTACGGCGAACTGGCCCTGAAGCGCGTCATCTTCCGCGCCGTGGACGAGGGCTACGACAGCGTCGCATGGACGCCGGGTTGGGTTCAAAACGAACGGTACGGCCTGTCGGAGCAAATCGATAAGGTCGAAGTCAGGGAAATGCCTGATGGTGAACGGGAGGTCACCACCTCAAAAGAAGGCACACAGGTTGCAACGGCGGTCCTTGATAAAGACGGCAAGATCATCGCATTTGGGGCGTTAGACATGCGCGAGCAAGACGTACAGGGTCAGCACATCTCTACACCCCTTGGGAAGGACATGGCTGGTAAGATCATGGCCCTGAAGCGTAAGACAAGAGTGACATCCCTCAAAAAAGATGATTTGAAAATCGAAAAAACCGACGATGGAAGATGGGCCGTTACAAAAAAGGGATTAGTTGTACGCCCAGGCTTATACCATTCCACACGTAAAGATGCCGAAGAACAAAGAAAAGACATTCGTGACATGGCCCCCGACTTCGAGGGCTTGTTACGAATGATGAAACCCCTTATGGGTGAATTCACCGACCAAGACCTCGAAGTCGGGGGTCAGGGAATGCGGCAGTTCTACGACGAAAGCATCGTCAACCTCGCCAACAAGATTGGTAAAGCGTTCGGGGCTAAAGTTGACACGGTTGACCTGAGTATTGAAGGTAAGGGTGGTGGTCCGTGGGTTGTTGTCGTTGGCGGCTTTGATCATGGATTTTACGGTGACAGACAAGAAGCCGAACTCGCCGCAGAAGGTTTACGAGAACAGGGCGCTCTGGATGTTACCGTAGGCCAAGACGATCCACCCCGTGATACGGTCAATGTCCATAACCTCGACATCCCTCCAAAAATGGCCGAGAAGGTCAAGAGCGAAGGCTTCAGCCGTTTCTCTATCGCGCCACAGGTACACAGCGACCTGTCTCTTCCTGAATTGTTGACTGGATGGGTTATCGCACCCACCAGAGACGCAACACGAACCAGCGGCGTCACAAGAGAAGAACTAGCTGACAGAATAATGAATGACCCGGAAGCACGGAAGCGGTCAAGAGAAGTACTGGACAAGATCACCGATAAGGACGTATTGCCGCTGTTCCGTATCATTATACAACGGGTAGATGTAGAGGTAGAGGGCCTTAGTCCTCTTAGAGATGAAGGATTGGTGTCTGCTTCATTGACATCAGAGATGCTGTTCAAAAACACGAAGTTCTTCACTACGGGTAAAATGGCCCCCGGTGATAAGGCATCCTTGGTTCGTTATGATGTGCCAAAAGACAAGATCATTGCGTTCTTACCGGCGTTAAAAAAAGGTATTTCACCTAAGTCTAACGATAAACTGAAAGCCAAGCGTATCGGACAGGTAAGCATACCGGGCTTCTCTGGAATCAGAAATCCCTCCGCCTACGCCAAAAACCTGTTAAGGGACCAACAGGAAATACTGGCGGATGTTACAGGACTAAAAGGTAAATTCTTGGAAGATTTACCAGGCATGGTGTTCAGGCCATTTACTGGTGAAGACTCCTTCTGGGTAATGGGTGAAGGTTACACATCTGAAAGCAGAAAATATCGATCACAGAATCTCCTTTACAGGCCAGAAGCAATATCACAAGGGTTCATCAACACCCCTGAAGAATATGCTGCGGCACAGAGTGGTAACGCAACAACCCTTAATCCCTTCGACTTAAAAGTGGGTGAGCCGAAAGGGATCACCCTAGAAGAGTTTCAGGCTAGGGAAACGGTTGCAAACCAGCAGATCATAGACAACGCCCTTGAGTTTGTAGAGGGGGCTGTCCGACAAGTGGATGTTAAGTATTCCGTGGCACCGGCCAACCCCCTACGCCCTTCCGCCACCAGTGGCTACCACCACCTGACCGGCGGAGACAAGAAAATCTGGGACAGCGCGAGGAAGTGGCTCAAGAAGCAGTTTACTTCCGGGGGACTGCTCCCGGCGTTGGGCGTCGATCCGAAGTTCGAGCGGGATAATAATTTCAACCTGATCGAAGTCGATATGCCCATGTTCATAGCGGAATTGGAACGGGCGTTGAAGACCTCCTTCGGTACGCACTGGAGCGGCCTCTCTGACGGTCACAAGAAACAAGTCAACGACCTGATAGCCGGGGACACCAACAGCACTCTGCCCGCCCCTGTCAAGAGAGCCGTGATGGCGATGCGTCAGTACATCGACAAGGGGTCCGGGGATTACGCTCTAATCCTTGAGCAGCAGATGTTAGCGGCGGAAGAGGAAGCACGGCGAACCGGTAACCCGAAAAAGATCGCGGAAGCATCCGCCCGACGCAACCTGATGAAGATAATCACGGCCAACGTCGGTCAGTACGTCCACCGCTCTTACCGGGTATTCGATGACCCACAGTGGAACACAAAAATAACCCCGGAAGTCTATGAACGCGCAGCCGCTTATCTGCGGCGGCAAGAAGGAATGAACACCGAAGAAGATGTGCAACGGACCATCTATGACATCGTCCAAAGAGGCACCGCCTACGCCAACATGGAAGCCTTCATCAAGGAGAGCATCCTTGGTGCGAAGGACCTGACGGCGTTGATGACCCGCAACAACGAACTAGCCCTGGAAATACGTGAATTGATGGGTGAATACGACGACGTGCGGGTGAACTTCTCCAAGTCGGCAACCAAGATTGGACGGTTGATCTGGAACCAACGCTTCTTGGGTAGAATTCTGAAGGTGGGTGAAGGTAAATTCCTTTTCCGGGAAGGCACCCAGCCAGCGGATGCCACCGAAACAATTTCCGCATCCGGGTCTGACGCAATGGCACCGCTCGCTGGTATGAGGGTAACGCCTGAAATCAAGCAAGCCTTCATCGACGCCCTCGATAAGTCCGACGCGCATAACTGGGAGCGCCAGATATTCGCGTGGAACGGTGCCATCAAGTACGGCAAGACCATCCTGTCACCCTCCACTCAATTCCGTAACGTCGTGTCGGCCTACATGTTCACCGTCGCCAACGGTCATTTCGATATGAGCCACATGAACATGGCGAAGAACGTCATGCTGGATTACATCCAGACCAAACCGGGCGGCACCCGTGAATATTACCGGGAACTGGTCCGTCTTGGTGTTCTCTACAATAACCCACAGGCGCGGACCCTGATCGATCTGCTGGGTGACGCCCGTGAAAACCAATTCATGGATAAATTCTTCAGTGGAGAAGGCTCCATAAAGAAAATGATCCGGGAGGGAGCCAGCTTCTTCCAGCGGCTGTACATGGCCGGTGACGATTTCTGGAAGATCATCGGCTATGAAAATGAACTCGCCATGTACATAAAGGCGAAGGGTGGGATCACGGAGAACTCATCTCAGGCAGAGAAGGATGCGGCACGGGCGAAGTTCGCCCCTGTAGTAGCCAAGCGCATCCGCGACACCTACCCGACCTACTCTCTGGTGGGTAGCCTGATCAAGAAACTACGTAAGTTCCCCCTCGCCGGTACGTTCGTGTCTTTCCCGGCCGAGATCATCAGGACCAACATCAACATCATCAAGTTGATCCGGGAAGACTTGGCTGACCCCGACTTACGGTCTAACGCCAAACGGCGCATGGTAGGGATGGCGATTGCCCACTCATGGGCGGCGGCTACGGCGGCGATAACGGCATCGTTCTTCGGGTTGGGTGATGACGAAGAAGAGGCGCTGCGCCTGATGGGATCACCGTGGACCGAGAACTCCAGTTTCCTGTTCTGGGGCCGGGACAACAAGGGCAACCTGCGGATACAGGACTTGTCCTACACCGATCCTTACAACCTCCTGCACCGGCCCTTCACGGCCTTCTTCCGGGACCAGCCTTGGGAAGACAAGGTGACCAGCGCCATGAAGGATTTCGCCGCTCCATTCATCGGGATCGACATCGGTGCGGGTGCGCTCTACGAAGTTATCAGGAACAAGAAATTATCCGGGGGCCGGGTGTACAACCCGGCAGAGCCACCGCTAGAGCAATTAACCGCTATTTCCGCTCACATCGGAGCGCAGTTAGCACCGGGTGCTGTGTTGCAATCGACGCGGATGTTCAAGGCCATCGAAGGGCTTAAAAGCCCATCGGGCCGGGTGTACAACGTCAATGACGAGGCACTGGCCTTAGTCGGGCTTCGCATCAGCACCTTCGACCCACAGATGTCCCTCTACTACCGCACCTTCGAGTTCAGTGATGGCCTCAATAACGCCCGACGTATCCTCACCGACGCTGCGAAAGACGTTAACATCGTCTCCGACAACGACCTGCGTTATGCATTCAACCTCGCCAATACCGCCCGTCTGGAGGTCTACGACAAGATGCTGCGGTTCGTTAAAGGGGGCAAGGACAGCGGCCTGTCGGACGGTAAGATTAGGTCGATCCTCCGGGCGTCCGGGGTGTCCATCAAGTACACCAACAACCTGATCCGGGGTAAAGAAGCGCCGAAGTGGCGCATCGGGAACACCTTCCTGAAGGGTGCCGTGAAACGGGCAAAGATACTGATTGATCGGGAAACGGCCAGAGAACTAAACCGGCGGAAACGGTTCATCAGGAGCGAGGCTAGGGTGCTTCAATAAATCTTTACGGATACGCGCAGCGATATCCTCACCCATTGACATTCCATTGGACATCTTCAGAGCCAGCCGTGAATTTTTAGCCAGTCGCGCACACGCATCTTCCACACCATCCCTGTAACCTTTAGAAGAAGTTTCTTCGACTGCCACACCTTGTGGAGCGCGGCTGGTGTCAACGGGCATTGATAAGGCTTCCTCAACCGCCCCCCTGACAAAAGAAGCCGGGGAAGTTTTTGTTTCATCGGTGAACCTCTTTAAAGCATCTAAAGTTTTAACACGAAACAGGACATTATAGCGTCGTGTCTCTCCCTCTACTTTACTTGGGCGGTATTTTGACGGGGGCATTTGCTATCGCTTCCTCTTGTCTGCGTAGATGATAAATTAGTTCAGTGACCACCATATAAGCCATTTCCCGGTCAATACTGAAGTCCACGAACCGGCCATTCGGGCCGCTAAGTTTGGTGTGACATGTAATATCGAGATCATCTGATGCCTGAAACACCATATAAGGTTTAAGACATAACGGGTAAATCTTCGGTGTGTGATCAGCCACTAACCCGTCCCTTCATCTTGTCGATGAACGGTTGAGTGAAGCCTTTATATGATGGGTCCTCACCACCCTTGTCATTGCACAGAGCATTGTAGATTTCAACCAGCGCCAGGGCGCGGTCACTTAGTTCTCCGTTGGCTGGAAGAAACAACTGAAGCCCGTTCTCTTCGGTCAAAACCAAGGCAGTGTCATTAGCGTCGAGGGTGGTGGATGATGTCACCATCCCCGCTGGTTGTTTCAAGATTGTGTACGCATCCCGGAATTCACCAAAGAGCGCATGTACGTGTTTCATCAGTCAGTGTGTCCTTCCACTTGTGTTGGTCATTGCGGCAGTGATAATCGTTTCCTTGATGTTCCGCACATCATCAGCGAGAGCGTCTTGCCAACCAAACATCCAGTACCAGAGTTTACCCCTATTCTCTTCACTGGCCGACAAATGTGGGTTGCTGGTCAGGGCCTCACCTCGTTCATAAGCCGTGGCCCCCTCATGATATTCCTTGGTGACATATTTAGTTTGTTTCACCAAGCGCCTTCTCCGCTATCATGACGTACCATTCAACACCTTCAGAAATACGTGCAACATCACGTATTTCAATGAGAGCGTCCCGGTAACGATCCCGCTCCTTCATGGTGGCGGCGAGAAGGGAGAGTTCTTCTTTAAGGTCAGCCATGATCATCATCATCCAATATTATCGCAATGGTCCGGGCGTACCCGGCGATGTCGATGACGCTGTCAATGTGGTCAGGGGTTCGGGCCAGCCGCACCATCTTGACGCAGATCATGTTAAGCGCGTGACGGACGGCGGGGTCTTTACACCCCGACACCATACTCTGCATGATCATGATTTCACGGAAACTGTCGGCGGGGGGTCCATAATCCTCGCCGCGCTCTTGTGTGATGGATTGAATTGCAGTATCGAATCGTTGAGTGTTTTCCATTTGACTATTCTTAGACTTAATACTATAAGCAGTCAACACGCAATTTAGAGGCCCCCATGCAGCAGTCAAAAGAACAAGCCCTCGAAGCCCTCGAAGCGGTCATCAAGGAATTCAAATTAAACAAGACAGACGTAGGCTTGGCGATTGCAGGTAACCGTTCCTTCATGGACCTAATGCGTAACCCAACCAAATCCATCACCACAACTACACTTGACAAGGTCCACCGTTATGTCTTAGAACTAAGAGGACAGATGAAGATGAACCTTGAGTAGGAAAGTAGGAAACAATGAAGCATCTGAAATATGGCGGTTCTACCGCCGCCCGAACTCTGGCCTGTGCGGGCTGGATCAAAGCCTCAAAAGATATCCCCAAAAGTCCCCCCGGCGATGCCGCCATCACGGGGTCCATGCACCATGAAGTCATGGAGCGTTGCCAGCGTGACGGCGTCGAGCCGAAGCAATGCCTTGGCCTCGTATATAAAGAGAAAGAGACGACAAGAGAGTTCACCGAAGACGATCTGACCCTTTCAGAAATCGCCTACCAAGCCACCAATACTGTTCTTGAAGAACTGGACATTGACGAACTGGAGATCGAACCCTTCGTCCAGCTTATTGAAGATGAAGCAGGTGGGTATGTTGATCTGTTGGGGTTGTCGGAAGACAGACACACCTTGATGATCCTCGATTATAAATTTGGACGGGGGAAGGTAGACGTAGAAGAGAGCGCACAACACGCCCTTTACGCCGTTAGCAGCCGCGCCGACAAAAAAACAAAGGACCTCTGGGAACAGGTCAAGGACATCGTCTTTGTTATTATCCAACCACAACTGAAGGGCGGCGTGTTCACATGGCATACTGACCTTAAGTGGTTGAAAGATTTCAAAAATAATTTTGTAATTGCAATGGACAGCGATGAACTCCATTCCGGGGATCATTGTAAATGGTGTCCTGCCGCTCCCTACTGCCCTGTCAAACGGGCCGATGTCATCGGTGCAAAAAAACTGGGCGCACGGATCAAGAAAGAATTACAAGAGGGGGCTGACATCCTTGGAGAAGTAGAGGATTGGGTCAACTCCATGAAACAGGAACTGTTCACGCAACTGACCCGTGGTGTCAGCATTAAGGGTTGGAAGATCGTGGAGAAAAAGCCTACCCGTAAATGGATCGATGAAAAAGAAGCAGAGCAAACACTCATCGAAGCCAAGATCAGGAGAAGCATCTTCACCAAAACTAAATTACTGACCGCCGTGCAAACCATTACGGCGTTCAAGAAGAACGATATCGATTTTGACCTTGATAAATTGATCGAGGTTAAATCCGCCGGGACCACGTTGGCCCCGGAACATGACGACAGAGATGCCGTCGAAGTCAACGGGGTGCCTGACAACCTGAAGAAATTAGTCGGAAACCCGAAATCCAAAACAAAGAAAGAAGGAAAGAAAGACAATGGCTAATTTTCCAACAGTTCAAGGTCTGGGCGGCTCTCTTCAGGACGCCCTGAAGGACAAAGTCCAAATTCACACCACCACCACCGGCAACCTCCAGCACATCCGGTACGACAGCTACTCCGGTGACTGGACCTACGGCAAGGAGAACGAAGACATCTCCGGTGAAGAAGTCACCATCATCACCAATAGCTTCATCCACGGCTGGCACCTGTGGGTTGACCGCGAAGTCACCAAACGGACGGCGAACTTCACGGAGCCGCTGCCTGAAAAGATCGAACCTCGCGAAGACCGCAAAGGTAAAATCCAAACCGCCAACGAGGCGCGGGGCTTTCAGTGCGTCTACGGTGATCTTACCAGTGGCGACAGTATCCAAATGTCATGGGAACACTCCACTGACGGGTGCCGCCGCGCTATCGACTCCGTGCTGGAAGAGACAATGGCACGGGCGGCGACGGAAGCCGTGTTCCTCTACCCTGTCGTCACGCTAAAACACGACACGCCCTACGAGAATTCATACAAGGACGGCGAGATGATATACCCGCCGTTGTTGGACATCGTCGGCTGGCGTGACCAAGAGGGCAACGACGCCCCTGACGCCACCGCCAAGGTCGAGGACAAGTCGTCCGACGAAGACAAACTCGAAGAAGAAGACACGGGAGCGGCAGACGAAGAAGCGCCCAAGCGCCAACGCCGCAAACGTAGAAGCGCAGCCTAACCTCCTTTCTAGGCCATCCACCCGATGCCGGGGGCGGGTGCGCGAACCCCCGGTGTTTTTCTAACAGGGACACCCCGCTCTTTTTTGGGTGAAAAGAATATGTCTTACGATTATGAAGTGACCGTAAAAATACGAAACGAACGTATTCTTAGTGCAATACGTGATGCGGGGTATAAAAACATATCTGAAATCGCGACAGAAATGACAAACCGCAATGGAAAAAACGACACATATATTAGAGGGCGTTTATATAGTCTTGTTGGTATGAAAATTCCCGCTGTGTTAATGAGCGGCGAATGGAACCCGCTTGTGTGTGATTTATGTGAAATTTTAGGGGTGCTACCGGAAACACTATTCACCGAACGTCAAATGAAAGGCGTCAAGAAAAATAGTTTTGTCAGAACGGTGGATGAAGAAGAACTACTCACGCTCACCGCCGAATATTCTTCTCCTGATCGATTGCTTATAGCAGACGACTTATCCCGTACATTAACAACAGCTTTAGATACCCTCACCACCCGTGAAAAAACCGCCATCGTCAAATATTATGGATTGTTTGATGAAGGAACACACACCCTCAAAGAAGTCGGTGATCTCATCGGTGGCGTAAGTCAAGAACGCGCCCGACAAATAATCCGAAAGGGTATTCGTAAACTCAAGCACCCCAAAATGTCAAAAATACTTGAAAAAGAAATGCGCCCTCATGCTTTATATTGATCTCGAAACCCGTAGTGAAGAAGACCTCATCAAGCACGGGCTGGCGCGATACGCCCAGCACCCATCCACCAATGCTATATGCATGGCGTGGGGGTTCGATGATAAAGAAGTCGAGTTCTGGTGGTCTTGCGATCCCTTCCCGAAAAAAATTATAGAATATTTTTCCAGCGGTGAACCCATCACAGCACATAACGCCGAATTCGAGCGTAACCTGTTCGAGTGGGTCATTTGCAACGATTATGACTTCAAGCCGCCGAAACTGACCCAGTGGCGCTGTTCGATGGCTATCGCCCTCGCGTCGGGGTTTGCCGGTCGCCTC
>Ga0114911_1001905_pt1 | contig 10287 bp, 6 predicted proteins | sample MalvireepMed_904_FD_89688 | JGI IMG/M metagenome (GOLD analysis project Ga0114911, IMG submission 89688) | Marine viral communities from the Global Malaspina Expedition - Malaspina viral metaG DeepMed_904 | ecosystem: Environmental > Aquatic > Marine > Oceanic | place: Mediterranean Sea...
GCATAGACGAAGGGCTTGATCGTCGACCCCGGCTGCCGCAGCGCCTGCGTCGCGCGGTTGAAGCTGCCGAGCCGGCTGTCGAAGCCGCCCTGCATGGCGAGGACCCGGCCGGTTTGCGGCGCTTCGGCAAGGAACGCGCCCGAGACCTCGGGAACGCCGCGGATCGCATAGCCCGCGCCCGACCTTGCCGCGGCGACCACATCGCCTGGCTTGAGCGACGAGGGCCCGCCCGACAGCGCGAATTCCTCGCCATCGGAAAAGCCGATCCGCCCCGGCGCTGTCACCACGCCGACGCGCCAGTCGCGATAGTTGATCCCGATGTTGGACGAAGCGAGCTGCGCGGTAAGATCGCCATTGTCGGGATTGAGCGTGGCGATCGGCCCGGTAAACCCGCGATTGCCGTGATAGCTGATAAGCTGCGCCCGCAGCGCGTCGCGCGCGGCATCCTGCAGTTCGAGATCGAGCGAGGTGCGCACCCACAGCCCGCCCGAATAGACGCTGTTGCGGCCATCGTCGGCGGTTTCGCCGAACTGGTCGATCAACTGGCGGCGGACTTCCTCGAGGAAATACCCCGCATCGGCCGAACGCGTCCGTTGCTGTTCGACCAGCCCCAGGCCCTTCCGCTTGGCCGCTTCGGCCTCTTCCGACGCGACGAAATCGTTCGCCACCATCTGGTCGAGCACGAAATTGCGCCGCACGATCGCCATGTCGCGATACCGTTCGCGGCCATAGCGCTCGGGGGCCTTGGGCAGGATGGCAAGGAAGGCCATCTCATGCAGGTCGAGATCGCCGACATCCTTGTCGAAATAGGCACGCGCTGCCGCCTGCACGCCGAAACTGCGCCGCCCCAGCGGAATCTCGTTGAGATAGAGTTCGAGGATTTCCTCCTTCGTCAGCACGCTTTCGATGCGCGTGGCGAGGATCATTTCCTTCAGCTTGCGGGTCACCGAATATTCGTCGCCCAGCAGCAGGTTCTTGGCGACCTGCTGGGTGATCGTCGACCCGCCGACCGCGCGTTCGCCCGACCCGAACTTGGTCGCATAGTCGATCACTGCATTCGCCGTGCCGGTGATATCCACCCCGCCATGGCTGAAGAACGTCTTGTCCTCGGCCGACAGGAAGGCCTGCGTCAGCCGCTCGGGGAAATCCACATACTGCAGCTGAACGCGCCGTTCGCGCGCATAGGTGCTGACGATTTCGCCGTCGATCCCGCGCACTACCGTGGGCAGCGGCGTTTCATATTCCAGCAGCGATTCGGCATCGGGCAGGTTGCGACCCAGCGTCGCCCAGGCGAGCAGGATGGCCACCACCGCGAAGCCGCCGAGATAGCTGAGCACGCGCAGCTTGCGATTGTGCGACCAATTGTCACCGAACCACGCGATCAGCCGCTTGGGATCGCGGCTGATACGGTAGCGATAATATTGCAGGGCGGCTTGTTCTGGCATGATGGTGGAAGGGCCTCTAGCATGGTCATTCTGCAAATCGCCAGAACGAACAGCGTGACGGGATCAGCTTTCTTGCTGGCGGGCGAAATAGCTGCGGATCGCCCGCGCCATGACTTCGGCGAAACGCGCCCGCCCCTCGGGCGACGCCAGACGGCGCGCGTCGTCTTCATTGGTGATGAAGCCGCTTTCGAACAGCACCGATGGCACATCGGGTGCGCGCAGCACCTTGAGCGCGGCCGATTTGCGCGCTTGCGGATGGAACCGGATCGCCCCTTCGGCCTCGCGCCGGATCAGCCGGGCGAAGGCGTCCGACTGCTCCTGCGTACGGCGCTGCGAGAGTTCGACCAGGATCGTGCTGACGACGTCGCTTTGCGCGCCGACATCGGTCCCGTTTATCCGGTCGGACGCGTTCTCGCGTTCGGCGAACAGCGCGGCGGCCTCGCTCGATGCCTTGTTCGACAGCGTGTAGATGCTCGCCCCGGTCACCTCCGCCGCCTCGCCCGCGCTGTCGGCATGGATCGACAGGAACAGGTCGGCATCGAGCCGGCGGGCGATATCGACGCGCTCGGCATGGACGAGATAGCGATCGTCATCGCGCGTCAGCGCGACCCGCACCCGGCCCTCTTCCTCCAACCGGTCGCGCAGCGCGCGGGCGAGACCCAGTACGATCGTCTTCTCGCGGTACCCCTGCCCCGAGGCCCCGGGATCGTGTCCGCCGTGACCGGCATCGATCACCACCAGCGGTAGCCCCGCGCGGCCCGCTACCTCGGGCAGGTCCGCCGGCCTGTCGACGCGCGGCAATTCCACCCGCAGGACATAGCCACGCCCCATTTCGGGCACGGGTATGCGCTGCGCCGAAACGAGCAGCAGCGCCACTGCGGCGAGCGGCAAGAGGATGAGCAGAAGAGTTTGCGCCCGGATCGACATTGGCTGCATGGTTACGGCCTTGTTGCCGAATGACGCAATATGGTTGCCGTGTGAAACCCACGGTGCTAGCGACATGTCATCGGTTTCCCGGTGCCTCCGATCGGCGCGAACAATGCGCGACGAAGAGGGTCACATGGAAAAACCGTGGTTTTTCAGGCCGCAGCGGCAGTCCCGCTCAGGCCCAAGTCAATACAGGTTGATGCCGGACATGGCCCGTTACTCCCCGACATTCGCAGCACTGGCGCAAGCCCGTGCAGCCGTGTCGGGTCGGACAGCGCAGAAACAGCGCGCGGCCACTCCCGCAGTCACGAATACCCGGCCTCCTGCACCAGCAGGGCGCGGCCGGTTCGCAAACACCGCGATGCCCCAGGAGGGCCGCGGATTTTCCAACATAAATCGCCGCGCTTTTGCAGGGTCATCCCTGCCCCGACGCGGCTGGAGACAGATACATGGCAACGCGCATGCTTATCGATGCGCGCCACCAGGAAGAAACCCGGGTGGCGGTGCTCAAGGGCAACCGGATTGAAGAATTCGATTTCGAATCTGCCGATCACAAGCAGATCAAAGGCAATATCTACCTAGCCAAGGTTACACGGGTCGAACCGTCGCTGCAGGCGGCCTTCGTGGATTTCGGTGGCAACCGCCACGGCTTCCTCGCCTTCAGCGAGATCCACCCCGACTACTACCAGATCCCCAAGGAAGATCGCGAAGCGCTGCTCGAAGCCGAGGCCGAAGCTGCCGAGGAAGAAGCGCGGCTGCGTGAAGAGGAAGAAGACCGCGGCGAAATGCCCGGCGACGAATACGACGCCGACGACGAAAGCTCCGAAGCCCTCGCCGAAGACCTCGCCGAAGACGGTCTCGAGGAAGTCGACACCTCCGACAAGGACGATGTCGCCACGATCGAGGAAGGCCATCTCGACGGCAATGAGGACGACGACGATTCGGATGACGAGGGTTCGGACGATGACGACGACAAGTCGCGCGGACGCGGCCGTGGTCGCCGCCCGCGTGGCCGCCGCCAGAACGGCAAGGGCCGCGCGCGGACCAAGGAAGTCGACGAAGCGCGTGCCAAGCGCATGGCGCTGCGCCGCCGCTACAAGATCCAGGACGTCATCCAGCGCCGCCAGGTGCTGCTCGTCCAGGTCGTCAAGGAAGAACGCGGCAACAAGGGCGCCGCGCTGACCACCTATCTCAGCCTGGCCGGTCGCTACACCGTGTTGATGCCCAACAGCAGCCACGGCGGCGGCATTTCGCGCAAGATTTCCAGCGCATCGGACCGCAAGCGGCTCAAGCAGGTCGTCAGCTCGCTGAGCCTGCCGCGCGCCATGGGCCTGATCGTGCGCACCGCCGGGCTCAGCCGCACCAAGACCGAGATCAAGCGCGATTTCGACTATCTCGCACGGCTGTGGGACGAAATCCGCGAACGCACGCTGTCCTCCAGCGCGCCCGCGCTGATCCATTCGGACAGCGATTTGATCAAGCGCGCGATCCGCGACATCTACAATCGCGAGATCGAGGAAGTCGTCGTCGAGGGCGAGGAAGGCTACAAGCTGGCCAAGCAGTTCATGAAACTGCTGATGCCCAGCCACGCCCGGCGCGTGAAGCAATATTCCGACCCGGTGCCGATGTTCCAGCGCTATGGCGCCGAGGATCAGCTCAAGGCGATGTACGACCCGATGGTCCAGCTCAAGTCTGGCGGCTATCTGGTCATCAACCCGACCGAAGCGCTGGTTTCGATCGACATCAACTCGGGCCGCTCCACCAAGGAGCACAATATCGAGCAGACCGCGCTGCACACCAATCTCGAAGCCGCGCGTGAAATCGCTCGCCAGCTGCGGCTGCGCGACATGGCCGGGCTCGTGGTCATCGACTTCATCGACCAGGAGCACCATTCGAACACGCGCAAGGTCGAACGCGCGATGAAGGATGCGCTCAAGAACGATCGCGCGCGGATCCAGGTCGGCCGGATTTCCAGCTTCGGCCTGATGGAAATGAGCCGCCAGCGCCTGCGCACCGGCGTGCTCGAGGCGACCACGCGCGAATGCCCGCACTGCGATGGCACCGGGCTGGTCCGCACCGCGTCGAGCGCGGGTCTTTCGGCGCTGCGCCTGATCGAGGACGAGGCTGCCAAGGGCAAGGGATCGGTCATTCGCCTGGCCGCCAGCACCGAAGCCGCGGTCTATCTCCTCAACGAGAAGCGCGCCGATCTGATGGAGATCGAACAGCGCTACCACGTGACCGTCGAAGTCGTGCCCGAGGGCGAGGACGAAGGCGCCAAGATGGTGGTGTCGAGCCACGGTCCCAAGCCGAAGGACGCGCCGCGTTTCGATCCGATCGTCCATGAGCAGGACGAGGACGACGACGAAGAAGAAACCGCCGAGGAAACTGCCGAAAACGACGGCGACGGCGAGAACGACGATGATCGTCCGCGGAAGAAGCGTCGTCGGCGCCGGGGCGGCCGTGGTCGCAACAAGAACCGTTCGCAGGATGACGACCGGGACGACAATGACGACGACAATGGCGGCGACGGCAATGACGACGCCTCATCGGACAATGACAATGACGATGGCGACGACGGAGACGACAGTGGCAAGAAGCGCCGCCGTCGGGGTGGACGCCGTCGGGGTGGACGCGGCCGTGGCCGGAACGCTGACGAGGTGAACGCCGAAGACGCGCAGAACCTCGAACAGGTGTCGGAAGCCGTGGTCGACGACATGGCAGTCGTCGCCGGTCCGAGCGATTCCCCCGAAACGGCCGAAGCCGCCGCGGAAGAGGAAGAAAAATCCAAACCCAGGAAGCGGGCACCGCGCAAGAAGAAGGCCGACACCGAAGCGGCTGATCCGGCGACCGGCGAGGCCGAGGCCGAAGCCAAGCCCGCACCGAAAAAGCGCGCCCCGCGCAAGAAGAAGGCAGATGCCGAAGCTGGTGATCCGGCAACGGGCGAAAGCGAGGCCGAGGCCGAAGCCAAGCCCGCGCCCAAGAAGCGGGCTCCGCGCAGGAAGAAGGCGGAAGCCGAACCTGCCGCCGATGCCGCGGTGGAACCGGCCGCCGAGGCCCCCGCGGAACCGGCGCCCCAGTCCGCCCCTGCTCCGGCGCCTGCGCCCGAAGCTACGGAACAGCCGACCCCGGCCGCTGAAGCCCCCAAGCCCAAGCGGGGCTGGTGGCAGCGGACTTTCGGCGACGAATAAGGACCTCGAGGGTCGGCGAGCCGCTGCGCTTGCCGGCCCTCAGGCCTTGCGCGCCACGCCCCATTCCATCCACCCCAGCACGCGCGGCGCCTTGTCGAGATAGGCCTGGCCCAGCGGTTCGACCGCGAAACCGGCACCGCGCAGCGCCGCCCCCACGGGGCGCGTCAGATTGCAGCCACCCGCCAGCGGTTTCCACAGTGGTTCGAGCCGCTCCTGCCACAGCGCCACGCCCGCATCGGGGGCGCGGCCGTGTTCGAGGAACAGCAGCCGGCCGCCCGGTGCCAGCACGCGGCGCATTTCGGCCATGACCCGCGCCGGATCATCGACCGAACATAGCGTATAGGTGCACACCACCGTATCGAACGAGCCATCGGGAAACGGGATGTCTTCCCCCGCGCCCTGGCGGATATCGACCGGCCATCCGCGCGCTTCGGCGCGCTGGCGCGCGCGGGCGAGCAATTTTCCATGCGGATCGATCCCGGAAAAGGCGGTAACCCTGTCGTGATCGTAAAGCGCCTGGTTCAATCCGCCGCCGCAGCCCAGTTCGAACACCCTGCCGCGAGCGAGCGGGACGATGGCACGGCGGCGGTCTTCGATCCCCGGCTGGCCGCAGGCGCGCGTAATGAGCCGCGGCATCACATGCGCATCGTACCAGCGCTTCAACCCCATCGCGCGCTCCTCAGCCGCTTTTCCGGCCGTAAGGCTATCGCTTAACGATAATCGGGCAAGCACAAAATTCGTGACCGGCCCCGGGCCTGCGCCTAAAGCGCGGCGCATGAGCAACAAGATCGACCTGTTCCGCATCCCCGCCGCCGACAAGGAGCGGCTGCGCGTCCTGTTTCTGGCAAAGCACGCCGAATCCGGCGGATCGCTGCATGGCGAGGACGGCAACCATGCGGTCTATCACCACGAAGTGCTGACGACGCTGCGCGCCATCGGCCTCGACGTGACCCCCGCGAGCGACTTCACGGCACTGTTCGGTCCGACCGATCACGACTACCTGTTCACACTGCTCAACCGGGCCGGCTATCCGATGAGCGAGATGCTCGGCCCGCTGCTTGCGCAGCGCATCGGCCTGCCCGCGCTCGGTGCCTCCCCGATCCTGCGCGGCCTGTCGGATGACAAGCATCTGATGAAGACCGTGGCAGTGGCGCGCGGCGTGCCGGTGGCACCGTGGCTGATCGCGCGGCGGGGATGCCAGTGGATCCCTTATCCCGACTTCGCTTTCGAACGGCTGGTGGTCAAACCCAATGCGTCTTCCGCCAGCTGGGGAGTCAGCATGCCGACCGACTGGGAAACCGCCAAGAACGACATCGCCAAGTTGCATGCCGAGGGGCATGACGTGATCGTCGAACGCTACGAGGGTGCCTATGACGTGGTGGTCCCCGTCCTTGGCGGAGCCGAACCCATCCTGCTGTCGACCATGCGCTTCGAAATGCCGGGCGATGAAGGCAATTTTCGCTCCTACGAGGAAAAGCGCGGGCTGTCCGAAGGTCCGAAGGAACGGCTGGTGGCGATGAAGAACCCGGTCATGACGCGCAAGATCCGCGAATACACACGCGCCATGCTGCCCGAACTGTGGCCGTTCGATTACGGACGTTTCGAGTTCCGCTATACTCCGACGACCGGGGAAGTGCTGTTCATGGAAGTCAATCTGTCGTGCAACCTGTGGTCGAAGAAGACCGTCTCGGGCGCGGCGCAACTGGCCGGGCTGACGCATGCCCAGCTGATCGAGCATATCGCGGCCTACAGCATGGACCGGCAGGGAGTGATCACCGCCGAACGGGTGCCGTTCGATCTGGCGATGATGCCAGAGGATGTCGGCGGCGAAACCATCGAAGTCTGACCCGCCATGCACCCCGCCGAACTCGCCTATTACGCCAAGAAGGCGTTCGCGCTGTTCCCCGGCGGGGCCGAAGCCGCCAGCGCCCCGGCCTTCGCTGCGCATTACGAGCGCCGCCGCCGCAGCCGGTCATCGGCGCGTGCAATGCTCGACCGGGGCATTGCGCGGGGCTTCGCTGCATGGCTGCCATCACGAACCTTCGCTGTCGCGCGCAAGTACGGCATGGATGCGCACTGGGAACGGCAGGCGCTGGCAATCGCGCGCGAACGCTTCGTAGATCCCAACGACATCGCGCTGTTCCGGATCGAGCGGCCCGAGGAGCTCGATCACTATATCCGGCGGTTCGAGGATGCGGGTTTCAACAAGATCATCAACTCGCAGGGATGGAGCCGCGCCTGCGTGCTGGTCGACAAGGCGGCGTTCTATCGCCGCTGCGCCGCGCACGGCCTGCCCCATCCCGCCGTGCACGCGGTCTACGATCGCGGATTGCGCGATTTTCGCCCTGCCCGCGGACACCCGCTGATTGCCAAGCCCACGCACGGCGAAGGCGGCCGCGGTGTCGCGCTGCTCCCCCATGCCGTGTCCGATATCACCGACCAGGCCGCCTTCGCCCAGGCGATCGCGCCCTATGTCGATGACCGGCAAGTGTGGGTGATCCAGCGCGCACTGGGCAACCACGCAGCGCTGGCGGACTATGCGATGGATGCGCTGGCGACTGCGCGGCTCACCACGATGCGCAATGAGACGGGAGAATCCGAACTGGTCAGCACCGTGCTTCGCGTGCCTTCGCTGCGCGGCCCGGTGATCGATAACATGAAGGCGGGCGGGCTGATCATGCCGGTCGATTTCGAAACCGGGCGCGCGGGTACCGCCTGCAAGGGCTATGGTGGCGGCGATTACGAATGCCATCCGGTCAGCGGCGCGGCCTTTGGCGATCTGCAGCTGCCCGATTGGGAAAAGGCCGTGGCGCTCGCCTGCCGCGCGCATGCCGCGGCGTTCCCCGAATATACGCTTATCGGCTGGGATATCGCGTTCACGCCCGACGGGCCGATGGTGGTCGAAGGCAATGCCAAGCCGGGGGTGCTGATGCCGCAGCGCAGCGGCCGCAAGGGTCTGGCAGGCCAGCGCTATGGCGAATTGCTCGCCTTCAATCTCGAGCGTGCCGAAACCGGGCGGGCGGGCGCGTTGGCCGCCTAGGCCGGGACGGCTTCGCCCTTCCAGTCGAACACGCCGCCGCTGTCCGCCACCGTCAGCCCGTCGATGACATCCAGCAGGTTGTCCGCCGCATCGGCGGGCCGGGTCAGTTGGCCCGCGGGCAGATTGGCCTGGAAGGGTTCGGACAGCGCCGAATCCACCGTGCCCGGATGCAGGCCTGCCACGATCGCCTGCTTGTGCGTCCGGCCCAGCTCGATCGCAAAATTCTTGAGCAGCATGTTGAGCGCGGCCTTGCTGGCACGGTAGCTGTGCCACCCGCCGATGCGGTTGTCGCCGATCGATCCGACCCGCGCCGACAGCGCGGCGAAGACGCTGCGGCGGTCGCGCGGCAAGAGGGGCAGCACGTGCTTGGCCACCAGCGCGGGGCCGATGGTGTTGAGCCGGAACACCTCGTCCATCGCCGCGCCGTCGATCTGCTTGTAGCTGCGTTCGGGGCCCGAGCCATCGGCCAGTGTCAGCACACCGCTCGCGACCACCACCAGATCGGGGGGCGCGTCGGCCATCGCGCCAGCGGCAGCGGCGATCGAGGCTTCGTCGGACAGATTGAAGCGAAAGGCGCGCAGGGCGGGGTCGGCTACCGTGCCCGAACGGCTTCCTGCCCATACCTCGATGCCGCTCTCCGCCAGCCTCGTGGCCAGTGCGGCGCCGATACCGCCGCTGGCGCCGAAGATTGCGGCACGCCGAAAGGGGTTTCCTACATTCATCATACCGATCTAGACCTCCGGCAACCGCTCGTGGTTCCCTCGAATTCACTCGATTACCGGGCTTTTGGCGCAAGAAAGTGTTTTCGCTCTGGACCGTGTAACACCCGGTCCATGTTGTAGGACACCCGTTGCAGGATTTGCGTCATACATGGCCTTGCACCAAGCGCCCGAACCGCTAGATGGGTTTCGCAAAGCAACAGGACTGACAGCGTAATGGCGACCTTCACCCTTCCCAAGAATTCGAAGATCACCGGCAAGAGCCGCACTCACAAGGCTGAAGGCGGCGCGCGCATTCGCAAGTTCAAGGTCTATCGCTACGATCCCGACAGCGGCGAGAACCCCCGCTACGACACCTTCGAGCTCGACCTCGACGATTGCGGCCCGATGGTCCTCGATGCCCTGTTCAAGATCAAGAACGAGATCGACCCGACGCTGACCTTCCGCCGTTCGTGCCGCGAAGGGATCTGCGGTTCATGCTCGATGAACCTCAACGGTAAGAACGGTCTCGCCTGCACCACCGCGATCGAGGACCTCAAGGGCGAGATCCGCATCACCCCGCTGCCGAGCATGGACGTGATCAAGGACCTCGTGCCCGACTTCACGCATTTCTATGCTCAATACGCCAGCATCCGTCCCTGGCTGCAGACCGTCTCGACCACGCCCAGCGGCAAGGAACGGCTGCAGTCTCCGGAACAGCGCGAGAAGCTCGACGGGCTCTACGAATGCATCCTGTGCGCCTGCTGCTCGACCGCCTGCCCCAGCTATTGGTGGAATTCGGACAAGTTCCTCGGCCCGGCGATCCTGCTGCAGGCCTATCGCTGGCTGGCCGACAGCCGCGACGAGATGACCGGTGAACGGCTCGACCAGCTGGAAGACCCCTTCCGCCTCTATCGCTGCCACACGATCATGAACTGCGCGAATGTCTGCCCCAAGGGCCTGAGCCCCGCCAAGGCAATCGCCGAAAC
>Ga0114911_1001907_pt1 | contig 10268 bp, 8 predicted proteins | sample MalvireepMed_904_FD_89688 | JGI IMG/M metagenome (GOLD analysis project Ga0114911, IMG submission 89688) | Marine viral communities from the Global Malaspina Expedition - Malaspina viral metaG DeepMed_904 | ecosystem: Environmental > Aquatic > Marine > Oceanic | place: Mediterranean Sea...
GATTTCCGCCCGATCCTCGCCAGCCGCATCATGAAGGTGGCGCGCCTCGCCAATCCGCGCACCCTGTCGATCCATCCCACCGGGCCCTACGAACCCGAAGAGGAACTCGGCCTGCTCGTCGCCAGCTTCTGGGGCATGAAGCACGAGGCGCAGTGGCATGTGCCGAGCTACGGCCGATGGTGCGAGAGCGAGGATGCGACGCCCGCCTATCGCCACATGGCGGACCTTCTCAGGCTGATCGGCTGGTCGCAGCAAGTCTCCAGCATCCGTCCCTGGATCCTCAAGACCCCCCAGCACATGCTCGACCTGCCCGCGCTGCTTCAAGTGTTTCCCGATGCGCGCCTGATCTTCACCCATCGCGATCCGCAGGCGATCGTCGGCAGCGCCGCATCACTGGCGTGGAACCAGACCATCATCTATTCCGACCATGTCGATCCGAAGACGATCGGCGAGGAATGGCTGCGCAAGACCCGGCTGGAGATCGAGCGGATGCAGGCCGCGCGCGCCCTGATCCCGGCAGAGCGGATGATCGACGTCCAGTACGAGGAGATGGATGCCGACTGGCGCGGCACGATGGAGCGGGTCTATCGCTTCCTCGACCTTGACATGGCACCTGCCGTCGCGGGGATGGAAGATTTCGTCGAGCGGTCGCAGCGCCTGAAGCGTCGCCCGCATCGCTACAGCTTGGAACAGTTCGGCCTCACCGCAGAGCGGGTGCATGAGGAACTGGGCGATTACGTGCGCCGCTTCGCAGTGCCGCGCGAGGGCCGGGCGGCGGCGGGCTGATAAGAAGCCCGCCGCCGCCGCGGCTCTGTCGGATCAATACTTGAACGTCGCCGTGGCGAAGACTTGGCGCGGATTGCCGTAGAACGCGGTCAGCGTGCCTTCCGGGCCGAGCGTCGGGATCGGGAAGCCGTTCGCCCCCAGCGGGATCGCCCCGGTGCGCGGATCGGCTGCAACGAAGGTGTAGCCGCTGGTCTTGTATTCCTTGTCGAACAGATTTTTGCCGTACACCCCGATGCTGAACCGGTCGCCCGGCGCGGTATAGACCACGCTCGCATCCACCAGCGCATAGCCGTCCTGATCGATATAAGGATTGGGAATCTCGAACTGGTAGGTCTTGCTGCGATAGCTGACCGTGGTTCCGAGATAGAGGTCGCCTGTGCCCACCGGCATCGAATAGCTGGCCGTGGCGCTGCCGGTGAATTTCGGCGTGTTCTGCACCTCGCGGAATTCGGAGACATCGGTGGGCGTGTTGGCGATATTGGTGATGTACTCGTCATATTGCGCGTCGATATAGCCGAGTGATCCCGACAGGTTGAACCCGCCGCCCAGCCGCGCGCTGGCTTCCAGCTCCAGGCCCTTGAAGGTCGCCGCACCAGCATTCGAGACGACCCCGCAGAAGCTGGGCAGGCCCGCCACGGTGCAGGCTACCGATCCGGGGATCTGCACGTCGGTGTAATCGGCATAGAACGCTGCTGCCGCCACGTTCACCATCCCGCCCATCAGGCTGCCCTTGTAGCCGATCTCGTAGCTGTCGACCTGTTCGGGGGCGAAGCTGAGGAAATCGGTGATTTCCGCATCGGTGGGGCGACCGGGGGTGGCAGCGGGCGCATTCGCGCCGACCCCGCGCGGATCGAACCCGCCGCCCTTGAAGCCCTTCGAATAGCTCGCATAGAGATTGTGGTCCGGCGTCGGCATGAAGCTGACCGAGGCGCGGGGCGTAAACTTCTTGAACTCGCGCGACCCGTCGAAATTGGTGCTGGGCGCGCCGAACGGGATGCCCGCCCCGCCGAAGAAGGGCGATCCGCCGCCAAGATAGTTCTGGCGCAGGATATCCGCCCTGCGCTCGTCCCAGGTGTAACGCCCGCCCAGCGATACGCTCAACCGGTCGCCGATATCATAGGTCAGATCGCCGAAGATCGCATAGGTCTCCGTGTCCACATCGGCGCGGGTAAAGGCGGTCAGACCGTTGAAGGTCGTGAAGATGCGCACGTCGAACAGCGTGTCGGCCTTCGCGTCGAGATAATAGAAGCCGAGCAGGCCGTTCAACGGCCCGTTATCGTAGAGGATCTGGAATTCCTGGCTGATCTGCTCGTTGAAATAGGCACCGGGCACGTCGAGATCGACGGCGGGCAGCGCATCGAAATCGATCGGGCTGAAGCTGTCGTCCTTGCGCCAGGCACTGATCGAACGCAGCGTGACCGTGTCGCTGACCATGATCTCCGCATTCATGGCGAGGCCGTAGCTTTCGACCTCCTGCTGGGGATCGGTCAGGCCGCCGCGCGTGTCATAGACGTCTTCGAGCACGGGCGCGCCCGAGCGCAGGCCGGGGATCAGGCGATGGCCGCCGCGCGGATTGCTGTTATCCTTGGTGTAATCGCCGGTGATGCGCAGGAAGACCGGCTCGCCATAGCCGCCCATCTCCATGCTGAGCCGTCCGGCCCAGATATCCTTGTTGTAGTTCTCGAGGCCGGTCGTCAGATTCTCGCCGAACCCGCCGCGCGACAGGCGCGCGATCGACCCGCCAACGCGGATGATGTCGTTGAGCGGCGCGGAGGCCGTCACCACGCCTTCCGCCTGATCGTAAGTCCCGTAGGTCGCGCGGGCCTTGAGCGCGAAATCCTGCGGCATACGGCGCGTCACATATTTCACCGCCCCGCCGATCGTGTTGCGACCGTAGAGCGTGCCCTGCGGCCCGCGCAGCACCTCGATCCGCTCAACATCGTAGATGTCGAGGACGGCGGCCTGCGGGCGGTTCAGATAGACATCGTCGAGATAGATGCCGACGCCCTGTTCGAAGCCCGAAACCGGGTCCTGCTGGCCGATCCCGCGAATGAAGGCGGACAGGGTGGAATTGGTCGCGCGGCTGGCTTCTAGCGTGACGTTGGGCACCACCTGGCCGACATCGGTGATGTCCAGCGCGCCCGCCTTTTCCAATTGGTCGCCGCTCAGCGAGGTGACGGCGATCGGCACGTCGACGAGACGTTCCTCGCGGCGGCGCGCCGTCACGATGATCGTGTTGTCGACGCCCGGCTCTTCCGGTTGCTCGTTCGCATTGGGGCCGGGTTCGACCGGAACCGCCTGGCCGGTCGTCTGCGCAGCGGCGGGAATGGCGAAACCACCGAGGGCGGTGCCGACAATAAGTCCGGCGAACAGGCGTGTGGTGCGATGTGTCATGATGAATCCCTCCCAAGAACGGGCCTGTCCCGCATCACGCGATCGGCCTCTTGCCCTTCGCAATACTGAAACCTGAACCACCTTTCAAGTTTGTTCTTGCGCATGGCGCTCATGCCGCTAGGTCCGCAGGGGGGCGAATGGGAATGGATCGAGGGGATTATGGGCGAAACTGCGACCCAGGCGGATAAGCTGCCGCGCACCGAGCGGGGGCGGCGCACCTTGCGGCGATTACTTGACGCCGCCGCGCAGGAATTCGGCGAAAAAGGATTCCACGAAGCCTCGATCAGCGCCATCACCACGCGGGCCGGCGTGGCGCTGGGCAGCTTCTACACCTACTTCGACAGCAAGGACGCGATCTTCCGCGCGCTCGTCTCGGATATGAGCGATGCGGTGAAGCAGGCGGCGCGCGCCGCCATCGACCCTGCGGCCTCCGCGCTCACGATCGAGCGGCAGGCGCTGGCCGGCTTCCTTCGCTTCGCCGCCGAACACAAGGAAGTCTATCGCATTATCGACGAGGCGGAATTCGTCGATCCCGCCAGCTATCGCAGCCATTACGAGACGATCGGCCAGCGCATCGCCGAGCGCCTCGCCAAAGGCGGGGGCCGCGGCGAACTGCGCGACGGGCTCGGCGAGGTCGAAGCCTGGGCGATCATGGGAATGAACGTGTTCCTCGGCCTTCGTTACGCCATCTGGGCGGGCGAGGGCGATCCCGACCCGATGGACGTGGCGGCACGCGCGAACGCCCTGCTCGAACGCGGCCTCGCTCGCGATGCGGGCGAGTCGCCCTTGGAACCCGACAGTCGATCCCCCGTTCGTCCTGCAAAGGAGACTTGATATGATCGGCAAGATTATCGGTGCATTCGTAGGCGACAAGCTGGCCAAGCAGACCAGCGGCATGGGAGGCGCCACTGGCGCCGCCCTCGGCGTGGCGGCGACATCGCTCATCGCCCGGCTGAGCCTGCCGAGTATGCTGGCAATCCTGGCCGGTGGCTATGCCGCCAAGCGCTATTCGGAACGCAATGGCACAACACCCAACCGCGCCGAGATGCCCTGACATACGGTGGGCCGGTTCGAGCATCGTCCGGAACAAGCCGGGACAGAGGCGTGGTCCTGAATAGGGCCGCGCCTTTTCCATATCTGGTTCGCAGCGGAAAAGGCTGAACGGATCATGCCACGCTTTTTGCCGACAGAAGCCCAGCTGGGGTTAGGCCAGCGTTGCCGGACGGTTTGTTCTGGCTACTGATGAAGGTGAAGGGGCGGCCTGACTTCAGTAGATCGGTCTGCGTTGCGGGCGAAGTAGTCTTTTTCGACCGGCCGCCTATCCGCCAGCCCCGTACCGTGACGGCGACACCCTGTCGGTGCTAAGCGATAAATGCGGTGGTGCCCCATAGACAACAAAGACGGGCACTCGACTTGTTGGATGGTTTAATCGCCACGTGCCTGATCATCACATATTTTGTCTGGCGACCCAGCATTTTTAGCGGGAAACAAGCGGTCTGCTCTCGCCCACTTTTCAGAAACGGGCCGACATTCCGCGAACGACTCCATTGCGGACATTCGACTAAGTTGTTCGAAGTCCGCAAAGCCGTCAATCTGCGACCGTCTGGCCTAGCTTCGTCTCGCACCGGAGTGTCAGACCATATTCTTCCAGCCCGTCGGCTTTGGTCGGCAGGAGATACTGGAGCGCTTCCGGGAGCAGACCGTGAAGCGTGTTCGCGTGGACCAGATCGTTTCGTCGATCGGAATAGCACATGTCCGTGCGGACATTGGCGACTAGACGTGCAATCCCCTCTTCCGTTTCGCCGCCTTCGTTCGCGAGCGAAATGAACAATGGGGGCCGGTCGGTTTCAGCCATCTCGGCAAATTGCCGGGATAAATGCTGGCCGTTCCATTGCAGGCTGGGGGACAGGGCAGCGTATCCGTCAAACAGATCGGGCGTGTTGACCCATGTTTCGACTACGAAATGCCCGGCTGCGCTCTCTCCCATCAGGAAGGCGCGGCCATCGTCTCTATACTGCGCGCGGATCATCGGAAGGATTCCCGAAGATAGCCACTTGCGGAAGGCATCGCTTTCTCCTGCCGTGGGATAGCGCTCTTGTTCGTCTGGCGTAGAGGTCGGCGGCAACAGTTCGCGTTGGCGATCAACCGTTTCGACACCCACGAAGATCGCAGGCGCGCTGCGCAGCCACATTTGGTTCCAGCGCTCCAGGCCCAGCGTGAGGAAGAAATCCTGCTTCAGGTCCGCGTCGAGCATGATGACGATGGGATAAACTTGCTCGTCCTGATCATACCCCTGCGGTGTTACCACGTGGACCTTGCGCTCGGCATCGTGGGTTTTCACGAGGTATGAGGTCCCGATCGTCAGCGGCTCCGACTCGATGACATCGTGCCCATAAACCGGCGTTGCGCTGTAAATCACGGTCGCGGCAAGGAAACCGAAGACTCTCACAGGGGCGGCGCTCCTATTCCCAAGATTGGAAGACGAGCGGTTTTCGTAGCCCTTCGCCTGAAAACTGCCAGTCCGCCCACTACCCATCGGCTGACGATCAGCGCATATGTGAAACAACCCGAAAGCGGTCGATCCGGCCAGCCGAGCGACCGCTTCAGTGGCTAGATTTCAGGGCGCTCCGCCAAGGGCAAGGCATCTTTACCACACGCGAGGCAAAACGGACGTCGCGTTCCTCATGCGATAGCAAACCTTCGCTCTGCGCTTTGTCTCAAGAAAGCTGCCGACGGTGTGCGAGCAATTCCGCTTGCGCCCCGCGATCCGTCGGCAGGCTGAGGCGGAAGGTGGTCGGCTGTGCTGCGACCAGCTCGACAGTGCCCCCGTGGTTACGGGCGATCCGGCGTGCAAGCGCAAGACCGACGCCGGAGCCTCCGGGCTTGGTCGTGTGGAAGGGACGAAAGATCAGAACGGCCCGGTCCGGGGCGATCCCCACGCCATTGTCGGTAACGGTGATTTCCAAGCGTCTTCCGACGCAGGCGAAAGCCAGTCCGACCGCCGGGTCGTCCGCTTCGCAGGCAGCATGGGCGGCATTGCTGAGGAGCGCCCAGACCGCCTGGTGCATCTGGTCGCGGTCCATCGGCCAGTCCCGCGTTTTGCCGATTGCCAGCGTAAGAGCCACATGCGGCCATCGCTCGGTGAAGACACGGTCGCAGTCGCTGGCGAACTGGCCAAGCGAAACGCGCGCGAGCCTCGGTTCGGGCAGTCTCGCCAGATCGCGATAGGCCGAGGCGAATCGGTGCAGGCCTTCGGTTCGCCGGGCGAGCGGCCCGAGGATCTCTTCGAGCAGCGCTTTGTCGAGCGGGTCGGCCCTCAGCGCATGGGTCGCGCTTTCCGCAAGGGACACGACCGGCGCAAGGCCGTTCAGCATCTCGTGACCGAGAATTTCGATCAATTCCTCGCTGGCGCGTGTCTCGGCGGCGTGTTCTTCGCGCTCGACGTCGATGAGCGCGGCGACGGTCGTACCTCCGGGAGCCGCGACGCGGTCTATGCGCCATTGGCGTCCTTCGTGGTGAAGGCGGTCCGCAACCGGGTCCGACAGGGCCTGAACCGGCGGCAGGATACGGTCGTCAGTGCCGAACACCGTGCGTGCGGCCCGGTTGAGGACGCGTGCGGTGTCACCGTCGATGGCCACGAGGGGGGTGGGCGCAGCATCCAGCAGAAGGCGATGCATCAGCGCGGAATCTTCCTGGGATATGCGGTCGGTCTCGCGCGGACGAAGGGGCGGCACGCGCGCTGCGTTCCACCATGCCAGGCCCGTCAACCAGATCGTGGTTAGCGCTGCGCCGGTCAGCAGGCCCCAGAGTTCGCCCTGCCAGGCGAAGGCGGCTGCCGCTCCCGAGAGCGCCACACCAATGGCCAGGATCGACGCGCGCCAGCCCCGTTTGGGATAGAGCGTCACAGGCCGTAGCGCTCCATCCTGCGGTATAGGGCACCTCGGCTCAGCCCCAGTGCCTTGGCCGTATGGCTGACATTGTTGTGATGTTCGGCAAGCGCGGCGGCGATCATAGCCTTTTGCGACCGTTCGAGATCGTAATCGCGACCCGCGTCCGGTTTCGGAGGGGAAGCGGCAGCCGTGCCGGAAAACAGCATCGCTGCATCCACGATTGCGCCATCGGCCAGCAGAGTCGCGCGTTCCATAGCCAGCGCGAGACCGCGCACCTCGTCGGGCCACTCGGCAGCACGCAGCGCGGCCTCCGCCGCTTCGTCGAGGCGTGGCAGGGGCCGTCCGAAGCGCTCCGCCGCTTCGCGCAGGAAATGGCGCGCAAGGATCGGAATATCGTCCTGCCGCTCGGACAGGCCGGGTACCGCCAGCTCGATGGTCGCGATCCGTCGATGCAGGCCGGGGGTCAGCGCGGCGATACTGTCGACGATGGCGATCGGGCGGACAGCCTCAGATAGGGCCCTTGCCAGGCGATCCTGCGTCGGCTCGTCGAGGCGATCGGGATGACGCAGGATCGCGGTGCCGTGCGCGCCATCGAGCGCCGCCAGTGCGCCGTCTTCCCGCAGATCGATCCGCAGCGGCGCCGTCGCGGCATGCTGCGATGTCCGATGCAGTGACAGGGCCGTCAGCGTCCGCCCCGCACCCGAAGGGCCTGTAATCGCGACCCCCGCCGAGGTCGGCCCGACGCGGCGGATCAGCGCCCGCACGCGTTCGATCGGGGCACTCTCGCCAAGAAGCGCCGCAGGGACGGTGTCGGGGGAAGGGGTCGCCACTGGCTCGACTACGGATTCGCGGGCTATCGCCGCCTCGACCTTGGCGATCAGATCGGCGTTCTTCCACGGCTTGACCGCGAAATCCCGTGCGCCCGCCTGCATCGCGGCGACGGCTATCCGCATCCCGCCATGCGCGGTCAGCACGACGACGCAGGCCGCCGGATCGTCGGCCATGATCCGTTCGAGGCAGGCAAGGCCTTCGCGCCCGTCGGTCCTGCCGGGCGTGAAATTGAGGTCGAGCACGATCGCGTCGAAGCGCGTTCGAGCGAGGAGCGAGAACGCCTCTTCCGGTCCGCTCGCCACCGTCAGCCGGTGGCCCGCCATGCGGAAGGCTATCTCCATCGCACTCGCAACTTCGGCGCGATCGTCGATCAGGAGAATCGCATGGCTGCTTTTTCCGTTTGACCCTTCGGCGAACTGTCCATTCGTGGACACCGTGTCCGCTCGCGGACGGCCAGTTCGATCGGCGCCTTCATAATTTCCTTTGTTCATAACGGTTTAGGTCTTTCGGTGCGGATCGGCGATACTGGTCGCATGATGACGCAGACCCAGCCGCAAGCAAACACTTCTTCCGAACAATCGCCCGCTGCGGCGATGGATCGCAAGGTCGAGAAGCGTAGAACGCCGATCTGGCGCGATCGCCGCCTGTTGATCGCGCTCGGCGTGATCGTGCTGGCGGTGTTGGCGTGGCGGATGCTGCCAAGCAGCGGCTCGACCGATGTGGACGGGGACGAGATCCAGACCGGAGAAGTCGCGCGCACCACCTTCGACGATTATCTCCCGGTTCGCGCAAGCGTGGTGCCTGCGACCACCACGCTGGTGGGGGTGATGAGCGGCGGGCAGGTGGACGAGTTGCTGGTGCAGGACGGGGCGATGGTGGGGGAAGGTCAGCCTCTCGCAAGGCTCGCCAATCCCGAACTGCGCCTGCAAGTGCTCAGCCAGGAAGCACAGATCGCCAGCCAGCTGGGCGGCGTGGCGGGCGAGAACCTTGGTATCCAGCGTTCGCGGGTCGATCGAGCGGGCCAAGTCGCGTCGGCCGAATACGACCTCATCCGCGCGCGGCGCGATCTCGATATCCGCGAGCAGCTGCACGATCAGGGCTTTGTTTCGGATGCCGGCGTGAAAAGCTACCAGGAAGAGGTCGACTACCAGACCCAGCGACTGACCCAATTGCGCCGGGGGCGCGCAGCGGAGGCCGGGATCACCGCGACCCAGGGCCGGATGCTCGAAGCGACGCGCGCGCGGCTCCAGAACAATCTGTCCGCCGTCCGCTCCAGCCTCGATGCGCTGACCGTGCGCGCGCCGATGGCGGGGCGGCTTACCAATTTCACGCTGCAACCGGGGCAGACGCTGGCCCCCGGCGATCCCGCGGGCCAGATCGACAGCGAGGGCGCCTGGAAGCTCGAGGCGGATGTCGATGAATATTATCTCGGCCGGGTCCAGCCCGGGCAGAAGGCGCAAACCGGCGAGGGCGCGTCGCTCACGGTCGCGCGCGTGCTTCCTACCGTCACCGATGGTCGCTTGCCGTCGAGACCGAGGAGGAAGGTCGCGCCACCCGCGAGCGCTTTCATTTCCGGCCCGAACGGGGTCGGGAATTGTTCGGGGTCGGCGAGCACCGCCCGGACATCGGCATCGCGGGTAACGATTGTGAGACCACCAAACCGCGCCACCGGTCGAAAACGTTGAAGAAGGCCGAGAACCGGCCAGACCTACGCTTTGTACATCGCCGCGAACGCCTTTGCTCGCCAGCCCGTCGCTTTCAGGCGATCGAAATCAAATGGAGGAACCTCGTCCGACGAGGGCAGTATCCGGCCCGGAGAATCAGAAAAGAGGCGCGGGTATTTGTATCGCGCCATCGGTCATGAACTCTGAACAATGTGAAGGTTTCGAGCCGGGGGAGAATCAAATTCTACGCCGTCGCGAATTTTTCGCGCCCAATCCCGGTCGATGAATGGAATCCATGCGAGCATGGATCGGTACCGATGGGGTTTCTCGTCCAGCAGCTTGGCTCGCGCTCGCCGTGCATCGTCGTAAAGACCCATGGCCGCGTAGGACGCCGTTTCCAGAACATGTGCCAGGACATAGCCGGGATGCGTCGTCTGAATGTTATGGGCAATAGCGAGACATTCCTCGTATCGTCCGAGCATCCAGTTGGCGGTGCCGAGTTCGCCCTGTGCGAAGAAGCGCTTCGGATCGAGCGGAGCCAGAAAAAGCGCGTGTTCTAGAGGGGCGATAGCTGCTTCCGGTTTACCTGACAGGTAGTGGGCGGCGCCTAAATGCACAAACGCTTGCGCGAAGCTTGGGTCCAGTTCGCACGCGCGGTTTAGATGGGTCAGAGCCGAAGCGGACCGGCGATGCCACGTATCGA
>Ga0114911_1001915_pt1 | contig 10236 bp, 8 predicted proteins | sample MalvireepMed_904_FD_89688 | JGI IMG/M metagenome (GOLD analysis project Ga0114911, IMG submission 89688) | Marine viral communities from the Global Malaspina Expedition - Malaspina viral metaG DeepMed_904 | ecosystem: Environmental > Aquatic > Marine > Oceanic | place: Mediterranean Sea...
CCCGTTAACCATCATCACCAGAACTCTGAATGTTGCAATAGGTGATCTGAGTGTAGCGGAATGTATCCTGGCAATACCGCCAACCGGTCGCCAATTACCAGTTTAGCGTTGGCCGAAATGACGGAACTGTGATGGGGATCGCAGTGCGGGTTAGCAGGTGGGCATGGTCTGCAAAGCCAGCTTGCGGCGAATATAGCGGCCGAGGATGTCTACGCCGATGTTAAGCATGGCCGTTATCAGGATCAGAACCATTGCCTGGTCGAACCGGATACTCTGTATCGCGCTATCAACGTAAAAGCCAAGGGTGTAGATGCCGAGAATACCAAGGATTGCAGTTTCTCTCATGATGATTTCCCAGCGATAAAATAGAAACGCCAGAAATGATCGGTAGATCCGGGGCACGAGTTCCCAGCTATAGCGATTAAAGCCTTTGGGAGCATCGGATCTCAAACGGATCGTGTTGGTTTGCCGGCCAATCAGGTGGCCTATGATGCCGCCATTGTGAAGGGCCAATGCAACCACTGCAGGAAGCATGGAAGGTCCCCAGAGTTGCAGGAGTATGTAGGCCAGGATGTACTCAGGGGTTGATCGGGCAATTACTAGAAAAATATGGCCGGAGGTTCGACGTATAGGGCCGCCAAAATGATTTGAGATCAGGGGGAACGCCAGCAGGGTGAGGATACCCGTGGCCACCAGCGCAATCTGAGTGAGAACCACAGTATTCCAGATGCCAGGCAGTGCCTGCTCGATCATCAGTTCATTCAGCCACGGTAAAAGGCCGGCCAGGCCCTCTCCATCCCTGAGTGGGCTGGGGACAATATCCTCGGTGAAAAACCGTTCAACATTACCCCAGACGATGGGCAAGCCATCGCCAAGGAAAAACGGAGCCCCCACGATATACACGGGTAACAACTTGGGTCTTACCCATAGTGGAATTGTGGCAATGAGCACGTAAAAGAGGATCAACATTGCGCCGGCGTCGGAGTACATCCCCTGGGAAAAAGAGGTTTCCAAATAAAACCCCAGAGTTGGCAGGCCCACAAATCCGAGTATGGCACTCGAACGCAGCCCGCATTCCAGGCGATAGGCGGTGTAGGTTCTCAACTGGACCCAGCAATCAGGAATTCTGGTATACAGAAACGCCGCGATAGTTCCTGTTCCCGGTGGCAAGAGCCTGCCCGGCTCCGGGTCAGCTTCCTCGAGAATCTCGGAGTAAACCTTGGCGAAGATGCCGGAATAAGGTATCGCGATCGCCAACACGCCCGTCAGGGGGTGGAAACCGAAAAACTGCAAAAAAATAAGAGCCCAAAAGAGCTCATGAATCGCCCTGATGAAAGCACAAAACACTCGCACCGGGAGGAATCGGTACACCAGAGCCAGAAAAAATCCGCAAACCCCGCCAACGGTCACCCCAACAAAGGCGAAGGCCACTGTTCGCAATAAGGCGGTAAGAAGACCTTCGCTGCTGAAAAAGTTCGGAGTGAGTACACCCAGGAAAAAGTTGCCCAGATCCCGCCAGGGATTGTTTGCGGTGATCGCAATATCGGCAAACAAGAGCCCCACAAGCGCAATAGCAAGAAAGATCAGGCTGGTGCGAACAGTTGGGTAGGAGAGCATCGCTCGACAGATCCTAATACAGCGACATGATGTCTGCGGCCGCCAATTGGTCAGTAGGCTCATCAAGGGCGACCTGCCCATTCTGTATGCCAACAATGCGGTTACAGTACTTCATCGCCATTTCCACATCGTGAAGAGCGATAACACTGGTTTTGAAGCGATCTCGCAGCAATTGCATAACGTGATGCGCCATGGGGCCGTCCAGTGCGGAGATGGGTTCATCTGCCAATAAGACCGGGGCGTTGCGATAAAGGGCTCTGGCAATGGCCACCCTTTGACGCTGCCCGCCCGAGAGCGAAGCTGTGGGAATCCAGAGTTTTTCAGACATTTTCAATGCGTCCAGAAGCTCCAGGACCTGTTTTCTGTCCTGTTTGAATGGCCGCACAAGGGTAACGGTGTTGTACCAGGTGGCATGCTTGTCGAGCTGGCCCATGAACACGTTGTGAAACACAGGAAGGGCGTTTACCAGGCCAAGCTCCTGAGGCACAAGAGATGACTGGCCATCCACTCGCTGGTGAATAAGCCGAATAAGAGTGGATTTACCTGCACCACTCTTACCGACCAGGGCAACCTGATCTCCTTCCTTTACCTTGAGGGTGAGAGGCCCGATTACCCGCTCACCCCCAAAAGAGGCCGTCAGGCCTGAGAGATCAAAGCCTGCCATCAATCAATGATTCCGATTTCTTTCGCTACTTTGCGAATCGGCTCATAATCGTCGTTTGAAGCGGGAATAAAATCAGAACGCGGGAAGCTCTCAAGCAGCTCGGGATCATCAAGCGAGAGCAGGGCTTCGCGAACGCGATCGGTAAAGCCTTCGCCGTAGTTTTCATCCACGTCGCCACGGATGCTCCATTGATAATTCGGGAACCCGGGTGTTTTCCAGATGACCTTCACGGCGTCGGTATCAATGTTTCCGTTTTCCAGTTCTTTTTCCCAGACCGCGAAGTTCATCGCGCCCACTTCGTAGGTGCCGGACTCGACCAGACGGAGGGTGCGAGTGTGGTTGCCGCTGTAGCCGACCCGAGAAAATACATCTTCAGGTGCTTCGCCAAACGTTTCGCGGATGTGGTACTCCGGAATCAATCGTCCCGACGTTGAGCCCTTTGATCCGAAGGTAAAGGTCTTACCACGTACGTCTTCTGGCAGGCTATCCTGACGATCCAGGCCGGTGCTCTCATGAGCAATAAAATAGACGTAGAAGGCCTGGTCTTCAGTCCCCTGTGCGATTGCCTGAGAACCGGGTACAAGTGATCTCGCCTGAACACCCGACAGGCCGCCGAACCACGCCAGCTGCACTTGGTTATTCCGGAAGGCGGAAACGGCAGCCGCATAGGATTTCACGGGGATGTACTTCACATCGGCATCCAGTTCCTCGGAAAGGTAGTCCGCAATGCCGCGAAAACGCTCGACGAGCTTGGTTTCATCTTCGTCCGGTATTGCCGTAAAAATGAATGTCTGCGCGGTCACGGCGGCTGAAAAAAGAGAACAGAGACCAATAATCAGCAATTTCCGTATAAGATTGTGGGTCATGGTTTTTCCTTTTTGGAATGGATATTTACAGTGCAGAGATGAAGTGAACGACTCCCGCTTCAGAAGGATACCTTGATTTAGGTTAACTCTGAACAGCTATACGGTTTGCGGGTTTAATTGGCTCAGGGCCGAACGCTCCATTTTTCAGTAAGCTGGGTTCAATCAAAGACAATGCATCTGATAATGATCACGCCGGCGCAGCCGGGTTCGAAAGCAGGAAACCGGGCAACGGCGGAACGGTGGGAGACCTTGCTGGAAAGTGCCGGGCACTCGGTCGACGTGGTTACTGAATACCACGGGGAACCCTGCGATGCGTTTATAGCCCTGCATGCCTGGCGTAGTGTCGATGCCATACGACATTTCGGCGAAACCTGGCCTGAAAAGCCGCTCATCGTGGCTCTCACCGGCACGGATATCTATCAGCACCAGCACGAATACCCGGAAGATACCCGGTATTCTATGGGCGCTGCCGATGCGCTTATTGGTCTGCACGACTTGGTAGCGCACGACATACCCGCCGGCCTTGCCAGCAAATTGGTCACGCTATACCAATCGGCTGAGGGGCCGGAGGCCTTTCCGGCGCCGCAAGCGGATCTCACGAAAGAGAGTTTTGGCGCTTGTGTGATTGGTCATCTTCGGGACGAAAAGGATTCTCTGAGGGCGGCTTATGCCGCACGATTGCTTCCGAAGGACTCGAAGGTACAGGTTTTTTGTGCCGGCAGGGCCCACAACGACGCATGGCACAACAAAGCAGAGCGGGAAATGGCTGAAAATCCACGCTTCCACTGGCTCGGCGAGCTGGATAAAACCCGCACCCGGCAGTTGATGGCGAACAGCCAGTTAATGGTGATCAGCTCGGTAATGGAGGGTGGCGCAAACGTGGTCTCCGAAGCCTGCCGGGCTGGCTTGCCGGTGTTGGCATCCGACATTCCGGGCAATGTTGGTTTGCTGGGGCGTGACTATGCCGGATATTTTCCCGTTGGCGACGAACAGGCGCTGGCCGGTCTGCTGCAACACGCAGAGACCGAACCTGGGTTTCTCGAAAGCCTCAAAGCCCAGGTTGGTAATCTGGCCGAGCGTTTCCTGCCCGAAAAAGAACAGGCATCCCTGGAGCAGGCGCTACACCTTGCAATGCAGCGCTGCTCACAGGGACGTTAATCCCGCAGGGAAATAGGCTCGATGGGCCCCGATTCATCCTGGGCGGTAATTCGGCCGATGATGGCTGTGTGCGGATAGCCCAGGGCTTTCAGTTCCCGTACACACTCCTCTGCCTTGTCCGCCGCAACGCTTGCCAGCAGACCACCCGCCGTTTGAGGGTCAAAAATCAGGGGATATCGGGCATGATTTACCCATTTTTCCTGATCCCGGATACCCCGGCGCAAGCGGATGTTTGCTGGTTGCAGGGAACTGAGGATCCCTGCTGCCGCTGTTTCCTCCGCGCCCGGAAGGATCGGGATGGCAGAAAGGTCCAGTTCGGCATCCACACCCGAGGGCTTGGCCATTTCAACGAGATGCCCGAGGAGACCGAAGCCGGTAACGTCTGTACAGGCTTTTGATCCAAATTTCCTGAGGCAGTCTGCTGCCGCCTTATTGGACTGGACCATGGAGGCGAGGGCGGAATCGATCCACCGACCTTTGGCCGCCAGCTTTGCGTGAGCGGCAAACAGGGTGCCTGTACCGATGGGCTTGGTGAGAATCAGGGCATCGCCCGCTTTCAGGCCACCTTTGCTCATGACTTCTTCCGGGTCGATCAGGCCGTTGACTGCAAAGCCCAGGGCCAGTTCCTTGCCCTCGCCGGTGTGCCCGCCAACCAGCGCGCATCCTGCCTCGTTCAGCACTTCAACAGCACCAGACATCATCTGATAGACGACATCCTCAACCTTGGACTCGATGCCGTAAGGCACCGTGGCAACGGCCGTGGCACTCTGGGCTTCGGCGCCCATGGCAAAGACGTCACCGAGGCTATGATTGGCCGCCACCTTGCCAAAGATGTAGGGGTCGTCAATGAACGCACGGAAGAAATCCACGGTGTGAACCACGGCTTTGCCGGGCGGCACCGTCAAAACGGCGGCGTCGTCCGGGGCGTGAAGGCCGATCAGGATATCGTCCCGCTCGATGGGTTTCAGCTCTCCCAGGGCACGCGAAAGAACGGTGCTGCCCACCTTGGCGCCACAACCACCACAACGCATGGCAACCGCCGAAATGGCCTGGGAGGCTTCCTCGGCATTCTGTGCGGCAGCCGTATCCGGCAGTTTGGATTCTTCCTCCATTGGAGGCAGATCGTTGAACTTCTTCATGAAGCGGCGATCGATCCAGTCTTTCCAGCGCCAGACCCAGGCGCCGTCGAACTGCAAATCTCCCCGGGAAGCCACAGCGTACTTGTCCCCGGTGCTGATTAGCGCTAACCACTTTTTCTGAGGATGAAAATCCTTCGGATCCTTGCCGGTTGCAAGCCGCTTGAGGTTGTCGGCGAGGGGAGGTCCCTGTCTTACCGCAAATACCCCCGCTTTTTCTCGGGGGTGATTCAAGACGTTGGCAATATCGCCAGCAGCAAAAATGCTGTCGTCATTCTCCACTTGCAGGGTATCGCGTACTCTCAGGAACAGACCATCGTCCAGCGCCAGGCCTGTGTCCTTGAGCCATTCCGGGCCACCAGCCCGGGTTACCCAGAGCACTTCGTCCGTTTGCAGGGGTTCGCCGGATTCGGTAATCAATAACCCTTCCTGAACCTTGCTGACTGGCGATCCCAGATGGACCTTCACACCACGATTCGACAAGGTTTTTCGGAAAACCTCACGCACCTTGGGGTTGTGGGTCGGTAGAATTTGGTCGGCGGCGTCGAAGAGGTGGAAATGCAGCTGACCGGGATCTTTACCACGCTGTTTCAGTTCATTCTTCAGTCGAAACTGCATGGCGAGGGTCAGCTCAACGCCACCGGCACCAGCGCCAACCACGGCAACCGCCAGCGGCCCGTCGTGATTCTCGATACGGGAAAGCAGTGCAAGCCAGCGGTTGTTGAAGCCGGTGATCGGCTTCACCGGAACGGCGTGGTCGGAAGCGCCTTCCACTTCATTGACCCGCGGAGACGAGCCAATATTGATTGACAGTATGTCGTAGGGCACATCCGGGCGACCGCGGCAGATAACCCGCTTCTGATCCCGGTCGATGCCCATGGCTTCGGCCCGGTAAAAGCGCGCGCCAGCGTATTCCGCCAGGCGGCTCAGATCGATGTGGACATCGTCGTAGCTATAGTGGCCTGCCACGTAGCCCGGCAGCATGCCGGAATAGGGGGTGTGGGTGTCGCGGCAGATCAGGGTCAGGCGCACGCCGGGAACAGGGTTCATCGCGAACCGCTTGAGTACCCCGACGTGGCTGTGCCCGCCGCCAATCAGGACAATGTCCCGTAAAACAGGCTGGTCAGGCGTTCGCATCAGCCGATTTTCTTGGCTTCAGCGCTGAATTGGCTGTATCCCTTGACGTTTGAGAAGGCCTTCAGCTTTTCCTGGTCTTCGGCAGACGGATTGGCGATCTGGTCGATGGAGGTAATGCCAGCGTCCTTCATCTTCTTGGCGGTGGCCGGACCGATACCTTTAACCAGCGTCAGGTCACTCTTGTCGACCGGCTTTGCAGCCTTGGCCGCTGGTGCTTTCTTGGCTGCAGGCTTCTTAGCAGCCGGCTTTTTCGCCGCAGGCTTGCTGGTTGAGCCTTTGGCTTTGGAAGCTGTTTTGGCGGTTTTCTTCGGCGCTGATTTCTTGGCTGCCGTGCTGGCCTCTTTACTCACTTCATCTGTGAGCTTCTTGACCTCTTCACCCGCTTCCTTAGAAGCCACGCCAAGCCGCTCAAGAATGCTGCTCTGCAGTTCATGGAACTCTTCCAGGCGACGCTCAAACTCTTCGTGGAAACGCTTCATCTCGCGGTCGCGAAGCTCGTCGATTTCCTTGAGCAGCTTGCGAACAGGCTCCTGAACCTGGTTCTGCAGGCTGTCGAACTGCTTCAGCGCATCGTTCACCAGGCCTTCGATCTGGGAAGAAGTCTTTTCGAACTCCTTGTTGACCTTTTTCACGATTTTATCAACGTTCTGTTTGGCTTTCTTCGCCATGGAATGTCTCCTTACGGGCAGGTTTCAACGAAAATCAATATCAGGCCATCTGCCGGAAACCGGACATGGAGCCTGGGGAACGACGTGATTTGAGCGACTGTTTCTTGGATAGCACTTCCCGGATTCTGCGGAGCTTTTCCGCCAGCGACGAGCTGCCGTTGGAGTCGAGCTCTACAAAATCGATTGAATAGAAGAAATTACTGCAGTGTTTTCTGCGTTCGGTCACCAGCCCGGCGAGTCCTTCTGCGCGGATCTTGTCGAACGGCATGTCCATCACGAGATCCAGCACCACGGTATCACCGGGGTTGAACACTTTGTCGGTTTTCATAACACAACCGTAGCCGTCCAGCTCATAAAGGGCGGCTTCGACAAGTTCCTTCCGAAAAAGGCCCTGTCTGACTCGGAATCGCGCGACAAGGTCCGGCAATGCTTCGTTCATGAATCGGGTTCTCTGGTGATTTCCGTATCCACAGCAACCTGTCTCATTGGGAGACAGGCTGGATATTGGTTAAACAATAGACACTGAATTCTAGTTTTGCAACGCCATCAGTGCCATACGATCGACCGCTAACGCAGTTATTTAACAATTTCACCTGGCTGATCGGGCCAGTTTACTTGGTCTTCAATTCATACATATCAACGCGACGATCTTTCAGGTTAGTGACAGACCCCTCGTTACGCACCAGTTTCAGCTTTTCCAGGTCCATATCGGAGAACATGATCATCTCCGTATTCGGCGTGGTTTCCGCCATAACTGCATCGTGCGGGAAGGCAAAATCCGAAGGTGAGAATACGGCAGACTGAGCGTACTGGACGTCCAGGTTCTCGACTTTCGGCAGGTTGCCAACGCTACCAGTGACGACCACATAGCATTCGTTTTCGATTGCGCGGGCCTGGGCGCACTGGCGAACCCTGAGGTAGCCGTTTTTGGTGTCGGTCCAGAACGGCACCATGATGATATCAACCTCCTGGCTGGCAGCAATACGGCCCAGTTCAGGGAATTCGATGTCATAGCAGATCATGATGGCGACCCGGCCGGCATCGGTCTCGAAGACCTCAAACTGGTTGCCGCCCTCGATCACCCAGTCGCGGCGTTCGTGGGGCGTGATGTGAATCTTGCGTTGCTCATCAACACGACCGTCCCGGTGGCAGAGATAGGACACGTTATACACCCGATCGTTTTCGATCAGCGGCATGGAACCGGTGATAATGTTGATGTTGTAGCTCACCGCCATTTCAGACATCTCTTCCCGGAACTGCTGGGTAAATCCGGCGAGGAAACGGATGGCCCGGGTCTGGTCCATCTGATCGGTCAGTCCCATCAGCGGCGCGTTGAAAAACTCGGGGAAGATGGCGAAGTCACTTTTGTAATCAGACAAGGCGTCCACAAAATACTCAACCTGCTCGAGCACCTCTTCAACCGAGGTGAATTCACGCATCTGCCACTGCACGGCGCCCAGCCTTATCTGAGTTTTCTTGACGCTCAGAACCGGGGAAGGTGGGGTATAGAGAATGTTCCGCCATTCCAGCAACGTCGCGTAGCCCTGGGATTTCTCATCCTCGGGCAGGTATTTGTGCATCAACCGCGTAACCTGGAAATCGTTCGAGAGCTGGAAGCTCAGAATCGGATCGTAGATTTCCTTGCGATCGACCCGTTGAATGTACTCTTCGGGTGAATACTGTTCGGCGTATTTGAAGTAGCTCGGTATCCGCCCGCCCGCCAGGATGGCACGCAGGTTCATGGAGCGGCAGAGTTCTTTTCGCGCTTCGTAGAGTCGACGACCCAGGCGGTAGCCCCGATAGTCTGGGTGGATAAAGACATCCAGCCCATAGAGGGAGTCGCCATTGGCGTTGTGCCAGATCTTCTCGTTACGGAGGATCAGATCGTCGTAGGTATGCGGGTTGCTGAAACGCTCGTACTTAACGCAAACCGTCAGCGCAACCGCAATAAGCTGGCCACTTTCCTCAATGCAGATCTGGCCGTCGGGGAACTGCTCCACCAATGCCTTGATGGTGTCCTTCGGCCAGGAGCCTCCGATGTCGTCGTATACCCGATCCATAAGCTTCTGAAGCTGATCGTAGTCATCAAGCCTCAGGTTCCGGAGGTTGAGGTGCAGTTCTTCATGGGCCATTCAGTTCGGCTCCCGTTCGTTATGGAATGAGGACAATCTCAGCGTCTGCGTCAATAATTGGAAAGTTTAACAGAAGCCGCTAAAGACTTCGCACCATGGGCCGAAACACACATTAACGAATATCAATTTTATTGCTGAGGACTCGACCGTGCAGCTGACATTCGGGCAAAAGCTCCTGACTGCTTTCGGTATTCTGTTGCTGTTGGTTATGGGGGCTTTTACGCTCTCTGGCGATTTACGATTACAAAGCACCACCGAAACCTATGTGAACGCGCTGATCGACGACACCGTACAGCAGAGCACGTCGAGCATCGCAGAGTGGCTCAATACCCGGCTGGTGATGACTGAAGCCACCGCCAAAGCCCTGGAGAATGCCGAGAACGACGAAGAGGCGCGGGTCATTCTTCAGGCCATTACCACCGGCGGCGGCTTCCGGGATGTCTATGTCGGGCGTACCGACGGCTACATGCTGATGAAATCGCCGGAGGCGAATGCCACGCTGCCAGCGGATTACGATCCCCGCCAGCGCCCCTGGTACAAGAAGGCCATGAGTCTCGGAAGCGCCTCGTTCACCGAGCCGTATCAGGATGCCAGCACCAACGACATGATCATCTCCACACTTGCGCCCGTGAAGCGTGGTGAATACGAGGGCGTGGCAGGTGCTGATATCGGCCTGGGCGCGATAGCAAAAACCCTGAGCACAGTCACGCTCGCGGACACCGGTTACGCCGCTTTGATCAATGAGCGTGGCACCATACTGTTCCACCCACGGCAAAGCCTTGTCGGCAAGAACATCAGTGAGCTCATTGGCGGCAAGCCGGATCTTGGCGGGGACGCTCACGAATACAGTAATGATGA
>Ga0114911_1001919_pt1 | contig 10217 bp, 7 predicted proteins | sample MalvireepMed_904_FD_89688 | JGI IMG/M metagenome (GOLD analysis project Ga0114911, IMG submission 89688) | Marine viral communities from the Global Malaspina Expedition - Malaspina viral metaG DeepMed_904 | ecosystem: Environmental > Aquatic > Marine > Oceanic | place: Mediterranean Sea...
AAGTGACCGGCGTCGACGCCAGCACACCGGCCCCCGCACCGGCCGACGACCGCCCGCCCCGGCCGCCCCCGCGCCCCCGTGGGGGTGGCGCTGGGGCGGCCGGGGCGGGCGGTCGTCGGCCGGTTCGGGGGCCGCTTTGCTGGCGTCGAAGCCGGTCACTTCCTTGCGTTCCAGGGGCTTTTTGATCAGCCGCTCGATGTCCTTGAGCAGTTTGCGGTCTTCGCCGCTGACCAGGGAGACCGCCTGGCCGCTGGCGCCGGCGCGGCCGGTGCGGCCGATGCGGTGCACGTAGTCTTCGGCCACGTTGGGCAGGTCGAAGTTGACCACCTGGGGCAGCTGGTCGATGTCCAGGCCGCGGGCGGCGATGTCGGTGGCCACCAGGGCGCGCACGTCGCCGTTCTTGAAGCCGGCCAGGGCCCGGGTGCGGGCGCCCTGGCTCTTGTTGCCGTGGATGGCGGCGGCCTGGATGCCGGCGCTTTCCAGCTGTTTGGCGAGGCGGTTGGCGCCGTGCTTGGTGCGCGTGAACACCAGCACCTGGAACCACTGCTCGTCGTCGATCAGGTGGGTGAGCAGGGCGGCCTTGTGGCTCTTGTCCACCGACACCGCCCACTGGCGCACGCGCTCGGCGGTGCTGTTGCGCGGGCTGACGTCGATCTGCACCGGGTCGTTGACCAGGGTCTTGGCCAGGCCGCGAATCTCGTTGGAGAAGGTGGCCGAGAACATCAGGGTCTGACGCTTCTGCGGCAGCACCTTGAGGATGCGGCGGATGTCATGGATGAAGCCCATGTCCAGCATCCGGTCCGCTTCGTCGAGCACCAGGATTTCCAGGTTGTCGAAGCGCACCGCTTTCTGCTGATAGAGATCCAGCAGCCGGCCGGGGGTCGCCACCAGGACGTCCACGCCACGGCTGAGCTTGTCGATCTGCGGGTTGATCTTGACCCCGCCGAACACCACCGCCGAGCGCATTGCCGGCAGGTACTTGCCGTACAGGGCGACGCTTTCCGCCACCTGGGCGGCCAGCTCGCGGGTGGGGGTGAGCACCAGGGCGCGCACCTGGCGGGCCGGCGCGGGGGTGCCTTCACTGAGGCGCTGCAGCAGCGGCAGGGTAAAGCCGGCGGTCTTGCCGGTGCCGGTCTGGGCCGCGGCCATGGCGTCGCGGCCTTCCAGGACGGCGGGTATCGCCTGGGCCTGAATCGGCGACGGGGTGGTGTAACCCTGCTCGGCAACAGCACGCAGCAGAGGATCGATCAATCCGAGGGAAGCAAAATCCATATGAAGAGTCTTTCAGAAAACAAGGAGGGCGTAGCCCGAAGGGCGGGCAAGCCTAACGGATTGTGGGGCTGGGTACGAGTGTTATTTGTCCGGCGGGCTTTGGGGTGGGGTGCTGTGGGAGCTTGCCTTGCAAGCGAAAGGCCGGCTTTAGCCGGCCGGCGGGATACCAGAGACGTTGTTGGTGCTGACGTTAGAGATGTCTCTGGCATCCTGCCGGGATCTGCGCTCCCTTTCGCGGGCAGGGCCCGCTCGCACAAGTGCCTTTAGCGGCGCAGCAGGGCCAGTTCGGCGTCCTGTTGCAGGACGGCCCAGAAGCGGCGGCCGTGGTCCGGGTCGATGCCGACCAGGGGCTGGTCCGCGCAGGCGTCGGGACGCGTCGGCGGGGTGCTCAGGTAGCCGCCGTCGAACGGGCCTTCCACCAGACAGTCGGCGCTGGCCAGGGGCTGCCAGCCCTCGGCGGTGCGCACGCCCAGGTTCAGGCTGTCCACGTCGCTGCCTTCCGGGGCGTCAAAGGTGAGCGCGTAGGCGTCGGCGACGGCGGTGGCCAGGTCCCAGTCCTTGCTGGCGCCGGCGGGCAGGGTGTGCGGCTGCTTGGCGGTGCCGTCGGGCTGGCTGCCGGGCAGGCCGACCATGGTTTCGATGTCCTTCACCGCGCCATAGGCGCTGGAGTAGGTGCCGGTCTGGTTCTGGGTGCCGCTGATGATGAGGATGTCGGAAGCGGTTTCCCCGTCGCTCTGCTGCCAGCTCATGGTGACCAGCTCTTTCAGGTCGATGGTGGTTTCCGGGATTTCCACTTCCGTTTCGTTCAGCGGTACCAGACGGTTTTCACCGTTCAGGTTGGGGGTCCAGGGCTGGTGGTACTGGAACAGGAACTGGTAGCCCAGGCGCATCAGGTCGGTAACCGTCTCGGCGCGGCTGAAGCCGGGGGTCACGCCCATGTCGCGGGTGCGGCTTTCCACCCGGTTGAAGGTGTCGTTGGTGCCGGCCACCATGCGCGCCACGCTGCCGTCGTCGCCGGTGCAGTCGTTGCTGACGTAGCTGGCGTCCAGGTACATCACCGGGCGGGTGCCCTCGGGGATGGAGTTGGGGTAGACCAGCCGCTCGCAGCGGTTCTTGGTGCGGGTGAAGCGGTCCAGCAGCTTCCATTGCGGGTCGGCCAGTTCCTTGACGCCGTCCTCGTTGCTGCCGATGGTGTGCTCCACGAACCAGGACTCGTAATCCACCCGGTCGCCGTGGAAGGTGAGCACCGAGGCATTGGCGTCATAGGCCGGTGAGCCGTTGCTGCGGGTGTTCATCTTCTGCTGCACGATGCGCTGCACCAGTTCCCGTTCGCCGTAGCGGAATTCGTAGCCTTTATAGGAGGCGTTACCGGACATGATCTGGGTGTACTGCGGCAGGCGGTAGTTGCCGTCGGCGGTGGTCCAGGACGACGGATCGACCCAGATCGGCGCGGTCACCACGGAGCGCTGGTACATGTGCTCGTGGCCCTGCACCCAGAGCACGTCATAACGGGCGAAGAAGGCGCGGATGTCGTCCCACATGTCCATCAGGGCGTTGTCGCCCTTGGTGCCCTCGACGATCATTTCCCGGGTTTCGCCGTACTTGGCGCCGATCAGGCCGTCGTGGCTGGCGATCACCAGGTGGTCGAATTTGTCTTCATTGGCGGCCACTTCCTGCTTGATCCACTCGAAGGCGATCGGCAGGTTGTAGTACTTGAGCAGGATGATCATCACGTTGTCGCGGATCACGTAGTAGTTCAGGTACTGGGCGCCGGCCATGTGCACCGCATCCTCGGGGATGTAGTGCTTCATGTTCTCGATCCACTCCACCGAGTAGGCGTAGCTGTCTTCGTGGTTACCCATCAGCGGCAGGAACTCGATGCCAGCGTCGCGGTAGTTCTCCGCCACGGAGGTCCACTGCTCGAATTCCCGGGTGGTGCCGTGGTCGGTGAGGTCGCCCACCGGGATCACGATGTCCACGCCCAGCTCCTGCTCTTTGTCGAGCACCGCTTTCATCGGGTGCATGGAGACGTTGTCGCCGCCGCCCTGGGTGTCCGGCAGCAGGCCGATTTTCAGGGTCGAGGCGGTGGCGGGCGGCGTGGTGTTGCCGTTACCGCCGCCGGAGGTGCCGTCGGAACTGGACGAATCGCCGCCACAGCCGGCCAGCGTCGCCGCCAGCAGGCCGGTGGCCAGCGAGAAAGGCATTTTTTTCATGTTTTTTCCCCATAAGAATAAATAAAACCCGGGGAAACCATGCGTGAGGAAAGCGTCAAGCTTATAACGGTATAGTGAATTTTATTTGAAGGGCGACTTGGAAGGACGACCATGGCTATGGACACCCTCGATTGGCATCAGATACTGACCCACCTGGCACAGATCGGCATGGCGTTTCTGATCGCGCTGCCGGTGGCCTGGAACCGGGAGCACCGGGCCGAAGGGGCCGGGCTGCGCACCTTCCCGCTGGTGGCGGTGGCCGCCTGCGGCTACATGCTGGTGGGGCTGCAGATGTTCGGCGGTGACGACGGCGCCCAGGCGCGGGTGATGTACGGCATTATCACCGGCATGGGCTTTATCGGCGGCGGCGCCATTCTCAAGGAAGGCGCCAATGTCACCGGTACCGCCACGGCCGCCAGCATGTGGAATACCGGGGCCATCGGCGTGTCGGTGGCGTTCAACCGTTACGAGATCGCCATCGTGCTGTCGCTGATCAACTTTTTGATCCTGCAGTTCGCCTCGCCGATCAAGCGTCGCGTGCGAGGTCAGTAAGCACCCGGGCCAGGGCTTCGCCCTGGTCTTCCTGCAGGAAGTGGCCGCCGTTCTCGATGGTGGTGTGCGGCTGGCCCTGGCAACCGGGGATCAGCTTGCGCAGCACCGCGTCGGCGCCGGCGGTGATCGGGTCCTTGTCGCTGAAGGCGGTGATGAACGGCTTGTCGAACGCCATCAGCGATTGCCAGGCTTCACGGTTCTCGGCGGCGCCCGGCGCGTCCGGGCGGTCCGGCACCAGCGCCGGGAACTGGCGGGCGCCGGCCTTGTAGCGCTCCTCCGGGAAGGGGGCGTCGTAGGCGGCCAGCACCGCCGCCGGCAGCTCCGTGGTGGTGGCGCCCTGGATGATCATGCTGACCGGAAACTCCGGCACTGTCTGCGAGAAGTCCCGCCACTTGCGGAACGCCTCGCCGGGATCGTGCTCGCCGTCCGGCAGGAAGGTATTGGCGGCGATCACCCGGGCAAAGCGCTCGGGGTGATTGCCCACCAGGCGCAGCCCGATCAGCCCGCCCCAGTCCTGGCAGATCAGGGTGATGTCGCGCAGGTCCAGGTGATCCAGCAGCAGGCTGCGCACCCAGCCCACGTGCCGGTTGTAGGTGTAGTCCTCGCGGTTCACCGGCTTGTCCGAGCGGCCGAAGCCGATCAGGTCCGGCGCGATCACCCGGTAGCCGGCGGCCACCACCGGCTCGATCATGTGCCGGTAAAGGTAACTCCAGGACGGCTCGCCGTGCAGCATCAACACCACCGGAGCGTCGCGCTCGCCTTCGTCCAGGTAATGCATGCGCATCTCGTGGCCTTCGCCGTCGTCGACCTGGGCGTAGTGGGGCGCCCAGGGATAGCCGGGCAGGTTCTCGAAACAGGTGTCCGGGGTGCGCAGATAGTCCATGGTGCCGCTCGCGTCGAAAAAGGAGGCATTTACCGTAAGTCCGGACTTTCGGTGGCGCAATGACCCTTTCTTCCAGCGGGTCAGGAGGCGGCGTCGGTGTGCTCGTTGAGGACGGTGAGGAAGGCGTCGCCGTAGGCTTCCAGCTTGCGGTCGCCGACGCCGCTGACGGCGGCCATCTCATAGCGGTCGCGGGGACGCAGGGCGAGCATGTCCATCAGGGTGGCGTCGTGGAAGATCACATAGGGCGGCACGCCTTCCTCCTCCGCCAGCTGCTTGCGGCGGGCCCGCAGCGCCTCCCAGAGCTGGCGGTCCGCTTCCGCCACCTGCGGTTTGCTGCGGCGGGTGCGCTCGGCGGATTTGGCCGCGTCCTTGCGCAGATGCAGCGGCACTTCACCGCGCAGGTAGGGGCGGCAGGTCTCGGTGAGCTTGAGGGCGCCGTAGCCGTCCGCGTCCACGGCGAGCAGGCCGCGCGCCACCAGTTGCCGGTAGATGGCGCGCCACTGGCTGGCGGAAAACTCGCCGCCGATGTTCCAGGTGGAGACGTGGTCGTGGCCGGCGGCGGCGACTTTGTCGCTGCGGTTGCCGGTGAGCACGTCCACCAGGTGGTTGACGCCGAAGCGCTGGCCGGTGCGGAACACGCAGCTGAGCGCCTTTTGTGACGCTTCGGTGGCGTCGAAGGTCTGCGGCGGGTTGAGGCAGGTGTCGCAGTTGCCGCACGGCTGCTCCAGGTTTTCGCCGAAGTAGTGCAGCAGCGCCTGGCGGCGGCAGTGGGTGACTTCGCAGAGCCCCAGCATCGCTTCCAGGCGCTGGTGTTCGTGGCGTTTGAACTGCTCATTGCCTTCCGACTGCGCCAGCATCTGCTTGTGGCGGATGGCGTCCTCCAGGCCGTAGGCCATCCAGGCGGTGGCGGGCTCGCCGTCACGGCCGGCGCGGCCGGTTTCCTGGTAGTAGGCTTCGATGCTTTTCGGCAGGTCCAGGTGGGCGACGAAGCGCACGTCCGGTTTGTCGATGCCCATGCCGAACGCCACCGTGGCCACCATCACCAGGCCGTCCTCGCGCAAAAAGCGCTGCTGGTGGTCGGCGCGCATCGCGCCGCTCAGGCCGGCGTGGTAGGGCAGGGCGGGGATGCCCTGGTCGGTGAGCCACTGGGCGGTCTGGTCCACCTTGTTGCGCGACAGGCAGTAGACGATGCCCGCCTCGCCGGCGTGTTCGGCGCGCAGCAGGCGCAGCAGTTGTTTGCGGGCGCCGTCCTTGCGTTCGATGCGGTACTGGATATTGGGCCGGTCGAAGCTGGACACATAGTGGCGCGCGCCGGTGAGGTCCAGGCGCTCGGCGATTTCCGTGCGGGTGCGCGGGTCCGCGGTGGCGGTGAGCGCGATGCGCGGCACCTTGGGGAATTCACGGTGCAACAGGGAGAGCTGCAGATAGTCGCTGCGGAAGTCGTGGCCCCATTGCGACACGCAGTGGGCCTCGTCGATGGCGAACAGCGCCAGCGGCGACTGATGCAGCAGCTCCAGGGTGCGCGGCTGGATCAGCCGTTCCGGCGCCACATAGAGAAGGTCCAGCTCGCCGTTGCGTACCTGCTGCTGCAGGGACTGGCTCTGCTCGGCGCTGAGCGTGGAATTCAGGAAGGCGGCGCGCACCCCCAGCGCATTGAGCGCGCTGACCTGATCCTGCATCAGCGCGATCAGCGGGCTCACCACCACGCCCACGCCGTCGCGCACCAGCGACGGGATCTGGTAGCACAGGGATTTACCGCCGCCGGTGGGCATCAGCACCAGGGCGTCGTCGCCGTCGATCAGGTTGTCGATGATGGCGCGTTGCTCGCCACGAAAGTCGTGATAACCGAAGACGTGCTGTAAAACGGAGAGGGCGTCGCGTTGCATGGCGGCGAGTATACCCGCCCGCCGCCACACTGACATCCGGCTGACACCCTTTTCCGTTATTGTCGCCCCCTATTTTAAGATCGGGCTTTCGTCGGTTTAAGAGAATGGCTATGAGATTCGGGAAGGTATTCTGGGAATTCCTGTGGCTGGGCTGTATCAGCTTCGGTGGTCCCGCCGCCCATGTGGGCTATTTCCACCGCCGCTTCGTGGTGCGGCTGGGCTGGCTGGACGAGGCCACCTACGCCCGTCTGCTGGCCCTGACACAGTTTCTGCCCGGGCCGGCGTCCAGCCAGCTCGGTTTCGCCATCGGCCGTCACCGGGGCGGGCTGGCCGGCGGCGTCGCCGCTTTCCTGGGATTCACCCTACCGTCTTTCCTGATCATGGTGATGGTGGCGCTGTACGCCACCCGGCTGCCCGAGGCCTGGCTGAACGGCCTGGTCAGCGGCCTTAAATGGCTGGCGGTGGTGGTGGTGGCCGATGCGGTGCTGAACCTGGGCGGCAAATTCTGCCGCGACCGCTTCACCCGTGGCGTGGCCCTGGCCACGGCGGTGGTGCTGTGGCTGTTCCCCGGCGTCGGTGTGCAGTTGCTGGCGCTGCTGGTGGCGGCGCTGATCGGCCGCCACTGGCTGAAGCCCTCGGCGGCGCCGGAGGACGCGGGCGCGGGCGAAAGCCGGGTGGCCTGGCTGCCGTTCGGCCTGTTCGCCACCGCCTGGCTGCTGCTGTGGCTGATCGGCGGCGGCACCCTGGGTGGGCTGGCCCGGGACTTCTACAGCGCCGGGGCGCTGGTGTTCGGCGGCGGCCATGTGGTGTTGCCGCTGCTGGAAGGCTTTGTCGGCGACGCCATGAGCCAGGACCAGTTCCTCACCGGCTACGCCACCGCCCAGGCGGTGCCCGGGCCGATGTTCTCACTGGCCGCCTATCTGGGCGCGCAGCTGGCGCCGGCCAGCCCGTGGCTGGGGGCCGGCGTGGCCACCCTGGCCATCTTCCTGCCCGGCTTCCTGCTGGAGCTGGCGCTCAGCGACGCCTGGCGCGCCCTGGCGGCCCGGCCCGCCATGGCCGGCGCGGTGGCCGGCATCAACGCGGCGGTGGTCGGTCTGCTGCTGGCGGCCCTGTATCAGCCGGTGTTCCTGTCGGCGGTGGCCGGCCCCCGCGACCTGGCGCTGGTGGTGCTCGGGTTCCTGGCCCTGCGGTCGGGGCGGGTGCCGTTGCTGGCCCTGGTGGTGGCGATGGCCGCTCTTGGCCTGGTCATTCATTAGCGCTTCGTGACCTGACCCCGCGGTACGCAACGATACCGACCTACTGATCGAAGTGCAGGTTCATGCCCAGGGCTCGGGTAATCCGGAGCATGGTGTCAAAACCGGGCTTTCCCTCCGGCGATAATGCCTTATACAGCCCGGCCCGAGTGAGCCCGGCCTCAGTGGCCAGCTGGCTCATGTTCCGGGCCCGTGCGATATCGTTCAACGCGGCCCGGATCAGAGAGCCGTCGCCGGGATCGTCATCAATACAGGCGTTCAGGTACAACACCATATCCTCGCTGTTCTCGAGGTGATCTGCGGCATCCCAGCGTTTCAGCGGGTTGGGGGCAGTCATGATTCCTCCTGATGCGGAGTTCGTAAATCCCTTTACCCACGGATTTCATATCGCCCGTGTTGCCCAGAGACAGCCGGCGGATGCGGGCGAGGACGCGAGCCTTCCCTTGACCGTCCTTGAGTCCACGAAGCCAGTCCTCGAATCGGGAAGTGGTGAGGATCGACTCAATGCCGCCAATGTAAACCATGGTATACACATCCGTCAATGGCCTGGTTTACCCGCGCAAGCTTTAGTCACTGGCGAGTGCATTCACGGTAAACAGGGGGACAAGCCGGGTTCCGTAAGCCCAGGCTGAAAAACGGGTAGACGATAGCCAAGTCAGGTGCAAACCGTGATTGCGGAAGAGGTATTTAGCGTGGGTGACCGTTCGGTCTCTTTAATCGCGCCACAACTGTGGAAGTTGATATCAAGGAGATGTTACTTTTTACTGCATTGAATAATAAAAAGAGATAATAAAAATGACTGCCTCAATTAGCGACCATGCCGGGAAAAAACACCGTTATATATATCGCAATGAAACTGGAGAGTTCTGGTGGTGTGCCTTACCTTACGTGGATGAAGGGGGCAGAAAACGGCAGCTTCGGAAATGTTTCCGGGACCGGCGTTATCACGATCAAAATATCGCATTCAGGGCAGCCTTAGCCTGGCGGAACGAAAAAATGGAGGCGATGCGTCTTCAGGGAACCATGATGCCATCCCCTCGGTTGCGGCGCGTTTCCGTTGACCGACTCGGTAACCCGGCCACCAAGGAACACGGGTTTGGCATTATCGGCATCACCGTAAATCGGCGTAGTAAGCCATGGGGCATCAACATATCGGTGACGGCGCAGCGCGGACGCAAAAAATGGTTTTCAATGCGCCGGTACGGTGCTTTCGAGGCATTTCGAATGGGTGTCCGGCAACGCTGTGAATGGATACGGGTGCCGGTTCCTCGAGAGGATGAGCTGCGCCGACGCTTTGACCACTGGCTACAAGAAAATGCCGGGCTTCTTGATGAATACGACATCCGCACTTAGTAGAGCAAGCGCAAAACCTGACCCCATCAGCCCCATAAGTCAGTCGCCGAACACCTGCTCCAGCGAATCGGCATCAAGAATGCGGCCGGCCCTGGTGTCGATCTCCTCGGCGGTAGCCTGCTCCAGACGCTGGTGTACTTCGTCCGGCAAGGGGCCGAAGCGGTGGGTGAGTAAATCGATCAGCACCTTGACCTGGCCCTGCTGCATCCCTTGCTGCACGCCCTCTTCCTTGGCGAGGCGCTCGAAGCTGGTGACGTATTGCATGTGTTTCTCTCCTTCGATGGCGGTGAGGCGCTGCCCCAGGCGTTGTTCCAGGTGCGGGGGCAGCGCCATCAGCCAGTCGATGACGCGTAATAGTTGAATAATACGGTGTTTTTCTCGGCGTTGGCCATAGAGCAGCCGGATCAGGCGGTAGTCGAGCAGTTTCACGCTGGGGAACTCCAGCGTCCAGTGGCAGCCAAGCACCGATTGTCGATAATCCCCGGGCCGCCAGCCGGGCTGGTGGTCGGCCAACACCGCCAGGCTAGCCACCGGCCGGCGGAAGCGGTCGAAGATGCGGTAGTGGTAGATCATCATGCGCTCGGCGAAGTCGGATTCGCGGCTGCTTTGGATCTCGATGTGCAGATGAATCCACCACACGCCGTCCGGTGTCGGACTCCGGTACAATCTTTTGCAGCTCCTGATCCAGAAAGCGATGGGGTCTTTCCCAGTCGATGGCCTGCCAAGCGTCAGAGAAATAGAACGCCATAAAATCCGACAACATCATTTCAATGGCTTCTTTCCAGGGCGAATCGTAGTCGTCCTG
>Ga0114911_1001932_pt1 | contig 10170 bp, 15 predicted proteins | sample MalvireepMed_904_FD_89688 | JGI IMG/M metagenome (GOLD analysis project Ga0114911, IMG submission 89688) | Marine viral communities from the Global Malaspina Expedition - Malaspina viral metaG DeepMed_904 | ecosystem: Environmental > Aquatic > Marine > Oceanic | place: Mediterranean Sea...
AATAAAGACCTTCCTGAAATTGAATTTGTTATAGCTGATGAAAAGAATCAGATTGATGGTACGATATATTATAGCACAATGGACATGGTAAGGCAAACATTGCCGTGGGATTGGAAATTAAGCTCTACTGGTCAAAAGGATTTAGATTTTATTAGGAAGATAAGAAAGTTATTTTATGGTAATAGAACCAGAAAGAAAGACTTTCTAAAATTTGGTGGAAGCACGTTGTTAACAGGTGATGAGTTACGTTTACTGAATCAATTTCCAAAGATGGAAACATTTTATCAGATAGAAAGCGAAGCTTTAGCTAGAGGGTATAAAAACCATGGCCCCGCATTTCTTTATCAGTTTATGCAACCAGCTCAGAATAGAAAAGCTGTTGGGGTATTTAATAATAGACCAGTAACTGTTCCTTATCAAGCTCAAGAAACATTTGACCCATCTTCAAGATATAGAAGGGGAATGAGACTTCTTACTGGCATTGCGTATGGCACTATACCAACCGATGTTGATACAATGGGACTTGCCAGACAACAATTGTCTATGATACAGTTTGTTGAATCTCAGAATGAAAGGTTCTTTAACAAACGTATTGATAGAAAGAGATTAATAGGAGAAATTGTTGGAGCTGAGCGTTTAAATGTAGGCGAACTGGGTAGAGCAGCCAAAGAAATGATATATAATGAAATGAGACTTCCTAATTTTGATAGGGATTTCGAGAAATTGTTTGGCAACTTTGATTCTATTAAATGGAACAGAGATAGCATGAAAATAAAAAGTGGATTTAATTTAATGAATGATCATATGTTAGATTTCTATGCAGGCGTTATGAAGCTGGCTGGTAAAGAAAAAGAATTTGAATCCTATCTAAATACAATGCATGATATAAATGCTCAGTATATGGGATATGATTTCATTGATCCAATGCAATATTTATCTCTAAGAGCTGGGATGGATAAGGAAGTCAAGAAGATCGCTAGGGATGTATTTGTTGATGGTATATTTAAAACAGAGTTGAACAAGAAAAACAAAACAGCAATGGATATAGCAAATAATCCAGTGTATGCTTTGATGGGTGGAGCCAGTTACTTTAAGGGAGTATCCTTAGAGAGAGCTCCAACAAAGGATATAAATAGCTTAAAACGTACTAAAGAATTGGCTGACGTAATGCAAGAAATGAAGGATAATATCAGCCCTAATAGCTATAATGCAAAAAAATCTTTTAGAGAAATACGTGAGAATTGTTGGTAATCATAAGGAGATAATATGGCCGTAGACTGTGGACTAGTATCTAAAGAGTTTAAATCATTATACGAAGGTATTGAACTTTGGGCAAATAAGAACAGTACAAAGGAAATATTTAATGATCCTTTTGAAGCTGCTTTAAAACTTATTAACTCAAACTTTAATATGGAGTTGAAGACTCTTAGATATATTAAAGACTTAACCCCCGGTCAGGTTAGAGGTTTTCTTGCAAGACTTACAGAGTTAACAGGAAAAGTTAAGCACGGTGATCTTGACAATAATTTTGCAAAATTTATGTACCAGAGTGGGCATTATGGCCCCAAAGACCCAGTCATAGGCAATCTCCTAAATGAAATGCAGAAAGTTCAATTTAATATGAGAGCAAATGAGGTTGCTGATAAATCAGACTTGAAATTCATTATTGATGAGTTGAAAGCTGAGTCCATTAATAGAAATTTTGAATGGGCTGGTATGAGGGAAGCTGAAAGTACAAGAAAGAGCCTTGAAGAAGCTCGTATTAAATATATGGTTGATTATAAGAACGCAGAACTAAAAAATGATTTAGGAGCTAGGAAAAAAGCTGAAGCAAATCTACATGAAATGAATAAAACAATTGACAGCTTGATTAAAAAAACACATTTGAGTGTTTACGATGAGATGATAAAAGTTATAGAGGTTAGCATACCAGAAGCTGTTACTAAAAGATACAATGAGTTAAAAGAAGAAGCTTATACTGTAACTAAAAAAGGAAAATTAAAGGTTAAAGACAAGAGGAAAGCTGCAAGATTTGATAGGATAAAAAATCATAAAGAGATTTTACGTTTAAATAAAGATGAAATAGCTAGGCTGGTGGTAAAGCCAGACGGTACATCAATAAAAGAATCACCACATCTTTATAATGCAGTTGTAAAGTATCAAAACTTAATGGGTAGACTATATAAAACATTGAGACTTGGTATTAACAAAAGAATTGATTCTGTTATTGAAAGGATGAAATATTTAGGTCAAGCAGATTCCGAAGACGTAAGAGGTCTGGAAATGATACGAGAAAGAATGGAAGAAAAGTATATGCCTAAATATGAAGCTGGTTTTTATCCTCATTATGTAAGAACATTAAACGCTGAATTTATGGATGGCATGATGCAGAGCTTTGATAGCCTTCAGAGGAGTGTTAATGGTAGAGATAAAAGTGACAAGAAGTCTGTTAAGGATATTATTAAGGATATGAATCTTTATATGGATAAACATACCAGTGCTAGAGCAAAAGATTTAGAGACCGGTAAGTTTGGATATGATTATAGTAGGGACTTTTTAAATTCAGTTAGAAATTATGTATCTGATGTAAACAGATTCAACTTTACATCGTATATGGATGCTCATATGATTGAGTCTCTCACTTCTGTGGAACGTATATATAAAACAGATGGAGCCGCTAAAGGATATGGTCAGAATCTAGTAGATTTTATAACTGATATGCATATGGCTACTAATGGTGATACTTCTGTTAGTGCTAATACAAAAGCATGGATGAGAACCGTCTTAGGTCTTGAGTTCGTATCTAAACTAGGATTGAATCCAAGATCAGCTGCTAGGAACTGGTTTCAAAGGTTACTTGATTATGTAACGTGGGGGCCAGTGCAGGTTTCAAAGAGTAAGGACTATCTTAAATCTATTGATCTAGGTAAGGAAAAAAATCCTGAGAATTATATTGACAGTGTTCTAAAAGATAATGGATTATTGTACGATGAAGTTTCTCCAGAATATATTGAGTCAGGACTACAGGCTCCTTCATCAATGTTTAAGTTGATTGAATGGAATAATAATATTGGAAAGTTTGAAGCTGTTAAGAAGTCTAGGATTGAAAAGGTAGCTGATAAAGTAGGATATCTAGCCGGTAAGACTTCATGGCTACACAGGAAAGCTGAAAATAATAATAGGAAACATACATTTAAGTTAGCTTATTCTCAAATGCATAGGTGGATGGAGAATCCTCATTTTAGAGCTTCATTATCCGAACGAGGTTTAAGTCCACTACAAATTGATGCTAATATTAGAACTGTAGCTGAAAGATATGCAGTGAAGATGACTATAATGAATCATTTTGATTATGCTGATTATGCCAAGTCAAAGGCTCTTAGACATAAGGTTGGTAGATTCGCTGGTCAGTTCCAACACTTCATGTTTGAGTTCTTTGAAAGAAACATGAAGATATTAAGAGAGTCTAAGTATGATGTATTGGAAGGCAATCTAGTAGGTAAGGATGCTGCAGGACTTGCTCAGGCGTATAGAATGGGATTCTTATATTTCTTGGCTCCAATGATTGCATCAGCGTTTAGTGGTGTTGATTTTACAAATCTAGTTGAACACGATACCGCACAAAGATTAAAACAATGGGGAACCTTTTTTCTTGGTGATGATGATGAAGTGGCTGAAGCCTTTTACGGTAAGGGGCCTCTTATCTCTACATTTGGGGGGCCAATCACATCTGATATAATTGACATAGGTATTATGATGGACTTGATTGATTTAGATGATGATAGTGTGCTTACATTAATAGCTGGACTAGAAAAATACGATCCATATAAAAGCTCATCTGATACCACTAAGAAAATTAGACTACTAAATACATTTCTTGGTAGAGCTCTTGAAAGACATATTCCTCAGCTACAAAAAGGTAGAATTGGATGGGCTGTTCAACAGGAACTTGGATTGTATCCCACTGCTGAAGCAAGAAAAGCTCAAAGAAGAGTTAAGAAATTAAGAAAACAGATAGTTCCAGCAGATATAGAGAAGGCTCTTAGTCGATTAGGTATTCAGCAGCAGTAGTAAAGGCGCTGCGTAAAGCCTGAAAGGAACTTATATAAACCGCAGTCACCCTTACTACTTAATTTTTTGGTTTTAATACTGGTATGCATGTCTCACAAAGATTCTTAAGTTGCAAAATGATTGGATATAATACCTCGTCTTGTTCCCTTTCTGTTAGTTGATTTTTACATTGGTTAAATATTTCGAGGTTGGCTTCTAAAGCCTGTACAAGAATATCAATTTCATTTCGCATGTTGGTGTTCCCTTTCTTTACTTTGTTCAATAAATCCATAGACTGCTATTAATATAGCATCTGCATTGTATAATGTAACTTTTTTATCCGTGTATTTCTTTGCTATTTCCTTTAGTATATTTTTTCTATCTGTTTTTTCCTTTGGTAATTTTACCTTAAACTTTTGCTTATAATATTTCATCCATGTTTGTGGAGTTATCAGTACTGTGTCAACATTAAATGATGATAGTATTCCTAACCATTCTCCATAGTTAACTCCAAATGTAAAGGCTGCTCTTGTTGCGTTGGAAGGTCTTGCCCAAACTCGTTCCATATATGCCACTAAATGATTACTTCTATTTGATACGAACCTATTTTTTACTAATCTAATTACAGATGACATATCATCGGGGTTATTTGGACACTTAATAACCTTTTCTATTCCATCGTCCCATATTGCTACTGCACCACTTTTACCGGGATCTATACCTATAATCATTTTTAACGAAAATCTTTTTTCAGTGAACTATTCATACCAGAAACTTAATATAAAACTCAATTTGGGAAATATATAACTTTTTTTACTATCACTTGGTCATACTGCTTTTTTAGAGCAATAATTACACTGTTTAATATCTTTTCCGTATTTAGGAATCTCTTTATAATAATGTGTTATTTTCACCGTACCCTCTTTACCTAAAGACCATACTGTATTACAATCTTCACATATGTACATTGATTCGATATACTCCTCTTTTTTAACTTTTTCATAATATTGGTTACTAAGTCCTTCACCAAACCTTCTTATTATCCAATCAATCATTATGAACCATTCTTAGGAATATCTCCTTGTGCCATGTCTGAGTTCATATAAAACTTGCACCTACCACCATTGAATCCAATTTTATGAGTTCCTATTTTACCATATCTGCACTTTGATACAATCAATTCACTGTTATATGGTGAGTATCTTTCATTATCAAAATTATGTCCATAGAATACAAACATTGCAGATTCTGCAGTTTGTTCTATTACACCTGACTCTGCATAATCACTCATCCGAGGTCTAGGGTCTAATCTTTTCTCTATTTCCCTATTTAACTGTGATACAAGTATTGCAGAACAATTCTCTGTTTTACAAATCCACTTGTACTCCTGCATAATCTTTTCAATTTCAAATCTTCTTCCTTCCCTAACATTACTTACATCAATCAACTGAATGTAGTCATCAATTATAACATCGGGCTTATGTTTAGCAATTTCTCGTAGTGAATCATTTAATGATCTAACTCCATCATACATGATTAAATTCTCATAATCAGACTTTATTCTATCCGATACTGCATTGAACTCTATATTATCCTTCTCTGATAGCTTATTTTGTCTAATATTACCGTATTCTAGAGCTTTACTTTCCATAACGACCATCTTCTTCAACATTTCCGTGTTGCTCATTTCTCGATTGAATAACATGACCGTAAAACCTTGTTTTATTAAACCCTGTATCATGTTAATAACTAGGGTTGTTTTACCATGTCCCGGCCTACCTCCCAATACTGTTATTTCTTTTCTTGTCATTCCACCTGCAAATGTGTCTAAGTGAGCTAATTTGAATGGTATTAAATTTGAATCTTCTTTAACAACCTTTACCATTTCATTTACAAGGTCTTCAATTTTTCTTTCTTTTGATGGTTGTATCTCTCTTAATTCAGTAATTAGTTTGCTGTGTTTCTCTAATATACTGTCAACTTTTTTATAGTCATCATAACTTGCATTAACAAGAATATGTGCTGATTTAGCAGTCTCTCTTTGTATATATCTTTCCCATACTATTCTGGCATATTCTTCTACATTTGCTGTTGTTGGTATATACTCAGTTAATCCTGTTATATAAAATGCCATGCTCTCACCAGTCATATCCCTGACTTTATCACTCAGTGTTATGAAATCTATTTCTATGTTATCTTTATACAAATCATTTAGTGCTCGCCATACAAATTTATTATCTTTATCATAAAAAGCTTCTTCATCTCTTATCCATGCCATGCCAATTTCCTGCTCTCTGTCTCCTCCCGTTATCATACATCCTAGCAATGCTTTTTCAGCTTCTTCTGAGTGTGGTAGTATTTGACCATTACTATTACTATTGTCTTTCATTTGTTCTCTCCTTAAACATTTCAACTTGAGATACTGGTTCATAGTTAGTAATTACATATTCTTTACGATCAGTTTTTCTCGCATCTTTTGTTGCTCCAGTATATTTAATATTTAATGTCTTTATGTTATATTGTTTGTACAGTTCTTTTACTTCTGATCTATGATCATAGCTTACCATAAACTTCCCACCGGCTTCATCTATTTTATTAACACAGTCTCTTAGTCTTGTGTGGTCTTCAATAGTAAAGTTGTTCATATAATAACTACCTTTTTCTGTTGCTATTATATATGGCGGGTCTAAATACCAAAAGTCATTATCCTTCGGATAATATTTATCAAATAGTGTTCCAAAATCTAGGTTTTCTATTGTTGCTCCACCTAAAAACATTCTTGAGTATCTAAGCTCATCGTCCCAATTTTTGTTCATATCTTTATTCATTGAGAATGGGGTATGCACCAATTTATTAAAGCTATTTCTGATACAATAGAAATATTTAGCTGCTTGCATTGGGTCAGGAATTTCAATCTCTCTATTTTCCTTAATTTCCTCTCTGAAATCTAAGAATAATTTACGAGATTTAGGAATCCAAAATAAATTTTCTACCAATTCTTCACGCTTATTTATAACGCACATATATAAATTAACTATGTTGTTATCTATATCGTTTAGAACATTCCATCTTGCTTTTGGTTTCCTAAAGAACATTGATAATCCACCGGCAAATACTTCTATATATCTATCATGATGGGGTATGAGCGGAACAAAAGTCTTGCTCAACTCATACTTTCCACCATAATACGGTATAATTATAGGACAATCATACCAGTCAAGGCTAGGCATGTCCTACCTCTGATAGAGCCCACTTCTTCATTGTGCCATACAAGCTATTCTCTAGTGTATGAGTTGATTCAGAATTTCTACTCATGTGATGTGTTAACACATTGGTACCTACATTAAATAAGTCCCAGAATGTCTTTGGTCTATCAACAATCAATCTCTGAGTTACAACCTGATTAGCCTGTAATGGGAACAACTCAATAAACTTGACAATATGTCTCTCTTTTATATTGTTGTCTATTAATATTGGAAACTCATCTTTGAATATGATTTTAGTCTTCTTAATAGTTTCATCAATAACAGGTTCTATATCATCTAAAGATACATTATAGACACTGTGTTTATTCTTATAGTTTTGTGCTATAACACCTATTATCATACCATTAGTACAAACTAACCTAAAAGCACCTGCAAGTATGTTTAAACCTATAGTCCCATCATAGCTATTTCTAATAACTATTTCAGGTGTCATTACGTCACCTTTTCTAACACTTACTTTCTCATTTGGGAAGTGCCACTTGACTGTTGTTCTTGCTCCATCACTAAATACAGCAACTTCTTTTATTTCTCCACCACTCTTTTTAATCATTGGATTAGCGTAACTGAATATTTTTTCATTAGTTATGAGTTTATATTCATCTGTCATACAGCTTAATATTTGTCCAGTGTCTTCTCTTACAATGAACTTATGACCTGTACTGTCTATTTCTTTACCTTCTAACGCTCCTTTATCGTCAAGAGGTACTCCTATTGCAGGTACTTCGCAAACAGGAAATAATGTTTGTTCTAAATAACTTTCAACTGTCATTTTACTCTCCTTTACTCTTTTATTTCTATTACAGGGGGAGGCATACCTAACATGTCTCTCTCATTTTTCTTTAAAACCCCTATATTCTCGTTTCTATTTTGTATTATTTTTCTTAAATAAGCAAAACCTTTTCCGTGTATATAATATCCATTTTGATAGTATTGTTCTATTCCCCACTCAACTACATGATCTTCAACGCTTTGTATTCCAAATAAAAAACGAAAGTAGTTTATTCTATTTTCAAATGGTAATCTTGATGTTATGGTTGAAGATATTTTGTTAAGATATTTAATAGTTCTTTTTTTTCTAGCTTTTAACAGTCTACTAATTTCAGAAGAAATATTATACATTTTATCAAAACTATATCCACACGATGGACAAGTTGTGCTATTGCCCATTCTTTTTCTCCTTTAATTCAGACCCAGCTTTTAAAAACTCTTTTGCTGCAAATTTTGGGTCTTTAAAACCTTTATCTTTAAGAAACTTTACTAATTCTTCTTCATTTTGAGTGTCAACTAGGTGTGCTAGCCATGCCATTTGTGCCATTTTATTCTTTCCTTTCTAATATTTTTATTATGTCAAATGCTTCTGTTATTCTGTCATTTACTAACTTATAGTTATCCCTATTTTTTGCTCCTTGATTAAAAATCATTTGCTCTAAGTCATCAAGCTTATCCATTATTTTAAGCATATCTTCCTCAATTACTTTTACTTTCATGCTATTTATTACTCTTTTAGGCTGCATTTATATCCTCCTTATTAAATAAGTTTTCTAATAGTTTTTCTTTATGTTTATTATAAATATGATCAAATATCTTTATATCTTTAGTCATAATCATTTCACAGAATGGACACTTTTCTCCATTGCCTATCGCTAACATTCCTACAAGCATCTTGGCTCCTCATTAATTTCCAAATATTCTTCCATATATTTAATTGCAGACATTCTATCTGATCTACATGGAAATCCGGTACCATTAAGATCACATGACAAATCTTGTTTTATACGATCTCCAAGAATTATTAAACGATCAATTTCATCTTCACTTAACACATTTTCATCTTTATCATCATGATCAAACCTATTTTTCATCTTTTGAAATCTTTTTATCATTGTTTTCCTAGCTCCCACATTTTATTTATTTGTTCTTTTGTATAACCTTTTTTTAATAAAGCCTGTTCTCTTGACATATGTGTCATTGGAACATCAGAAAGATTTAGTTCTCTACCATACAAGTCAACCCAAACTATTTTACTAAGCCATTCTTTTTTAGTCATTTATATATCTTTCGTCATTTTCATCGTAATAATTTTCTTCTTTCCATTTACCACTAAATACTTTTTTACCTAGCTTATATTCAGGTGTTTCTTTAATTGCTTTATTCATTTTGTCTACATATTCTTTATTAAACTGTTCTTCAAATACTAGTTTTTCATCTTCTTGCATTGTATTAAACTCATCAGCAGTAGTTGGTTCTCCTTCATGGAATTGTTGTAATGCCGCATGTGACTTAGGAACAACATCATATATTGGATATAGTTCTCTCTTTAAATATTCCATATCTGCTCTATTGGAGGGTTGTGCGTGCTCTCCGTATTTAGGAAACATATCTTCTCTATCTTCTAATTCTTTTAAATGTTTTATTGCAATTGTTAAAGCCTGTGATAGAATAAACTTACCTCTTATTGAATTTCTAAATGCTCTTGCGTTCTTAATTTCTTTTTCACGCTCCATTTGAGCAACATTTACTTGATAACCTTTATTTGACATTTCTTTCATTATATACCCCAAGTTTTACATGCCTTTAGGAATGTTTTCATAAATGTATAATTATCAATCCAGTTCTTTTCACACATGTGCGCTAACCAATCCCATCTATCTTCTCTTGTTAAACATCTGCTCTTTTCTATTGAATATGTCCAGCCATTTATTTTTACGTCTAAAGAATTTTCTGTTATTTTATATTCTTTTTGTGGTTGATTTGAATCATCCTCTAAAATTTCCTTTAAAGTATGTATAGTCATTTTTACTCCTTATCTTTTTCTTTCCAGCCTATTTTATAATTATCACGGTCTACTCTTTGT
>Ga0114911_1001941_pt1 | contig 10102 bp, 8 predicted proteins | sample MalvireepMed_904_FD_89688 | JGI IMG/M metagenome (GOLD analysis project Ga0114911, IMG submission 89688) | Marine viral communities from the Global Malaspina Expedition - Malaspina viral metaG DeepMed_904 | ecosystem: Environmental > Aquatic > Marine > Oceanic | place: Mediterranean Sea...
CAGGTGATGCGTTTTCATGCTCAAAGCAGTGAAATTGAACAACAGTCGAGCGAAGTCTGGCACAAACAGCTGCAAACAGCACTGCAGGAAGATAAGTTCACTTTGTTTTATCAACCTATTGTGAGTTTACATGGAGAAGAACAGGAATTTTATGAGGTACTACTCCGACTCCAGGTGAATGATGAATTTATTGCTGCGGATAAATTTATTCATCATGCCGTTCAGTTAAAAATGATGACGGAAATTGATAAATGGGTAATTCGAAGTGCGTTAAAGGCATTAACCATTCATCGTCAACGGTTTCCTAAAACACGCTTCTTTATCAAGTTATCTGAACAAAGTCTGCATGAAGAAGCTTTTGTTGATTGGTTGTCTGCGTCATTATCCGCTCAACAGCTGACAGCTCGGTCTCTCATTTTTGAAGTAAGTGAGACAATGGCAATTGATAATGTTGAGCAAGTGAGTCATGTTATCGAGCGTTTACAGAGTTTAGGCTGTGAGTTTGGTCTGGAACATTTCGGCTCCGGCATCGATTTCTCCAATAGTCTGAAAGCGTTTAATGTCGATTATTTAAAGATCAACGGCACGTTTGTCGAAAATATGGCACATGATGCTGAAAATCAGGCGGCTGTTAAAGCGATTATTGAGATGACAAAAGAAGCGGGTAAACGCTCGATCGCTGAGTTTGTATCTGATGCTAATAGTCTAGCTCTATTGTGGCGTTTAGGCGTAGATTATGCCCAAGGCTATTATATTCATGAACCGTCAGCAGAGATGAACTATAACTTTGAAGATGATGAGCTTTAACGTAAAAAAAGCCGGGCAAGCCCGGCTTTTTTATTGATCATTATCGGTTTCCACGTAAGGCGTTGATGCGCTCTTCTAACGGTGGATGCGTCATGAAGAGTGCTGACAGACCGCCGCCTTTGCCTCCGGAAATACCCATAGCGTGAAGCTGATCAGGTAACGGTTCGGTTGATGTGCCTGCTAAGCGTTGCAGTGCGGCCACCATCTTGGGAGCGCCGACCAGACTGGCAGCACCGGCATCAGCTCTGAATTCACGCTGACGGCTGAACCACATCACGATGATACTCGCCAGAATACCAAGCACTAGCTCGGCAATAATTGAAGTGATCCAGAATGCCGGGCCATGGCCACGTTCTACCTTAAATACGGTTCTATCGACGAGATGACCAATGACGCGAGATAAAACAATAACAAAGGTGTTCACGACACCTTGAATTAAGGCCATTGTCACCATATCCCCGTTAGCGATATGGCTTACTTCATGAGCCAGTACGGCTTCTACTTCATCCTGAGTCATGGATTGCATAAGACCTGTGCTTACGGCAACAAGTGCATTATTTTTGTTCGCACCGGTTGCGAAGGCATTCGGTTGTGGAGAGTTGTAGATAGCGACTTCTGGCATACCAATATTCGCTTGTTGTGCTAAGCGTTTAACGGTATTGACCAGCCAGCGTTCTGTGTCATTTTTAGGTTGCTCAATGACCTGGGCGCCTGTCAGATGTTTAGCTGTCCATTTTGAGATAAGCAGCGAAATGATCGAGCCACTGAAACCAATAACGGCTGCATAGATAATCAAGGCATTCATATCAAGGCCTGCACCTTGCTCATCCAATAGACTGTCAATGCCCAGCAATCTCATTGTAATGCTTAATACGGCGAGTACAGCTATATTGGTGCCAAGAAAAAGTAATATGCGTTTCATGCATTCAATCCTGTCTTAATGAGTCATGGTTAATATGGGTAGAGTCCCTGCTATTTTCAAGCAGGATAAAGACAATTTTTCACTATCTCAGTTTCCAGTTGATGACGAATATTCTGGCACGCATGTTCGAACTCAGTATCGATGACTAATGTACAGATAGGTTGACCTGAATGAATCATCTGCTGGTCAGAAGGAATATCGTGAGCCTGAGGTGGCCAGTTTGCTTTTTCACGAACACGATAATTTTTATCAGCAAACAAGTAAGATAATGTTCGTATGCTATGTTTTTGTATGTCTTGATAAGCTAGATTATCTGCTTGGGTGCTCATACAAGCCTGAATATGTCTGCGTAAAATATCACCTGAGTTGGAATAGAGTTCTGCTGAGGCAGATAGCCTTGGATTCAATTCAAGAATGTAGATATTGTCTGCCTCATCGATTAGAAAATCGAGACTGCCAAACCCTTTAAAACCCGTTGCTGTAATCAGTTGCTGTAACGCTGTGCTTACTTTTTGTTGTGAAGATGGATTGAGAGCAATCTGGTTAGTAAGCTGTTGTAAGGTGAAGGTGTGTGTGTCATGAATCTGTTCATTAAAACCAAGGACTGAAGCAGCCTTTCCATCAGCAATAAAGCTTACTGAAGCAGATTTACCTTCGATATATTCCTGGAAAATCACCTGTTCATCAGAGTAAAGATTGGTGTGTTTAATATGTGTTCCTCCATAACTCTTCATATCCTTGCTGAGCCAGCGCCTTTTATTTTTGTCTGGAGGGCTGATGAGGTGAGTTTCAGGATAAGGAATACCTAGTCTGTCGAGTAATGGAAAAAACTGATCAGCTGAGCGTAGTTGTTCAAAAGTATGGAAGCTATTGCCTAATGGTTGAATATGAGGGGGTAACTGTTCCAGAACAGGGTAAAAACGTTCGATTCCAGCGCCACAAATCAACATACACGGCTGCTGTTGGCTCAGAGAATCAAGCGATGAGAGCAAGGAGGCTATTGTGAGTTTATCTAACGAAGGTAAGCGAACCAGTCGATTTGAAACGCGCTGGGTATCTGTATCTGCAAAACAGTCCGCTACCCAGGTCTGGTAACCGAGTTGGGCCGCGGACTGTGCAATAAATCGAGCAGTTTGCGCAAATATGAGTAAAGGTAACTGCTCTTGTGGCATAGCCTGACTGTGTTAAACCAGTTTACGCGCACCTTCAAAAGCATTACGGAAATCAAGATATACAGGTTTTTCTGATTCTAGGGTTTCTCTCAGTAAAGCTTGCTGTAATTTGTATTTGACATCACCAATAGCCAAGGCTCCAATCCCTACTGCATCAGGTGAATTCGTAGCATGAGCCAGAGGTGCACCAAAGTCCATTAATTTAACGCCTTCAATACCCAGAGGTGAAACCGCATTGACATCACCAGCGACTTTGAGTTTTGTCGCATCACGAAGTACAGAAGCATTTAACACTTGAACACCGGCTTTTGCCGCACAGAAAACGATATCTGCATCAGATAATAGACGAGCCTTGTCAGCATCAGATGCTGCCGTTGTTCCACGTAAATCGACGCCGTAACGTTTTTTAGCTTCTGCTGCAAATTCAAGTGCTGTATCAATAGAAAAGTGATCAACAATCGCAGTTTCAGCGCCTTGGAGTGCAGCAATGACTGCTGTGGCAATACCTACTGGACCTGTTCCACCAAATACAACGGCTTTAGCCCCTTTTAATTCTTGCTGAAATTTGCTTTTTAGTTCACGTTCGACACAAGCAACCAAAGCTGCTGCAGTGGTAAATGCACCACTTGGATCTGCAAATACTGAAATTTCAAATGGTGGCACCATCGATTTTTTGGCTGAATCCAGCATGTCCATGGCTAATCCGATATCACGGCCACCAATGAACATTCCTGTTTTTTTCACGCCAGAAGGGCCACGGGAAAATATGGCGTCTTGAGTTAATCCTGCGACTTCACTCAACTCAACATGAGAGTATGGAATGAGTACATCATAACCAGCGTCTAACGCCATGTTAATGTCAAAAGGGCTGTTATGCTTCATTGGATTGAGCATGTGAATAATCGAACGTTTGGACATAATTAATCCTTATAATAAAATCAAATTACGGCTGGAGTTGTGATAATAGCCACACTTACATAGAGGATTCAATAACTGCACCATGATTATCAGCAGATGTCTGAATAAAGATGGGGGCGTTACCATCCGAAAAAGTGGTTTTGGCAAACTGGGTAAGATGCTCGATTAATTGTTTTGCCTTAGCCTCATTTTCGACAAAGATACAGCCAGTTGGTCCCCATGAGCTCTGTGCTACTCCTGAATGACCTAATCTTTGTGCTTCTAATAAGCAAGATTCAACTCGCTTGCTGGTATATCTTCCACCCTGTGCTTTTGCAAAATGATCACCAATTAAAGCTTGAATATCGGTGACTGCTTTGCCAAAGTCATCACAAGACTTCTCTATGAGTGCAGGTAACAAGCACATCAATGTCAAATGGCTAATTAATCGTGCATTTTCTTGAGGGAAAATAGGTAGTTCATGGAACGCTTGTACCTCGGCAGTGCCATGTATACCTTGATGATGAGGATCCATAACCAATACTATTTTCCAGTCTGCCGGATAATCCATATGAGCCAGAATAGGAGGTACAGTCTGGTTTGGTTTTAATCCACCATCAATCACAAACCCGCCATGATCAAAAGTAGCAATGCCGATACCTGAGCGTTTCCCCCTACCTAGCTGCTTCGCGATAGAGGGTGTGGAGATTGATATACCATGAAATTTGGCAAGGGCCGTACCTACAGTTAAGGCCAGTTGTGTCCCAGACCCCAGACCTGAGTGCTCAGGAATGGTTTGTTTTACACAAATATTGATGCATCGGTTTGCTGAAGGAATCTGACTACCGATACTTTCATAAAAACGTTCGCAAATTTGCCTGATTTTCAGTTTCAAATTATCCGTCAGGCCTTTACCTTGAATAAGGAAGTTCTCAGCGGGGGATATTTGAATGATGGTGTGATGGCTATTGATCGCCACGCCGATACTACCGAACTTGCGACCAATTTCAGCATTTAAATCAAGAAATCCCAGATGGAGCCTGGCCGGAGCCTGAACGGTAACAGATGACATTGCCGTCAGGCTTTCAGCTTCAGCAGTTTGTTGTTTCACTGTTCGTTATCAATCTTGCAGGCAATGTCGTAAATCGTGGTTTCATCCAAAAAGGCATCATTACTTTCAAAAAGTGAAGCGATAGCGCCACGGTGGACTTTCATTTTGAAGTTACCAATGGCAATTGCGCCGTAGTAACGCATGCCATTTTTCTCTGTGCCATTATCCATAACTTCCATACCTGCCACACCGAGGGGAGGTACAGCGTTTACATCGGCCACCACCTCAATAGATGTATTGTTTTCCAGTGCCATCTCCGGCACAACACAGACACCCGCCGGGCCGGCAGCAATCACAACATTAGCATCAGATAAGACACGTTTAACCGCTTCATCACTACGTGTTTCACCTGGTAGAACCTCAACACCGTAATGTTCTTTCATTTCCTTGACGGTTGCTTTACTTCTTTCCATGCTGCGGCAAGTTAAGGTGACTTTTTTTGCGCCTTCTCTCAGCATATAAAGTGCAGTACGTTGACCAACAGGGCCTGAACCTAAAATAACAACGTTTTTATCTTTCACATCGTAATCTGTTAGCACTTTTCGGGCGATAGCCGCGGCAGTGGTATTTGAGCCGTTAGGATCAAGCATAACCGATACGCTGACTGGACCAAAAAACGCTTTTTTAACTGCTTTACCAACCAGATCGCTGGCAGGGACATTTGAGCCACCGATGAAAATCGCGCTATTTTTTAAGTTTTTACCGCCACGAGTAAAAATCATGCCGTGGACATGTGGTGTGACATTGTCACGTGTCGCGCCGCCATGAGCAATAATGTTATCGACTCCAGCATCATAAGCCACTGCTTGGTCGAAGGTGCTGGCAACTGGATCGGTATCCAAGTGCAATAACAATTTTTTCATTTGGCTATCTCCCGCCTGTATTAATAGTGTCTGAATGAATAAGAAATTCTACCTGATGTTGCTCTTGTGTGAAAATAAAGCGTTTTTCGTCTATCTGCGATGGCGGAAGATGGTGAAGAATTCATGTAATATGTCTACCTAATTCTGTATCAAAATCAGGATAAGTGGAACTTAATACTATAAGGCTGAGTCACAACTCATCCAAACTGATGAATAATAATTTATAGGAGAGAATGAATGAAGATTGCTGGAGCTGCTACGTTGTTTGCTACAGGTTTGGCGTTACTGCCAACAATGGCAATGTCCAATGATTTTTCTACGGTAACCCGTGTACATTTTGTGATGGATTGTATGGAAGCTAATCCTAAAATGAATGTTTATGAAGGTGTTCATAAATGTTCTTGTGTGGCGGATAAAATGGCAGAAGCCTTTTCCGAAAAAGAGTTTGAAGATATTAGTGCTGGCTTTATGTACAAGAACCTACCTGCTGATAAAGGGGCGGAGTTCAGAGACGACAAAGGCCTTAAGAAAGGTTTAAAACTTTTCGAACAAGTGAATGAAACAGCTTATAAAGAGTGTCGTATTCACAATTAATAAATGTTCAAATAAAAAAGGCCGCTTAAGCGGCCTTTTTTATTTGTGGTTCGGTTAAATGTCTTTTTCTATTTCAAACTCTTCTGATTGAGTATCACGTACTTTCGCTTCTAATTTTCCATGTTCTTCAGGTGTGAATGTGAATCGAAGACTTGGATCTTCACTGATAGATATTCCAGCATCAACACTTATTAAGGGTTGACCGTTATAGCTGATATCAATTTTATCCACATAATGTGCCGGTATGTATTTACGTGCCTTTTGATCAAATTGTAGTCCGTTGTAGTTGGGATGACTGATGATCATCTGCGCCTGAACCGGTTCACCGATGGTTGGTTGACGCATTCTTAGCTGCATTTTGCCTAAACGTGCTAATGCGGCGGCGGCATCTTTGCCAGCAGGAGCACTACAGCCACCAGAGGCTTTCACAAAGCGCGACACCATATATAAACTGCCGTCGTTCATTTCGGCGACAGCGCGAACATAGGTATATTGATCAACCCGCATTCGAGTTGATAAATCCACGCTACCTAGGTTCGGGGAAAGGTGGAACTTTGCCGAGTAAGGCATCGGGTTGTTATCGATAAATACGTATATGTTTTCTATGTAGTTATCTTTTGTTTGTGGTTTTAATGATTTTATCGTGATTGGAACAATGGCTGCGTCTTCAGCACGTTTTGGTGCTTCCAAAACTAATATATCATTTGCATCATCTTGTATTGTTTTGTCACCAAAGTAAGTTTGTTTAAGCGCAGGCCATACGGGTTCTTCCGGCGTTGCTGCCATGATCGAGTAACTACTCATAAGAAAGGCCAAACCCACTAGTGTTATTGTTGATAATCGACTAAACATTTTTCTCTCCCAATAAGTCGTTATTGTTATTGTAAGATTTTTGAGAAGTTATGTATGGGAAAAGTTCCTTGTTCTGCTTGTGTCGGCTGATATCACGAAGTTACCTGGTTAAAACTAGATATCTTTGTTTCCATAAAAGCATTAGGGCGCAGTGGTTCTGTAAATATTCGTCCATTGATCAGAATCGCGATATATGGGCTTTCAACTGGTACAATATCGGCCTTTATTGAATCAATCCAGTTGAGAGTTTCTAACATGACTATACGTACCCGTTTTGCACCAAGTCCAACAGGTTATCTACATGTTGGTGGGGCGAGAACAGCCTTGTTTTCCTGGCTTTACGCCCGTAAACATGGTGGTCGATTTGTACTTCGCATTGAAGATACCGATCTTGAACGTTCGACGGCTGAATCTGTACAAGCGATTCTCGATGGTATGTCCTGGTTGGGGCTCGATTATGATGAAGGGCCTTTTTATCAAACTCAACGTTTCGATCGTTATAAAGAAATCATTCAGCAGCTGATGGAACAAGGTGATGCTTATTATTGCTATTGTTCTAAAGATGAATTGGAAGAGATGCGTGAAAAGCAACGCGCCAACAAAGAAAAGCCTCGCTACGACGGGCGTTGCAGACATTTAACAGCACCTAAACCTGGCATTGACCCTGTTATTCGCTTCAAAAATCCAACATCCGGCAGTGTTGTGGTGAAAGATATGATTAGAGGTGATGTCGAATTTAAAAATGCTGAGCTGGATGATTTGATTATTGCACGTCCTGATGGCACCCCCACGTATAACCTAACTGTCGTTGTCGACGATATGGATATGCAGATGACCCATGTAATACGTGGTGACGATCATCTCAATAATTCACCCAGACAAATTAATATCTTCAACGCTCTTGGTGCTGAACCACCGAAGTTTGCTCATGTGCCGATGATCTTGGGTGATGATGGTGCCAGATTGTCAAAACGCCACGGCGCGGTAGGTGTCATGAGTTATCGCGATCAAGGTTATCTACCAGAAGCATTATTAAACTATTTAGTGAGACTGGGTTGGTCACATGGTGATCAGGAAGTGTTTTCGATACAAGAAATGATCGAGTTTTTTGATATTGAGGATGTTAACAGAGCAGCTTCTAGTTTTAATACTGAGAAGTTACTCTGGTTGAACCAGCAATATATCAAAAATAGTCCTGCATCCCATATTGCACAACATCTGGCTTGGCATATGGAGCAACGGTCAGTCGATTTGTCTGCAGGACCTACTCTTGAGCAAATTGCTGTGCTCTATCAGGAACGTGCAAAAACGCTTGTCGAAATGGCTGATAGCAGTATTTTCTTCTATGAGAAAGTCAGCAGCTATGATGAGAAGGCGGCAAAGAAAAACCTGAACCAGACTAGCTTACCTTTGTTGCAAGATATGAAAACACGCTTATCACAAATTACAGATTGGCTTGCTGAACCCATCCATACAGAAATAAAAGTCTGTGCCGAAAAGCATGAAGTAGGCATGGGGAAAGTTGCCCAGCCAATCAGGGTGGCTATCACAGGAAATACAGTGTCGCCTTCCCTGGATGTGACACTCGAATTACTGGGTCGTGAGCGCACATTGGAAGCAATCGGACTAGCTATTGACTGGATTATTAATCAGGACTGAAACAGGATTAAAAACCTGTACTAACTAAAAAATATATAAATTTCATTCACTTATGCTTTCGGGAAAAAATTCCCGAAAGTTATAAGTAAAATATCATAAAAAAGATGGGAAATATGCTTGACTAACGTTTTCTTCAAGATTATTGTTGCCCTACGCATGAGGTTCAACACTGAACAATTTTCGTGTCGTATATAACTAGAAAGCAATAAAGAGGAAAACTTTATGAAGCTGAAAACTTTATCAATCGCAATGATGACATTAGCTGTTCCAGGTCTAGCAGTAGCTGATGAATTATTGGAAATGCAAAAAGATGAAAACAACTGGGTTATGCCAGCAGGTAACTATGCGAATACACGTTACTCTGAATTAACTCAAATCAATAAAGACAATGTTAAAGATTTAAACATGGCATGGTCTTTCTCAACGGGTGTTTTACGTGGTCACGAAGGTAATGCTTTAGTTATCGACGGCACTATGTACGTTCACACACCATTTCCGAATATCGTGTTTGCGTTGGATTTAAACAACGACGGTGCGATCAAATGGAAATATGAGCCAAAACAAAACTACGACGAAACAGTGCCAGTTATGTGCTGTGACACCGTTAACCGTGGTTTAAGCTATGGCGATGGCAAAATTTTCCTGAACCAAGCGGATACAACACTTGTTGCATTAAATGCTGAAGACGGCAAAGTGGTTTGGTCTGATAAACGTGGTGATCCTAAGAAAGGTGAAACCAGCACAGGTGCTGCATTTGTTGTTAAAGACAAAATCTTAGTGGGTATTTCAGGTGGTGAGTTTGGTGTACGTGGTTATATCAAAGCCTACAGCCTGGATGGTAAAGAACAGTACACGGCATACAGCACAGGTCCTGACAAAGAAATGTTAGTTGATCCTAACAAAACAACGTCTATGCTGAAGCCGGTTGGCAAAGATTCATCTTTGAAAACCTGGCAAGGTGACCAATGGAAAATTGGTGGTGGTACAACATGGGGCTGGATTTCTTATGATCCAGATCTGAACATGTTCTACTATGGCTCAGGTAACCCATCAACTTGGAACCCGGTTCAACGTCCTGGTGACAACAAATGGTCAATGTCTTTATGGGGTCGTGACTTAGACACCGGTATGGCGAAATGGGTTTACCAAATGACGCCACATGATGAGTGGGATTATGACGGTATCAACGAAGTCATTCTTGCTGATCAAAAAGTGAAAGGCAAAA
>Ga0114911_1001942_pt1 | contig 10099 bp, 20 predicted proteins | sample MalvireepMed_904_FD_89688 | JGI IMG/M metagenome (GOLD analysis project Ga0114911, IMG submission 89688) | Marine viral communities from the Global Malaspina Expedition - Malaspina viral metaG DeepMed_904 | ecosystem: Environmental > Aquatic > Marine > Oceanic | place: Mediterranean Sea...
TCATCATAGTGACTATCGGCGCCTAGCAACGATCCCCTACCCTACCCTTGAAAACCTTTTCAATCCCTGTCAGAGGCCTTTTCAATCCCTATCAGAAGCCGTCCGCCTTACCTTATATACTGTCGTCCGAATCGGCGCCTTCTATCACCTTGGCATCACCTTCGATCACATTGTCATTCCGGCGCCCAATAAGCTCCAATAGTTCGCCCCGGGACAGTTCCGCCATAACATGGCCAACACTACCTGTAACTTCCGTCAACCTACGATCGACCCAGTGACCCGTGATATTGGCCAGACTGTCTAGTGCACCACGGGCAGCGCTGTAATGTGGTCTCACGCCTTCCAACGATCCCTCGATCACTTCGAGGTACTTCCCAATCAGAAACTCTCTGGTAATTTCCGTGTTTCGTTCGGTACTTTCACGGATCTTAACCAGACCTTTATTAACCTCACGTCGAACCTTGGGATTTGCTAGCAACTTTGACGAAGCCGACGCGAGGCTATTTTCATTGGCAAAGCTATACCCGGCATCACGATAGGCTGCAGCACAATTTCTTCCGTTATTCACATACTCTCGAATGAAGTTTCTTTGTTTAGTCGTGAGACCTTTTTTTGTGCCTTCCATGTCTACAAGCCTATCAGAAAACACACATTCCCCACAAATCAACCATCTATTCATGAAAATAGAGAGAATCTAGTAATAAAAAGATAGAATAACCATTGACCCACGCATATAATGGGAGCACGAAACAACACAGGAAGGTGAACACTTCAATGACAACTGCAACATTAACGATCAAGGAACAATTTCTAGCGCTACCGTCCAACATCCGCAATGCATCGTCTGGAATCATTTGGCAAGGTCCGTCTCCGGTGAATGGTGCCAAGATCATGGGCATTATTTCTGGTCTCAAAACTAAATCAGACAATGACAAAACCGGCACAATGGCACAAATTGATATCCTCCTGGCCGACTCGCACCCGATGGAAGCTATTCGCAATGGATCAGATGAGGCCATCTGCGGTAATTGTCCACTCCGACCAGACAAAACCGGTACCCGAATTTGCTATGTTAATTTAGGTTTTGCACCCTCGTCGAAATTCCGCGCAATGGTTAAGGGGTCCTATGAATTCATTACACCGGAGCAGGTCGGAATCATCCTGGCATACAGACAACGTGGCGTTCGTTTCGGATCATACGGCGACCCGGCAATGCTGCCCTATGAGGTAGCAAGTACCATCCTCACAGTATCGGGTGTACGTCACACGAGTTATACCCATCAATGGATGGAGGAATGGTTTGATGCACGGCACCTTGACTATTCCATGGCTAGTGTAGACACGGTAAACACAGTCGAGAAGTTGAATGCTATTCATCCAGGCGCAAGATTTTACACACTGGTTGATGCCTACAACAACTTGCCAGCAAATACCATTGCTTGCCCGTCCAAATCCGACCAGCGCAATGCATCCGGTACCCGCAAGGTTACATGTGCAAGTTGTGGTCTCTGTGCCGGTACCGGGCGCAAGGCAAAGAATATCGCAATCATCGAAGGCGCATAGTAGATAGATCAAACGGAGGACAGGAGTAATAACAATGGACAATCCATGGAATAATCCGCGAATTCTGGCCGCAGCAAAACAAATAGCACTAGCGCATGTTGCCGGGGCGCAAGATACAACCGCCACAATGGATCTTAATGACAATGAAAGAGCGCTGGCACATTATCTCGCTCGTGCCGGGGCGCGAATATCTCAACTGATACAGGAAGAATTGGAGTCGGCGAAACTGATAGACGATTCAGGGAAGCCTCGCGGAAACACGACATAACCCGCGACGCATGGAACACCGCGAAAGCCGCGTTGATAAGCCGGAAGCTATTGAATCGCGCAGGCGCAATCACAAACAGTGGCCGTAACGCTATTGCCAGATAGATCAAACAGAGGACAAAAGGAGTAAATCAGAATGGACATCTTGAATCAATACGCGAACCTGTACAACAAGCTTGAAGCCCGCATGGCCGGCCAGGGGATGGAATACGGCATGGACTATCGCACCATGAAACACCACACGGAAATGCAGGAAATGCGGCTCCTCGTGATCGATCACCCCGGGCTCTTCACAGTCGCACACGATCGAGCATTCCAGATTGCAAGGTAGATAGATCAAACGGAGGACAAATTGGTGAGCCATCCCGCCTCCGGGCGGGACGTAAACCCCAACGCCGGTGGCAAGGCCGGTGGGGAAATATAACAACATAGGAGGGTGAACAGGATATGAAATTCTACAATGACGTAAATAGAGTAGATGCTGCTATCATTCGCCAGCAAGGGCGGATAGACAAACTGGTCGAGAGTGGCGTTGACCTACAGGGTAAACCCATCGGAGCCAGCCTCGCAGCGCTCGATCAAAACATGGCTCTAACAGTTAAAGAGCATACAGACTTCCAAAACCACCAAACAAGAGCCGCCACAATAGGCAGACTCAACACCGATGAAGCGTTCACCATATGCGCCGCGCTGGGTGAGGGACACAACCCTGATAACGGCGGATGGCAACCTGAAGTGGGGCTGGCAACCAAGGTGATTATTACCAAGATAATCAGCGAACTATTGTAGCAAATTCTAACCGTACTGATGAGGCTGGTTGGCTACCAGCCGAAACCCTCAAATGAGGGTCTACGGAAACCATAAAAAAGGAAAGGAGTTGAAATCAGATGAAGGCAAAATTTAACGGTCAGTGTCGGTATCAAAATGAAACGAAATGTGGGGGGATCTTAAAGGGCCAGTGGATTACTCACGAAGGCAGGGGCAATACCTACCATCCGGACTGTGCATCGAGAACTCCTGCGGAAAATGACAGGGCGAACTTTGAGGGTGCTTTCTATAACGAAGGATACATTCACTGGGCTTTTGACGAACAGCCAACTGATGAACAGGTCGTGTACGGCTACTAATACACCATCCTGATGAGGCTGGTTCGTTACCAGCCGAAACCCTCAAACGAGGGTCGATGGAAACCAAAATAAAACAGGAGGGTGAACAACATGGAACAGATAGAGCGAGAGTGTCAGGCACTGATGGACTTCGGCTACATGTCGGAAGTGGAAATGGCGAAGATCTTACGCCAGATGGCGGTGCAACAATGATGGACCTAGGCTGCTACTACGTAGGAAAGGTTGACCATAGCTCGAGCAAACAATTCTTCACAGTCGATGATGGCGTTGATGTCTGGGTGTATGAGGGGCCCCGGAGCGCATCACTTCGCGATGCAATACACCTGGCATTTGTCGAGCCATACGACTACGACGATGAGCGCCAAGTGGCTGGACAATATCCAAACTATCGCATCGAGGAGGTGGTGTAATGGCAACTACCAAATACGAGTACATGTGGATAACAGATGCCGGACACGGCTGGCTTCGAGTCGACCGTGCCGAGTACGAGTTGACCGGCTTCCATGCCAGTGCATACAGCTACGCTGACGAGAGATCTGTTTACCTCGAAGAGGACTGTGACGCACCGCAATACCTCGCAGTGCACAAGGGCTCCACGGCGCCGGAGGCGTTCCCTGTCCACCACTACAACGGCCTCAGTCCAATACGCGACATGGAAGTGCTTGGATTTGAACAGGACACTAACAATGCCCACCCCAAAAAGTCAATTTAACTTGAGGTTTTTTCCCAAATTAAAGGAGGTCATGTATGACAAAAACAGGACAAGGCATGTACACCGATAGTGTATTGCTGATCGGTGAAATAAAAAGTTACCACAGCAACGCCCGCGACCATAGAAACTGGTTGAGGACTTTGCGGGACAACAAATTCAAGGTTGTGGTTCAGTTTACCAGCCGAAACCCGGAGATGAACGAGGCCCTAGAGGAGCTTATGGATTGCGCAACAGTCTCGATTGCATTTCCTTGGAGTGATATTGATGTCGCGGAGGTAACACAATGATTGAGGAGCTTATAGACAGGTTAGATGATTGTGAACTGATTGCGGTTCGCCACGAGGAACTGTACAGAAATTCACAGGGGCAGTCGTTTTTGAAAACAGGGGACGAGATATACTCGATAACCCCTGACGAGGCTGACAAATGGCGCGATGAGTTGTCTCTGTGCCGGCACTGTGGGCGTTTCGTGATGCCCCTCCAGACACGCTGTGATCAATGTGAACCATTTCACGATGTACCGTGGTGACTGATATGGAGGACAATCATTTTAACCGAAGCTGCACTCCCGTTCGTCATGTTCGACGCGATCTGGATGATATCGCCCAGGCTCATGCACGACTGGCATCTGTGGCTGATATATCTGACACCAGGGACGGACGAGAGGCAATTGCCACAGAGCTACTGGTCCAGGCAAGAAGCCTCGCTGAGGCTACCGACGCCCTGGCACAACGCCTGGCCGCATATCTTGGAGATTGCTAGTAAATTTACTACAAAGTTGATAGAATAACATTAGAGAGGAGGTGACAACTATGGACGAGTTCCACCCGCTTTTTGCGGATCACTCACTGGAGTACCTGGGCCGCAGGCTCAATCGCTCTGAGGAATACCTGGTCGATTTGAAACATGGGCGCAAACAAATTACGGCGCACTTTGCGAAAAATGCCAGTCAGGTTTTCAACGTAGCCTACAGCGAACTTTTCGACTGCTCCGCGCTGCCCGAACCCGTGATTGAAAAACTGGGCCTGTAAAAGTAAGGGGCCGGATACAAGATCCAGCCCCTATGCCGTGGAAGGTGAACAACTTTCAGCGGCTCTTTGATCGTACCACATTCAGTACAGAAAGGAAATCAATATGGTAGACGAACCTACAAATGACATGACAGATCTCGCAGAGATTGTCCAGCCTGTCCCAGCCGTGATGGCTCCAACAGCGGAAGAATTCGATCAGTCGCTCGTCGAGGCATCCCTGAAAGCAAAGTCCCTCACAAAAATGATAAAAGCCAGCGATCTCGCGGTTAACATCCGGGGGTCGCAACATATAAAGGTCGAGGCGTGGATAACTCTCGCCCGTGGCTACGGCTGTACCGCCAAAATTGTCGAGGGCAGTGTCAAACGCATACCCGGTTTTCCATCCGCCTTTGAGGCGAGGGCGGAGGTATTGCAATGGACTCCAACCGGAACAGTCGTTATCGGTGCCGCAGAGGCCGAATGTGGCACTGAGGGGGACGGGCAATGGGCAACCGGGGGCCGACCAGCTTTCGCCTGCCGCTCAATGGCTCAGACCAGGGCCGTCTCCAAGGCTATCGCATCCGTATTTCGGTGGGTTGTCGTCCTTGCGGGATACTCCGGCACACCTTTTGATGAGATGTCGTTGGACGAAGATAGGGATCTCAATACACTGCCAAGCCATATCATTACCAAGGACTCCCCGCCTAGCTACGGAGCATCTGCTATGGGAATTGAGAAGGCAACCGTCCCACAAAAAACCTATTTGAAAACCCTCGGCTACGAGGGTGACATGACGAACATGACCAAGACTGATGCCAGTCAGGCAATCAAACAACTACTGCCTGACCAGGGCCGATAATGTGAGTAAACAGGAAATAGCGGCAGTGATGTCGTCCACACTCGACCTATACGACGCAATCGACCAGGTCAATGCTCAAATTGAGTTGATGAAACAGGCGATGGATACCCTGCGAATCCGAAATGAGTACGGGTACACGGAGGAGCAGGCAGAAGCCACGCATATGGCTGTCGCGGTTGCACTGAATGGGCGAACAGCCCCCTTCGTGCCGTGGACTCGGTGTCAGTTATGTCACTGTCGGCAAGATCCCGAACAGTCGAAGTGGAAGGGCCAAACCAGGCAGGAACAGGTCACAGCCCTCCCGATCTATCAGGTTTATGAGGCAAAACCAGGTGCCACCGATGAATGAATTGCAGCTTCGCCTCTCTGTTCCGGGTGAATATGGGTCGTCGGAGGAGCCAAAAGGGGTCGAGGCCGTGCGAATTCTGGGTGATGACCAGTACGTTCGGTTCTTCTGCCACGGTTTAGACGACGGTGTACACGGAAAGGTGGTCATCTACCTCAACAGGTTCCGCCTCGGGCATGATAATTTCAATTTGGAACGCAACGATCCTCGCAGGGGACTGGCCAATCATGCCCACTCGGTCCTCCGCCCACCCATCAGCGATGGCTACTCGAAGGAGTTGCTGCGGCATGACCTCGATACATTTGCATTCAAGGCTTATCATACCTGGCTGGGTGTGAATGAATCCCAGATGATCTCCGGGGACCCCCAAATGCCTATCTCTCATGTGATTGAGCCGTGGGCGCCGGTCGATGGAGGCACAATAATTTACGCGAGGCCGGGTTCCGCCAAAAGCTACACTACCCTGACAGCCGCGATCTGTGTAGATGCAGGGCTTTCCACGTTCTGGCCTGTGTCACAGCGAAACGTCCTGTACGTTAATCTGGAGCGGTCCGAGGCATCCCTGACAAGGCGGGTAGGGTGCGTCAACGTGGCCCTGGGGCTCGACCCTCACCGCCCGTTAAGGTTCCTCAATCGGAGAGGCTACTCGCTAAACGATGTGGTCGCGTCCGTCCGGGCCGACATGGATAAACACGACATAGGCTGGATCGTCCTCGACTCGATTTCCAGGGCAGGCATGGGCGACCTGAACGAGAACCGCCCTGCGACACGCATCATAGATGCCTTAAATACCCTGATAGAGAAGCCCGGTCGCGGCTGGCTGGCCATCGGACACACAGGCTGGGAGTCTAAACATATATTCGGTAGTGTTCATTTCGAGGGCGGTGCAGACGTCATGGTCGCAATCACCTCGGCTCGAAACGACGAGAACGAGTTGGGTGTACGGCTCAGGATTACTAAATCGAATGACGTTGAACCAAGCACAATCCCTATCCTGGCGATGAGCTTTAATGCCCAGGGCGTTGACCATATCCGATCCGCACGGCTCTCCGAATTCCCGGACCTGCGGACAGAAGGGCAGAAAGCAGAGGACGCGGTGGTTAGCTACCTCGGGGAGGTCAACTCTGCGACCATTGCACAGATGGCCCGTGATCTGGACATCCCATATCCCACAGTTCAGTCCTCAATCACACGAGCGCGTGACGGAATGTTCAGGAAGCATAGCTCGGGACAGTATTCACTCGTGAAAAAGCCAACTAAATGGGGGTAATGCACGTTGCATTACTTTGCATCACTGAAAGGAAAACGATTAATGTGCCCTATTCCACTCGTGGATATGCCCGATTAGAATCTTGACTTTGCGTCACTGAAAGGAGAACGATGAGAAGAGCGATTGATCCGTTTTACATAAACAAAATAGCTGAACTGATGGCATACGCACAAATGGCCGGTAGCCCGAGTAAAATTCATGCTTACTTCCGGGATGAGCCTCAATACACTAAGTACCCGGCAGTAAGGACCATCAAGAAATATATGGCGCTAATTCTGCATGGGGAGTTCGCCCTGATGGAGCAGAAGAAAGGCTTTGTTTACCCGCTTCATATGGGTCCCACTGAGGACCAAATTCCGTGGAAGCTAGCGCGTTATGTACTGGACTGCCTTGGCTTTTATATCAGCATTTACCAGACGGTCCCATGTATTGGATTGACCAGAAGGTTCGCCCAGATCGCCAGTGTGTCCGGTCTCAGCGCGGGTACACGGAACGATCCGCGCAGGCTGATTGATGGGCATATAGCATTTATGGCGGAGGCGTTCTGGTATGCAGATATAGTGGAGGCTATTCCGTCAAGAATACGTCCCTCCACACTTTATGAGGAGATTGTCCTTGCTATTCCCGAAAGCGACAGGCAGTCGGAGACTATCAAAAACATGGGTGTAACACCATTGGAGATACCATGGGAAGATTTAGGGCTTCAGAAGTTCATGCCCGTACATTTACACCAAAATAGACCACTCCATAGCTTTCAAGACAGTCGGCGAAAGCTGTGGTCTCTTAAATCCTAAAGGAGAAAAGAATGATAATAAGGAGAAAAGAATGATAATGCGGAATTGCTCAATTTGCGACATGCCCACGACCCTGGACACTGCGGTGGCGGAGGTTGACCATATGGCGGCCAGGGAGCAGTACCATCAATGGAAAACATGGGAGTATGAACAAACCACCCAACTGGCTGAGGGTCATCCTGAGAAGATTTCATACGCTGACGAAAAGCGTTTCGACATGACAGTGAATCTCAACGAGGTCCCATATCAAGAGCCGGTGTCGTGGGAGTGGAACCACAGAAACTGCCAGCGTGAAAATGTCACCGACACATACTGGATCGCGGCAGCCAGGATAAACACGCCTGAAAAGGCTTTGGGCTGGACGCTGCACCTAAACAAAAAAACCTGGATGGACAAGACTAACTGGGGTGATTTTGTCAGAACACTGGGGTTTGTGAATGACAACTGACCAATGCCCACGATGTCACCATATGTTGTATATCGCCACCGGGCAGAGCCGTAGATATTGTATTTCGTGTGGGTATGAGGATTACTCTTACGCACAACAGTCGGAGTTGGCACAGACGCTGCCCAAACCATTCCGGCCCTCGAGGCTGGTATTCACCTATGCAGGTGACCAAGAAGAGTCCGCACAGATGGTAGTCCAGGCAAAGCTAGACTCGTCCAGGTCTAGGCATGATGGCGGAGCCCTTTACCGGCTTTGGTGTCCGTTTTGTCAGGAGGAGATGTCGTATTCCAAGTTTGCCCCTAAACAAGGCCAAAAGACAGGCCCCAGCAGACCCTGGACGTTCCAGGACAGTGTTGGTCATGTATTACAGGTAGATGTTATGCAGTTGATCTGGTGGTAGCCATGAATCATATTGTATCCATATCAGGTGGTTCAGCATCAGCAGTTGCAGCCAATCGGGTAATCGAGCGTTACGGCAAGGATACTGTAACTCTTTGGTTCGCTGATACGAAGTGGGAGGATGAAGACCTATATCGTTTCCTAATAGACCTTGAAATTAGATGGGACATGACCATCGAGCGATTCACTGATGGCCGAAATCCCCTACAGGTAGCAGAGCATAAGAAAATAATTCCCAATGCGTTTCGTGCGGCTTGCAGCTATGAACTGAAGCAGAAGCACTTTATGAGATACATCAGGAACCAGCCAAAGCCTTTGACTGTACACCTTGGTCTGTCTTGGGATGAAGAACACCGGATGGCAAGACCCAAGGCAGCCTATGAGAAGGTTGAGGGAGTTGCTGTTGACTATCCATTGATATGGAAACCACTGCCTCTGATGGCCTACACCAAAACCGTTCAAGAGTGGGGCATAGAACCACCCCGACTCTATAAATTGGGATTTCCCCACAATAACTGTGGAGGTAGATGTGTGAGGCAGGGACAACGTGAGTGGCTCAGATTGAAGCGTACCATGCCAGAACGGTTCGAGGAAGTGGCAGCATGGGAGCAAGTCCAGCGGACCAAGAGTAAGACTAGAGAGGGGAAAGCCATCCTCAAGAAAACTGTCAAGGGTCAAGTGACCCCTCTGACACTCAGAGAGCTAGAGAACAGACAGGACACAGACCAGATTGAGATGTTCCCTGGTGATAGTTTTGGATGCTTCTGCGAATACTGACAAGGTAGATGTTATGAAGTTGACTTGGTGGTAATTAGATGACAATGGACGGTGATGTATACGAGGTGCCCAGCAACCCTTCGCTGCTAAACATTATTTCTATTGAAATTCCGCACTTGCCAGACAGTGCACTGGGTCCGAATGCCAGGCTCCACTATGCCACGCGGTACCGAAAATTGAGGGACTCGCGGGACGAGATGATCGCAGTAATCAGATCGGAGGGTTACAGTCAAGATCCTCTCTGGGAAGCAGCCAAATTGAGCATTACATTCTGGGCAGCGGACAAACGCATCCGTGACCTCGACAACCTTATCGGTTGCTGTAAGGGATGGATAGATGCTCTGGTGGGCGAGATACTGGTAGATGACAATGCCAGACGCCTGGAGTTGAAAGTCAGCTATAAAATCGGGGATCGTGAGAAAACTATTTTTCAAATCGAGGAGGCTTTGCGATGACTAACAAACCAATGGAATGTAAACCAATTGGGCATGGCTACAACTCATTTACTGAAATGGGTTTGGGATACA
>Ga0114911_1001951_pt1 | contig 10061 bp, 28 predicted proteins | sample MalvireepMed_904_FD_89688 | JGI IMG/M metagenome (GOLD analysis project Ga0114911, IMG submission 89688) | Marine viral communities from the Global Malaspina Expedition - Malaspina viral metaG DeepMed_904 | ecosystem: Environmental > Aquatic > Marine > Oceanic | place: Mediterranean Sea...
GATATGAAATGGAATAATTCATATTTTGAAAAAATAAAGCGACAATTAAAAATATAATAATAGTAAATAAGTAAAGAAAAACCCACCAAGAATATATCTATATCTCACAAGGCACAGGCGACAAGCGACAGGCACAAGCGACAGGCGAGTAGGGTTTAATTTTTAGAATACAATAGTTTTCTTATGTCGTCTTTGTAATACTTACCATTTCTGTCGTGAATAGATTTATAACAAGCTAATCCAAGCAATTCGCCTATAAAACAAAGAGATATTTTACAAACATTTTTCTTCTTTTTAATTCCCTCTAAAAGATGTCGCACAAGACTACTTTCTTCTTCTAGCACTCTTGGATAAACTTTCTTATCAATCCAAATATCAAACCAATCTTGCTCTCTACTGTCGTCAAAAGTTATTATTACATTAATTTTCTGCGTTTCCTTATCTTTCATCTTCTAACTCCTCTACACTATCAATACTTATACTGTCCATATTTTCACTTCTGCAATCGTCCCATTTACTTAAATCAAGTAGTAATGCTTTCTTTTCTGCGTCTTCTTTATTCTTTGCCTTTATAATAGTTTCATAAGTTTCGGCTACTGTAAAACCACCAATTACTTTATATTCCTTATCTTTCATCTTTAACCTCTATTCCCAATACACTACTTGTTTTTTTGTCATTTTTAACTCACACAACATTGATGACGTTCTACCTATTAGACAATTAATACATTCAAATTCATTCTTATTGTCATCACCAGCTTGTTCAAAATATCTACAAACTCTTTGCTCTTTGTATGGTGTTAAATTTTCATAAGGACAAACAATATCCTCTTTATTTTTCTTAAATTTCTTATCTTTCATCTTTAACCTCTTTTAATTGTTCCTCAATGATGTCGTCTATATCTTCTAAAGTTAAATTAGATGCTAATAAATCATCTAAAGTCATATCCTTAAATTCCTTATCTTTCATCTGACCTCTTTCTGCTCACTCCACTTTATTTTACCTCGTTTATTTAGTATGCCAAAACAATCTTCACATAAACAAGTATAATTACCCATATCATAATCTTCTTCTATATCCCCGTGCCAATAAAGATAACTATTTTCATCTTCATTACTACAATAATCACATTGTTTATCTTTCATCTTTAACCTCTCTTTCATATAACCAACTTTCAACATCTTGGGCTTTTCCCCAAATTTCAATAAACTCTTTCAACCACTCTCTTTGCTTATCTGTAAGATTTGGTGTTCCCATTAATACCTCGTCAGCACTAGCATTTTCTAATCTGTTCTTATCTATCCAATCAGTATAAATATCTGTCAGCTTATTTATTATTTTCATTTTTAACTCCTACAAAGTTAATGGAACAGTATAATACTGTTCTTGCCAACCATCTTCTTTATTAAGTTCAGCTAAAGAATTTAATTTCTCAACTATTTCTCTTGCTTTAGTTTCATCAGCGATTGCTGGTGTATCATATAAACTAAAATAAGGTTGTTGGTCTTTATACTTTCTCACTTTAATAATTATGTGAGTATGTAAAATTGCACTTTTATTTATTCCAAACATTTATTTCTCCTTTTGTTTATGTTTTTCTTTAAACTTCTTAATTGCCTCTTTTTTAGAGCCAACTAAAAATTTCTCTTGTACTTGTAGGCCATTAATTGTGTCAGTTACAATATAATGTCCACCTCTTTTAATTACTTTCATAAGCACCCAATACAATAATTTTTATTAATACTACTATGTTCATCATTTTTCATTATATTAAAACACTCCATACAATTAACTCCCTCAATGGCTTTATATTCTTTTCCTGTGTTCCAATCTTTATGTGTAAAACCATAAAATTCTCTAAAATCTTTTAGTTTCCACTTTTTCATATCCTCTTTTATTTCTACGTCAGATTTATACTTTCCAAGATTTCCTAGTTTTGCGTCCTTATTATAATCAAAACCATTTGCATAATCTAAAAACATTTTTTTATTATATTTTTTTATATCTTTCATGTTGACATTAATAACAGAATATCCTAGAGTGTCAAGTGTGGTTAAATTAGTAAAGTACCTTGATGGTCATAATGAAAACTTAACCACTTGTGTTTATATGGTGGCTTTTCGCCTTAAACTTTAGGCTCGGTTGCTGAATTAATTAAGGATATATTAAAACTTATTCAGTGTGGAACTAGGGGACTTTTCCGATTGACCTATTAATACCTATAACCACTAACAAGATAATGAAAAAAATGGATAAACGAATATTGGTAGCTTTTTCAGAAACTTTTTTATATTCGCCATTAGTATTCTTATCACGCATTGAAAGGAGTAAAAAAGCTACAAATGTGGTTAAGTTAGTAAGGAAGAAAAATACAGGAAGAATGTTGAATAATACTGGGCAAGTAGGAAACTACATTTAATGCCGTGTCCACAACGAAAACTTAACCACACAAATAGTTATCCACAGGACAACCTATACTAGATATAGTAGTCCAAAATGGAAACTAAAGGAAAACGAAAGGAACACATGAAAATATCAGAACTAATAAAAGAACTACAAGAATATAGTAATGAAAATGCCATAGTCCAAATAAATGACGCAAGTGATGGCGGAACTTATGATATAGGAAAAATAGACCAAGATCATTCTGCCGAATTTTGTAATGAATATATAGACCTTATATTTTATAAACCACAAGCGAACAAAAGGAACAAATGAAAGATAAATATAAATCAGCTATGATAGTTGATGGAACTCATAATGACCCAACAATCATAAGTTTAGAAAATGCAAGAATAGTATTTGATTTTGATAGAGAGGGAAACCCTATTTTAGATAAATCAATTTTAATTACAGAACTATTAATCAAACCACAAGCGAACGAAAGGAAATAAATGAACGATCTCTATTTTGCTGAAGATAATGCTGTAAATTTTGATTTACAGAATGGTAAAATTGAAACTCTTGCCTTTGCTAGAGATAAAAATATGGCAAAAGAAATTGCAAGAGCTTTAAATTTATTAGATAATGAAGAAGAATAAACCACAAGCGAACGAAAGGAACAAATGAAAGATAAAAATAAAGGCGAAATAACAAGCGAACAATTAGAATATTTTTTAGGAAGTGATAATTTAAGTAAAAATAAATTATTAGATGAAATAATATCAATAATTAATAAAGAAGTTGATATTGATGATTATGTCCAAGATGTTAGTGATCATTGGAACTATTCTAAAAGAGATGAAGAACTATAAATAAACAAGCTCTCAAATCTTCAAGCTGATTCAATGACTTCATCTGACCCTAGAGATTCCAACCACAAGCGACAATCCACCAATCCACAAGCGACAGGCTCAAGCGACAATCCACAAGCGACAAGATCCTTAACTTGCCTACCTACATACATGCACAGGCGAGATTTCTTTACATCTTTAACCAAGATAAATGTACTCATTGGATGACGAACATGAAATGCTATTTGATGAGGGGACAGGCGAACTTTGTTGGACTTTGAAACTTTTAATTCAATGGTAAAAAAGTAGCCACTACTATTATAGCCCAATAAATCAGGAGTACCGAGACTGACACTATTTTCAATCCTTGTCCAAGAAATTTGAGGTGTATCTTCTTTAAACTCTCTCCAAAATTTACTTTCATCTTTTATCAATTCGGCAGAGCTTGGATATTAAAATGTATAAATCTAAATGGCTCAACTCCTAAATCGAAAGGAAACTGATGAGGTACATAAGAGTTAAACATAATTAAACTTCCTGGTTTTGGCTTAAGCACCATCTTAGATGACGCATAAGTTATTAATTCTTCCTTTTTCTCCGGCAACTGTGTCATCATTTTGCCTGGTCTTGGATCGTGAAAGATAGGTTGAGCAGTTTTATCAGAGCACTTCAGAAAATAAAATCCTGATATGTGATTGTTCCAATGTATATGAGTGTCGTGGTGACCACCGCCGGCTCTCGTAAACTCCTGAACCCACATCTCAGTATACTTCAACTTATGGTTAGTCAAGTCAAATCCTTGAGCATCTAAAACATTCTTTGCAGTATTTAATATAAACTTATTAAACACTCTAAACTCAGGGTCTTCCAACAACTCATTAGTGGAGTGGTATGTTGAACCTTGATCCCCTACTTCTTTACCAAATTTTTTATATCTTTTATCCAAATTATCTTGAGCAATCTTAACAGCTTCCTTAATATATTTATCACAAGCTTTATCTAAAGTTTTTAGGAAATTATACTCCGTTCCATTATCAGTTGCTTTAGGAACTTCAGCTTTGTAAATTACAGTTTCAAATGCTACAAACTCTTCCATCATTTTAATATGCCACCATGATCTTTAATTACTTTACCCATAGGAGCTCTTTCAGGAATAACTTCTATAACAATTCTATGTGTTTCACTACTACCAATGATTCTATTTTCCAGTAATTTAATAGCGTGAATATCATGAAAAACACCATCTGATGTTCTAACTTGCATTCTAGCAGCCTTAACTATCTCAGCTTTCAAAAATTTATCTAATGCCTGTCTCAGTACTTTCGCATCAATCATAGGTTGACTTTTACGCCATATAACTCTAAAAGTCAATCATGGGAGTACCAAAAAGATTAACAGAAAAGCAGATAAAATTTGCACAACTTGTAGTATCCAGCGAAGGCAGAATGAATGGCACAGAGTGTGCTAAAGAGGCAGGCTATGGAGAAGCAGCAAGAATAAGAGCATACGAGCTACAAAATCCTAAGAAATATCCTCTAGTTGTTAAATACATAGGCGAACTAAGAGAAGAAAATCAAAGAAAATACTCAGTCACTTTTGAAAGACATATATCTGAACTTGCCAAAATAAGAATAGACGCACTAAAAAAAGGTGCCTGGTCAGCAGCCGTCAATGCAGAAGTGGCAAGAGGCAAGGCAGCAGGACTATATATTGAACAGAAAATAATTAGGACCGGGAAACTAGACGATCTTTCAGAGGAAGAATTAGAATCTAGAATGAAAGAAATTATAGATCAATACTCTCCTATCCTTGAAGGATCTGCTACAGAGCTCAAGGAGAAAGTTAAATCTCGACAAAAACAAATAAGATTAAAGAAAATTACTTCTTCTTCTTAGTTTTCTTTTTCTTCTTAGCTTTTTTCTTTTTCTTTTTAGGCATAATAATTTAGTTTAACTTAATCATCTTCTTAACACAAGACAAAGGTATCATAGTTCTATCTCCAAATGTGATAGTACCATCATCGTCTTTATCGTAAGATGCAAATACTTTAATAGATTCTTTATCCTTAGAATATAGCCATCCTTCATTAATGGGAGTAGCCAATTTCATTTTATTAAATTGTTTTTCATCCGCCCAGCCTGAGTCTGAAAGAATATCCATCCATTCAATCCGATACTTTAAATATGGGATTTCGCTTGGTTGACGTGGGACGACTTGCTTTCTCCGTCTGGGTTTTCTTTTTCTTGAGCTTTTCATAAAACTGTGGGTTATGTTTTTTATGAAACTTATCCCAAAACTCACCTTCTGTCATCACACTTGTTGCCGTATCTTGCACCATGAGACATCTATTATCATAAAAATGAAAATTAATTTAGAAAATTATCTTCTACTTTTATTTTTCTTAAATAAGGCGCATAAACACTAGCTTTTGTTTAATATTAGTAGAAAAAGTAACCTAAAAGTAGAAGCTCGAGGTTAAATAAACCGCGCTCTATATATGTTTTCTGTACGTTTCTACTAATCTACTAAAATTTTGTTCGATTTGCGCAGAATATAATTCATTTTGTTGTAGAAACATATATAGGTTGAGTAAAAGTGTTGCTTTTTGCTGGTTTTTTGAAACCCGTTCTACTGATTTTAGTGAAAATTTCCTGATTTTGACCCCTAAAATGACCCCAAAAACACCCTTTTTGACCCCAAAACAGGCCTTTTTACCCCTTTTTGACCTCTTTTTTACCCTTTTTTTGACCTGTTTTTTGGTAAAATTGTCCTATTTTTTCTAAGAATTTATGTTTATACCCTGTAAAATTTTTCCCATTCACAATAAATCTCTGAAAGAAACCATCCTTAGAACACATCAAAATCACTCCCTGCTCGACGCATGTTCCATAGACCTGGTCATGAGCCATAGCATAAGCCGCTAGCTGCAAGAAATAATCTCCTATCCACTCGATCTTTTTGGGTTTGTTAGTTTGTTTGAAATCAACTATACTTTCGCGCCCTTGATAAATTCCACAAAGGTCAGTCTGTCCGGCGTATAATTCTGGATAATACAAAGTCACTTCACTTCCCCAAATTTCTTCTAAGTCATTGAATCCTTGTTCAATTATTACTTGTCCCATGCTGCTTGCGTCTTGTCCAATATCCGTTAAGTCCAGTAGATTGCCACCTTTTACATGACATTCAAGATAGCTATGCATCGCGGTGCCTCGGCGAGCAGCTTCATTAGTGATTCTCTCTGCCTCATTTTCGCCAACTTTTAGCCTCCATCTTGCCAAACTCTCAGCCTTTTCAGGATCCTGAGTCGCTGACAATATGGTCGTAACACTTGGTAATCTTTCCTTACCTATCTCATATTTCCTCATACCTTCAATCGTGCTGCGTACGCACGGTGGGTAGTTATATAGCTTATTCCATTTCATTCTATATTATCCTTTCCGTATCTTTCTTTAACAATTTTTAAAAAAGCTTGAGCCATTTTAGGCGTCATTTCACCTTTAGCTTTATTATACTTCCAACAGGTAAAAATTAAGTTTTGACGGCTGTATCCCATGGATGAAAGTATTCGGTCTTTGGAAACATTGGTATCACATCTTTTATAGCTTCCTTTTTCATTAAACATTGATTTCGTAGTCATTTCAATTCCAGTTGCAGGACACTTCATGCCAAGAATCTTTTTTTGTTCCAGCCAGTGATCATAAAAATCATCAAAGTTTTTAAAAGAATTGTGCTTGCCACTATCTTTGACAGACTGCCATAGTGTTTTCAAATAACCCATTTCAGTATTAAGACGCTTTTTAGTGGTTTCTTCATATCTTTCTTTATTATTTTTTCTCCATTCTAATGTTTGTTGTATTGAACGTTCTTTATTTTTCTGATACCATTCTTTATCATATTCTTTTTTATTCCACTTCATTTCGTTTCCTCCATTTATTATATCCTTTAATCCATTCATTAGGATCTGTCTCCTCTTTCTCTTTTATTTTCTTACTACCAATATGATAACCAATTCCAAGTCCTATTATAGTTAAAAATATTACTATAAAAAACAACCCTATCATCTCTTTCTCCTAAAATAACTTCTCCAACACCAGCTTCGACAAATTGATATGCAGGTAAATATTACTGCAATATGAAAGCTTTCCCATACCGTTGGATACATACCAAAGAAAGGAAAGATAAGCAATTGGATGCTCGTTGCTAGCGCCAAGCCACTTCCTACGTCAATCATGCTTTCTTCTAGACTATTTAGTTTCATAAGAGTCCTTATAAATAACTTTATGTTTGTGGGTTTCTTTCGAATCACCATTAAAAGAAAGATAATGATTACGATTCTTCAAAAAGCGTTTAGGTTCTGTTTCATCGGCATAACAAATATGCATAAGAAAATTAAGATTCTTGTGTCCACTACGCTCCCAGCCAATTTTATTAGCCCGTTCGTGCGTGTAGCCGGGTTTAAGACCTAAATCAATTTGGATATCTATATCACCTAAGTCCTCAGCATTATTATCAAGATAACTTCCAAAGACCCGTGCTTCAGTAACATAGGAAATATAGTAATTGTCTTCTTTTAGTTGTTTAATACGTTCAAGAAGATCACTAAGAATCTTATCCGCTTTGGTCCTAGAAATACGTTTAATAAATTTTACATTGGTAACACCCAGTGCTTTATTTTCTCTTTTCCAATAAATATCTTTATTGTGCGCTGTCTTCTTGGCATAGTAGCCTTCATTCTCTAGTTTTTCTATGAAAAGTCGTATGTCTTTTTGGGTGCTTAATCCTAACGTGGTGAAATTTGTAGCGTAGGGTCCTTTAGGATCCTGAATTTGTTCATGTTTGGCAAAAAAATCCCTTATTAATTTTGCTTTCACTCCACAAATAAGATCGTTGCTATTTAGTTTCATTTTCTATCGCTGTTAATTTTTTTAAATTTTACTTTTGTGAAAACATCTTGAGCCCCTGTCTCCATTAATTTTTCAACAACATTTGGATGTTTTAATTTTCTCAAAGCCTTCGCTGCAATTTGTGCTACTCGAGTACTTGAAACTAGAAGTTGTGAACTTATTTCGTCAAAAGTATGCTCAGTGGCTAGCCCTATTCCATAATGCATTCTTAAAACCTTTTCTTCCCGTGGTGTTAAATACTTAGAAAAAATTTCAGAAAGCTTGTTCTTAACTTCTTGCTCTATAACTTTAATTTCCAGGTTTTTCGCCGGATTAATTATTTGTAATAATTTTTTTTCTTCTACTTTGATTTCAAAAGTATGCTTTTTAAAACCTTTTAACTGCTTTTCAGTAAATGCTTTCTCTATAGTTAAATTTAAAATTTCTAATATTTCTTTAGTTAATTCTTTAGGGTTTCCTTCTCTATCTAGAGGAGTTATTTTTCCACTAATAATTTCTCTAACTTTAACGCCATTTAAGCCTTGATTTCTAGAAAATTCAGCGACGGATTTATACCCCATTCCTTCCATAGCTGCCAACAGTCTTTCATTTCTTATTGTTATTTTAACTCTATAGTCTTCCATTTTTTATCCTTTCTTGTGGTAGTTGTTGGTTTAACAGCATGAACAACACAGAGCACAGAGAAACCGAACCAACTTTGATATGAGGTAAATACCAAGAGCCTACCACTGCCCTTTGACAAACATCTCCTGCCCATTCTCTAATCCTTTCTTAATAACATTAATTCTAAGTAAGCAGATTTCATCTACTTCTTTATCGGTGTAGTGTTGTTTCATAATATTATAAATATGTGATACAAACTGCACATTACCTGTTTCGTAATCTTTTTTGCCGTCAATTCTATCAATTGATATATTGGTTTTAATTTTATCTTCTCCCCCTATAAAAGTCATTTGAATACCTAATTTAGGACAAAGAAGCCCTGTTATCTCGAACTGCTTTTGCCACTCGTTCATAAATTCATCTATTTCCATGGTACAAGGTCGTCTTCCTTTTTTAATAGCAGAGGGTTGCCTTGTAAGTTGTATTAATCGATATACATAAGAATGTGGATCAGAATTATATTTTTTAATTTTTTGTAACTTTCTACAATGGCCACACTCTGCTTGAATACCAGGTCTCTGACTACCATTCTTTTGTCTTCTGTTTTTAAAGTCAAAGTCATAAATATGTTTGGTCTCTTTACATTTAGAACAAGTCTTAAATTCTCCGAATAATTCTATTTTACGAGGATCTCTACCATCAGGGTGTCTTCTAATAGTGACACCCTTTCTTCTCATTCTCTCGTAAAGAGTCTTATAATGTCTCACGAAGCTATCTTCACCGCTATGTATTTACTACTTGTAAAAGTTTTTTTACCTTGTTTGTAAGGTGTACTTTTTTGAAATAGTCTTAAGTCCGGTTTGAACTTAATGCGATTATCTAATTTCTTATTTGGTTTAACAGATAGATCCCACTCGCAGCATTTATTTAAAACATGCTTTGATAGTTCACTTAATTCAAAACCATCAGCACGTCCTTTTTGAAATGCTAAAGAACCAGTGTGATAAATGTATTTATCACCTGGCTTTGCTGTGATGAACCAGTCATCAAACCTTTTTATTCTTTCGTCCATTTTTTACCTTTCTTTGTTTTTTAACTCTGATAGTCCAAGGAGCATTCGCTGTTCTCGTGCCTCCTTTAACAGCATCAAAGTATCTTTTGCATAATTTACCAGTACTCTTTGCAATAAATTCATACTGCATTTCAGAATGCGGATTATAAGGTCGTTTAACCTTTTCCTTATCTGATTTAGAATAATAGCTAATTATCCATTCTTGTTTTGGTACTTCTACTTTATTAGTCATCATTTATATTACCGCC
>Ga0114911_1001952_pt1 | contig 10057 bp, 9 predicted proteins | sample MalvireepMed_904_FD_89688 | JGI IMG/M metagenome (GOLD analysis project Ga0114911, IMG submission 89688) | Marine viral communities from the Global Malaspina Expedition - Malaspina viral metaG DeepMed_904 | ecosystem: Environmental > Aquatic > Marine > Oceanic | place: Mediterranean Sea...
GTGCTGGCGGTCTACCGGCTGATCACCAACCCCGAATGCCGCCAGTACCTGCTGCGCCAGGCCTTCGAGGAAGCGATCCACACCCACGCCTACCAGTACTGCGTGGAATCGCTGGGCATGGACGAAGGCGAAGTCTTCAACATGTACCGCGAAGTGCCCTCGGTCGCCGCCAAGGCCGCCTGGAGCCTCAAGCACACCCAGTCGCTGTCGCGCCCGGACTTCCAGACCGGCACCCCGGAGACCGACCAGGAGCTGCTGCGCAACCTGATCGCCTTCTATTGCGTCACCGAGGGCATCTTCTTCTACTGCGGCTTCAGCCAGATCCTGTCGATGGGCCGGCGCAACAAGATGACCGGCGTCGCCGAGCAGTTCCAGTACATCCTGCGCGACGAGTCGATGCACCTGAACTTCGGCGTCGACATGATCAACCAGATCAAGATCGAGAACCCCGACCTGTGGACGCCCGCGTTCCAGGACGAGGTCACCCAGATGATCCTCGAGGGCACCGAGCTGGAAGTCGCCTATGCCCGCGACACCATGCCCCGCGGCGTGCTGGGCATGAACGCGGCGATCATGGAGGAATACCTGCACTTCATCTGCAACCGCCGCCTGGCCCAGATCGGCCTGAAGGAGCAGTTCCCCGGCGCCAGCAATCCCTTCCCGTGGATGAGCGAGATCATAGACCTGCGCAAGGAGAAGAACTTCTTCGAGACCCGGGTCACCGAATACCAGGTCGGCGGTGCGCTGAGCTGGGATTAATCGCCCTTTATCGACGACGGAATGGGCCATGCCGACGCATGGCCCATTTTATTGCGCGGGCGTCGATCATGGTCAAAGCCACCGGCCGACGCTAGCCTTTAGTGCCACGAAAGCGCCACGAATCAGCAAAGGATCACAGCATGCAACTCGGCATCATCGGACTCGGCCGCATGGGCGGCAACATCGCCCGTCGCCTGATGGGCAAGGGCCACGAGATCGTCGCCTACGACCAGAACACTCAGGCCGTCGACGCCCTGACCCGGGATGGCGCCAGCGGCGCCAAGAGCCTGACCGAGCTGGTCGCCAACCTGGCCAAGCCACGTGCGGTATGGGTGATGCTGCCGGCCGGCGAGGCCACCGAGACGACGATCATGGCGCTTGCCGAGGTGATGGACGCAGACGACGTGATCATCGACGGCGGCAACAGCTTCTACAAGGACGACATCCGCCGCGCCCGGACCCTCAGGGAACAGGCCATCCACTACGTCGACGTCGGCACCTCCGGCGGCGTGTGGGGGCTCGAGCGCGGCTACTGCATGATGGTCGGCGCCGAGCGTGCGATCTTCGAGCGCCTCGATGCGCTGTTCGACAGCCTGGCCCCCGGTTACGGCACCATCGAGCGCACCCAGGGCCGCCATGCACCCGACGACCGGGCCGAACGCGGCTATATCCATGCCGGCCCGGTAGGCGCCGGGCACTTCGTCAAGATGGTCCACAACGGCATCGAGTACGGCCTGATGCAGGCCTATGCCGAAGGCTTCGACATCATGAAGACCAAGTCGTCGCCGGCGTTGCCCGAAGAGGAGCGCTTCGAGCTTGACCTGGCCGACATCGCCGAAGTCTGGCGGCGCGGCAGTGTGGTTTCTTCCTGGCTACTCGACCTGACCGCCCAGGCGCTGGCCGGCGATGACCGGCTCGACAACTTCACCGGCGCGGTCGCCGACAGTGGCGAAGGGCGCTGGACCATTGACGCCGCGGTCGAACAGGGCGTGCCTACCCCGGTGCTGGCCAATGCGCTGTTCTCGCGCTTCCGTTCACGCCAGGAAAACACCTACGCCGACCGGCTGCTCTCGGCGATGCGCTTCGGCTTCGGCGGGCATGTCGAGCCGCCGAAGTAGTCAGACGCTGCAGCTTCCCCGCTCCCTGTATCCGCACGCCCCGCCCAGAGAACGGGCTTCCTTCAATGCCCCAGCGACCGCCGCCAGCGTATCAGGACCCGTAGGGCCAGACAGCGCCCGGGGTTCGTCGCGATACCACACCCACATTTGATCGCCGTAACTGTAATGGCACCATTCGCTGGGCAGGTTGGCGAAGCCGGCATCGCACATGGCGTGCGCCGTCGGGCTGGGCCGCCGCTCTGCCAGGCACTGATCGCCACCACATGTGACGACTTCGCCGCGCGCCGGCTGACGCTCAACGTCTACGCCGACAATCACGTCGCGCAGGCGCTTTACCGCTCGCTGGGCTTTCCTGTTCGGCGCCGGCCGGGTGTTCGCCATCGACGGCCACCAGGATCGCCTGGACATGGCCCGCGAGCTCGGCGCCGAGACCATCGATTACGAACGCGAGGCGCCGGTGGAAACGCTCCAGCGGCTGACCGGGGGCATCGGTGCGGATCGCGCCATCGACGCGGTCGGGGTCGACGCCGAACACGCCCATCACGGTGAGGCGGCCGAGCGCAGCGATGTTGCGGAGCAGGAACGCGAGGCCGACGACACCGCGCCGCAGACCAACCCGTCCGGCGATACCTGGCATCCCGGCGATGCCCCCAGCCAAGGCACTGCAATGGGCGGTCGAGGGTCTCGCCAAGGCCGGCACGCTATCGATCATCGGCGTCTATCCGCCCGACTTCCGGCATTTCCCGATCGGCATGGCGATGAATCGCAGCCTGACGCTGCACATGGGCAATTGTCATCATCGCAACTACATTCCCAAGCTCATCGAACTGACCCTGGCCGGCAAGATCGACCCGGCCAGGATTCTTACCCAGCATGAGCCGATGCCCGACACGCTGAGCGCCTTCGAGGCCTTCGACCGCCGTGAGGAAGGCTGGATCAAGGTGGCGTTACAGCCACAGAGCGGTACCTGAAGCGCGCCGTCGACGATCATGACGCCCGGCTGCCGACACTGCCGACAGCCGGGTGCAGCGAGGTTGATTCCCGCCAAGGCAAGGCGTAGCGTACGCGTTGCCGACACAATACTTGATCAGGACACTCGGACATGACTCAGCGAAGAAGCGTCATCACCCGCGTCTACGTGCCCACCCATGTGCGCGATCTGCCCAACGGCGAACGCGTGACGATTCCCGGCCATTACCGCCAGCCGCGCGACGATCATGGCAGGCAAGCTTCCGGGATCTCGCGCGATTGAGTCCGGCTAACCAACCGGGCGGCTAACGGCTCAGATCCACCTCGCGGGTCTGCCCCGCGCCGATCTTGACCTGCTTGAGGATCAGCGGGCTGCGCGACTCACCGTCGGGCAACAGCACGCTGCCGGCGACGTAGAACACCCCCGCCGGGATGCCGCGGGCCACGAAGTAGCCATCGCCGTCGGTGCGCGCATAGTGGGTATATTCCCGGGCGCGCGGATCGGCCGGCTCGATACGCTTGCCGGCCAGCGCCACAACGGCGGCTTCGGCGGAATACTCGGTCGCCGGGGCGATCGAGATCTTCTCGTTGGCGCCAACGAGGGTTCGCCCCTGAGCCGTGGTATAGCGCAGCCGGCCCTTGATCGTGGCGTTGCCGCGCTTTTCCAGCTTGGCGTAGGTGTCGGCCGGGAAGGCGACCTTGCGTTCGACGACCGTCGATCCGGGCGCCTGCTCGCTGCGGTCGATGACCTCGGGCGGCCGGCCGTCGCTGTCGGGCAGCATTGCCTGGCACCCCGCCAGCAAACTGCCCAGTAACACGACTGCTATCCATTGGCGCATGACGTTCTCCTTGTGTGAGCGGTTCGCCGTGCCCCGCTCATGAGTCATTGGCGGATTGTGGTAGGCTCAGGATCATCTGCGAGCCGCGTATACGAATATCGAAACGGTTGAGAAAGCTCATTCCCAAAAGCGCCGTCTCACCGCCGATGCCGGGATTGATCGAGCCGCGCACGTCACCGGCGCGCAGGCCCCCCAGGGCGATCTCGTCGAGGGTGGTCAGATAGCCGCGAGCCTGGCCGTTGGCGGTCTCGAAGCCCACGCTGGCACCCCGTTCGAGGCCCAGTCGCTCGGCCAGCGAGGCCGGCACCGACACCAGGCTGGCGCCGGTGTCGAGCAGAAACTCGACCGGTTCGCCGTTGATCCGCCCAGTGGCGACGAAATGCCCAGCGGCGTTGCGCTCGAGCGTCACCGGCTGCGCCTCGCCCGGCGCTGACGCCGTCAGCGCCGCATTCGGATTATGCCGCTCATCGAGCCGGTCCTGAAACCACCATCCCGCCAGCCCCAGCACAATCACCCAGAACAATAGCATCATGCCCAGGCCGGTACGGCGTAGCGCCTTGTCGTCGTCGCTCATGTCACCTCGGCTGGCCGCTTTCAATCCCAAGCAAACGCAAATCGCCAGCCCCGGGGGAGCTGGCGATTTTCTTTATAAACGACGAGGCTAGCCGTCACGCGCAGCGTCATGCACTCAGTTCTTGACGATCTCCTCGAGCGCCTTGTTGAAGGTGGCGCTGGGGCGCATCGCCTCGCGGGTCCGCTGATAATCGGGGTGGAAATAGCCCTGAATGTCGACCGGCTGGCCCTGGACCTGGTTGAGCTCGTCGACGATGGTCTGCTCCTGGGCCTTCAGCACCTCGGTCAACTTGCCAAACAGCGCCTTGAGTTCGCCGTCGTCGTCCTGCTCGGCCAGCGCCTCGGCCCAGTACAGCGCCAGGTAGAAGTGGCTGCCGCGGTTGTCGAGCTCGCCGGCCTTGCGCTTGGGCGACTTGTCGCTGTCGAGGAACGCCCCGTTGGCCTTGTCGAGACTCTTGGCCAGCACCGTGGCGCGGGCGTTGTCGAAGGTCTTGCCGAGGTGCTCGAGCGAGGCCGCCAGGGCCAGGAATTCGCCCAGCGAATCCCAGCGCAGGTGGTTTTCCTCGAGGAACTGCTGGACGTGCTTGGGCGCCGAGCCGCCGGCGCCGGTCTCGAACAGCCCGCCGCCGTTCATCAGCGGCACGATGGAGAGCATCTTGGCGCTGGTGCCGAGCTCCATGATCGGGAACAGGTCGGTCAGGTAGTCGCGCAGCACGTTGCCGGTCACCGAGATGGTGTCCTCGCCCTTGCGGATACGCTCGAGCGAGAAGCGCATGGCGTCTTCCGGCGCCATGATGCGGATGTCCAGGCCGTCGGTATCGTGATCCTTCAGGTAGCGCTCGACCTTGGTGATCAGCTGGGCGTCGTGGGCGCGCTGGGAATCCAGCCAGAACACCGCCGGCGCGCCGCTGTCACGGGCCCGGGTGACCGCCAGCTTGACCCAGTCCTGGATCGGCGCGTCCTTGGTCTGGCACATCCGCCAGATGTCCTCGCGTTCGACCTCGTGCTCGAACAGCACCCGGCCATTGCCGTCGGTGACGCGCACGGTGCCGTCGGCGGGAATCTGGAAGGTCTTGTCGTGGGAGCCGTACTCCTCGGCCTTCTGCGCCATCAGGCCGACGTTGGGCACGCTGCCCATGGTGGTCGGGTCGAAGGCGCCGTGCTGCTTGCAGTCGTCGATCACGATCTGGTAGATGCCGGCGTAGCAACGGTCGGGAATCACCGCCTTGGCGTCGTGCAGCGCGTCGTCGGCGCCCCACATCTTGCCCGAATCGCGAATCATCGCCGGCATCGAGGCGTCGATGATCACATCAGAGGGCACGTGCAGGTTGGTGATGCCCTTGTGCGAGTTGACCATCGCCAGCGGCGGGCGCTCACTGTAGAGCGCCTCGATGTCGGCGGTGATCTCTTTCTGCTTGTCGCCGGGCAGCGACTGGATCGCCGAGTACAAGTCGCCGATGCCGTTATTGCGATCGAAGCCGGCCTTGTCCAGTGTGTCGGCGTGCTTTCCCAGCACCTCGCCGTAGAATTCGCTGACCACGATGCCGAACATGATCGGATCGGAGACCTTCATCATGGTCGCCTTGAGGTGCAGCGAGAACAGCACGTCGCGCTGCTTGGCGTCCTCGATCTCGGCTGCGATGAAGCGCCGCAGGCGACGGCTGCTCATCGCGGCGCCGTCGACCACTTCGCCCTCGAGCACCGCGAGCTTGTCCTTGAGCACCGTGAGGCCGCCGTCCTTGCCCACCAGCTCGATCCTGAGTTCGCCGGCGCCGTCGATTACCGCGGACTTCTCGCTGCCGTAGAAGTCGCCCTCGCTCATGTGCGCGACGTGCGATTGCGAGTCGCTCGACCACTTGCCCATGCGGTGCGGGTACTTGCGCGCGTAGCCTTTCACCGATTGCGGCGCGCGGCGATCCGAGTTGCCTTCGCGCAGCACCGGATTGACGGCGCTGCCCTTGACCTTGTCGTAGCGCGCCTTGACCTGCTTCTCGTCGTCGCTGCCGGGTTCTTCCGGGTAATCCGGCAGCTTGTAGCCCTGCTGCTGCAGTTCCTTGATCGCCGCCTTGAGCTGCGGGGTCGAGGCGCTGATGTTGGGCAGCTTGATGATGTTGGCTTCCGGCGTCTTGGCCAGTTCGCCGAGCTCGGCGAGATGATCGCCGATGCGCTGCTCTTCGCTCAGGTAATCGGGAAACAGCGCGATGATGCGACCGGCCAGCGAAATGTCGCGGGTCTCCACCTTGATGCCGGCGGGATCGGTGAAGGCATCGATGATCGGCAGCAGCGAATGGGTCGCCAGCGCGGGGGCTTCGTCAGTAAGCGTATAGATGATCTTCGGCGTCTTGGGCATCTTGGCGTAAACCTCTCTGGTCACTGCGATTGCGAAAATCTGAAACGGTGGAGACTGGCCGAGACGGCCGCCAAGAGCCGGCACGCCTCGATGACATAAAGGCCCGACATTCGTACGACGCTCCGACCTGCGAAAATGCATCCACCGTGCAGGGATGAATTCGGTTGCTGACTCCGATGCCCGTGTCGATCCTTCATGTGCCGATCGACGCTCAATGGCGCGGCACCGGCGCCCCAGCGGTCGCGTCGCAGTATACCAGTGCAGCGCCGGCTACGCATAAGCGAAGTGCCTGGCCGGCTAAATGCGCCAGTGCCTGGCCCTGTTCACCCGCGCGGCGGTTAGGTGACTTCCTTCAAGCCGTTGCCGCCCATTTCCCTTGGCTGATCGGCGCGCCGGCCTTTCTGGCTATCTTGTGGCGCAAGCAATCGTGGCAACACGTCATGCGTGTATCGTGACTGGTTAGGCGGGCGATCGGTAACTTCCATTGAAGGTTTGTGTCGTTTTGTCCAGCAGACTTTTTCTTATTCCTTTTTTAGCTATCCTAGTAACCAAGTACACGGAGCTAAAGAGGTTTTCATGCAAACCTTTCGACACTCACCTGGCAGGCCCGACGTGGCTGGCTTCTATGAACCGCGGACTTCAAGCGTGCAGTATGTGGTGAGCGACCCAGCGACCCGCCGCTGTGCGATCATCGACCCGGTTCTGGACTTCGATGGGAAGTCGGGGGCCACTGCAACGCACCATGCCGACGAGCTACTGGACTACGTGGCAGCTCAGCAATTGACGGTGGAGTGGATTCTCGACACCCATCCACATGCCGACCACTTCTCAGCGGCGCAGTACCTGAAAGAGAAAACCGGCGCGCCCACGGCCATTGGAAGCTATATCACGCAAGTTCAGGCGCTGTGGAAAGACCTTTATAACTGGCCTGACTTTCCGGCTGATGGCCGTCAGTGGGACCATCTGTTCAGTGACGGTGACACCTTCAAGATCGGGGGGATCGAGAGCCGCGTGATGTTCTCGCCGGGGCACACCTTGGCCTCGATCACGTACGTGATCGGCAACGCCGCCTTCGTTCACGACACGTTGTTCCAGCCTGACGGCGGGACGGCCCGTACCGACTTTCCCGGTGGCAATGCCCACAGGCTGTGGGATTCCATCCAGGCGATTCTGGCGCTACCAGACGACACCCGGCTCTTTACAGGGCATGATTACAGGCCTGGCGGTCGCGAACCGGAGTGGGAAAGCACGGTACACAGCCAGCGCGAAACCAACATCCACCTCTGCGACGATCAGACCCTCGAAGACTATATGGCGATTCGCAACGAACGGGACGCCAGGTTACCCATGCCGGCGCTGGTCCTGCCGTCTCTACAGATCAACATTCGTGGTGGCGCCTTGCCGGAACCGGAAGACAACGGCCGGCGTTATCTCAAGATCCCGCTTGACGCGCTACCCGGCGCCGTCTGGGATGAAGCACGCAACTGAATGGAACGAAGCGAGGAAATATGGATATCAAACCACTTGATGATCAATTGAGCGTCACTGCGCAACCCCGACTCGATGAGCTTGAGCAACTCGCTGCCCAGGGGTTTGGCACGATCCTCTCCAACCGTCCACGGGGCGAAAGCGAAGACCAGCCGGATCCCGAGGCTCTGAAAGCCAAGGCGGAATCCTTGGGCATGGCCTGGCACGAGGTTCCGGTCAAACCGGGTGACTATTCCCAGGCTGATATCGACAGCTTCGCCCATGTCATGAATAGCTCCCCTGGCCCCGTTCTCGGCTTCTGCCGTTCGGGCAAGCGCGTTGCGCATCTCTGGGCCTTGTCACAGGCAGCGCATCGCCCCGTACCGGAGCTCATCGAGGCAGCCCGATCCGCCGGTTACGATCTGGCGCCCCTTCGCGAGCGTCTCGAGCAGCAGGCAGACCAGGCGAGCCCAGGGCGCTGACCGGCGTGTCACGCCTCCTGCGTCGCCCCTTCGCCAAGGTGCCAGGTCAGGGGAACCTGTCGGACTTGGCGCTCTGCTCATTGCGCCGCGCGGTGCCGGCGCGCTCAAGGAAGCCTTTACGCATGCTGATGGACGCCCTGCAGGCGTACAGGATGCGGACGATTCGGGCGAGCCGAACGCCTGACAAGCGCAGCGAACTCGCCGAATAGCCTACCCATGCGGCTTGCCGACGCAATCAGGCGGCGAACGAACGCACCTTGCGTGCCTGATTGCGTACTTGCCGGCAAGCCCTACTTGGCGAATGCCAGGTGGCCGTCCTCGGCGCTGACCCGAATGGCGTCGCCGGGGCCGAAATGGCCGGCCAGCAGCTCCCGGGCCAGCGGGTTCTCGAGGCGGTTCTGGATCGCCCGCTTGAGCGGCCGCGCGCCGTACACCGGATCGAAGCCGACCACCGCCAGCTGGGCCAACGCATCGTCGCTGACCGTCAGCGTCATGTCGCGCTCGGCGAGCCGCTCGCGCAGGCGCTGCAGCTGGATCTCGGCGATCTTCTGGATCTGCTCCTGGTCGAGCGGATGGAATACCACCACTTCGTCGATGCGGTTGATCAGTTCCGGCCGGAAGTGCTGACCGACCACTTCCATCACCGCCTCCTTCATGCGGGCGTAGGCGTCCTCGCCCTCGCTGGCGAACTTCTGGATCAGATCCGAGCCCATGTTGGAGGTCATCACGATCACCGTGTTGCGAAAGTCCACGGTGCGCCCCTGACCGTCGGTCAGCCGGCCATCCTCGAGTACCTGCAGAAGGATGTTGAAGACATCCGGATGGGCCTTCTCGACCTCGTCGAGCAGCAGCACCGAATAGGGCTTGCGGCGCACCGCCTCGGTCAGGTAGCCGCCCTCCTCGTAGCCGACGTAACCCGGCGGCGCGCCGATCAGCCGCGCCACGGAGTGCTTCTCCATGAACTCGGACATGTCGATGCGCACCATCGCCTCCTCGGTGTCGAACAGGAAGTTGGCCAGCGACTTGCACAGCTCGGTCTTGCCCACCCCGGTCGGGCCGAGGAACAAAAACGAGCCATTGGGGCGGTTGGGATCGGCGAGCCCGGCGCGCGAGCGACGCACCGCGTCGGCGACCGCCTTGACCGCCTCGTCCTGACCGATCACCCGGTCGTGCAACGCGTCTTCCATGCGCAGCAGCTTGTCGCGCTCGCCCTCGAGCATCTTGGCCACCGGAATGCCGGTCCAGCGCGACACCACCTCGGCGATCTCCTCCTCGGTGACGTTGGAGCGCAGCAATTGGTGCTGGGACGTGTCGGCCGCCCCGCCACTCTCGCCGGATTCGGCGATCTTCTTCTCAATGGTCGGGATCACCCCGTACTGCAGCTCGGACATCCGCCCCAGGTCGCCCTGGCGGCGCGCCGCCTCGAGATCGATGCGCGCCTGCTCGAGCTCGGCCTTGAACTGCGCGGCGCCCTGGATACTGGCCTTCTCGGACTTCCAC